>Ga0302347_1000987_pt1 | contig 37522 bp, 31 predicted proteins | sample PhyWR1_FD_202178 | JGI IMG/M metagenome (GOLD analysis project Ga0302347, IMG submission 202178) | Leaf surface microbial communities from wheat plants in UC Gill Tract Community Farm, Albany, California, United States - DLSL W.R1 (v2)... | ecosystem: Host-associated > Plants > Phyllosphere >... | reverse complement strand
CACCGCGTGGTGTTCTTCGGCAAGCTCGGCGAAATCGCCGGTGAATACCTGCGCAAGGGCAGCTCGGTCTACGTCGAAGGCAGCCTGCGTTACGACAAATACACCGGCCAGGACGGCGTGGAGAAGTACTCCACCGACATCATCGCCGATGAGATGCAGATGCTCGGCGGCCGTGAAGGCGGCGGCGGTGGTGGCGGTGCTGGCGGCGAACGTCCGCAGCGCCCGCAGGCCCCGCGCCAGGAGTACGGCGGTGGTGGTGGTGGTGGCGGTGGTCAGCGCGGCGGCGGTGGTGGTGGCTATGGCCAGCAGCGTCCGCAGCAGCAGGCCCCGCAGCAGTCGGCGCCGCCGATGGACGACTTCGCTGATGACGACATTCCGTTCTAGGTTGTACCACGGTCTTAAATGTTAAGTTTTAGAGGAAAGCCCGCTTCGCGCGGGCTTTTCTTTACCTGAGCGTCGTTGCGTATACCCCATTCCGGAGTAGAGTTCTCGCTACCACCTGCTGCTTTGGTACATAGCCGTGAGCATGAGGACTGGCCCCGTTGTTTCGACCATCCTTTTCAGGGATGGGGAGCGGCTCCCGATACTGCTGGACGAGCAGGGAACGCCTCTGTGGAATCCAACCCTGTATGTGACTACCCAACTCAGAAACGCGAGCTTGGCGCCCTCGACGACGAAAGCAGCGCTGGAGGCAATCAAGCTCTTGAATGTGTGGGCCGACTCAGAACGCATCAACCTTGAAGCAAGGCTAGCTCACCGTCAGTTTCTTTCAGACATTGAGATACAGCTGCTTGCCACGTTCCTCAGAACGCGGGCAGCCACGACAGCGCTCAATAGTCGGCCCTTGTCGTTGGTGAGATATGCCAGTCGCGTCCGCGCCGCGCCCGGTGCGGCGCGTAGACAGGTCGACCCGCACACGGCCTATAACCGAATTACGGCGGTTGCATCCTATCTTGACTGGCTCGCTAAGTACCTCTTAGAGCGTGAAGCAAAAGGCATGGATCAGGCTGCTGCGCTGACTATCGCGCTCATGGGAGAACGCCTGAAATGCAAGCGAGGCCGGAAGCGTAAGTCCAGCATCAATGCGCGAATGGGTCTGGATGAACCGCAAAAATCGTTGCTCGATGAAATGATGGGCACCGGCAGCGCCATCAACCCGTTTCCGCTTGAAGTCCAGATCCGGAACGCTGTCATCCTCGACCTGCTGGATCTGGGGCTCAGGGCGGGTGAACTGCTTTCCCTGAAGGTCTCGGACTTCGACTTTCAGGCCAACACCTTCACGGTCGCACGGCGGCACGGTGATAGCTCCGACCCGCGCAGGAGCCAGCCGGTCGTAAAGACAAGGGACAGGGTCCTGCCGATCACGGACGAACTCGCGCGGCGGATTTTAGGCTACGTATCGAGTGAACGAAAAAGCTGCGTCGCGTCGCGACGGCATTCATTCCTGCTGGTGACGCACAAGTTGGGCCCGCATCACGGACAGCCCATGTCCTACCAGGCGCTGTCCAAGGCGTTCGCCAAGCTACGCGAAGCTGCGCATGGAAGACTTGACGGATTATCGCCGCACGTGATTCGGCACACCGCGAACGATCGTTTCTCCCGGCAGATGGATTCGCAGGGTACACCGCCTGCCCAGGAGGAGAAGATGCGGTCTTACATCATGGGCTGGCGGGAAGGTTCGGGCTCTGCAGCCACCTACACGCGACGTCACACCCAGCGCACAGCCATGGAAGCGACCTTGATGCTTCAAAAGCACAAGCGCGACAAGGGACGGTCATGAAAGTCCTGAGCCGAGAAGGATACGAGCTGAATGTAGAAGATGCCGTATGGGTTTTGTCCCGGGATGTGACTATCCATTTGGAGTGGGTTCGGGAGTCACTTGATGGAGACCTGCGCGACGGATTCCTAAGGGTTGCATGTTGGTATGCATCAAAATTCGCTCCCGGAACGGTGATGACGGCCCTTGGCGGGTTCAGGAAACTCATCACGTTCCTGACACGTCGTGCCGACCGAGTGTTGTGCGTGGGCCCTATAGACCTGATCAACTATCGAAACTCCCTCAGTGAGCGGGAGCGATGCCGGCTGCCAGCGTTTGTGACATTGCTCCGGCACTGGGTCAGGATTCAAGCGCCGGGAATCGACAGAGATGTGTTGAAGACGATCTGCGCATGGAAGGATAAGAGTTCGCCGAAAGGCGTGGCGGTCAGGACGCGATGCTCGAAGAAGGGTCCGCTCTCGCAGTTGGAGTACGAGGGTTTGACAGATCGCTTGGTACAGGCCTTCTCCGATCGATCTGTAAGTCTGGGGAGCTATGTTCTAGCCGACTTCTTAGTCAGCACCGGCCGGAGGCCTTGTCAGCTGGGAGACATCAAGTTGGCCGACATAAAACGTCCAGACGGGGGCGTTGAAGAGGAATGTGGCCTGGTCGTGCTGGTTCCACGGAGAAAGCAGGCCTGCACTTGGAGATCGGAATTCAAGCCCGCCTACCTCACCCATGAGAGGGCTGCGCCGATGTTGGAGCTGGTGGAATACATCACCCGGTGCATGAGGCGCTTCTGGCCAGCTCTGTCAAACGAAGATATCGAGCAGGCGCCGCTGTTTCCCGCTTGGCGCACGGTGCGGCGTGCGCGTGGTCTTCCTCTCACCGAGGTGAGACAACGGCTAAGGTCGGAGGCGTTCCATATACGGACTGCAACCATCACCGCTCGTCTAGAGCGGACGGTGGCGCGTCTAGAGGTCCCGTCCGAGCGCACGCGCAAGAGTCTGCATGTCTTTCCGCTAAGGTTGAGGAGGACGGTTGCCACTCGCGCCGCTAGGGAGGGGCTCGGGACGATCGTGATAGCAGAGCTACTTGATCATACCGACGATCAAAACGTACGTGTGTATACCGAGAATGTGCCGGAACACCTGGCGGTCATTGATGCGGCGGTTGCTGCACAGCTGGCGCCCATCGTTCAGGCATTTTCCGGCATGTTGGTGGACAAGGAAGCCGAGGCGCTGCGCGGGAACGACATCGCCAGCCGGATTCGGTGTGACAGCGGGTCCAATATGGGTACTTGCGGCTCGTTTGGCTTTTGCGGTGCCAATGCACCTCTGGCTTGCTACACCTGCAAGGCCTTCCAGCCCTGGCTTGACGCGCCGCACCGCGAAGTCTTGGATCGACTGGTCCAGGAGCGTGGGCGCATCCGCACCATCACGATGGACGACTCAATTGCGGCGATCAATGACCGTACCATCATTGCGGTTTCGCAGGTCATTGGCCTGTGTGAGCGACGGAAGGCGGAGCTGCGTGGACATGACTAGGCCGGTGCCGTTTAGTTCGAGAAGGCAGCTGAGTGCAATGCAGAAGCTTGCATCGTTCATCGAGACGTGCAGACACAAGCTCACGGTATTCGGCGAGGACTTGGGCTGGGATGAGAACCAATGGGCAAATCCCGGCGTCTCGTTTGGAAACCTCGATCAGACGAGCCGCGTCCTGAAACCGGACAATGTCCTGAAAGAGCCTTCCTTGTCCTTTGCCAAGGCCTACTTTCGCTACATGCAGCGCGTCGGCGAGCGCAAGGCCTTTACGGAAATGCGGGCACTACGGGTGCTGGAACGAGCGCTCGTTAATCGAACCGGGGGCGCCAGCATCGCCGACGTCGATGGGCGCATCCTGGATGCGGCGGCGGTGCTGGCACGTGAAGCATACTCTGCGGGAGTGGCGTATCAGGCGGGAAGGGAGTTGGCCAAGCTCGCCAAGTTCCTTTCGGACGAGGGCCTGGTTCCTAGGTGCCTGCAGTGGGTGAGCCCGATAGCACGTCCGGCAGATGCAGTCAGAACCGGACGGCAGGCGAGGGAGGAGCGGGGGCGCAAGCTGCCTGATGCGGCCGCGGTAGAAGCGATGGCGGAGCTATTCGCCTCCCATCCTACCGAGCCACGTGACGTCTTCACAACCTCGTTGTCGGCGATGTTGCTTTGCGCACCTTCACGAATCGCCGAGGTGCTCGCGTTGGAGAGTGAGTGTGAGGTTCGAGAGACCTGCAAAGACGGATCGATCTCATATGGCTGGCGACTCTGGCCCGGAAAAGGCGCGGCGCCCTATGTAAAGTGGATTCCCAGCGTCATGGCCCCACTCGCGGAGGAGGCCATCGGTCGCGTAAGGCACATGACGCAGGACGCACGCTGGTTGGCTTCCTGGCTTGAGCGCAACCCCGACCAGTTTCCCAGACACGCGCAATGCCCCAAGGTCGCAGAAGATGATGCGCTGAGCCTAGATCAGATCGGGGCGGCGCTGGGATGCCTGGATGTGGATTCCAACTACATTAGGGGCGAAATCAACCGTCTAGGATTTTCTCTCAGGAAGGGACCCATCACACTGAGAATGCTCAACGAATGGGTTCGGTCAAAGTTGCCCAGGGATTTCCCTTGGTATGACAAGAATCGTTGCCTGCGTTTCGCCGACGCCCTGTTTAGTTGCCTATCGAACTTGCTCGATACACAGCGACGGGTCATGCCCCTTGTATTGAAGAAGCCGACGTCCAATACCTTCAATGACGACGTAGGAAGCCGGGAGGGCTCCGCGTCAATCTTCGAAAGGCATGGGATGTCGGTTGACAGGAGTTCGAAGAAGTTGACGTCTCACCAGTTCCGTCACCTGCTCAACACCATGGCGCAGCGAGGGGGGATGAGCCAAGCGGACATCGCGCACTGGTCCGGCCGAACCAGTATTGAGCAGAACCGGGTCTATGATCACCTGTCTGAGTTTGAGGTCGTGGAGATGATCAAACGCCACGACCCTTCACTAAAGAGAGATTCGGTGGTGGATAGCAACCTGAGGCTGCTTGCGGACAAGGTTCCCATGACCCGGCAGGAATTTGACCTCCTGCTGGTCCCGACTGCGCACGTCACCGAATACGGCTATTGCGTCCATGATTTCGTAATGGCGCCGTGCCAGCGCTTCCGGGACTGTCTGAACTGCAGTGAGCAGATCTGCGTGAAGGGCGATCGGCGGTTGGCGAGAATGCGAGAGCGGCTGATGCAGGTGAACGCGCTGGTGGAGCGCGCGTCGTCCGAGATCGTCAATGGCACCGCTGGAGCGGATCGGTGGTTCGAGACGCACCAAATGACGCAGCATAGGCTCGCGCAACTGATTGAGGTCATGCAGTCCGCGGAGGTTCCCGATGGCACCTTGATCAGGCTGAGGGCGAACCAGGAATTCAGTCCTGTGCGCAGGGCGCTTCGAAAGCGCTCCTCCGCACTACCTCCTGTACACGGAGAGACCGGGATACTTGGCAATGGGTAGACATCTGCGAGATCGCGATGTCCAGCGCGTTGTCGAGATTCTCGATGGGTGGAAATCGTGCCTGACTTGGGCGGCATTGGTCGAGGCCGGCCAAAAGAGTCTAGGCCTTCAGGCGGTGCGTCAGACACTCTATCGTTCGATGAGAATCCGGGAAGCCTTTGAGCTGGCCAAGGCGCGGGTGCGGACAGATGCGTTGCCAGTGCCTTTGCCATCCTCGTTGCGCGCAGCAGGCGAACGGATTGTTCGCCTGGAGGCACAAAACGCCCGCCTACGGCGCGAGAATGAAGGGCTGATGGGCCAGTTCGTCATCTGGCAGTACAACGCGCATCTGAAAGGAATGTCCGAGGCCGAACTCAATTGTCCGCTCCCGGAAGTTGACTTGGGGCTGACGCAGAAAAGGAAAAGTCCACACAAGGGCATCTAGGGCGGTGGGAGGAGACAACAGGCTTTCACAGGCTGAAGCCAAAGTCCTCGACTGAATGGCCGGAGAACCAATGCTGCAGCGTGGCGACTGCCGCGGGATCAAGCTTATGAGTGAAGAGAAGCGCAAGGCGCTTACGCGGCCTTGAAACCGCTACGTAGAACAGATTCCTATAGCGCTCGTAGGCGACTCGGCGCGATGCGATCAGGTTCTCGTTGGTCGCCATCTGAAGATAGAGATTGAAGTCGTAGTCGTTCCATCCGCGCCCGAAGACCACCAGAACATTCTCGAACTGATCGCCCTTGACACCATGCTTAGTCTCAAACGGGGAATGGCCGTCAAGGTACTCGCAAAGCGCGATGATCTCGCTATACGAGACGGCTTGAAGATCGTGAAACTCCTTCAGACGGCCTTCCGGCGCTTTCCCACTTTCGAGAGTTTCTGCTAGAGCCTTATTCTGCCGAACGACTGCCTCGGAGAGTATGGGTAGATCAGTCGATGCAAGATGCATGAGCACATCACCAACAGTGCCGGACTGCCGCAGCTCACAGAGGCGTTTCATGGCAGCAGACCACTTGGCCTTGTCACAATGGCTCTTCATGACTGGATGTTCGGCGTCGATTGCCTCAAACATCTTTCCCGCACGCTTGGATAAGAAGGCGCGTGCTGCGGGCTCAAGATGCTCGTGAAAGAACGCGATTGTCGTGTCCGACTTGCGAGTAAAGGAATCACTGAACTTGAATACAGTGCGCATGGAGCCGTAACCAAGCTCATTCGCGAGCGCGCGGTGCGTCAGCATCAGAATCTTAGTCTCCTTGCCAAACTGCCAGCCGCTTTCCATCAAACGAGCACGCACTAATTTTAGCGCCTGAGCTGCGTCAGAGGCCGGCATGTCACCTTGCCAATGGTTTGCAGTAAGCCTCCTGCCCGGCCAGCCGTTCGTATGAAATACATTGACGGAACCTGTCGAGCTAGAATCCTCTGCATGCTGCGATAACTCCGGACGAATCCTATTTAGACACTCAACTATGGGCGCCGCACTCCTGAAATTCGCCTTTTTGTCGATCCTCTTGAGCGCGTCATGCTCGATGGATCCACATCCATCCCCATAGATCTTCTGCCAATGGTCGCCGAAGAACCCAATTTGCGGGCCGCGTGGTGTTCCAAGTAGACGTTGTTTGAAGCACTCAATAAGAGCGGCATTTGTATCTTGATACTCGTCCACAAGGATGATGGGAAACCTGGATGTCACTGCGCTTACAAACTTTGGAGACTCCATAAGAGCAATAAACAGCGGAAAGAGGTCGTCGTGGTGCAAGCTTACAGAGCTCCCGCTCACTGATCGTCTTCCTAAGGCATAGTTAACCGTCTCAACGCGCTCCTCTGCCATCTCTGCTTTATGTTCGGACCAGCCGGGTAGATCCATCACAAGGGAGCACAGCTGCTTTTGGAAAGGGCTCATGAGGAGCCAGACAAACGCATGTGTTGTGTCGCAGTAGATCGCCGGATGACCATCCGTCTGAGCAAGGATCATATTTCTAGCAACGTTGGTGTAAGTAACGCATGCTACGTACCGATTGCTTCGTTGAAACTCTCGTCCGCGATCTTTCAAGATGTGGCGTAACGCTGCTAGTAGGGAATAGGTCTTGCCAGCCCCAGCGCCGGCTTCGAACAAAAAGCTTGATCCATCGTCCAAACAAGATCTGAGCTTGATCCATGCCGCCCGCGAAGCGATCTCTGCTGAGTTATCTAGTTGGTTATTCTCACTCACGGGAGCCACCAGTACCTGACGATCCACCGACTGATTCGATTGCATTTGCCGCCTGTGCTTCTACAACCAGCGCAACACCAGGGTCCACGACTGTGAAGTTGCTCAGAGACAGCCAGCGCAGCCCCTCCTCAATGTACTTTGGCGTTTTCCACGACGGTTTCTTGATGGCGTACGTCAATGCGAACGTAGACTTCTTCTGCTTGGATGCCTTGTCACGCGCGGCGGCAGCCAACTCCGCGACTGTGGCACCCGAAAGACCAAACATCGACTGGTTCGCGAGAATAAAAGCGTCCTCGAACGTTCTTCCACAGGCTGCACCGGTCACTTCGGGAATCTGATAGGCAATCCTAACGCTTCCACGGGTCTTTTGTGTCTCCGTTGCAGCCAGCACGGTGGTCAGCGCCAGTGCACTCTCGGCGGCGTAAGCACTTCCATCGTTGTCGACCTCTTCATTGTCCAAGGCCAACGACTCAATCACGACCACCCCCGGCGCCGGCGGACTGCTGCCGTCGGTACTCGCGGGCGCCGGGCCAGACTGAACCTCGGCTGCAGGCTTGAACCAGTGCTTTATGCACGAATTGCTTGTAGTGACGCCCTCATGCACCAGCGATGCTTCAAGTTTCCCGTTTGCATTGGGCTTGACCGCATCTATGTCTGTGATGATCAGGCTGCGAAGTCCGATAAATTTCAACAGAGGAATGAAGAGCTGGGCGTAGGCGCCACCGACCTCAATAATCGTTATGTACTGAGTGCCAAGCTTGAGGGACGCATCCTGCTCATCTATCGCTCTGACAATCTTAGGAAGCAGCAGTCGCTCTGTCGTTCCTTCGATCAGTACCGCCTTGTCAGCGAAGAACAGATCGCAACGTGTAAGGGTCAGATACTGGTGGAGGAATTCAGCTGCGGAGCCTTTGAGGCCGGCAAGATCATTGCTTAAATCCTTAACGATCGTGCGTTTGACACCGATCGGTTGACCCGATGAGGAGACGGCAAAGTAGCGGATGGTGTCGAAGCGCGCCTCGTTGGCTACATGGGACGAGTGCGTCGACACTATGAATTGTATTGGCCAAGTCACCTCCTCACCTTCCATGGCGCATAGCTTCTTTACAATCTCCGGAAGCTGACGGATGAAGACCTCTTGCATCTGCGGATGAAGATGCGCCTCGGGCTCTTCGATGACGACCAGCTGGATTCCTGGCGCTTGTGCTTCAGCTCGGAACTCACGGAAGAATCCGACGATTTTGAGGAGGATGTACAGCAGGTTTCTGTAGCCAAGTCCGTTGTATGACTCAGGTAGCTGCACACCGCTATATCCCGCGTACTGAACTCTTGTGAAGTTGGTCAGGAGCTTTCCTACTTCCAAGCGCGTTTCGGGGAAAAGTGGCGCGTTATCGAGCCCGGGGTATCCGAAGTACTCAATTGCTGGCATGAGCTTAGCCAGCTCACTCTTGAAGTTGGCGTCTATACCTGACTGGATGTCCTCAACCGCCCTCCTTAGACCGTCGGCGATGTTCTTCTGCGAACCATCTGCAGTTGCAACCGATGCACTCTGAAATAGTCCTTCTAGCACCTTGGCCAGAACATCAGTGTCGCGGAGGCCTGTGCCATCCAGTGTGCGCTGTGCATTGATCAATCCTAGTGACAGGAGGCTCGTCACCGCTTTCATGCTCACATCGCGCGTATTGTTCGGATCGTTCGGGTCTTCGGCCCACATACGGGTCCTGAAGCAGGCCGGTATGCGCTCGGCTAGGCTTCGAAACAGAGCGAGCCGACCATCTTCCGTGTGGATCGCGTCATCCCTCTCAAGAATGCTAGTGTCCAATCCCTCAAAAAGTGAGCTGATCTGCCCATCGGAAGCGCTGTATGAGCAAACAATTATTGCTTCGTTACAGTCCTCATCCGTATCGATGATGAACTCGCGCAGAGGTCCGAAATCAGGCAACTCCGGATCGTAGCTAACATGGACCCGGAGTTCGATCGTTGGTAGTAATGCCCTGACGTCTTCGACAGACTCTTCCTTCACGTGGGCGCGGTGCGCTGCGCAGAACATGTCGTAGCATGCGCTGGAGAAGTCCTCAATCTGAAAGGCACTTCGGTCCGATAGGAACTTCCGAATGACGTCTGAGAGCGACGTCTTTCCGCAGTTGTTTCGGCCGACAATCACCGTGGTTGTCGGGTCAAGCTGCATTGATACATCGTGAAGTAGTCTAAAGTTCCTGATCCTAATTGCTTTGACATGCATGCTCATCCCCAACTCTCCATTTTCTGACGTGATAGATCCGCGCCTCTTCGCTTGCCGGGCTTCAGAACCCAAGATTGCGGATATCTTCCTGCATACTTGGGTCGTCTTGCTGGCTGCGCGTTCTGTCTCTGCACCAGGCCACAAAGTCCGGATCCTCAATTTCAAGTTGCATTTGCCCTTCGGCCGTGAAACGCGCGCAGTACCGAAATTGCACCGGACCAATACTCAGCGTTGAGTAGAACCCCGTAGGGCTGAAGCTGTGTTTGTCTGCCAGAAGTACCAGTCCTCCATGAGCCGCGTAGGGCAGCCCGGGGTGCTTGAGCTGGTCGCCCTCATAGACGATATCTCGATCTACACCTAGAGTGATGCAGTTTTCATCGGTGTGGCCAATGGCAAATTGAGAGATAGCGACTTGATGTGGTGCGCCCAACTCTGCGAGATGGCAGCAGAGTAGCTTTGCAAAGTAGCGAGAGACATCCAGGCGCAGGTCACCACCCACTGCAAACCGAATATCCTGAAGCGCTATTGCGGGATCTTTACCTTGTCGTGCGATGCCAAGTACGATCGCCCTGAAATAGTCGAATGCACGATCGCCTGGCTGGGTTCGCGTGCTATTGCACTCAGCACAAAGGGGGGGCTTAAAGTGTAATTCTCTAGAGCCCGTGCTCTGTGCGGTTCTATATCTGTCACCACGCCGGCCAACTACCAGCCTGTTCCGACCAAACTCGGCGCGCAGGGCGGATGCCTTGATTTTGTGCTCTCCGGTCAGTTCGTGACTGGAGCCGCACAGGCAGCATTGCGTTGTGACACATGGGGAAAACGCATCCATTGCTTCTCCTCCGCAGGCACCTATGCAGATCGCCTGATGATAGTACTCTCATTGACGGCCAGGAGAATCTTACTCAGCGGCCCCTAGCCATATCCCCGTAGTTCGTGCCGGTTGCACAAACCGTGGGCAGTCTGACAACACAGACTGTGGCCGAGGATCCGAACCTCAACCGGTCTCGCTACGATTGTGGGGCCCAGCGAACCCGAAATGGCAGAGCCGCCCGCCGCGGTCATTTGCTATCTGGAGCTCGCCGACTATTCCTCTCCGCCTCCGCCTTCCATCGTTAGCAGATTTCGCATGCCATCTTGTCGCAAAACGCGCTTGGCGCGTCGCCGCGCTCGCTGTCTGCGCTTGTCCGCCATGCGGATGCCCGCGAGCTTGCAGGCCGCGAAGCGTTCGCAGAGCGGTGGCCTGACCGTTGACATGGACTCCGATCCTGAACGCGACGGGGAGGCGACAGAGGAGGCGACAGGGGATGTTTAATCGGGTAGGGGAGGGCGGCTTTCGGTCCAAAGGGAACGCAGGCTGGTTCGGGACTGGGGCCGTGCGATTGCGATTCTATCTGGCGCCAGTAATGTCGTAATTTGACGGTTTCGCTTATATTGTCGGGGAAATTTGCCGGAAAATGGCTGAGCTTAGGCTTGCCAGCCATGAGGCGGCGGCACGTACATCTGCCAGATACGTTGGGGCGCCTCGGCGTCGCGCACTAGATCTTGGTGGACATCGCAATTGTGACGTGGAAATCAGGACATACCAGTTGATGTCACCTCAGATTGATACTTTTGACGTTGGCCCCAGTCGAGACGGCGACCAGTTTCACTATTCGCGCGCGTCCCGCCTTTGCCTGGAACTTCTCGAAGCGTCCTCCGATCTTAAGGTCGTCTCTGTTGAAGGAATTTCAAAGCAGGACTCCGTCAACGAGGGCATCGAGTCCATCGACCTCGCCCTCTACTACGGCAGTGCCAGCCTGTCCGCCGCACGGCTCGTGCGCTATCGCCAGCTCAAGCATTCGACGCTCCACGCCGACAAGGAATGGACCGCGAGTGGCCTGCGAAAGACGCTTAACGACTTCGCTGGCCGTTTTACGGCGTTGGTAGGCCAATTCGGCATCCAGCAAGTCTGCACACGCTTTGCTTTCGAGTTCGAAACCAACCGCCCGGTCTCATCTCGTGTGGATCAAGCACTGGCGGACCTGAGGCAGGGCACGCAAGGGCGCGACGCGCGCTACATCGGCCGTGTGACAGGGCTGCCGCCTGCGGACCTCCAGGCGTTTGCCTCCTTGTTCCGGCCGATTACGCGCGTGAAGGGATTTTTGGAGCAGCGTGCGTTGCTCAACCGTGACCTGCGTGCCTACCTCCCGGATAACGACAAGGATGCGGCGATCGCGCTACGCGACCTCGTCGCACGCAAGGCCACGTCTGAATTTAAGTCCAATCACGAGATCCGCCGTGAGGATGTCCTGGACACCATCGGCGTCCGCATGGACGACCTGTTCCCGGCGCCGAATGTTCTCGAGTCGCCCCCGGTCGTCGTACCCCGTGCACAGATGCCGGATTTGGTCAAGGCGATCTCTGAGTCGACGACTCCGGTCATCGTGTCTGCCGATGGCGGCTACGGAAAATCTGTCGTCGCCAGTCAGATAGGCGACGCGCTAGCGGGCACTGCCTTCGTCTATGACTGCTTCGGCAATGGCGGCTACCGAAGCGCGACCGGCTTGAGGCATCGCGCGAAGGACGGCTTGGTCCAGCTAGCCAACGAGATGGCCGCTCAGGGCCTATGCCACCCGTTGGTGCCTACCCCTAAAGCAGATGACGCTGCGTATGTCCATGCATTCCTAGCGCGGGTAGTCCAAGCCAGCGCCGCCGTGCGGAGTCAGGCCACCGATGCCTACCTCGTTCTGATCCTTGACGCGGCGGACAACGCTGAAATGGCGGCCGAAGAGTTCCATCACCCGCCCAGCTTCCCGCGTCTGCTGCTCGCCGAGTCCTTTCCCGAAAACGTTCGGCTAGTACTCACCGCGCGTCCTCATCGGGTCGACAAGCTCCAGCCACCACCAGACGTTGTCCGCTTTCTCCTCGATGGATTCACCGAGAAGGAGACGGGCGATCTGCTCAGGACTCGTTTTCCCGAAGTGCAGGAGGCGGACATTCGGGAATTTCACCGCCTGACATCGCGCAATCCGCGGCTGCAGCGGGCGGCGCTGGATCTAGACCCGGCCGCGCGCTTGGGGACGGTTCTGCGCAGCCTGGGTCCATCGCCTCGCACGGTCGAGGACACTATCGGCGATCTGCTAGAGCAGGCCGTAGGACAGGTCCGACATATCGCAGCAGCGGTCGAGCGGGTTCAGGTCGATCGCATTTGCGCAGCGCTCGCCACGCTACGTCCGTTTGTGCCGATCAGAGTCATCGCGTTGACAGCGGGAGTTGACGAGGGGCTGGTCCGAAGCTTCATCCATGACCTCGGCCGACCGTTGCTGCTTCGTGACGACTCCGTCCAGTTTAGGGACGAGCCGACGGAAACGTGGTTCCAAGAGCGCTTCAGACCAGGCCAGGAGGAGCTCGAGACTTTCGTCCGTCGTCTGAAGCCGCTCGCGCGGGACAGCCGTTACGCTGCGTCCGCGCTGCCCGGGCTGATGCTTAGCACCGATCGCTTCGATGAACTGGTTCGGCTCGCACTGAACGACGACGCACTACCTGAGAATGACGAGATCGCTCGGCGTGACGTTGAGTTGCAGCGGCTGGAGTTTGCGACACTCGCTGCGCTGCGAGCGCGCCGGTACGACGATGCCGCCAAGCTCGCATTGAAGGCCGGCGGCCGGGTGGCAGCCGATGCCCGCCAACAGACGCTCTTGAGCGGTAATGTGGATCTCGCATCGCGGTTCTTGGACGGGGATCAACTGTTGGAGCAGGTGTCCAGGCGTCAGATTGTTGGCGGCAACTGGACCGGCTCGGAGCATGCCTACGAGGCGGCGCTGCTCTCGGGACGGAAGGGTCTGGAAGGTGAAGCGCGCGCACAGCTGCGCTTTGCCTATGACTGGCTAGGCCATTGGCTGCGTAACCGGCAAGCGAGTGATCACCAGACCTCTGTCGACGACAACGACATCCTGGAGCTGCAGTGGGCGGAGTTGAATGTCCATGGTCCAGCTCCGTGTGCGGCCCAGTTGCGGCGATGGCGGCCACGTGAGCTCTCGTATCGCGTGGGGCGACCGCTCGCGAAACGCTTGGTAGACACAGCGCGATGGGCGGATGCAGATGCCCTGGCACTAGCGGCTGGGAATGATATCGGGCTTATCCTCGCGGTCGCCGACGAACTCAGGGCCGTCGAGCGGCATGTTCCGAAAGCCGCCGCCGCACGCGCCATGCGCCTGCTCCTGCATTCCCGGGTCAACCTTGGAGCGCCGGGCGACTGGCGAGGCGAGGCCACTAGAATTGGCGCGATTGCATCGATCACCGATACCGCACGATATTACCGCTTGGCGTCGAAGCGCTCGTTGGCCGGGCTCTTGCGTCGCTACCTGCCTAAAGGCGCGCCTCGCACTCTAGAGTCGGAACACCTCAACGACGATCGGCTTGCATTCCTGCGGACGTATGCATTGCTAGCAGCGCTTTTGGGCAAGCCCTTGACGCTTGAGTTCATCTATGGCGCAAAGCGCAAGTCGGGGAAAAAGCCGAGGAGCAAAGATCGCTTCAGCGGCCGAGGATTTGAGAGCCTAAAAGCGTTGTTGCCGTGGCACGAATTGAGCGTGAAGGTCCGTTCCGGCCAGGTGTCCAATCGGGAATTCGAGGCCGCACTGGCGGTGGTGCTGGAGCATTGGACGCGCCACCGGCGCGACGTTTACCGGGACTGGTCTGCAACGGCGGACGAGGCCGCCCGGCTATGGTCCGAATGCATCGTGTTGCTTGGCGGGGACGATGCCCTTTGGGCGCGCCTGGCGCAATGGCAGGAGGGCCTACGAGCTCCACTATTCATTCCGAGCCTGGCAGACCTCGCCCGGCGTGCAGCGTTGACGGGCGGCCCTCCGCATATCGTCCTTTCCTTTGCTCACAGAGCTCGCGGCCGGATCGGAGAGGAAGCCGAGCTCGCCGAATCAATGGTCGACAGTTACGTCCTTCTCGCTCGAGCCGTGCTGGGGGCCAGCGAGGATGAGGCCCTGCAGTACTTCAACGAGGCCGTTCGCGTCGCCAGCAAGATCGGGCAGGAGAACCTCGAGCGATGGCATGCCCTCTTGCACCTGAGCGACGCCTGCGCCGCCGATAGGGCTGATGATCCGCAGCTCGCGTATCGATTCGCCCGTGCGGCCGAGCTAACACGATCATACGTCGATCGCGACAAGCACTTCGATTGGGAGCATACAGTCGAGGCGATCGCCACGCTTTCGCCGCGCACATCGCCGGCGATCATGAGCCGTTGGCGTGACCGTCGATTCGGCGAACCTGAGCGTTTTTTTCCCCTGCTTGTCGAAATCCTGTGCAAGCGGAGCCACATCGATGGTCGGGACGCGGCAGCCCTCATCTGCTTCGAAGGCTACTGGGATTGGGCGGGCCTGACCGCGGTCGCGCTGGACGCGGCCAACAGTGGCGCTGAGAAGGACGGTTTGCTGGCACACCTCTACCGATTCCTGCGCTTCTCCGTGAGTTCCAGCCGACATCTAAAAAAGGTTGCCGATGTAGTCCAGGAACGAGATTTGGACGCTCAGCCTTTTCGCGAACTGGAAAAGCGCGCCCGAAGGTCTGAATCGGAGGGCGACTCGCACGAGGCGTCGCTAACTAGCGGGCACGAGTCCAGTCCGGATTGGGACACGGTGTTTGCAGGCATTGATCTTGGCACGGCATCGGGTCTTCTCGATAGCCAAGCGCGAATGCCCAAAGACCACCTCGCGCGGTGGCGTAAGGACTGGGTCGGCGAAGCCGTGGCCCGTGTGCACGCGGGCAGGGAGCGCGCGTTCGTCGAGAGCCTCGACGCAGTCGACGACTGGAGTCCCTATGCGGTCCGTGGGCTTCTTGAGCAGATCCCCGCGACTTGGGCGAATCGACTCGCCGCGCGACAGGCATTGGCCTCGTTCGTTCGGCGCATGGCCCGCGACCATGCTACGTCACTCGGCATCAACCGCCATTACCAATCATTGCCCTATGATCTTGTCTTCGAGAAGACAGGGGTCTCGCGCCAGGAGCTGTTGCGGAGTGCGCTGGAGGCAATCGCCAAGACAACCCTACCCAATACGTCTCATGGCTTGTTCCAGCTCGTCGCTGTCCTCGCCCAGTTCCTCGACCCCGTCGATGCGCGATCCGTGCTGGGCTATGGCCTTGAGCATCTAGAGGATACGCTTGGCTGCGAGCAGGGCGACGGGCCGTGGAACCCGCGTTTGGCTCCCGAGGGCGGTTGTAGGGAGAGCATCGCAGGGTATATCTGGGCTTCTCTCGGGGCCGTTGAGTCAGGGCGCCGATGGCAGGCAGCCCACGCGGTTAGGTCGCTGTGCTTCTTGGGTCGCGAAGCTCTCTTGGCGGACATCCTAGCGCTCGCGACTGGCGGCGATGCGTCAGCCTTCACTGATGCAAGCTTCCACTTCTATCGGATGCATGCGGTCCAGTGGTTGTTGACTGCCCTCGACCGCGCTTCGCGCGAAAGCGGGGAAGCTGTCGCGCGCCATGCTGGTTTCCTGGAGTCGATGGCATCGCGGCAGAATCGTCATGTGATCTGCCGCGGTATAAGTGCGCGCGCCTTGTTGGCTTTGGCCAACGGGGGCCATGTGACTGTGAATCCTCTGGCCCGAGATGCACTAGTCAGTATCAATGCGTCCGCGCTGCCAACGCAATTTTCTGCGTACCACACCCGGTCGCATCGTAGCCCGCCTGGCTCGGGCGTCGCATGCGAGTTCACTTTTGATTACGACTTCTCGCGTAGTTGGATTGAGTCGCTCGCACGATGCTTTGCGATACACGCCGGACAGATCGAGGCAGACGCATGCCGGGTTATCCGCGAGGACTGGGGTCTGCGGGAAAACGGCCACTACGATCAGGACGCGCGTGCTCTGCACGGCCAATTCAAGGAGCCCTTGATGGCCCGCGGCAGCGAACTGGGCGGAGAGGACAACCTCTCGTTCTATCTTTCCTATCACGCCCTGATGGAGACCGCAGGACGCCTGCTGGAAACGCATCCGCTCCATGAGGACGTTGAGAGCTCGTGGGGATCATTCTCCCACTGGCTAGAGGACAGGGCTTCGCTCGACACGAACGGCGACTGGCTAGCGGACCGCAGGCAGATGCCTCCAGCGGATGCTATAGAGTTCCCGCCATACAATAAGGGTGCATGGCCCGTCCCTCCGGCTAATAGTTACGCTCTTTCGTGCCTTATGGCCCAAGCCGATGCGATCGTAGTGGCTGGCAGATGGACGCAGTACGAGGGGCGCAATAGCGAGACCCTCCGCGTGGTCAGCGCTCTCGCGTCGCGGGCTCGCGCCGGCGCATTGTCTCGGGCCTTAGCGACGACACGAAACCCGTACGACTACGCACTGCCCGAGTTTCAGGACACCCATGAGATCCATCACGGAGAGTTTGTGTTGGAAGGGTGGGTGACTCAGTCAGGCGCCGAGTCCGGCGCTGATTCAGATGATCCGTGGACCGGTGGATTGGCCCGTCGCTTTCCAGATCTCGCCGGGCCCGTGGCCGCCCAACTTGGGATCGTATTGGACGAGGCCGCTGGTACGTGGCACCAAGACGATGGAACGTGTGTGGCCTGGGTACAGCGGTGGAGCGAGAGAGCCGACGATGAGCGTGGACGCAGCCCGAGCGGAGAACGTCTCGTGGTCGACAGACAGTTCCTGCAGAAGACCCTGGATCGGCAGAAGCGAACGTTGATTCTTGAAGTAACCTGCCATCGCCAGGTGGTCCCCTTCAGTTATGAAAGCAGGAGTGGAGATGTCGAAGAAGAGCGCACGACGAGCATCGTCACCATCGATGGAACGAGAGTGCCCCACATTGTCGGTCGCAACGCTCGCCCTCGGCGAAAAGCTCGTACTCGAACTAAAGCTCGCTGAGTCGACCAACACGCTCGCGCGATGGATGGCGCACTACGTCGCGGAACTGATGGTGCGCGCCAAGCACGCCGCTCCACCCGAATGTCATGAGGCACAGCGGCTATGCGCGCGCGCCATCTTGGACCTGTGGGCGCAGGCACGAGCTTTTCCCAGAAGGAAAGCGGCATTTGAGTCCATAGACAGGGTAATCGAGGCCATCGAATCCCTGCATCCGGACAGCGGGCCGCATTACCGCAACGAACTTTGGCGCACTCTGCATGCACGTGCCACTAGCGGGAACAGTGAAGTCGATGAGCTGTTGGCGGCTGCCTTGGGGATCGATGGCGCCGCTCGCAACCTCATCTACCACGTCCTTGCGCAAGCTGCGCAGGTGGCGCAGCGAGACAGCGCCGAGTGGCTAGAGCTTGCCGAGCACCTCGATGAAGAAGATCCTCTCACCGAACTTCGGATCAGGATCGTGATGGCAGGACAGAGGGAGGCGCAGCTAGAGGATCATCCTATGGAGCAGTTGGAACAGCGCATCGCGCAGCTCGAATACTTTGAATCTGCGACTCAAGCACTCAAGGCGAGCCTTATGGAATCGTTGGCGGCAGCTAAAAGCGTTAGTCGCACGCTCGTCGAGGAGCGTGAGGAGCCCAACGATTAGCCAGTGTACGAACACCGCCGGCGATAGTCGTCGGAACCTGTTTCGACTGACGCAACGCTGACAATGCCAATGTTCGCTGTTGGTCGAAAGCGCGCGTCGTGAGCGCTTGGCGGTAAAGCGTCTGGTGCGCCGACAACTGCCAAACTATCACTCTCCTAAAACGCATGGATGAACAACAGTGGATACTGCCTTTATCGATCTCGATGTACTTCTCACGCGCATTCGCAATCCGCGCTCCAGGGTCTACTTTCTTGATGCGATTAAGGCCTACAAGGCGGGGGCGCTACGCGGTGCTCTCACATCGGCATGGGTGGCTATTGTCTACGATTTGATTGCAAAGTATCGAGCGCTCAGCGCGCTAGGTGACGCTGCGGCAACAGCGTTCCTTCTCTCATGGGACAATGCAACTGCCGGGGGAGATGTCTCCCGCTTGCTCAGTTTGGAACGCACGATCATTGAAGATGCCACCGTCAATACCCAGGTCCTCAATCGGATTGCGCGGACACAGTTGGATCGGTTGCGGGAAGACAGGCATCTCTGTGCCCACCCCGCTTTCTCTGCAGAGGCGGATCTCTTCGAGCCATCAGCCGAGCTGGTCCGGCTCCACCTAGTGAACGCAGTAGATCTTGTTCTTTCCCAAGAACCGCTGCAGGGAAGAGCGATCTCCGAACTCTTCGACGTGGACGTGCAGTCCCTCGGCTTTCCGACGATTCATGAGCGCATCGTGGACTACGTAGAACATCGCTATCTTTCGAGAGTTCGTGCGCAGAACGTCAGGAATTTCGGCACTGTTCTCGCGAAGTCCTTGCTTAAAGGAGTTCCGGTGACTTGGGAGTCACATCAACAGAGAATCATTTCATCATTGATAGCGATTCGAGAACGCACGCCGGACGCTTGGCCAGAGCTGTCAGGGGCGATTGTAATGCTGATAGACAACCTATCCCCGGCGGATCGGCCCCGGGCCATCGCCTTCCTTGCGTCCTTCCATGATTTCTGGCCTCGCCTCCAGCCTCCAACTCAGATAGCATTGCAGGCAACGGTGGACAACGCTCGAAATGCACCGGTACTTGACCAGCGAGTTGTTGCGGGCGTCTCTTTCCCGAGGTTTAGCGAACCACTTCGTGCTCTCATCGAAAATATGAGCCGTGAGCAGCTTCTTGAGTCAGTCGCATATCTGCCACGTGTTCAGCTTTGGCCAAGAGCGCTTTCTGAGTACAGAGGTTCAGCCGGGTGGCGACGCTCGGAGCTCAACTTCAGAGAGTTGATACAGCCCTTCGCTACCAATTTGAGTGCCCAGCAGATTGGTCAAGTCCTAGACGCTGTGATTGATAATGATCAAAATTGGGATGCAGGTGATACTAGTGTGCTCCTCGCAGCACTACTGCGCGACATAGGCGTTGATAATCTTCCAACCGTAGAAGCGCGTGATCGATTCTATCGTCACTTGCATGGTGTTCGTCGAATCCGAATCTATGACGCGGCTATCAATGCGCTGCAGTCTGATGGTTGGCGCCCTCCCGAAGTCCAGGGGCTTGACGAAGATGCCTTAGATTGATCGCGAGGCTGAGCCGCAAATGCAAGGCCGCGGTTGAATGGGGCGCGATGAGCGGTGGTGCAATCCGCTCACTCTAGTCGCAGCAAAGACAGCGAATCGCGCCAGGTCCGGGATTCCGCTTTAGGGTCGTGCGGCTCGGCCATACCTGAATCGATCTATTTGCGATTTCCATTGGAAGGAAGCACGCCGCTGCTCTTCGGCCCCGCAGGCCTGCTATGTCCGCTTCTGGCCGGAAGCGGACAGTCCAACCCTGCTTGCACTTCTTCATCTGCGCCGGCCGCGCGTCCAAGCAAACCAGTCTGACGGCATGTATCGGCCGGGCAGTTACCGAGACGGAGGCTTCGGGAACAGCAGCTTGGGTGTCGCGGACAGCAGCCAGGCACCCATAGCAGCCCCGTATGCGAGTACCCCGCCCACTAGAAAGGTACCGAATAGGCTTCCGGTGAACAGTAGGTACAAGCTCCGAGGGCTGCTTCTGGCCGGAAGCGGACATCCGCACAGACAACCTCGATTGTGCAGCGGCAGCGGCAGCGGCAGCGTCAGGCTCTCGGGCTCCAGCGTGTCCGCGAGGTACATTCCCGCCAACTTGCTGTCTTTGGTGCACGGCCAGACATGGTCCCGCCCCTCTTCGCACCAGTACGTGCCGCTGCCGCCGCCACCGTAATGGCGCCGCTTGCTACCCTCCAGGAACGTGGCAGTGCTCCGGCCTGCAATGGCGGAAATCAGTATCGGCGCGTTGCATGCACGTGCCCATGCACGTAGCGGCTCGGTCCAATATGGTGTGCGCAAATCAGTGCCAAACGTGCTGACGATGATCGGGCACGAAGGCCCGACACCCAGGGCGGCAGCCTCTCCCAGCATCTGGGCTGCACGGCCATCAGGTTCATTCCACGGCACGCAGACATCTGCGCAGATAAGTGGAATGACCTGATGCCCGCTCCAGCTCCATCGCAGCAGGGCGGTGCCAGGCTTGAAGGGCTCGTCCAACCAGGGAACACGCTTGAAGTAAGGTGCGTGCACCTGTCCATCATGGACAAGGAAACTGGCATTCCGCTGGTCCCCGCACTCCATGATGTACCCGCCAACGATGAAGGCCAGCGAGTGAGGCGGGATTCTATGCAGTGTGGCTATGACTTCGTCGAGCGACGGCGGGGCGGCTGTCTCACTGTCAGTTATGAAGGGGAATCCCTCAGGGAACACAGCCAGATCCGCGTTATGGTCTTCTGCCAAGCTGAGCAATTGTGCTATACGATCAGTGGGCACGCCGGTGCTCGCGCAGGCCTCAATTTCGTGGGCATGGAGCTGGAATAAAGCGATCTTCATTGCCTTCCAAAGTGGTTGGAAGCTGAAATTTGATGCTTGACGGGCCACTTCGTCAACTCCGGCTCAAGCACGCCGATTCCTGAAGGCTGTTCGCCTGAGGCGACCAAACGCGATCTGTTGGCAGAGCTTTGAAGCCTGTGACCTCCCCGGTGCGCGCATGCCGCGCACAATTACCCGAGAATGCGGACGGGCGCCTTGGCAGCGCCCCGCCCGTGACCGAACTTGATCAGGTCAGTTTGTAGCGATCTTCGATTATGGCGAACAACTGAGCAGCCTCTTCTCTGGCGCGCCTGTTCTCCTCGGCCGAGAGTGACGCCAATTTGATTCCGTCGTCGCCCCCAACGTACGCTGGTCCGCCGACGTCATCGTCATACGCGCTACCGTCCTCGTTGATCGCTTCATGTCGGTCCTGGCTCAGATCCTGGCCCAGAAGGCGCGAAAGGTGCATCCAAATCCAAGCGCGGAAGGGTGTCTCACCGCGATCTTCAATCAGCGCACGCATGGCGTATACATCACCCTCCCTCGCGAGCACGGTGAGCCATTGGTAGGCCAGCTCGGGTCGGCCATGCGCATCGGCCAAATCAGCCATGTCGTACGGATCCATATCATCCGAGGGCTCAAGCTCCAGCGCACCAGGATCACCGTAGCGCTCCGCAGTAAGCAGCATTGCGTGCCTATCCCCACCTCGTGCCGCTGCAAGGAGGTGGTACCGATGTTTGGCCACCACCCGAACGAACCTGTCCGTGCTTGTCGCGATCTCCGCGAAGCCCACTGGCGCGGCTGACCACTGGCCACGCTGGCGCAGTTCCCGGCCGAAGCGGCTGTTGTCCTGATCTGACAGTCCCGCATACGCCTCGATCATGTACGCGGTCGCCAGGTGTGCAGAGGCTACGCCGCGCGCCGCCGCCGCCTCCAATCCCTCGAGCAGCAAGGGGAACTCGCCGAGCAGCGCATCAATCCCTTGCTCCATGCGCCCGACCAGGTCGGTCAACACCCAGTCGGCAGCGACAGCGAAACCCGCTTCTCCCGCTTCCTCCCAATCGTCTTCATCGCTTGCGAACGCGGCAATCAGCTCCGATATGCGCACCGGGGCGTAGCCGGATGCGCCGAGGAAGCTGACCAAGCCTTGGGCTGAGCGCTGAGCCTCATCTGGCGACATCCCAAAGTCCAGACATCGCTCGATGACTCGGTAATCATCGGGACTGAAGCCGGTATCGCGCCAAGCCAAGTCGCACCACACAGCTTGGTGATGGAACGCGGCATGGGTAGCAAATCCGGCAGCGGCGGCTAGAAGCTCATGGACCTGACTGCGGGTAAGTGACGCAGAGCACTGCGCCCGAAGGTGCGCATGGGCAAGAAACACATATTGCTTGATGGTCATGACTCATCCTCGACGGCCAAGCTGATCCAGGTCAGGCGCACACGTTTAAGTCCCCGGCAGCTGGCCAGAAGAAGAGTCGATCAGGGAGTACGGCCTGTTTTTGCTCGTGTGCAAGCAAGGCGGGCGCCGCGGCTAGTGTATGCCCTCTGCTTCCAGGATTCCAAGGGCGCGCTAAAACTACGTCGCGGGTTCCCTGAGACTCGTTCCCCGCTATGGGTAACTTGGAACTGAATCTCCCGAGCCATTGCAGGCAGTAGCTGTCCGTCTAAGTGCCCGGTATTGGCTGAAGGCCGACATCGGCGGTCAGCGAGTCTATGATGTCCCTGTCGACGAGCGGCATCAGACGGTGGCTATGGTCTTATTGCCAAGCGCCGCTGGATAATGGACAGGCTTCTCAAGAAGTGTGCTTCAAGCCCGGGGCACAGGATGCGGCCTCAGCTTGCCGCGCCGCGTGGATCGCACAGACCAATATCAATCGAGTAGCTGATCCTTCCAAAAATTTTCAAACAGGTACCTTGCTCATGTCTACGCACGCTGACTCTTGGGATTTGGCAACTGCATTGCGAGATATGTCCGCCGATCTGGCGAAACATGTACATGCTTCAACCCTCCCGGCGTCCAACGAGCTCGAAAACTGGCTGGACTACATCAACAACGCGGCCCGAGTGTATTGGACGCTTGAGAACGCCTGCGAAGATTTGATTGAAGACGGCGCTACGGAGGCTAGAGTTCAGGCACTCAAAGAGGCCTTGAGCCACGCTCAGGGGCAAAGTGAGTATTGGCCTAGAAAGGATCGATGGTAGATCGCGCTGGACTCTGGATGTCGCTAGAGAACATCTGAGAGTTGATCAGGCAGCGGGGGCTCGGAGTATTCCAGCTGCCGCGGCAGCGAGAAGCGCACTGCATGGCTCCTCAGTCTGCCGCACTCCGCTTAGTAGCAGGCCCTCATAAACAAATGGACCTGCACTGGGCACAGTGTCAACCTTGTTGATTGGAGCTAGGCCAATCGTTGGCGGCGTGTGGGAGGTCTACGAGTCGAGCAAGCACGGGGGGGAGGGGGGGCGCCCGGCCACCAATTTGTCGAACCGCGCCAGCGAAGGTTCGAAGCACTGTCGTAATCCTGGAACTTGGTCAATTCGATCGCTTTCGGTTTGCATGACCACATGCATAGCCTCTACTAGGCGGGCGATCCGACCGAGTGGGTCGATAACCTTGCAGTTATTCTTCCCAAAATCTTCCAAATCGACCCTTGCTGCCAACAGGCCTTTCTGATGATTTAAGGTCAGTGCTAACACGTCACTGGGAAGGTAGCAGGTAGTGCAGGCGATATCGTAGGCCGGCGACATTTTAACAATGTGCTGTGCAGGATTCTCGTAGGTCACGCCGAAGTTCTTCAGGTGCGCATCACCGTTACCGACCAAGACTGACAGTGCGACTTGGTCGAATAGCTGCGCCAACGCTGCCCGCCGATGCTCCACCGAGCAGTAGGCATTGAGTATCTGGGCAACCTGCTCGTAGCTGAGGCTGTACTTCCAGCTTGCGTTGAGTCCCGCAAGGACAGCGATGTCCTCAAATCCTATTGATGCCCCTGCCTGCGTCCGATCAAATCGCCGCATGACAAATCGTTTATTGTCTGCTGAAAGGAAGAACTCAGGTACCGGAATACCAGCTTCTTTGGCGATGGACATGCAAAGGTATTCGTTGATGGCCAAGCCGGGGAAGTGGGCGCCTTCGGTTTTGACGATGAGTTCTCGTGTGGGCTGAAGCGCCTTTCCGAATACTGCCCCTGACTGCTCTGGGACCAGAAGCTTCGGCTGCATGCCAGAGACGCCTGACCGCATCAGGTATGCGTCGGTCATTTCTTGGAACAAATCGCCTGTTCCCTGGTCTGCCAGCAATTGAGAAAGTTCAACGCCCATCGCCGTACCGGGGGGGAACTCAGGGCTTTTGACAAAGACACGGCCAATGCCAGCTTCACTGCCCGCCATCGCCAAAAGGAACATGGGATCAAGCGTGGTCGTCTTTCCAAGCCGACGCTGAAGCATCTCCAGCATATGGCCCTCGGGAAGGTTCATTTGGAAGATGGACATGAGTTCGTTGTCTTCATATGGCTCCATGCGCACAGGCATACCCAGGGAGACAGCGGAGGCGGATAGGGCGCTCGGCGCATAGTTGAAGGCGTAGTAGCCCACGTAGTCCAACTGCCCCGATAGACCCTGGGGAGTGGATACCGTCATGCTTGTGCGCTTGACCATCATTTGCTCCCTATCGGCTGGCCAGGCTCGGTCTTGCCACTAGCGATCACACGCCGCCGACGCGGGCTTTGCACGGCTCGGTCTGCGGCCACCTTCTTCCCAGGCGCGTGATGTCCGCACATGGCATGAGGCGGCGCCAGCCCGAGCAGCGACCGCAGTTCCACCGTGGTGGGCTTGGAGGCAGGCACCACGCTGAGTTCGCCGCCCATGCTTTCCAACACCGCGACCGCGGTACCGAGGGCGATCCCGGCTGCACCCTTCTCCAGCTCGATGATCGTTTTCCGATTCACCCCAGCGGCAGCAGCTAAGGCCGACTGGCTGAGGCCGCGCTGGACGCGCATGCTGCGGATCTGGTGAGCAATGCGAAGGAGGATGATATCTTTCATGTCCGTTATTTTACACATGATTGAACAAGTGCCCGTAAAGTCGGTCACCCAAGGTCCGTGATACTGGACATCTCGTGGAAAATGTCCGATATAATGGATTTTTAGTACTCTTGTGGGACGAGGTGGGCTGAATGATGTCCACGGCGGCAGGGTTCACCTCGCGCCATCTAAGCTCGCTATCGCTCTAGACCAATATTGCGCTGCAAGATGCCTCCTGTGTGGGACCCCCTTCGGATTCAGCCAGCGATCCAGGGCGAGCGCCTCCAGTGTTGGGAGATGCGTCCACTTGCATTCAACGGGCGGACAACGCGCGGAGTCTGTTCCGGTAGCGATTGACCGTCGAGGGCGCCAGCCCAACCTGCCGGGCTATTGCGCGGGTGGTCGAGCGTTCAACAGCTCTGAACGTCTCATACGCATTGTTTAGCTGCTCCCGATGATCGGAGCAATTTTGTTGCGTTTGAAGCCGCGGTGGGACTGCCAAGGGGCGATTCGCGACAAAAGTCCATAACCACTTGTGGTGTTTATCTATCTAACGTAATGATTTCAAAGGGCTAAATGGGGGATTTGCCGAGCATTGGTAGATAGAGCCCTTTTGATTCCTGATTTTTACGGATGCAGATGAAACCCCGGTAAGCCCCTGTGCTTGCTGGGGTTTTGTTGTTTGCGCGGGATTTTTGCGTCCTGCTAAGGCGTCGGACGCTATCTGGATACCATTGCGGTGGCGGCGGACGGCATGGTCATCGGCGCAGCACTGATCGCGGGGGAGCAGTTCGAAGAACGCGCGGCACATCACGGGCGCATCGACGCCCGCGGACTTGCCCCGGTTTCTCTTTTCGTTGGGTATCCAACGCAGCTGGGGCTTGGAGTCCTTCGAGACGACCAAGGTGATCGTTGGGTTTACCCCTGCCAGCTAGCTGGCAGGGGCATGCGAGGCGGAGTGCCTTTGCCTGGGATACACACCCATCCGGCTTATAGCATGGCCATGCGTGTACGCATCAGTTGCGCCTGCCTGCGGGAAATCTCGATTGTCTTTCCCGATTCAAGCGTCGCGTCCAAGCCGCCATTGGCACCGTTGCCGATGTTGACGATGGCGTCGAGGCGCACGATCTCAGCGCGGTTCACCCGCAGGAAGTGGCCAGGATCCAGCCGCTGCTCCAGCCGCGCGATGGTGCCCACAATGAGAGCCGCGCCATGCCGGCAATGCACGCCGACGTAATTCCCCACGCTTTCGAAGCGCTCGATCTCGCGCAGCCGCACGACTCGGCCTACGTCGTTGAACTTGAGGATGATGGCGAAATCAAGCGGCAGGCAATCGGTGCGTTGATGAACTTTGCTGCCGCCGAGCCGGGTGACGGCGCGCGCCAAGCCTTCGGGCGATATCGGCTTGAGCAGGTAGTCGACCGCATTGATCTCGAAGGCTTCGGTGGCAAAAGCGCTGTGCGCGGTGCAGAAGACTACGCGGAGCTGATCGGGCAGGCGCCGCGCCAGACCCATGCCGGATTCGCCAGGCATGTCCATATCAAGGAACACCACGTCGGTACGCAGGCTGGCGAGCAGCGTATTGGCTTCTGCCGCGTCCTTGGCTTCACCGACGATCTCCACCGTGGGATGTGCCTGGAGCAGGCGACGCAGTTCGGCACGCGCGATGCGCTCGTCATCCACCACGAGGGCCTTGATCATGCTGGCAGCTCCATGCGTAGGCGGAATAGATCCGATTCCCTCTGGTGCGCCAATCGAGCCAGCCCATTGCTGCTCAGCAAAAGCCGCTCTCGTAGATTTTTCAGGCCGATGCCTGTGCTCTGCACGCTGCTGGGTTGGTCGTAGCTGTTGGTGATCTCAAGCAGCCAGTGGCGGCCGGAACGCCTCGCTTCCACACGTACCCACCCGGGCGCTGCATTCGGAGCGATGCCATGTTTGACTGCATTCTCCACCGCTGTAAGCACCGTGAGTGTGGGCAGCAGGAAAGCTTCGCAGTCTGCCGCGATGTGAAAGCTGTAGGACAGCCTCGGTTCCAGGCGGACCAGTTCGATTTCCAGGTAGTCGCGTGCCATTCGGCACTCATCACGGAGCGACTGGTGGGTGTCTTCGTGCATTCCAAGCTGCACCCGCAGCAGGTCGGACAGGCGCGTGATCAATTGTGACGCACGGTCGATGTCTTCGTACATCAGGCCCCGGATGGAGTTGAACGCGTTGAACAGGAAATGTGGACCCATCTGGCGGGTAAGCTGCCAAAGGCGGGCGTGGTTCACTTTGCGCTGCAGCTCGCGGCGCGCGGCGATCGCTTTCCAGCCCAAGTAGACGGCCGCCCATAGCACGTAGGCCATCAGCGCGTTGATCACCTGCATGGCGAACAGCTGCCAGCCGGACAAGGTGATGCCGAACTCCGAAGTGCCGGTATGGAAACGGATTTCCTGGATAGGCCCGCGCGCGCCAGAGAGCATGGTGACAAGATCGGTGAAACATACCGACAGCGCCGCGCATGCCATCAGGGCCACCATCAGTCCGACCCAAGTCAGCAAGGTCGCTCGATTGCGCACGAACCCGACCTGCAGCAGCGGGCGGACCAGCACGTGGGTTAGCAGCAGCAGCACGACGGCATCGCTGGCGGCGCCCAGCAGCGCGAAGCTGCGCTGGGCTCCGCCGAACTGTGCCGCCGACTGCAGCACCTGCACGGTGATAAACACCGAACCCACCGAGTTGATGGTCTGCAGCACCCAGTACGGCTGGGAGGCGTGTCGGATCGAATGCCACCAACGGCCCAGGAAGGTGCCGGCTCGAAGCGTGGGGGACTGCCCGCCAGCGGTCAGTCTCCCACTGGAAAGGCGCTCCTGTCTCTGGACCCCGATCGAAAGCTCATCCATGTCGAGAATCTCCTTTTTGTAGGTGGATTGTGCACCCGGAGCCGATTTCTGGCCACTCTTCATGTCGTGTTCAGACCGCTCATCCTGTTTTTTCACCAGTCGAGCAAGGGCGCGTGCCCGCCAGCACGCCTCGTAGGTAGTGTTGGCGTCGCCAGCCCACAGGAAGAACGCACATGGACACCTCCCTTCCGGCCTCGCAGGCCCTGCTCTCGATCTTCACCGAGCCACGCCGTGTGTTCGACGCGATATCTCAGCGCAACATGGCGTTGCTGCCCGTGGGGCTTGCCGTGCTGGGGAACGTCGCGCTCTGGGTCTGGTACTACCAGATGGTCGACTTCGCCTGGCTGCAGGAGCGTCTAATCGCCCAGAACGTGGCGCTCGTGGATGATGCCTCGCGGCAGGCGGCGCAGTCCGTACTGAGCAGAAGCAGCCTGCTTGCGCTCTCGGTGGCTGGCGCGTTGGTCGCCATTCCTGCGCTACTGGCCGCCATGGCGGCTTACTTCCTGATTGCGGGCAAGGTGCTGGGTCAGGGGCGCAGCTACCGTCAGTGGTTCGGGTTCGTTGCATGGGGTACCGCGCCGACGCTGCTGCTGATCCCCGTGATGGCCTTGCAGATCGCACTTGCGCGCAGCAACCAACTGGCACCAGAGGCGCTGAATCCACTTTCGCTGAATCAATTGCTCGTGCACGCCACTGAAACGTCACCCTGGCACGGCCTGCTGAACAGTCTGAATCTGACCACAGTGTGGAGCGTTGGCCTGCTGGCGATCGGACTGCGCCACTGGACCGGTCGCTCTTGGCCAACCGCCGTCGCAGCAGCATTGCTGCCCTTCGCGGCGACCTACGCGTGCTGGGCGGTAAAGATCGCGGCGGTGGGGGCTTGACATGAAGATTCGTGCTTGGGGCGCGCTGGCGGTGGCTGCGGTGGTATCGGTTCCCGTACTGGCGCATTGGCGAGGCGGCGTGCAGGGTAAGCCGGTGTTTACCGAGCAGGCCCAGACGCGCGAGATCCAGGCGTCCATCCTGACGTCGGGTACGATGGTCTACGAACACCAGGCCCTGCTGTCGCCGGAAATCATCGGTCGTGTGCAGCGTGTACTAGTGCGCGAAGGCGACCGGGTTGAAAAAGGCCAGATACTGCTGCAGCTCGACGATGAGACTCTGCGTGCGGAGGTCCAGCAGCAGCAGGCGGTGGTTGCCCAGCAGCGCACCGCAGTGGAGCGCCAGCAGGTGGAACTGGCGGCCGCGCGGCGCCAGGCCCGACGCATGGACCAACTGTTCGACGCTCGGTTGATCGATGCCCGGATGCACGAACAGGAAAACCAAGCGGCCCAGGTCGCGGGCATCACGTTGCAGTCGGCACGGGAACAACTGCGGCAGTCAATGGCCCAGCTGGAGCAGGTGCAGCAGCGGCAGGCAAAGGCCACGGTACGTGCGCCCATGTCCGGCGTGGTCGTCGCGCTGGCAATCAAGGAAGGTGAAACCGCCGTGCCGAGTGCCTCGGGCATCGCAGGTTCGAGCCTGCTGACGATTGCCGACCCGGCCACGCTGATCACCGAGGTCAACGTAGATGAAGCAGACATTCCGCGTGTGCAAGTTGGTCAGCAGGCTGCGGTGTTCGCCGCCGGCGATCCGGACGCCGCAGTGCGCGCCGAGGTCGTCCACATCGCGCTGACCCCCCGGGTCCCCACGCCCGGGGTACCCGTCACCGGACGCAACTACACGGTGCGCCTGCGTTTTGAGGCGGACTCAAGACTGACGCTGCGTCCGGGTATGTCCTGTCGTGCCGAGATATATACGGTGACCGCTGCCGATGCCTTGGCCGTACCGCTGCAGGCGGTGCTGAGCAGCAACTCGGAGACGGCTGATCCAGGATCGCGCGAAGCGGGACAGTCCTATGTCTACGTTTCGGAAGGCAACCTAGCGCTGCGCCGGGTGGTGACCACCGGACTATCCGATGATCGTTACCAGCAGATCCGGAGCGGGCTTGCCGTTGGTGACCGTGTAATTGTGGGGCCTTACCGTGAACTCCGCCATCTGCGCAACGGGGATCCGCTGCGCGTGCCCGAGGAACCTCGGCAATGACCCATTCTTCCGCACCGCTGCTGGAACTGAACGGCATCCGTAAGGAGTACCAGATGGGCGGAGAAACCATCGTCGCGTTGGACGAAGTTCACCTGCAGGTGGCGCGTGGCGAATCTGTGGCGTTCATTGGTGCCTCCGGTGCCGGCAAGTCGACGCTGCTGAACATACTAGGGTGCTTGGACCGGCCCACGGCGGGAACCTACCACCTGAACGGCCAGGACGTGGCAAGCCTGGACGAGAACGGATTGGCACGCTTGCGCAACCGCGAGATCGGTTTCATCTTCCAGAATTTTCAGCTGCTGCCGCGTGCCAGCGCACTAGACAACGTCGCACACCCGCTGCTGTACCGAGCGATGAAGCCGGCCCAGCGCCGCGAACGGGCCCGCCACGCTCTGCAGCGGGTAGGGCTCGCTGATCGCGCTTCGCATCTACCCAGCCAATTGTCCGGTGGCCAGCGCCAGCGTGTGGCAATTGCGCGCGCGCTTTGTGGAGAGCCGTCGATCTTGCTGGCCGACGAGCCGACCGGAAACCTTGATTCGCGCACCGGAGAAGCCATTTTGGCACTGTTCCACGAGCTGCTGCTGGACGGACACACGCTGCTGGTGGTGACTCATGAGTCTGCCGTCGCCGAACGCTGCGGACGCGTCTTGAGCGTTGCCGACGGGCGCTTGGCACAGCAACCGCCCGCACAGAGGCCCGCGCATGCGCATGCTGCTTGATGTCTGTGGCACTGCTCTGGGCAGTATCCGGGCGCACGGTTTCCGCAGCCTGTTGACCATCTTGGGCATCGTCATCGGCGTCGCTGCTGTGATCGCCGTGGTAGCGGTGATGTCCGGGCTTTCGCAGTCCATCACCCAGCGCTTTTCCGGACTGGGCGGCGACAGCCTCACCGTGCAGTCGCATACACCACTGTCACTGTCCATGCAGGGCCGCCGCAACCGACTGACGCTGAGGGATTACGAGTTCATCGTCGAGCATATCGAAGAGATTCAGGAGGTCTCACCTCTGTTCATGGCCTTCGGCGACTTCGGAAGTGAAGTCGCCATCCGTGGCAAGACCGGCTTCACGCGTGTGCTTGCCACGACCGAGGGCTATCAGGATTCGCGACAGGTATTTCCACGTTTGGGACGTTTCATCAGCAGCCATGACGACCGATCGCGCCGCCGGGTCTGCGTGATCGGTGAAAAAGTGCGCCAGTCGCTGGATATCCAAGGAAACCCGGTAGGTCAGTTCCTTTCCATTGCGGGCGAGCCCTTCCTGATCATCGGCGTGATGGAGCCGAGGGGCGAGATATTCGGTTTCAGCCAGGACGACTATGTCGTGATTCCTTTCAACACCGGACTGGCTGTCAGTGACGGCAGCCAACCGGATGTCAGCATCACCCTGAAGGTGGCATCGCTGGACGCAGTGGATCAGGCGGCACAGCGAATCACCGGTTTGCTCCGCCAGTTGCACCGGCTTAAGCCGGGCCAGCCGAATGATTTCAAGGTGCAGACAGCCGCTGAACTTAACGCGTCCTTCGCGGAGGTTGTACGCATGACCGGCGTGGTACTGGCGGCGATGGTCAGTGTGTCGCTGCTGGTGGGAGGCATCGGGATCATGAACATCATGCTGGTTTCGGTAACCGAGCGTACCCGTGAGATCGGTGTGGCAAAGGCACTGGGTGCTCCCTCTCGGCGGATCCTGCAGCAGTTTCTCATTGAGGCGACCTTGCTGGCTTTGGGGGGCGGAGTGCTTGGTGTCGCGCTGGGATACGCGATCGGCTTGCTGGTGAGTACGTTGCTGCCCGGAGTTGGATCGGCAGTGGTGCCGTGGTGGGCGGTGGCGCTCAGCGTGACGTTCTCCACCGCCGTAGGACTCTTGTTTGGGCTGTTACCAGCGGCGAAGGCTGCACGGCTAGATCCCATTACGGCATTGAGATACGAGTGACCCGGCACGCGCAGAAGGTGCCCGGCAATTCGGCAGGAAACGGCATGGATATGCCGTCAGGAGCAGCAGACGCAGGGATGCGGCCACTACCATCAACCCAAGGAGCAATACTATGAACATCCGTCAGATTCCTTCGCTCGACATGGACGTGGGTATGCCCAGCTCGCGCACGCAGAACAGCCTGTTGGAGCCAGTAACGCTGGCGATCCTGATTGCAATCGCTGTGCTCGATACCGCCGCTGCCATCTGAGGCCCATCACATGCATATCAACAAGATTCCGAGCCTGGAAATGGACGTCGCAATCGTGGGTTCGGAAACCCAGGATTCCACCGTTGGCGGCGTGTGTGTGATCGTCGGCGTGGTGGCCGGCGTGATGATCAACCAGCAGTCTCACGAAGTACTCGCCTGACCCCTCACGGCCGGGCCATCGTGGCCCGGCTGATCTCAAGGAGCGACAAATGGACATGCCTTCTTTCTCCGCAGTACCCCGCTTGAGCATGGATGTCGGCATCGTCGGCACCGAGGTCCAAGACTCGACCGCCGGTGGCGTCTGCGTGGCAGTAGGGATCATCGCGGGCGTCTTCATAAACACCAATACCGAGGTCGCAGCAAGCATCGAGTGACGTTCGGGCGGGGCAGCACGGGCTGCCTCGCCACCCTGTCTGGCCTACGGTCAGACCCAGGACAACGCTGAAAAGGATGATCGAGTGGAAAACAGCAAATTCTTCCTGTCGGAATATGCCGACAACCCCACCGAGCAGGCGCGTTTCTTTGGCTCGGCCCGAAGCGCCAACGATCGTCATCGTGAGCTCGGCGAAATTGCGCTACTGAAGTCCTCCATTGCCGCACTTGAGCAGCCGACTTTTGAGCAGATGCTGCCTCACTTCCAGCGATTCCTTGCTTCCGATGCCATCGCCGGCTTCTTCCGAAACGAAGTGCAGAGCTCGCTGGAGAGTGACATCCACCAGGCGCAAGGGCAGAGCATCGATAACGAGGCCATGACCGGTCTGCAGTTCATCGACACCGACAGCTTCGCCGTTGCCACGGTGGTCGCCGACCCCACTTCTGTGGCGTTCAAGAAGTTCAATAACCGCCTCAAACCCAGCTCGATCATGATGACGCCGAAGGACCTCCTGGTGCGGTTCATCCGGGCTGGCGGTGCAGTGGTGACGGTTTTTTCGTGCGATGCCATCACCGACGAGGCGCCAGCCACTGCTGCCATGCATTGTAACAACTCGCGTACGTTCCACGTGCAGGACGGTGACGAACTGATCCTGCGCGCCGGCCGCGATTCGTTCACGTTCGAAAGCTCCGAATCGGTGGTCTGCTTTGCCCAGGCCTATGCCAAGCATTCACCTGCGTCGGTGATGCCGGAGTTCGATTCGAAAACGCTGGGATTGATCGGCCTGTCGGCAACCAATGACAAGTCCTCGCGGATCCAGATGATGGCGACAATCCTGCGTCTTTTTGGCCATGCCGAAGCCTTCGAATCCTGCCTGCCGTTCCTTCGGCACGACGATTACTTCGTCCGCTGGTATGTAATGCGTGAACTGCTAGCGATCGACGCCGAGCGCGCGTGGCCGCTGGTGGAAAAAATGGCTGTGGACGATTCCCATCCGGACGTTCGTTCCACTGCCAGGCGCACCCTTGATCTCTTCCATTCCGCCATCGCTGCCTGATCAGGAGTATTGTCATGCCTATCGTGATCGATTCCCGACAAAACAACAGCCTTCAGCTTGAAGAGCTGATCGAACGCCTCGACGTCGACCTGGACACGCGTTGCCACGACAGCATGTCCGCCGCGGCGGCCGGCCTGCAGGGGTTGGCCAATAACCGGACCTTCCTAGCGGACCGGGTGGCGGCTGAACTCAAGGACCTGGCGACCATGCAGCGTGGCAACACCTACACGCCGCAGGTGGTGATGCTGCACCTTGATCCCCGCAAGAATTACTTCCTGCGCGCCAATATCTGGCCAAGCGCGGAGGACGCTGTCATGCAGGCCAGCGGGCCGGATCCGTTCTTCTATCACAAGCCGCATGACCACAATTTCAACTTTCTCACGGTGGGCTATCACGGCCCGGGCTACTGGAGCGATTACTACGAGTACGATTACGACCAGGTGGCCGGCTATCCAGGCGAGGACATGGGGCTGCGCTTCATCGAACGCTCGGCACTGAGTGCGGGAAAGACGATGCTCTACCGCGCCTTCGTGGATGTGCACGATCAGTTACCGGCCGAGGAGCTTTCGATTTCCCTGAACATCATGGAGAACACGCTGCGTCCAGTGGTGACAGACCAGTACGCTGCCGATACTGTCAGCGGAGTGATCAAGAAGATGGTAAACCGAAACAACATGGTATGCGTGTTGTCGGTGGCCGCTGCCATCGGCGACGAGAACACCGTGGAGATCGTCGACCATATCTCCCGCAGACACGTGAATCCGCGGATCCGTTTTGCTGCGCTGAAGAGCATGGGTTCGCGCGTGCACAACCCAGACCAGCGCATCGAGCTGCTTAGCCATGGCCTGGATGATGCGTCGCTCCTAGTGCGTGAATCGGCTAAGGCTGAGATCCGCAAGGTGATGGCGCCACGAGCGGAGACGGAACATGCCCGCGCTTGAGGTCGAGGCGGTCCACAAGCGCTATGCGGGCTTCGCATTGCAGCCGACATCGTTCAAGGTCGACCCCGGTGAGGTTTTCGCGGTGCTGGGGCTCAACGGCGCAGGCAAGTCAACGCTGCTGCGCACCATCGCCGGTACGGTGCTGCCCGATGGTGGTCATATCCGCGTCAATGGTACGCAGCGGCGCCCCGGCGTTCCGGATCCGTCGTTGAGTGTGGTGCTCGATGGCGGGCGCAGCCTCTACTGGAAGATGTCAGTTCGCGAGAACATCGACTACTTCGGTGCACTCAAAGGCGCGCTTCGGAGATCGCGGCGCGCACGCCGCGACGAGGTGCTTGAGCGGGCAGGGCTGACGGAAAAGGGCGACAGTCTGGTTGGCACGTTGTCACGCGGCATGCAGCAACGGTTGGTACTTGCGATCGCGGTAATGTGCGATCCGAGGGTACTGCTGCTGGACGAACCTACCCTTGGTGTGGATCTGGTACACGAAAAGGTAATCCTGCAGAGTATCGAAATGCTGCGTGACCGTGGCTGCGCCATCGTGCTGACATCCCACCAGCTGGAATTCGTGCAGCGCCTAGCCAGTCGGGCACTTCTGATCGACAACGGCAGGCCAGGTTCACCGCAAAGCATCGATTCCATACGGGCCGAGCTGGGACGTAAGATCCTGGAGGTGGTGTTGGAGGAAGTACCGGCAGACTCGGTAGTCGAGCGGCTTCACGCGCTGGGGGCGTCGGTGCACGCATTCAGCGTACGAGCCGATGCCACGGTGACATCGCTTTACAGCGTCCTGGAAACGCTGCAGCCAGCACCGATCGTGTCCTGCAACTTCGGTCACGCAAGTCTGCGTGAAGTGATGGAAAGCCTGAGCTCGAGGAGAGTGGCATGATCTACCTGCTGCAGATGGAACTAGGTCGCTCACTGCTGCAGATGCGTCGCTACCCGCTGGAGACGGTTCTCTCCTTCCTGATCCTTACCGGCATGTTTTTTGGCATCGCGTATGGTTCCACAGCCGCGTTCGGCAGTACTGTACCTGCCACCTACGCGGCCGGGATCACCATGCTGTCCTTCATCGGCTGGATGTTGTGCATGGGATTGTTGTCCGGGCCAGCGTCCGAACTGGAGGCGGAAGCCCAGAGTGGTACGGTGGAGCAGCTGTTCACCGGTGGCCATGCACTGACCCGTATCCTAATGGTACGCATGCTGGCAAGCGTGATGGTGACCGGCGCGATCGTCGCGGTAATTGCGCTGGTGGCGGGCAGGGTGGCACACCTCACGCTTGCGCCGGCCGCCTTCGCTTCGCTGGGCCTTGCGGTGATCACGGCGGCTGGGGGCGGCTTCGCGATGGCGGGTTGTGCGCTGGTATTCAAGAAGACCCGATCCATCGCGTTGCTGCTTACCTTCGGTCTCATGCCGGTGATGATGGCCGACAGTGCCGCACAATGGATCGACCGGCTGCCCGCAGCGTTGCTTCTGCCTTTCGTCGGGTCGATGGGGCTGGCCAAGGGGGCGATCCTAGATCCGGCCGGCTGGAGCTGGTCGGCTTTCGCATTGGCATCGCTGGCATCGTGCGGCTATTTTGGTGCGGGACTGCTGTTCTTTTCACGGATGCGACGCGTTGCCATGCGTCGTGGCACGATTGGCCACTATTAAAGGGAGTGACGGCATGCGACTGACCGACCAGGAACTCAAGCACGTTCTCAATGTCGACTGGGGAATGCGGTTCTGGCGCTGGTTCCGTTGGGTGCTGCTGGTCATCCTGGCAGTAGCCGCGACCGGTGGTCATACCGGCCTGATGAAGCAGGCACCGAATGCGTGGCTGATCGCCGGCGCGGTCTATCTGCTGGTCGCCTGGCCGGGGCTCTGCCGCGCGTATGTCTATCGCTCGCTGCGCCGCATGATCGAGGCCGACCCGGAGGCGCGCGAGCAGCTGCGCGAGGCGATGCATCGCCGGCGATGAGCGGATGCCTGCTGCGCGGCGGCGCTGTCCTCGCGCAGCCCGGCGAACGCGATTGCGTGGAAGGCCGCTCTCCCATCGCGCGCGCACGCGGCGACAGGCAGTACGCGCGTTGTGCCCCGCAACATGCGTTTTCGTGCACCGCGTCTTGCAAAAAAACGATGTCCTCCTCTATGGTGCAATCGATTGCATTGCAGCGGATCGTCAACGTTTGATACCGGTTGGGAGGCCGGAAGACGGATGTCCATCCATTCGATCAGACCGGCGCCGGCATCGGGGCCGGGGCTCACGCGGCGCGATGCACTGCGCCTGGCGGCCGCCGCGAGCCTTGGGCTGGGTGCTGCGGGCGTGCTGCCGGCGTTTGCCGCCGCCGCGCCGCTCAAGGGCAACCTGAAGCACGCCGTCGCCCGCTGGACCTTTCCGCAGCAGTCGGTCGCCCAGCTGTGCAGGACGGTGCAGGACATCGGGTTCGCCGCCATTGATCTGGTCGGCCCGGAGGACTGGCCCACGCTGAAGGCCCATGGCGTGGACAGCTCGATGTGCAACGGCGCGGAGCTGGGCCTGACCAAGGGCTTTGCCGGCCGCGAGTTCCACGACCAACTGGTGGAGCGCTACACGCGGCACATCGATCTGGTGGCCGATGCCGGCTACCGCAACCTCATCTGCTTCTCCGGCAATCGCAACGGCATGGACCCCGATGAAGGCATGGCCCATGCCGAGGCGGGGCTCAAACGCATCCTCCGACATGCCGAGAAGCGCAACGTCGTGCTGGTGATGGAGCTGCTGAACTCCAGGGTCGATCATCCCGACTACCTCTGCGACACCTCCACATGGGGCGTGGCGTTGTGCCAGCGTCTCGGCTCGGACCACTTCGGCCTGCTCTACGACATCTATCACATGCAGATCATGGAGGGCGACATCATCGCCACCATCGGCAGGGATC
>Ga0302347_1000986_pt1 | contig 37666 bp, 30 predicted proteins | sample PhyWR1_FD_202178 | JGI IMG/M metagenome (GOLD analysis project Ga0302347, IMG submission 202178) | Leaf surface microbial communities from wheat plants in UC Gill Tract Community Farm, Albany, California, United States - DLSL W.R1 (v2)... | ecosystem: Host-associated > Plants > Phyllosphere >... | reverse complement strand
GCAGGCGGATGAAGCCTATCGGCTTGCCCTGCGGATTGAAGACCTTGACGCCGTCCATCTCTTCGGATTTGGCCAGCGGCAGGTGGGCGCGCATGCCGCCGCCGATATCGCTGGTCTCGGGGCCGAAAGCGCCGCTGAAGCCCCAGCCGCACCACAGGTTGCCGTCACGATCAACGCGAAAGCCGTCAAGTGCACCCGGGCCGTCGGCGTCGATGAGCTTGGTCTTGTTCGACACGGTCGTGCCGTCGGGCGAGACGTCGAAGCTCCAGACGCTGCGGTTGGGCGTGCCTTTCCACTCGACGACATAGAGCTTCTTCTCGTCGGGCGAGAACGCCAGGCCGTTGGGGTTGACGAGGTCGGTGACCACGGCGCTGATCTGGCCGTCCTTGCCTATGCGGTAGACATAGGTGCCGGCCTGCTCGGGCGCAGCGCGCGAACCTTCCCATTCGCCGTTGATGCCGAACAGCGGATCGGTGAACCAGATGCTGTCGTCCGATTTCACCACCACGTCGTTGGGCGCATTGAGGCGCTTGCCCTGGTAGCGGTCGGCCAGCACCGTGGTGCTGCCGTCGCGCTCGGTGCGCACCACGCGGCGCGTGACCGAGTGCTCGCAGGTGACCAGCCGGCCCTGGCGGTCGCGCGCATTGCCGTTGGCGTAGTTGGCGTTTTCCTTGTGCACCGAGAACTTGCCGGTCTTTTCCTCGAACTTCATCAGCCGGTTGTTGGGGATGTCGCTGAGGATCAGCGTGCCGGTTTCAGGGAAATAGGCCGGACCTTCGGCCCAGCGCATGCCCGTGCCCAGCTGCTCGATGGTGCTGCTGTAGATGCGGTACTTGGCAAAGCTCGGATCGAGAATGAAAACCGCGGGATCGGGATAGCGCTGGTGGGGCGAAAAACCGAAGGACTGGGCCCCGGCGGCGGCGCCCCAGGCGCCCAGGGCGCTGGCACTGAAAGTCTTCAACAGCTGGCGACGGTGCATGAGAAATCTCCTGTGGTTGGCATCAGCGCGCGGCGGACCAGGGCACTTCGGCCACGGGCTCGCCGGTGGCAATGAACTGCTGCAGGTTCTGCAGCACCAGGTCGGCCATGGCGCGGCGGGTATCGTGCGTGCCGCTGGCGATATGCGGCGCGAGCACGGCGTTCTCGAGCGTCAGCAGATCGGCCAGCGGACGCGGCTCGTCCTCGAACACATCGAGGCCCGCGCCCGCGATGCGGCCGCTGCGCAGCGCTTCGACCAGCGCCGCCTCGTCGACCACGCTGCCGCGCGCCACATTGACCAGAAAGCCCTGCGGGCCCAGCGCATCGAGCACTTCGGTGCTGACCAGATGGCGCGTGTGGTCGCCGCCGGCGGCGGTGATGATCAGGAAGTCGGACCAGCGGGCCAGCTCCAGCAGCGACGCCAGGTACTGGTGCGGCGAGCCGTCGATGGGGCGGCGGTTGTGATAGCCCACCTCCATGTCGAAGCCCGCGGCGCGGCGCGCGACGGCGCTGCCTATGCGACCCATGCCGAAGATGCCCAGTCGCTTGCCCGAGACCCGCGTCGTGAGGCCGAAACGCTGGCGGCTCCAGTCGCCGCGGCGCACGAAGCGGTCGGAGGCGCTGACACCGCGCGCCGTATCGAGCAGCAGCGCCCAGGCCATGTCGGCCACGCAATCATCGAGCACGCCCGGCGTATAGCCCACGCGCGCGCCGCGGCGCAGCAGCGACTCCTTGTCCAGCGCGTCGAAGCCCACGCCGAAGCTGCTGACGAACTTGAGCTCAGGCAGCGCGTCGACGACGCGCGCTGGCAGACCCATGGCCGCCGAGGTCACCGCATAGGCAAACTGCCCGCCCTGCTCCGCCAGGAAACGATCCGGATCGCTTTGCTCCGAGAGGATCTGCACGTCGTAGGCCTGCGCCAGTTCAGCATCGAGCTGGGGCAGCGGCATCTTGCCGTATTGGAGAACGCGGGGTCGGGAGGGTGCCATGCAGGGAAGTCCTTTGGGTCGTTCGGAGGGAAAGGGGGGAAACCGCGCACCGTCACCCGTGCGGCCGCAGGGGCTGCGGTGCAGCGGGGCGCATTGCAAAAGGACAGCGTCTGGCGCTTTGCAATGCACCCCGGACCGCAAGATCGCTCCTGCGGTCCGGAGCCTGGGGCTTATTGCTCCACGAGCTTGATCAACGCTGCCAGTTCCTCGATCTCGTTGGGCTTGAGATCAGCCAGCGGCGCACGCACGGGACCGGCGTCGTGACCGACGATCTTCGCGCCGGCCTTGACGATCGATACTGCGTAACCGGCGCTGCGGTTGCGGATCTCGAGGTAGGGCATGAAGAAGGTCTTGAGCAGGTGGTGCTGCGTCGCGTGGTCGTCGTTCTTCACCGCTTCGTAGAAGCGGATCGCGGTCTTGGGGATGAAGTTGAAGACCGCCGACGAGTACACGGGCGTGCCCAGCGCCTTGTAGGCCGCGGCATAGACTTCGGCCGTGGGCAGGCCGCCCAGATACGCCAGGCGATCGCCCATGGTCAGGAACATGGCCGACATGGCTTCGATGTCACCCACGCCGTCCTTGAAACCGACCAGGTTGGGATTGCGTTCGCACAGCTTGGCAACGGTTTCGGGCGTGAAGCGGCTGATGCCACGGTTGTAGATGATCACGCCGAACTTGACGCTCTTGCAGACGGCTTCGACGTGCGCGGCCAGGCCTTCCTGGCTGGCTTCGGTCAGGTAGTGGGGCAGCAGCAGGACACCGTGTGCTCCGGCGCGTTCGGCTTCCTGGGCGCACTGGATGGCGAAACGCGTAGGGCCGCCGGCACCGGCGATGATTGGCACTTTGCCCTTGCAGGTGTCCACAGCGGTCTTGATGATCGCGGGATACTCGTCGGCCGTCAGCGAGAAGAACTCGCCCGTGCCGCCGGCGGCGAACAGCGCGGTGGCGCCGAACGGAGCCAGCCATTCCAGGCGTTCGGCATAGCTCTTGGCATTGAAGTTGCCTTGGCTGTCGAAGTCGGTCACGGGGAACGACAACAGACCGGAACTCATCACGCTTTTGACTTCTTGGGGGCTCATGGCAATCCTTAAGGAACAGAATGAAAAAATAGGCTGGACTTCAGTCCAGTTGCAGATTGGAGGTCTGCACCACGGTGCGCCAGCGTGCACGCTCGGCGTTGAAGAATTTGTCGGTTTCGGCCGGAGTCATCGTCACGACTTCGGCGCCCTGGCCCGTGAGGCGGGCACGCACATCAGGCGTGCGGATGGCGGTCAGCAGGATCTGGTTCACGCGCTGGACGATGGCTTCGGGCGTCTTGGCCGGCAGCACCACGCCTTGCCAGGTTCCGGAGGCAAAGCCCTTGGCGCCCTGCTCGGCCAGCGTGGGCACATCGGCGATCAGCGGCATGCGGGTTTCCTTGGAGATTCCCAGCAGCTTGAGCTTGCCGCTTTGCACATGCGGGTAGGTGGCCAGCATGCCGTTCATCAGCACCTGTGTCTGGCCGGCAACGGTGTCCTGCACCGCCTGCACGCCGCCCTTGTAAGGCACGTAGACCCACTTGGCGCCCGTGAGGCGGGCGAGTTCCACGCCGGCCAGATGCGGCGCGCTGCCCGTGGCCGTCACGGCGAAGTTCAGGTCCTGCTTCTTCGACAGCTCGACCAGTTCCTTCAGATTGGTGGCCGGCACCGAAGGGTGGACCACCAGCATGTGGGGCGAGTAGGCCAGCATGGCCGCACCGCGCAGATCCTTGGAAGGGTCGAAGCTGAGCTTGGTGTAGACGGAAGGCGAAATCGCCAGCGCGCCCAGGTCGGCCAGCAGCCAGGTATAGCCATCGGGCGCGGCACGGCTCACGAACTCCGCACCCAGATTGCCGTTGGCGCCGGCCTTGTTCTCGATCACGACAGTCTGCTTGAGCTCCTGCGACATGATCTGACCGATGGAACGCGCAATGATGTCGGAGCTGCCGCCCGGAGGATAAGGAACCACCAGACGGATGGGTTTGCTGGGCCAGGGATCCGCCGCGAATGCGGGAGCGCAAAGCAGGCCGGTGCCGGCAAGCGCCAAGGCAGTGCACAGAAAACGTGAGCGGGAAAGCATTTGAAGTGTCTCCGTATAGTGGTCAGTCATCATACAACTAGACTTTCAAAAACTCACGCAAAAAATCCTAGGGGTAAACACGAGGTCGAAAAAGCGCTGAATCCGCAGCCCCCTGCATGCGCCCGCAGAGCGGGCGCGCAGCCGGCAACCGGCTGGTTCAGGCGGGAGAAACGGGCTCGGAGAGCTGGCTCAGGCGCTGGGCCAGGCGCAGGCGCTCACGCGAATTGGTCAGGTGGATGCGCATCGCCGCACGCGCGGAGTCCGCGTCCTGGCGCTCGATGGCCGCATAGATTTCTTCATGCTCGCGGTTCACGCGGCGCAGGTAGTCGGGATCACGCGCCGGCGTATGAATGGACGCGATGCGGTTGCGCGGAATCAGCATGGTGCCGAAATGCTGGAGGATGTCCTGGAAGTAGCGATTGCCCGTGGCCTGGGCAATGCTCAGGTGAAATGCCAGGTCATGGCTCACGGTCTCGTTGCCCAGCGCAAAGTGGTGCTCGAACGCCTGCAATGCATCCCGCATCGCCTGCAGGTGCGTCGCCTCGCGGCGCTGCGCGGCCAGGCCCGCGGCTTCGGTTTCGAGGCTGATGCGCAGCTCCAGCACGGCCAGCACGTCGACCGACTCGCTGAGCTCGTGTGCGTTGAGCTGCATGCCAGGATTCTGGCGCGTGGGCAGCACGAATGTGCCTATGCCGTGGCGCGTTTCCACCAAGCCGGACGCCTGCAGCTTGGACAGCGCTTCGCGCACCACGGTGCGGCTCACGTCATAGCTGCGCACCAGCTCCGATTCAGTGGGCAGCTTGTCGCCTTCGTGCAGCAGACCCTGGCGTATCTTGTGGTCGAACTCCTCCGACAGCAGATTGGCCAGGCTGCGGCTGCCGCGGCTGGTCTTGCTGCGCAACGCAGAACCCTCCGCAGGCAATAAAAAAGCGGCAGATTGGGGTAATTCCGATGTCGGGATGCTCATGGGTCTGATGATAATTGGTTTTAGTTGTATGACAACATATCACTTATCATGGTTTACGGCAGTAGCCAGGCGACAAGGTCGCGCCAATTCGTGGGACGCCTCAAAGTGAGCAGTCACCTTTTCGCACCCTGCGCGCCTACCGTTGAGACGCAAGTGATGTGCCTTGGAATGGCGGCCGTGGACGCATGGCAGGCCGCACCGATGAGGTCGTGATGAATTCAAAAATCGAAAGCAGCCGATGAGCAGTCCCCTTTATATCCGCATGCATGCCGCCGACAACGTGGCCATCGTGGCCAACGACGGAGGCCTTCCTGCAGGCACGGTGTTCCCCGATGGCTTGCGCCTGGTCGACAACATTCCGCAAGGCCACAAGGTCGCGCTCGAAGACCTGGCCGAAGGCGCCGTGGTGCGGCGCTACAACGTGGTCATAGGCTATGCGCTCAAAGCCCTGCCGCGCGGCAGCTGGATCAACGAACGCACGCTGCGCATGCCCGCGGCGCCGGAGCTCGAAGGCCTGCCCATGGCCACCGTGAAGCCGCCCGCACTGGCGCCGCTCACCGGCTACACGTTCGAAGGCTACCGCAACGCCGACGGCTCGGTGGGCACACGCAATATTCTCGCGATCACCACCACCGTGCAGTGCGTGGCCGGCGTGGTCGACACCGCGGTGCAGCGCATCAAGACCGAGCTGCTGGCGCGCTACCCCAATGTGGATGACGTCGTGGGCCTGGAGCACAGCTACGGCTGCGGCGTGGCCATAGACGCGCCCGACGCCATCATTCCCATCCGCACGCTGCGCAACATCAGCCGCAACCCCAACTTCGGCGGTGAAGTGATGGTCGTGAGCCTGGGCTGCGAAAAGCTCCAGCCCGAACGCCTGCTGCCCCCGGCCGAGGCCCCGCTGCTGCCCATGCAGCGCCTGGGCACGGCCCCTGCCCTGCCCGCCGCCGACAGCGCGCTCGATGTGGTCTGCCTGCAGGCCGAGGAACATGTGGGCTTCATGAGCATGATCGACTCCATCGTGCGCCAGGCCGATGTGCATCTGCAGCGCCTGAACCAGCGCCGGCGCGAGACCGTGCCGATCAGCGAACTGGTGGTCGGCGTGCAGTGCGGCGGCAGCGACGCGTTCAGCGGCGTCACCGCCAACCCGGCCGTGGGCTACGCCACCGACCTGCTGGTGCGCGCCGGCGCCAGCGTGATGTTCTCGGAAGTCACCGAAGTGCGCGACGGCATAGACCAGCTGACCTCGCGCGCCAGCACGCCCGAAGTCGCCCAGGCGATGATCGACCAGATGGCCTGGTACGACGCCTATCTGGCGCGCGGCCTGGCCGATCGCAGCGCCAACACCACGCCGGGCAACAAGAAGGGCGGGCTCTCCAACATCGTCGAGAAGGCCATGGGCTCCATCGTCAAGTCGGGCTCCACGCCGATCACGGGCGTGCTCGCCCCGGGTGAGAAGCTGATGGAAAAAGGCCTGATCTACGCCGCCACGCCGGCCTCCGACTTCATCTGCGGCACGCTGCAGCTTGCGGCCGGCATGAACCTGCACATTTTCACCACGGGACGCGGCACGCCCTACGGCCTGGCCGCCTGCCCCGTGATCAAGGTCGCCACGCGCAGCGATCTCGCGCGCCGCTGGCATGACCTGATGGACGTCAACGCCGGACGCATTGCCGACGGCGAGGCGACGATAGAGGACATGGGCTGGGAGCTGTTCCATCTGATGATTGAAATCGCCAGCGGCCGCAAGAAGACCTGGGCCGAGCACTGGAAGCTGCACAACTCGCTGGTGCTCTTCAACCCCGCCCCGGTGACCTGACAACTACATTCCCTGCACGCCTGAAACAACAGGCGGCATTTCATTTCAACCAGGAGACAAATCTCATGCAACGTCGACAACTACTCAAGGCCGCGGCCGCTCCGCTGGCCCTGGCCTGCATGCCTGCGGCCGTGATGGCACAGAGCAACTGGCCCAAGGCCAAGGTCATCACTTACATGGTGCCTTTTGCAGCGGGCGGCACCACCGATCAGCTCGGACGCCTGATTGCCCAGCAACTGGGCCCGGCGCTGGGCACGACGGTGGTCGTCGACAACAAGGCCGGCGCGGGCGGCAGCGTGGGCTCCGAGCTCGCCTCGCGCACCGCGCCCGATGGCTTCACCATCCTGGGCGGCACGATCAGCTCGCATGCCATCAATGTGAGCCTGTACCCCAAGCTGGGCTATGACCCGCTCAAGTCGTTCACGCCGGTCACGCTGATAGGCACCAACCCGCTGGTGCTGGTGGTTCCGGCCAACAGCCCGTACAAGAGCCTCAAGGACGTGCTCGAAGCTTCGCAGAAAAAGTCGGGCGGACTGTCGTCGGCCTCGGCCGGCGCGGGCACGTCGCAGCATCTGGCGCTGGAAATGCTGGCCTGGAAGTCGGGCGTCAAGTTCACCCATGTGCCTTACAAGGGCAGCGGCCCGGCGATCCAGGACGTGATGGGCGGTCAGGTCGACATGATGTTCGACACCACCGTGGTTGCCGCACCGCACATCCAGAGCGGCAAGCTGCGCGCGCTGGCGGTGACGTCCAAGCAGCGCATCGAGTCGCTCAAGGACGTGCCCACGGTCGCGGAATCGGGCCTCAAGGGCCTGGGCGACTTCGAGGTCACCTCGTGGCAGGCCATCTTCGCGCCGACCAATACGCCGGACGCCATCGTCCAGCGCCTGCACCAGGAAATCGCCAAGATCCTGGCCACGCCCGACATGCAGGGCCGCCTGAAGACCATGGGCATGGAGCCGTCGACGCTGTCGACCACCCAGGTCGCGGCATTCCAGAAAGCCGAAGTCGCCAAGTGGGCAACGGTGATCAAGGAAGCCAATGTCAAAGTCGATGGCTAAGCCGCCCGCCCAGACACAAAAAAAGCGCCTCACGGCGCTTTTTTTGCGTTGGCGTCAGCCGATCAGGACTGGGCAAGCTCCGGCGCGCGGAACAGGGCCGCGACCTTGCGCTTGGACTTGATCGAAGGGCGCGAAGCGGGCTGGCGCGTGTCGTCCCAGGTGGCCGCAGGGGCCGCGGCCGCAGCCACGTAAGGCCGGTCGAAGAACGGATCGGCCGCGGGGCGCGAGGCCGGACGCGAGGAACGCGGTGCCGGAGCCGGGCGACCAACGACGCCGCGCGCCGTGTCTTCGCCTTCGCCGCGCCAGGCGCGGCGGCCGTCGTTCATGCGGCCCTGCTGGCGCGGCTGTTCGAGCTGCAGCGCCTCGACGTCGATCTTCTTCTTGATCAGCTTCTCGATTTCGCCGACCTGGCGCGCGTCGCGCGAGGACACCAGCGTGACCGCCAGGCCCGAGGCGCCCGCGCGGCCGGTGCGGCCTATGCGGTGCACATAGTCTTCGGCGTTGAACGGCACGTCGTAGTTGAACACCGCGGGCACGTCCTTGATGTCCAGACCGCGCGCGGCGACGTCGGTGCAGACCAGCAGGTCGACATTGCCGGCCTTGAAGGCTTCGAGCGCCTTGAGGCGTTCATCCTGGCTCTTGTCGCCATGCAGCGCCGTGGCGCGCAGGCCGTCGCGCTCGAGCGTGCGCGTCAGGCGGGCGCAGCCCAGCTTGCTGTTCGAGAAGATGAAGGCCTGGCGGATGCCGCGTTCCTTGAGGATCTTGTGGATGGCCAGGCGCTTTTCGTCTTCGTCGGCGGCGCTGAAGAAGCGCTGCTCCACGGTGGACGCGGTCTCGTTGGGCCGTGCGACTTCAATGGTCACCGGGTCCTGCAGGTAGCTGCCTGCCAGGCGCTTGATTTCAGGCGAGAAGGTCGCGCTGAACAGCAAGGTGGTGCGGGTCTTGGGCAGGTAGGACAGGATGCGCTGCAGATCGGGCAGGAAGCCGATGTCGAGCATGCGGTCGGCTTCGTCGAGCACCACGTATTCGACCTGGTTGAGGATGGCGGTCTTGGCCTCGATGTGGTCGAGCAGACGACCCGGCGTGGCCACCAGGACTTCGACGCCCTTCTTGAGCTCCAGCGTCTGGGGCTTCATGTCCATGCCGCCGAACACCACCATGCTGCGCAGCTTGGTGTATTTGGCGTACAGCGCGATTTGCTGGGCGACCTGGTCAGCGAGCTCTCGCGTCGGCAACAGCACCAGCGCACGCACCGGATGGCGCGCGGGCGAAGTCGAACTGTTTTCGTGCTTGAGAAGACGCTGCAGCAGCGGCAGCGAGAACGCGGCCGTCTTGCCGGTACCCGTTTGGGCGGCGCCCATCACGTCCTTGCCAGTCAAGACAACGGGAATGGCCTGCGCCTGAATGGGCGTCATCGACTCATAGCCCATCTCGGCAACGGCACGGGCGAGGGGTTCCGACAGGGATAAATTGGAAAAAGAACTTGTCATTTAGCCTACTATTGTCGCACCTAGCGGCGAACCCACCTATTTGCCCCGTCGATTCAAGGGCTTCATGCGCAGCTTATGCACGACAAACCCCTGCGCGCAGGGGTGTCGTGGCGTCACAGTTGCCTGGCGCTGAACGTGTCGCAGCCCTTGAGTTCGCCGCGTTGCAGGCCGCTGTGGAACCAGCGCTGGCGCTGCGCGCTGGAACCATGGGTGAAGCTGTCGGGCACGACGGCACCGCCCGCGGAGCGCTGCAATGCGTCGTCGCCGATCTTGGCGGCGGCGTTCATCGCCTCTTCCACGTCGCCCTGCTCGAGGATCTGGCGCGCATTCTGCGCATGGTGGGCCCAGACGCCGGCCAGGCAGTCGGCCTGGAGCTCGAGCCGCACCGACAGCTGGTTCTGCTCGGCCTTGCTGACGCGCCCGCGCATGCTGTCGACCTTGTCGGTGATGCCCAGCAGATGCTGCACATGGTGGCCCACTTCATGCGCAATCACATAGGCCTGGGCGAAATCGCCGGGCGCTCCCAACTGGTCCTTGAGCGTCTGGTAAAAGCCCAGATCGATATAGACCTTTTGATCAGCAGGGCAATAGAACGGCCCCATAGCCGACTGGCCCGTGCCGCAGGCAGTCTGCGTCGCGCCGCGAAACAGCACCAGGCGCGGCTGCTGGTAGCTGCCGCCATTCTTGCGAAACAGGTCTCCCCAGACGTCTTCGGTGTCGGCCAGCACGGTCGACACAAAGCGCGCCATGGTGTCGTCGGCCGGCGCCCGGCCCGCCGGCGCGGGCTGCTGCACCGCGACCGGGCTGCCGCCGCCGCTGAGCATGCCCAGCAGCGTCAGCGGGTTGATGCCCAGCACCCAGCCGCCGATCAGCGCCACCACGATCGTGCCTATGCCTATGCTGCGGCCGCCGAAGACCGGTGAGCCGCCTCCCTGGCCGCGTCTGTCTTCGATGTTTTCCGATTCCCGGTTGCCGTCCCAGCGCATAAAAACTCCTTTTGCGCCGGCATGCGCGGCGCGATCAACGGCATATTACGTCGGCGCAGGCCCGGGCGCAGCGCCCGCCGCGCAAATTGCGCCAAGCAGGCCCAAGCTCCTACAAGCGCTGCGGACTTGACCTGTGTACATTCGAGGCCATGCACCTCCTCACTGCCCGCCGCTCAGCGCCGCTGCGGATGTTCCTGCGTGGATACCATGGGGCCGTCGCCCGCACGGCCCCGGCCGCCGCGATCGGGGTGCACATATGAGCCAGCCCTTGCCGCCGCACTCCCACCCGCCGCCCCCGCGCCGCCCCTGGAGCCTGCGCACGCAGATTGCGGTGGTCTTCGGCAGCCTGGTCGCACTGGTGGCCGTGCTGCTGTCGCTGGCCTTTGGCGAGCTGCTCAAATGGCGCATACAGCAGGAGGCCGCGGCCTCGCTGCACATGGTCGCCCACAACGCGGCCAAGGTACTTGCCGAAGGCCTGTTCGAGCGCAGCCGGCTGATGCAGGTGCTGGGGGCTTCCCAGGACCTCTGGGAAAAAGGCATAGACGCACCGGAAGTGCTGCCGCTGCTGCAGCGCATGCATTCGAGCCGCCCCTACAGCCGCTGGATAGGCGTGGCCGATATCCACGGCCATGTCCCGACCGACTCCAACCGCATTCTGCAAGGCAAGAACGTAGCCGATCAGCCCTGGTTCCAGGCCGGCCTCAAGGATCTCTATGTCGGCGACGTGCATGCTTTCGAAGGGCTGGCCAGCAGACTGCCGCCGAGCAGCAGCGGCGAGCCGCAGCGCTTCCTCGACTTTTCCGCACCGATTTTCCGCCACGGCGAGACCGTAGGCGTGCTGGGCATGCATCTGAGCTGGGACTGGGCGCGCGATGTACTCGAAGAGCTGCGCCCCACCTATGCCGACCATGCACAAATAGAACTGTTCGTGTTCGACCGCCGCGGAGAAATTCTCTATGCGCCCGATGGCCGCATCGCGCCCTATGTGGCGCTGGGCCAGAAACTGCCGCAGACCGAACAGCCGTCCGCGAGCGCACGCGACAGCATGACCACGCCGGGACTCGCGGGCCTGGCGCAATGGGAGGATGCCAGGACAGCTTTCCTGACGGCAGTGACGCGTCTGCCGGCGCGCAACCTCGCCAGCGACCTGGGCTGGAACGTGGTCGTGCGCCAGCCCGTGGCCACGGCTTTCGTCGGCGCCGACACCGCCGTGCTCCAGGCGCTGGCGGGCGGCATCGCGGCCGCCATGCTGGCCGCGCTGATCGCTTCGCTGGCCGCGCGCCGTCTCAGCGAAGACCTCAACAGCCTGTCGCGCGCCGCGCTGCACATCGAAGCCGGCACACCCGGCGCAGTCGTGCCGCAGGCCAACAGCACGCGCGAAGTGCAGCGCCTGTCGCGCACGCTGGATCACATGACGCGCCGCCTGCTGACCATGAACGAAGAGATGGAGGTAGTCGTGCGCCAGCGCACGCTGGAGCTCCAGCACGCAAACCAGGAGCTCGAGCGCCAGGCCAGCAGCGACCCGCTGACCGGGCTGCTCAACCGCCGCGGCTTTGACGCGCGCCTCGCGACCGCGGTCGCGCTGGCCCAGCGCAGCGGCCGCCCACTGAGCGTCATCACCATCGATGTGGACCACTTCAAGCGCGTCAACGACACCTATGGCCACGAAGTCGGCGACAACGTGCTGCGCACGCTCGCGCAGCAACTCAAGACCAGGCTGCGCGCATCGGATGCCGTGGCCCGGCTCGGCGGCGAGGAGTTCATCGTGCTGCTGGCCGACACCGCGCCCGTGACAGCACTCGAGATGGCCGAACAATTGCTGGTGGTCGTCGCGACACTTGCAAGGGACGACGCGGGCACGGTCACCATCAGTGCCGGTGTGTCGGCATTGCGACCCGAAGACGAAAATGGAAACGCGATGTTGCGCCGCAGCGACGCAGCACTTTATGCAGCCAAGACCGCAGGGCGCAATCGCGCCGTGATGCACCTGTGAACACGGCCCCGCCCTTCAATGGGTTTCGGCGGTACGCGCGCAGGGAGGATGACTGAAATAGGCCGACAGCCGCACGCTCAGTGCGCGCAGTTCTGGACAATCGATCTCGGCGGCCGCAGCGAGCTGCTGGCGCGCGTAGCCCAGATCGCCCAGCATCATTGCCGCATGTACGGCGCGCCCATGGCCAGCCATCTTCAAGATGAAGGTGTCGAGTTCGTGCTGCGGCCAGTAGGCGCTGTGACAGCGCTCGGCGCGCCAGGGATTTTCAGGCGCGGCACGCATGCCGCAGTCGGGGTCCGCAGCGAGAACAGGTGCATGCAGACCGCGGTTCATGGGCGCACGCCACGCAAACTTGAACATCGCCAGCATAAGACCTCCTGATCGTTCCGGCACACCCCATGTCTGCCATATAGACAGTGCATGGTAAGAGTTGTGTGTGACAGAAACATACGGACAAATGCGCTGACCGATGTCGGAAATAGCCTATAGGCGGGCAACGCCCCGGTCAGAGATTCAGGCGCGTGGCAGAGTGACGCCGCTTTGACCCTGGTACTTGCCGCCGCGGTCCTTGTAGCTGGTCTCGCAGACTTCGTCGCTTTCGAAGAACAGCACCTGGGCACAGCCTTCGCCCGCATAGATGCGCGCCGGCAGCGGCGTGGTGTTGGAGAACTCCAGCGTCACGTAGCCTTCCCACTCGGGCTCGAACGGCGTCACGTTGACGATGATGCCGCAGCGCGCATAGGTGCTCTTGCCCAGGCAGATCGTCAGCACATTGCGCGGAATGCGGAAATACTCGACGGTGCGCGCCAGCGCGAAGCTGTTGGGCGGAATGATGCAGCTGTCGCCTTCGAAATCGACAAAGCTCTTCTCATCGAAGTTCTTGGGATCGACGACGGTGCTGTGGATGTTGGTGAACACCTTGAATTCGGGCGCGCAGCGGATGTCGTAGCCATAGCTGCTGGTGCCGTAGCTGATGATCTTGCGGCCTTCGGCCTCGCGCACCTGGCCGGGCTCGAAGGGCTCGATCATTCCGGTGCTTTCCGCCATGCGACGGATCCACTTGTCGCTCTTGATGCTCATGGGAATTCCTGCAAATACTGCTCAGACGCCTGAAAACCAAGCGTAACAGGCTATTTTGCTTGAGAAATAATGGTTTGCTCGACCACCCGGTCATCTCCGAGCACGATCAGCGCGAACAGCAGTTCATCGAGATTGCGCGCGGCGCGGGTCTTGCGCGCCAGCAGCGGCGTGGCTTGCGGGTCGAGCACCACGAAGTCGGCTTCGCAGCCCGGCAGCAGATTGCCGACCACGCCGCCCAATCCCATGGCCGCGGCCGCGCCGCCCGTGTGCTGCCACCACAGATCGGCAGGCGCGAGACTCAGCCCGCGCTTGGTCTGGCCTTCGCGCCCCACCGCATAGGCCGCGAGCATGGTGTGAAACGGCGAAAAGCTCGTGCCCGCGCCGACATCGCTGGCCAGGCCATGGGCAAAGCCCGCTTCCCGGGCGCTGGCGTAGTCAAAGAAACCGCTGCCCAGGAACAGGTTGCTGGTCGGGCTTACGGCGGCGGCCGCGCCGCGCGCGCGCATCAGCGCGCGGTCCTCGGCGTCGAGATGGATGCAGTGCGCATAGACCGCGCGTTCGCGCAGCAGACCGAAGTCGTCGTAGACCGACAGATAGCTGCGCGCCTGCGGAAACAGCGCGCGCACCCAGCTTATCTCGTCGAGGTTCTCGGCGACATGCGACTGTATCCAGACATCGGGATGGCGCGCCGCGAGTTCGCCCGCGCCGCGCAGTTGAGCCTCGGAGCTCGTCGGCGCAAAGCGCGGCGTGATCGCATAGCCGAGCCGGTCCACGCCGTGCCAGCGCTGTATCAGCGCCTCGGTGTCGAGCAGGCTTTGCTCGGTCGCATCGCGCACGCCGTCGGGCGAATTGCGGTCCTGCAGCACCTTGCCCGTGACCAGGCGCATCTGCGCTTTCTGCGCCGCGCCCATCAGCGCATCGACCGAGGCGGGATGGCTGGTGGCGAACGCCAGCGCCGTGGTCACGCCGTTGCGCAGCAGTTCGGCAATGAAGAAATCGGCGACTTCCGCGCTGTAGGCGGCGTCGACGAAACGCTGCTCGTGCGGAAAGGTGTAGTTCTCCAGCCAGGGCAGCAGGCCGTCGGCGGGCGCGCCGATCACATCGGTCTGCGGGTAGTGGATATGCAGGTCGACAAAACCCGGCGCGATCAGCCGCCCGGCAAAGTGCTGCACGGGCAGGCCCGCATAGGCGGGCGACAGCGCAGCCCAGCTGCCCGATGCCTGCACGCGCGCGCGGCCATCGGGCGTGCGCGCCACGGCCAGCAGCCCGTCTTCGTCGTACAGGGGCTGGCCTTCGGGGGTGAAGCGCAACAGGGCGCCGCGATAGATATGCATGCGAGAAGCTTAACGGCAGGCGGTGAAAAACCGTGTTGTATTCAATGGCCCAGCGTGCCTTGCACGCCCTCGACCAGCCATTTCATGTCGAGGATCTGCGCATCGCTGAGCTGGCTGCCCTTGGGGATCACCACATGGCCGGCGTTGTCGCGCACATCGGCCTTGGCGGCGGCAAACGGCTGGATACGGCCCTGTGCCATCAGCTGCTGCTGCGCCAGCACTTCCTTTTGCACGGCAGCGGGCACCCTGCGGCCAAACGCTTCGAGGCGGATCATTCCGTCCTTGACCCCGCCCCAGACATCGCCGCTGGTCCAGCTGCCGTCGCGCACGGCGCGCGCGCGCCGCGTGTAGTAGTCGCCCCACTGGTGGGTCACGGCCAGGATCTGCGCATCGGGCGCGACCTGGCGCATGTCGGAGTGGTAGGCGATGGCGAACTTGCCGCGCTCCTGCGCCGCGACCATGACCGCATTGGTCGCCGAATGGAACGCGAGCACGTCCGCGCCCTGGTTCATCAGCGTCATCGCCGCATCGCGCTCCTTCGCGGGATCGAACCAGGTGTCGAGCCAGATCACCTTGACCTGGGCGTTCGGCTTGACCGAGCGCATTCCCAGCGTGAAGGCGTTGATGCCCTGCAGCACCTCGGGGATGGGAAAGCCCGCGACATAGCCCGCGACGCCGCTCTTGCTCATGCGCGCCGCGGCAATGCCCGACAGATAGCGGCCTTCGTAGTAGCGCGCATTGGCCGTGGCGACATTGGCCGTGCGCTTGTAGCCCGTGATCGATTCGAATTTCACATCGGGAAAATCGCGCGCCACGCGCAGCGCGGGCTCCATGTAGCCGAAGCTGGTGGTGAAGATCAACTTGTGGCCATTGCGCGCGAGATCGCGCAGCACGCGCTCGGCGTCCGGCCCTTCGGCGACATCGGCGACCACGGTGGTCTTGAGCTGCCCGCCCAGCGCGGCCTGCGCCGCCTTGCGGCCCGCGTCGTGCTGGTGCGTCCAGCCGGCGTCGAACACCGGCGTGACATAGACGAAGGCCGCCGACAAGGGCTTGTCGGCGTCGATCTTGGCCGCAGTCTGGGAAGAAACGGGAGCGAAAAAACAGGCGGCCGCGAGCGCGGCTGCGAGGTTTTTGTACATGGTGGTCCTCTACATGGCCCGGAAAAAACAAGGCCTGCCCCAGCGGGCACTGGAAGCAGGCGGGGCGGATTCTAGCCTGCGCCGCAGATGCCGACCGGCGCAGGGTTTCTGCGCTGGCACGGCGGCCGCGGCGCGTCCTATCCTCAAGCCAAAGGAGATAGAAACATGCCTGAGTTTGTCGACCGTTCGCCCCCGGGCGAGTGCATTTTCTGCCGCATCGTGCGCAACGAACTGCCCGCGGCGCGCGTGCATGAAGATGCACTGACGCTGGCCTTCATGGACATAGGCCAGGTCACGCCCGGCCATGTGCTGGTCGCCACCAAGCGCCATGCGGCCACGCTGCTGGACCTGACCGAGGCCGAGGCCGCGGCCGTGATGCAGACCGCACAGCGCCTGGCCAGGGCCCAGCAGGCCGCGTTTGCGCCCGACGGCATCACCTTGCTGCAGGCCAATGGTGCAGCCGGCGGCCAGACCGTGGGCCACTTCCATGTGCATGTGGTGGCACGCCACACCGGCGACGGCGTGAGCTTCGCCTGGCCGCGCAAGGAGCCGGGACCGGAGGTGATTGCGGGCTATGCGGCGCAGCTGCGCGCGGCGCTGGGCTGAGCCGCGGACAGCCAGTCCTCATTCCCGAAGCGCAGGGCGAAGTGGGAAAGCCGTTCATGGTGAGCCTGTCGAACCATGAACGCACTATCCTCAAGCCGCCAGGCCGTTCATCCTTTGAGGCGGCCGGCGCGGCAAGCCAGGGACCAATGAATCAACCGTTCTCCCAAGCCCAACGCTTCACTGCGCGGCAATCGCATCCTCGGCGCCATGGCGCACAAAGCACTCGTCGAGCTGTTCGATCCAGGCGCGCTTGCGCGCCTCGCCGACGAAGCTGGCCTCGAGGCTGTTGCGCGCCAGCTGGTAGGCCTGGGCCGCGCCCATGCCGGTGGCGGCAAACAGCTGCGCGAAGTTCTCGTTGATGTAGCCGCCGAAATACGCCGGGTCGTCGGAGTTCACCGTGACCATCAGGCCGGCGTCCAGCATCTGCGGCAGGTTGTGCTGGGCGAGATCGGGAAACACCTGCAGCTTCTGATTGGACAGCGGGCACACGGTGAGCGCAATGCGCTCGCGCGCCAGGCGCTGCATCAGCGCGCTGTCGTGCTGCGCCTGCACGCCATGGTCTATGCGTTCCACCTGCAAGGTGTCGAGCGCGCCCCAGATATAGGCCGGTGGCCCCTCTTCGCCCGCATGGGCGACAAGATGCAGGCCCAGCTCGCGGCATTGCGCGAACACGCGCGCGAACTTTTCGGGCGGGTGGCCCAGCTCGCTGCTGTCCAGGCCCACGCCGATGAAGCGGTCGCGCAGCGGCATGGCCTGGGCCAGCGTCCTGAACGCATCGTCCTCGCTGAGGTGGCGCAGAAAGCTCAGGATCAGCGCGCAGGAAATGCCCCAGTCGCGCTCGGAGTCGCGGCAGGCGCGGTACAGGCCGTTGATCACCGAGGCCATGGGCACGCCGCGCGAAGTATGGGTCTGGGGATCGAAGAAGATCTCGGCGTGCACCACATGGTCGCTGACCGCGCGCGCGAGATAGGCGCGCGCCATGTCGTAGAAGTCCTGCTCGTGCAGCAGCACGCTGGCGCCCGCGTAGTAGATGTCGAGAAAGCTCTGCAGATCGGTGAACGCATAGGCCCGGCGCAGCGCCTCGACGTCGGCGTAAGGCAGCTCCACCTTGTTGCGCGCGGCCAGCGCGAAGATCAGCTCGGGCTCGAGCGAGCCTTCGATGTGGATATGCAGCTCGGCCTTGGGCATGTCGCGCAGCAGGGCCGCCAGGGACGCATCGGTCAGGGCATGGGACATCAGCAGACTCCAAAGGAAATGCCGCGCGACTTGAGATAGCGGCGATAGGCGACCGACATGCGGTCGGCGGCGGAGTTCAATTCTGCGCGCGGATCGAGCGGCAGGCATTTGGGTTGTTGCGATTCCAGCACCGGCTGGTCCTGCGTGAAGATGGTGTGCTGGAACGCCTGCAGCTGCGCGTCGGCGGTCTCGAAGTCGGCGACCGCGAGACGGAACCAGACACGGCTGGATTCGGGCGTGACCGGGCAGATGAACAGGCCTATCGATTCATACCAGCCATCCTTGCTCGTGCCCTCCTCGGGCAGCTTGTTGAGCAAGGCCGTGTAGGGATCGGTGACTTCGTAGGTGTAGTGCACGTCGGCCGCGGCCGTGGAATGCAGGTTCGACTGCGGCTGGCGCACCTTGCAGTTGGTTGCCTTGACGCCCGTGGGCGTGGTCTCGACGCCATAGCGCTCCATGGCCGTGGCGTCGCGCGAGCCCAGCCAGCCTTCGTGCACGAAGCCGAAGTGCGACATGTCGAGGAAGTTCTCTATGATGCGCGGCGCGCTCGCGGCCACGTCGTAGGGGCCGCAGTTGAGCTTGCGCAGGCGCGCGTCGTCTTCCGCGGGAAACTGCGGCAGCGGGATCTCGGCGGCTTCGAGCTGCACCCAGACCAGGCCATGGCGCTCCTGCAGCGCAAACGCGCGCACGCAATGCGCGGGCGGCGGCACGAAGTCGGGCACGGCAGGCACTTGCGCGCAATGGCCGTCGCCTTCGAACTGCCAGCCGTGGTACGGGCATTCGAGCCGGTCGGCCTGCACGCGGCCCATCGACAGCCGCGCGCCGCGGTGCGGGCAGCGGTCGACAAACGCATGGGCCTGCCCGGCCAGATCGCGCCACAGGACCAGGTCCTGTTCCAATAATCGCACGGCCAGCGGCGCATGCACGACGGCTTCGGTCAGAGCCACCGGATGCCAGAGAGATTTTTCCATCGCGCCGAGTGTATTCGCCAAGCATAAGGGCTGCCGACGGCAGCCCTTATGACCTGGCGTTCAGGTAAAGACTTACTTCTTGTCGCCGCCGGGAACGTTGCCTTCCACGCCCTTGACGTAGAAGTTCACGCCCGACAGGAACTTGTCATCGGCCACGGTGTCGGCGGCAACGACGGGCTTGCCGTCCTGGCCGACGATGGGGCCCTTCCAGATCGTGAAGCTGCCGTCCTTGAGGCCGGCCTTGACTTCCTCGACCTTGGTCTTGATCTCGGCCGGCACGTCTTCGGCAATGGACACCAAGTCGATCGCGCCTTCCTTCACGCCCCACCAGCTCGAACCCGTGGCCCAGCTGCCGTCCAGCGCTTCCTTGGTGGCCTTGCTGTAGTAAGGCGCCCAGTTGATGATGGCCGAGCCCAGGTGGGCCTTGGGGCCGTAGGCGGTCATGTCGGAATCCCAGCCGAACGCGCGCTTGCCTTTTTCCTGCGCGGTCTTGAGCACGGCGGGCGAGTCGGTGTTCTGGAACAGCACGTCGGCGCCGCCGTTGATCAGCGAAGTCGCGGCTTCGGTTTCCTTGGGCGGGCTGAACCATTCGTTGACCCAGACCACCTTGGTCTTGATCTTGGGATTGACCGACTGCGCGCCCAGCGTGAAGCTGTTGATGTTGCGTATCACTTCGGGAATCGGCACCGAGCCGACCACGCCCAGCGTGTTGCTCTTGGTCATCGCGCCGGCAATGATGCCCGCCAGATACGCGCCTTCGTAGGTGCGGCTGTCGTAGGTGCGCACGTTGGCCGCGGTCTTGTAGCCCGTGGCGTGCTCGAACTTCACGCCCGAGAAATCGGGAGCGATCTTCTGCAGCGCTTCCATGTAGCCGAAGGTCGTGCCGAAGATCAGCTTGTTGCCCTGGCCGGCCATGTCGCGCAGCACGCGCTCGGCGTCCGGACCTTCGGGCACGCTCTCGACGTAGCTGGTCTGGATCTTGTCGCCGAACTCCTGCTCGAGCTTCTTGCGCGCCTGGTCGTGGGCATACGACCAGCCGCCGTCGCCGACGGGACCGACATACGCAAACGCGATCTTCAGCGGCTCGGGCTTGGCCGGAGCCTCGGCGGCGGGTGCGGCGACGGGAGCCGGTGCGGGCTCTTCCTTCTTGCCGCAGCCGGCCAGGGCCGCGGCGGCGACGGCCGTGAGCGCCGCCAGCTTGAACATCGAACGCTTGTGCAGATCAGTCATATTTCTTCCTTGGAAAAAAGCAGGGTCAAAACAACGGGAACATGGCCGGAGCCCGGGCCGTGGGGCGCGCTCCTGCCTGGTCGCCTGGATGCAAAGCAACTAGCAAGTTACGCGCCTGCCACGGCAGTTACTTGGTGGCTCCGGGCACGTTGCCGTCGATGCCGGCCACGTAGAAGTTGATGCCGCTCAGGAAGGCATGGTCGCCATTGGCGCCTTCGGCCAGCAGTTCCTTGCCGGTGTTGTCCTTGAGCGGGCCCTTCCAGATGTGGAAGCTGCCGTCCTTGAGGCCGGCCTTGGCGGCGGCGACCTTGTCCTTGAGGTCCTGTGGAACGTCTTCGGCGATGTTCACCAGATCCATAGCGCCTTCCTTCACGCCCCACCAGTCCTGGCCCGTGGTCCAGGTGCCGGCCAGCGTGTCCTGCGTGATCTTCTTGTAGTAAGGCAGCCAGTTGATTTCCGCCGAAGCCAGGTGGGCCTTGGGCGCGTAGGCGCTCATGTCCGAATCCTTGCCGAAGGCGCGCACGCCGCGCTCCTGGGCGGTCTTGAGCACCGCGGGCGAGTTGGTGTTCTGGTAGAGCACGTCGACGCCGCCGTTGATCAGCGTGGTCGCGGCTTCGGATTCCTTGGGCGGGCTGAACCATTCGTTGACCCAGACCACGCGCGCCGTGATCTTGGGGTTGACGCTTTGCGCGCCCAGCACGTAGCTGTTGATGTTGCGCAGCACTTCGGGAATCGGCACCGAGGCGACGACGCCGATCTGGTTGGACTTGGTCATGCCGCCCGCAATGATGCCGGCCAGGTAGGCGCCTTCATAGGTGCGCGCGTCATAGGTGCGCACGTTGTCGGCGGTCTTGTAGCCCGTGGCGTGCTCGAACTTCACGCCCTTGCTGTCGGCAGCGACTTTCTGCACCGGCTCCATGTAGCCGAAGCTGGTGGCAAACACCAGCTTGTTGCCCTGGCCCACCATGTCGCGCAGCACGCGCTCGGCGTCCGGGCCTTCGGGCACGCTTTCGACCAGCGAGGTCTGGATCTTGTCGCCGAACTCGGCCTGCAGCGCCTGGCGCGCCTTCTCATGCTGGAAGGTCCAGCCGCCGTCGCCCACCGGGCTCACGTACATGAAGCCGATCTTCAGCGGTTCGGCGGCAGCGGCCGCCACGGGTGCGGCAGCGGGCGCAGCGGCCTCTTCCTTCTTGCCGCAGCCGGCCAGCACGGCCAGGCTCACGGCCGACAGCGCGGCGGCTTTGAGAAGGGAGCGTTTTTGCAGGTTCGTCATTCTTGTTCCTCGGATTGCTTGTTATGGAAAGTACCGCTTCAGGAGCCGGGGTAGAACGGCTTGCCCAGCGAGGCCGGCATGTTCGCACGAATCCAGGCCGGATTGCGCGAAATCAGCACCAGCACGACGATGGTCGCGAGGTACGGCAGCATGCTCAGCAGCTGGCTGGCCAGCTGCACGCCCGAAGCCTGAAGATGGAACTGCAGCATGGTCACGCCGCCAAACAGATACGCGCCCAGCAGCACGCGCGCCGGCCGCCAGGTGGCGAAGGTGGTCAGCGCCAGCGCGATCCAGCCGCGCCCGGCCACCATGCCCTCGACCCACAGCGGCGTGTAGACCACGGAGATGAAGGCCCCGGCCAGGCCGCACATCGCGCCGCCGAACATCACGGCCGCCAGGCGTATGCCGCGCACGTTGTAGCCCAGCGCGTGCGCCGACTCGGGCGATTCGCCCACGGCGCGCAGCACCAGGCCGGCGCGCGAGCGGTAGAGGAACCAGATCATCGCGATCGCCAGCAGCACCACGATGTAGACCAGCGGATGGTGGCGAAACAGCGCGGGGCCCAGCAGCGGAATGTCGGCCAGGCCGGGAATCGCGTACTTGGGCAGCTCGGGCAGCTTGGCCTGCACATAGTTGAGGCCGGCAAACGCCGAGAAGCCGGCGCCGAACAGCGTCAGCGCCAGGCCCGTGGCCTGCTGGTTGGTGTTGAGCCAGATGACCAGCAGACCGAACAGGCCGGCAAGCAGCGCGCCCGCGGCCATGCCCGCGCCAAAGCCCACCCAGGTGTTGCCCGTGTGGACCACGGCCGCGAAACCGGCAATTGCCGCGCACAGCATCATGCCTTCGGCGCCCAGGTTGATGATGCCGGCCTTCTCGTTGATCAGCAGGCCCAGGGCCGCCAGGGCCAGCACGGTGCCGGCGCTCAGCGTGGAGCCGAACAGCAATGCATACGACTCCATTACGCGCCTCCCTTGGCCACGGCGGCGGCTGCCGCGCGCGGCGTGCGCTGCCAGCGCAGGCGGTAGGTCACCAGCGTGTCGCAGGCCAGCAGCGCGAACAGCAGCAGGCCCTGGAACACGCCGGTCAGGGATTTGGGCAGGCCCAGGCGCGACTGCGCGAGCTCACCACCGATATAGAACATGCTCATGAGAATGGCGGAGAAGATCATGCCCACGGGGTGCAGACGCCCGACGAAGGCCACGATGATGGCGGCGAAACCGTAGCCGGCGGGAACATAGGGAGTGAGCTGGCCCATGGGGCCGGCGACTTCGAGCGCACCGGCAAGTCCCGCCGCGCCCCCGGAGATCAGCAGCGCGGTCCAGAGCGCGCGGCGCGAGGAAAAGCCCGCGTACAGCGCGGCCGCCGGCGCCAGGCCGCTGACCTGCTGGGCGAAGCCGGCACGCGTGCGCGCCAGGAACACCCACAGCGCGCCCGCGCCCAGCAGCGCCAGGATCACGCCGATGTTCATGCGCATGCCGTCGATCAGCTTGGGGATCTGCGTCACGCGCTCGAAGGTCTTGCTCTGCGGAAAGTTGTAGCCCTGCGGGTCCTTCCACGGGCCGTAGACCAGATAGCCCAGCACCAGGATGGCGACATAGACCAGCATCAGGCTGACCAGGGTTTCATTGGCGTTGAAGCGGTCGCGCAAGAAGGCGACGATGCCGGCCCAGACCATGCCGCCGAGCACGCCGGCCACGAGAATCGCCGGAACGATCCACGGTCCGGTATTCTTGTCGGCCAGCAGCGCCAGCCCGCCCGCGGCAATCGCGCCCATGACGAACTGGCCTTCGGCGCCGATGTTCCAGACATTCGAGCGAAAGCACACGGCCAGGCCCAGCGCCACCAGCAGCAGCGGCGTGGCCTTCATCACCAGTTCGCCCAGCGCATAGCCCGACTTGATCGGTTCCCAGAAGAACGCCTGCAGGCCGCGCACCGGGTCCTTGCCCAGCAGCATGAACAGCGCCACGCCGATCAGCACGGTGATCGCCAGCGCCAGCACCGGCGAGGCATAGGTCCAGACCTTGGAGACCTGGGGGCGGGGTTCAAGCTTGAGCATGTGCACCTCCCGCGGCCACGCCATGCGCCGGTTCGTCATGCCACAGCCCGCTCATCCATTCGCCTATGCGCTGCACCGTGGCCTGGGCCCGGGGCACGGAAGGCGACAGCTGGCCCTTGGCCACGACATGCAGTCGATCACAGATTTCAAACAATTCGTCCAACTCCTCACTGAGCACCAGCACGGCGCAGCCCGCATCGCGCAGCGCCAGGATTTCGCCGCGGATCTGCGCGGCCGCGCCCACGTCCACGCCCCAGGTCGGCTGCGAGATGATCAGCAGCTTGGGCCTGGCTTCGATCTCGCGGCCGACAATGAACTTCTGCAGGTTGCCGCCCGACAGCGACTTGGCCGCCGAATGTGGGCCGCCGGCCTTGACCTTGAAGCGCTCGATGATGCCGCGCGCCTGGCTGTGCAGCACATCCATGCGCAGCCAGCCGCCGCGGCCCACGGCGTCGTCGCGCGTGAGCAGCAGGTTGTGCGCCAGGCTCATCGACGGCACGGCGCCCCGGCCCAGCCGCTCCTCGGGAACGAAATGCAGGCCCAGCGCGCGGCGCTGGCGCGGCGACATGCGGCCCGCGTCCCGGCCCGAGACCTGGACCATGGCCGGCGCGGCGCGCCGGTCTTCGCCCGACAGGCTGTAGAGCAGCTCCTTCTGGCCATTGCCCGAGACGCCCGCGATGCCCACGACTTCGCCGGCGCGCACTTCGAAATCGATGCCGGCGAGATCAACGCCGAAATGGTCGGTGCGCGCCAAGGTGAGGCCCTGCACGCGCAGCACGGTGGCGCCGGTGGCGACTTCGCGGTGCGTGAGCGCGGGCGGCTCGGCGCCAATCATCAGCCGCGACAGCGAGGCGTTCGATTCCTCGCCCGGACGGCATACGCCCGTGACCTTGCCGCCGCGCAGCACCGTGCAGCTGTCGCACAGTTCGCGGATTTCATGCAGCTTGTGGCTGATATAGAGAATGCTGCAGCCTTCGGCAGCGAGTTTGCGCAGCACCACGAACAGCTTCTCGACGGCTTGGGGCGTAAGCACCGAGGTGGGCTCGTCGAGAATCAGCACGCGCGGGCGCGTGAGCAGCGCGCGGATGATTTCAACGCGCTGCATTTCACCGACCGACAGGCTGTGCACCGGGCGCTGCGGGTCTATGGACATGCCGTAGAGGCTCGCGGTTTCGTCGATGCGGCGCACCACTTCGGCCAGCGCGATCTGCTTGTCGAGGCCCAGCCAGACGTTTTCCGCCACCGTGAGCGTGTCGAACAGGCTGAAGTGCTGGAACACCATGGCAATGCCCAGCTGGCGCGCTTCCTGCGGATTGCGGATCTGCACCACCTTGCCATCGACCTGCAGCAGGCCTTCGTCGGGCTTGACCGAGCCGTAGATGATCTTCATCAGCGTCGACTTGCCCGCACCGTTTTCGCCCAGCACGGCATGCACTTCGCCGGGCTGCACCGTCAGCGAGACTCCGCTGTTGGCCACGACGGCCGGGTAACGTTTGGTAATGCCCGTCAATTGCAAGCGCGGCGGTGGCATGCCAGGCGCGGAATTTGTTTCAGGGGGATTCATGGGCGCGATTGTCTCTCAATTTTGCAAACACATTCCATAAGATATCCTGCAAGTGCTTGCCTGGCTTAGCCAATAAGCTATTAAAAATATAGCAACAAAGTCACGCTTCGCATTGCACGGCGCACTCCTTCGCCCGCCTCGAAACAGCGTGTCCAGCGGCCGGCATGCAGGGTGCTTGCCGGACAACTGCGCCCGCAACCGTGCGTAAACGCGCAATCGGCCAGTCTGCTGCAAGCAAAACCCGTGCGCATTGGTGCTTTACCGTAGCGTTGGCCCGCGCCTCGGGTGCGCCACCGATGGACGCGGAGCGCGCGGCGCATGAAAATTGCTAGGTAACAGAGCCATGGCACCATGGCCCCACCCCCGATGTTTCCCCGCTGCTTTCTCCACGTCGATCCATGACCCTCTCTGCCTTGCAATTCATACGCCGCGGCCAGACCGTGACACTGCACGCTGTGCCGCCCGAACGCACGCTTCTCGAAGTCCTGCGCGAAGACCTGGGCTGCACCGGCACCAAGGAAGGCTGCGCCGAGGGCGATTGCGGCGCCTGCACGGTGGTGATAGGCGAGGCCGTGGCCTCGGCCGAAGGCGAGCAGCTGCGCTATTCGGCCATCAACAGCTGCATACGCCTGGCGCATTCCGTGCACGGGCTGGCGCTGTGGACCGTGGAGGATCTCACCCGCGACCCGCTGATCGCGCGCGACCCGGCCGCCAGCATCCACCCGGCCCAGGAAGCCATGGTCAGCTGCCACGGCTCGCAATGCGGTTTTTGCACGCCGGGCTTCGTGATGAGCCTGTTCGGCATGTACCAGAACCGCGTGTGCCAGGGCCAGGCCATCACGCGCGAGCAGGCCCAGCATGATCTTTCGGGCAATCTGTGCCGCTGCACCGGCTACCGCCCCATTCTCGACGCCGCCCAGCAGATGGCCGATCTGCCGCGCGCCCGGGTCGACGAGGCCGCGCTGCTCGCTCAGCTGCACCAGCTGCCCGCGCCCGCGCTTGAAGGCGCCGATTACCTTGCGCCGCGCACGCTGGCGGAACTGCTGCAGGCACGCGCCGCCCATCCCCAGGCGCAGATCGTTGCCGGCGGCACCGATGTGGGCCTGTGGGTCACCAAGCAGTTCCGCGAGTTCGGCCAGGTGCTCGACGTGACGCGCGTCGCCGAGCTGCGCGAGATAGACGCCAGCGGAGCGCAGCTGGTGATAGGCGCGGCGGCAACGCTGACCCAGGCGTTTGCGGCGCTGCAGGCGCTGTGGCCGCAGCTCGATGAATTTGCCGCGCGCTTTGCCGGACTGCCGGTGCGCAACGCGGGCACACTGGGCGGCAACGTCGCCAACGGCTCGCCCATAGGCGACTCGATGCCGCTGCTGATCGCCCTGGGCGCCCAGGTGGTGCTGGCCAGCCTTCGCGGCCAGCGCCGATTGCCGCTCGAAGACTTCTACACCGGCTACCGCAAGAACCAGCTGGCCGCCGACGAGGTGCTGACGCACATCGAAGTGCCCAAGCCGCGTGCCGGCGAACTGCTGCGCGCCTACAAGGTCTCCAAGCGCACCGACGACGACATCTCCGCGGTCTGCCTGGCGATACAGCTGACGCTTCAGGACGGCCAGGTGCAGGCGGCGTCGATTGGCGTGGGCGGCGTCGCGGCCACGCCGGTGCGCGCGCGCGCCACCGAAGCCGTGCTGACCGGCGCGCCCTGGAACGAAGCCACGCTGGCGCGCGCCGCCGACAGCTTGCGCAATGAGTTCCAGCCGCTGTCCGACATGCGCGCCAGCGGCGAGTACCGCCGTGCGCTGCTGGCCCACCTGCTCGAGCGCTACTGGATTGAAAGCACGGGCTCAGGACCCGTGCTCGCCACCCTGATTCCGCTGGCACAAGCGGCCGCCGTCCAGAAAGCCAAGGCATGAAAGTCCTTCACCCGCTCTCCCCCGAAGTCGCCGCGGCGCTGGCGCCCGCGCGCGCTCTGCCCGCCATGGGCCAGTCGCATTTCCACGAAAGCGCCCGCGCCCAGGTGCTGGGCACGGTGAACTACATCGATGACCTGCCCGAAACCAAAGGCACGCTGTATGCCGCGCCCATCCTGTCGAAAGTCGCCCACGGCCGGCTGCGCGGCGTCGACAGCCGGGCGGCCCAGGCGCTGCGCGGCGTGCGCGGCGTGGTGCTTGCGGCCGACATTCCCGGCGACAAGCTGCTCGCGGCTTTCGGCCACGACGAACCAGTATTCGCGATCGACAGCGTGCAGCATGTGGGCCAGGTCATAGGCCTGGTCATTGCCGACAGCATGCGCCAGGCGCGCCGCGCCGCGCGCCTGGTCGAATGCGATATCGAGGCCCTGCCCGCGGTGCTCGACGTGCACAGCGCGCATGCGCAGCAAAGCTATGTGCTGCCACCGGTGTTCGTGCGCCGCGGCGATGCCCAGGGCGCGCTGATGCGCAGCGAGCACCGGCTCAGCGGCCGGCTCGAAGTCGGCGGCCAGGAGCATTTCTATCTCGAAGGCCAGATCGCCTATGCGCTGCCGCTGGAGCAAGGCCAGTGGCAGATCCTGTCGAGCACCCAGCACCCGGGCGAAGTCCAGCATTGGGTCGCGCACGCGCTGGGCCTCGAGAATCACGCGGTCAAGGTCGAATGCCGGCGCATGGGCGGGGGCTTTGGCGGCAAGGAAACCCAGGCCGGCCACCTGGCGGTCTGGGCCGCCGTGGCCGCGCACAAGTTCGGCTGCCCGGTCAAGCTGCGGCTGGACCGCGACGACGACTTCATGATCACCGGCAAGCGCCACCCGTTTGCCTACGAATACGATGTGGGCTTCGACGACAGCGGCCGCATCACCGGGCTGCAGCTGGAGATGCTGGTCAACTGCGGCTTCTCGGCCGATCTTTCGGGGCCGGTCGCCGACCGCGCGATCTTCCACGCCGACAACGCCTATTTCCTCAGCGACGTGGAGATCGCCTCCTACCGCTGCAAGACCAATACCCAGAGCCACACGGCGTTTCGCGGCTTCGGCGGGCCGCAGGGCGTGATCGTCATCGAGGCCATCATCGGCGACATCGCGCGCCAGCTGGGCCGCGATGCGTTTGACGTGCGCCTGCACAACCTCTACGACGCCGACCCGCAGGGGCCGCGCAGCCTCACGCACTACCAGATGCGCGTCGAAGACAACATCCTGCACGCGCTGCTGCCCACGCTGGCCGAGTCGGCCGACTACCGCGCACGCCAGGCCGAGATCGCGGACTGGAACGCCGGCCAGCCCATCGTCAAGCGCGGCCTGGCCATCACACCCGTCAAGTTCGGCATCAGCTTCACGGCCACGCTGTTCAACCAGGCGGGAGCGCTGGTCCATGTCTACACGGATGGCAGCGTGCAGGTGAACCATGGCGGCACCGAAATGGGCCAGGGACTGAACACCAAGGTGGCGCAGATCGTCGCCGACGAACTGGGCGTGCCGTTGGCGCGGGTGCTGGTCACGGCCAGCGACACCAGCAAGATTCCCAACGCCAGCGCCACGGCGGCCTCCAGCGGCACCGATCTGAACGGCCGCGCGGCGCAGTACGCGGCGCGCACCGTGCGCAACAACCTCGCGGCCTTTGTCGCCGGCCTCGACAACTGCGGCGCGGGCGCGGTGGATTTCGTCGGCGGCCTGGTGCGCACGCCCAAGAGCGAACGCCGCTGGGAAGATGTGGTCGGCGAAGCCTTTGCCAACCGCATCCAGTTGTGGAGCGACGGCTTCTACCGCACGCCCAAGATCCACTACGACAAGCACACGCTCACGGGTCGGCCGTTCTACTACTTCGCGTATGGCGCGGCCTGCACCGAAGTGGCCGTCGACACGCTGACCGGCGAGAGCCGCGTGCTGCGCGTGGACATCCTGCACGACGTGGGCCACAGCATCAACCCGGCGATTGATGTCGGCCAGATCGAAGGCGGCTTCGTGCAGGGCATGGGCTGGCTCACGACCGAACAGCTGGTCTGGAACGACAAGGGCTTGCTGACCACGCACGCTCCCAGCACCTACAAGATTCCCACGGCCGGCGACATTCCCGCGCATTTCCGCGTCGACCTCTGGCCCGAGGCCAACCGCGAAGACAACGTGGGCGGCAGCAAGGCCGTGGGCGAGCCGCCGTTCATGCTGGCCATCAGCGTCTACGAAGCCCTGCGCAATGCGATCGCGGCGACGCGCAGCGGCGCGCTGGCGCGCCAACCGCTGGCGCTCACGGCGCCGGCGACGGCGGAGAATGTGTTGCGGGCGCTGGGGAGGGTTTAGGGGCGGGCCTGGCGTTGGTCACAGACCTAAGCCAGTGAATAGTGCTTCCAAACCGTTCATGGTGCGCTGGCCTGGCCGGGCGTGTCGAACCCGACCCGTCCTCATGTTTTGAGTGCAGGCCGTTCATCCTTCGGGCTCAGGACGAACGGCGAAAAAGTACTGCGTCCAGGACTGGCCTGCGTGAGCGGCCGCCTCGCCGTAACCTCTCCACGAACGTGCAAAAGGCTCAATCCGGCGCCACGTTCTCCGCCAAGGCCTTTGAATGCTGGTGCACGCGCCCCCGGCCCTGGCGCTTGGCTTCGTAGCAGGCCATGTCGGCCGCGTGCAGCACAGCCGCGATATTGGCCTGGCGCGCGTCAAGCACCACCATGCCTATGCTCACGCCCAGCCAGAAGCGCTGGCCCTGGTATGACGCCTCCCAGGCGCTGGTGGCCTGGCACAGCTGGTCGGCCTGGGCCAGGCCTTCGCGCACGCTGGCGTCGGGCAGCAGCACGGCGAACTCGTCGCCGCCCAGACGCGCGACCATGCCGGGTTGACGCACCATCGTCTCCAGAAGGCGCGCGAAATGGCGCAGCAAGGCATCGCCTGCATCGTGGCCGGCAAGATCGTTGACGCTGGCGAAGTGATCGAGATCGAGAAACAGCAGCACCCCGCCTTCGCCCGGCGCAGGCTGGGCCTGGTCGCGCAGCGGTTTGCGGCGTTCGTCGAGCCAGTGCTGCAGCCACAGCGTCAAGGATTCGCGATTGGGCAGCTGCGTCAACGCATCGTGCTGGGCCAGCCACTGCGGCTGGGTGCGCGCCGCGCGCTGATCGGTCACATCCCTGACCATCCAGACCACGGCCGCCACCGCGCCCGCCTCGCGCCGCAGCGCCGAAGTGACGCGCCGGCCCTGCAGACGCAGCCACACCGGGCTGCCGTTCTTGCGCATCAAGCAGACTTCGCCATCGAACTGGCCGTAGGCGCGCATTTCCCAATGAATGCGTTCCATCAGCCGGCGGTGCTCGGCGTCGCTCGCGCAGAGCTGGCGTATCGGATAGCCCTGGAGTTCCTGCGGCGCGTAGCCCAGCATGTGCGCGGCCTGCGTGCCCAGCAGCTCCACGCGGTCGTGGCGCGTGACCACGATGGCCACCGGAGCCTCTTCGAGAATGGTCACGGTCTGCGCCTGAAAGCGCGCCGCACGCCGCGCCAGCGTATCGCGCTGGCGCGACAGCGCGTGCAGCGCGCGCCACAGCACCGCGACTTCGCCCCAGGCATGGGCCAGCGCCGGCATGCGGGCCAGCCGCGGCGCGCCGCCGGGCCCATGGCGCTGCAGCATCTGCGCCGCGCGTGCCGTCAAATCCATCCAGGGCTGGGCCAGCAGCACCATGACAGACGCGGCCAGCAGCGCGATCAGCGCCGCACCGAGCAGCGCCGCGCTGCCCCAGCCTGCAGCCCCCCAGAGCGGCGGCGCGGCCAGCCGTGTGACGCGCACCAGAAACCATTGCGGCAGCGGCATGCCGGCCAGCGTGTAGAGATAGTCGCCCTGGGTCTGGCTGGCGCTGCGTATCTGCACCGGCAGCTGCTGCTGCAGCATGCGCGCGAAAGGCAGGCCCAGACCGGCTTCGTCGCGCACATGGCCCAGCCAGCGCGCGGGGTTGGAGTGGGCCACGATGCCGCCATCGGGCGCAACCAGCATCAGCCGGCTCGCGGTCCAGCCGTCGGCGGCCGCGGGCGGCAGCAGCGCCTGGGACGACAGGCGCATGCCGCCGGCCATCACGCCCATGACCTCGCCCGCGCTGGTGCGCAGCGGCGCGGTGAACAGCAGCCGCAAGTCATCGTTCTCGGTCTGCAGCACCGTGCCGACCATGGGCTTGCCGCCGGCCAGCGTGCGCCGCAGCAGTTCGCGTTCATTCGCGTCCAGCGAATCGAGCGGAAGATCCTTGCCCGCGCGCATATAGGCCATGAGGCGGCCGTCGGCCAATGCCACGCTCACCGAGTCGAACCAGTCGACCAGCGGCAGCTCCTCGTGCAGCGCCAGGCCCAGCGCCTGGCTGTCCTCCAGGCGCGACAGCGGCATCGCGTCGGCCAGGGTCAGCAGCACTTTCTGCTGCTGCTCGACGCGCGCGGCCAGCAGGCGCGCCACGAGTTCGACTTCGTCGGTCTGCTGGTCGCTGGCGTGGGTGAGTGCCTCCTGGGCCACGCCGCGGTGCACATACCAGGCCGTGCCCGCGCTGGTCAGCAGCACCGCCAGGACCAGCAGCAGCAGCAGGCAGCGCAGCAGCGGTCCCAGTCGTGCACGCGGCAGCAGACGGCCCTCGTCAGAGAGGCCTGCAGCGCGGGAGAGATCGGCATCAAGGGCCATGGGCTTAGGGCGAACCAATGTGCAGCCAATATAAGCAGCCGCTGTGGCCCGCCCTAGGGGTGGAACCCTCATACCTCCACGAAAACATTTGTAACCCGTCGGCCCGCCGACATTCGGCGCCGCGCCGGGCTCAGGGCAGATGGCTGGCGAGCTCGCGCAACGCTTCAGGCCTGGGCAGTTGCAGCAGATTGCCGCGGCCCGCGATCAGACCCTGGTCGCGCAGCCGGCCCAGCGCGCGCGAGAACGTTTCGGGCGCGATGCCCAGTTGCGCAGCAATGTGGCGCTTGCGTTCGCCCAGCACCACCTGCTGGCCGCCTGCGGGCGTTCCCTGCGCGTGCTGCAGCAGCCACTGCGCGCAGCGCCCTTCGGCGTCCTGCAGCAGGCGACTGATCGCCAAATCGGTCTGTTCGCAATAGGCCTGGGCCATGTCGTCAACCAGGCCGCGCAGCAGCGGCGGCAGGTCTTTGAGCCCGGCTTCGAACGTGCGCAGCGGCACGCGGCGCAATTGCACCGCGCCTTCGGCGACCATGTCCAGGCTGCAGCAGCGTCCGCGCAGCACAAAGGCCGCGTCCAGCCAGGCCGGGCCCACGACGCTACCCAGCCGGTGGCGCAATCCGCCCTGCGGCTCGCGGATTCCCAGCGCGACCCGGCCGCTGTCGAGGTACAGCACATCCTCGCAGCGCATGGCGCGCGCACGCAGCAACGCGCCGGCGCTGCGCCGTTCAGCCGGAGAGAAAACGTCGATGCGGGACAGGGGCAACATTGCGCCACTGTGCCGCAGCGCGCCGGCGCGCGACTTGCGCCAGGTCAAGAATCGTCTGCGTCGGCACCGAGAATCAGCAGCGCGCGGAAATCGTTGACATTGGTGAACGTGGGTCCCGTGACAACGAGATCATCGAGGCCGTTGAAATAGGTCCAGGCATCATTGCGGTCGAGATGGTCCTGCACCGACAGGCCCAGTGCGCGCGCCCGCGCCAGCGTATCGGGCGTCACGCGCGCACCGGCATTGTTCTCCACGCCGTCGATGCCGTCGGTGTCGGCGGCCAGCGCCCAGACGCCGGCCTGGCCCTGCAGCGCCTGGGCCAGGCCCAGGCAGAACTCGCCGGCCCGCCCGCCCCGGCCCTTGGCCGCACCGGGCGCGCGCGCGCGCACCGTGACCGTGGTCTCGCCGCCGCTGAGCAGCACGCAGGGTGTCTTGAACGGCTGGAAAACCTGGCCCGGGCGCGCCGCGGCGCGCGCCAGCGCCGCATGCACGCGGCCGACTTCGCGCGACTCGCCTTCGATTTCATCGCTCAGCACCCAGGCATCGATGCCGGCCGCGCGCGCCTGGGCCGCAGCGGCTTCTAGCGCCTGCTGGGGCGCGGAAATCACGGCCAAGGTGTGGCCGGCGAAACAGGCGTCGCCGGGCTTGGGGGTCTCGAGCGTGCCGTCCCGCAGCGCCGCGCGCACGCTGTCAGGCAAGGCAATTCCCAGCCGGTCGATGATGGCCAGCGCCTGGGCGCAGCTGCCGGCATCGGCCACGGTGGGACCGCTGGCGATGGTTGCGGGATCGTCGCCGGGCACATCGCTGATGGTCAGCGTGACCACGCGCGCCGGCGCGCAGGCCGCGGCCAGGCGCCCGCCCTTGATGCGCGACAGATGCTTGCGCACGCAGTTCATCTCGGCGATGTCGGCGCCGCTTTCGAGCAACTGGCGGTTGATGCGCTGCTTGTCTTCGAGCGTCAGGCCTTCGGCCGGCAGCGTCAGCAGCGACGAGCCGCCGCCCGAGATCAGGCACAGCACCAGATCATCTGCCGTCAGGCCCTGGACCAGCGCCAGGATGCGTTCGGCGGCGCGCATACCGGCCGCGTCGGGCACGGGATGCGAAGCTTCGACGACTTCTATGCGTTCGGCCAGGCCCGCGGGGCGCACGGGGATATGGTCATAGCGCGTCACGACCAGGCCGCTCAAGGGCGCGTCGGCGGGCCACAGCGCCTCGACCGCCTGGGCCATGGAGGCCCCGGCCTTGCCAGCACCAATCACCACCGTGCGGCCGCGCGGCGGCGCGGGCAGGTGTTCGGCGATCGCATGCAGCGGCAGCGCGCTGCGCACCGCGGTGGCGAAAAGGGCGTTCAGGAATTCGCGCGGCTGCCGGTGTGGATCGGGCAGCGCGCTTGTCTCGCAAAGAGTTTTTGTGGTCATGGCCCCGGATTGTGCATGGCATGCAGGTCCGAGACCAGAGGCGTTCATCGAACGGGTGCGCCGCCTTCGTACCAGCGCTTGACCAGGTCGCGCTCCGCGTCGCTGAGCGCGCCCGGATTGCCAAACGGCATCTTGCGCAGCACCACGACCTGCTGGTAGATCTGGTTCGCATGCAGCTTGACTTCGTCGGGCGCGTCGAGCTTGACGTTCTTCTGCGCCAGCGTCGCGGAGCTGTGGCAGACCACGCAATGCTGGGTGAACAGCGGCGCCATGGCTTCATAGCCGGGAACACCGGCTGCCGCCGCCACCGGCGCTGCGGCCGGCGCAGTGGAGGCCGCAGCAACCGCCGCGGCCGCCTTGGGAACGGGCTTGAGCCAGACGGCGGTTGCCACCAGCACCAGCACGCCGGCCAGCGCATAGGGCCAGGGGTGGGCGTTGCGGCCCAGCTTGAAGCCGTGGCGCATGACGAAGAACTGGCGAATGGCTGCGCCCGCGAACATCATCAGTATCAGCACCAGCCAGTTCTGCGCATGGCTGTGCAGCCAGCCGTAGTGGTTGGACAGCATGGCGAACAGCACCGGCAGCGTGAAGTAGGTGTTGTGCACGCTGCGCTGCTTGCCGCGCTTGCCGTGAATCGGATCGACCGGCCGGCCTTCCTTGAGATCCTTGACCACGGTGCGCTGGCCGGGAATGATCCAGAAGAACACGTTGGCGCTCATCGAGGTCGCGAGCATCGCGCCCATCAGCAGGAAGGCCGCCTGGCCCGGGAAGATCTGGCACGCAAGCCAGGCCGCGAAGCAGACCAGCACCAGCACCAGCGCGCCGACGATGGCGTCGCCGCGCTCGCGCTGGCCGAAGATGCGGCAGATGCCGTCGTACAGCAGCCAGAACACCACCAGGAAAGCGAGCGCCGCGGCAATTGCCGCGTGCGGATGCAGCGCGTGCGGATTGGACGGATCGACCAGGTAGATATTCGCGTTCCACAGGTACGACACCGTCAGCAACGCGAAGCCGCTGAGCCAGGTGGTATAGCTTTCCCAGTAGAACCAATGCAGATGGTCGGGCAGCTTGGGCGGCGACACCGCGAACTTCACCGGATGGTAGAAGCCGCCGCCGTGCACGGCCCAGAGTTCGCCGCTCACGCCCTGTTTCTTGAGGTCTTCGTCCTGCGGCGGCGTGAGGCTGCTGTCGAGAAACACGAAGTAGAACGAGGACCCGACCCAGGCGATTGCCGTGATGACGTGCAACCACCGGAGCAGCAGATTGGCCCAATCGAGAATGTAGCTTTCCATAGCCTCAACCCTGGCAGCGTGGGGCTGCCGTGAAGATCCACCTGCCCACCACTGCGGGCGCTCTGGGCAGGAGAAGATCGCGCACCTGCAATGGTTGAACCACCGCTACGGCACCGCTGCGACCAGTCTGTACTGGCGGCAAGTGTATACAAAAAGTCACGAAATCTGGGCCAAAAAGTGGCTGCACTGCATGCGCGCAACGCGCACTGCCTCGGTGCGCGGCAATTCACAGGCTTGGTGCAGCATTTCTCCAGGGTTTTCCATGAAGGCCAGAAACATGAGCAAGCACTCACGTAATTCATGAGAAATGAGGCATCCATAGATCGAAACTACTGAATAGTGCGTTTGCGATTGATGCAATTGCCATGCAGGCGACCACCGTTATCCATGCACATCCCGTATCATGAACGTAAATACCGAACATGGTTCCAAAAAACCGAACAGAGACTTCGACATGAGCATTCTGGAAAACGTACAGCGCCTGCTGACGGTGTATGCCCAAGGCGTCGCCGACCTGAGCTTCAGCGAGGTGGCCGAGCAATTGGACCTGCCCAAGAGCTCGGCTTCGCATCTTCTGCACCAGATGCACCGCTTCGGCCTGCTCGAACAGAACCCGCGCACGCGACGCTACCGCACCAGCACGCTGCTGGCCCAGGCCTCCCAGCCCCAGGGCCAGAACGCCTCCTGGGATGCACTGTGCTGGCAGGTTCTGGAGCATCTGTCCGAGCGCACCGGCCTGACCGCCTACCTGTCCACGCTCAACGGCGCGCAGACCATGGTCATACAGCGGCTTGATGGGCGCTCGCCGGTTCAGGTCGTCTCGCCACCGGGATCGCTGCGCGCGGCCTGCGACACCGCCATGGGCCGGGCCATGCTGTCGCGCCTGACGAAGGAAGAATTCGAGACACTGTATGGCAACGATGCCCAACGCCCCATCGAGCCGCCGAGCCAGGCGCGGCTGGCCAATGTGGGCGCGCTGATCGCGGAAGTGGCCGTGGCCACGCGCCAACACCATGCGGTGCTGGTCGACGCCGCGCTGCCGGGTGTGGGCGCGGTCGCGGCTGCGGTGCGCCACCCGATGAGCGGCGAGCTGCGCGGCTTTTGCGTCTCGTTCGTCGCCGGCGTGCACGCGCCCATGGATCTGCCCTCGATCAACCGCTACCGCCAGCTGATGCTCGACGAAGTCGGCACGCTGGGGCGGCGCGTCGGCGACCGCTTCTGGACCGAACCCGCACTGCCCAGCGCGCAGTGGTCTCCCACCCTTTAAGGCCTGCCACCATGCAACTCCTGCTTCTGAGCAACTCCACCAGCCCCCTTGGCTTTCTGACCCACGCGCTGCCGGCAATCACCGAATGGGCTGCAACGGGAAGCGCACGAGCGCGCGTACTGTTCGTGCCCTATGCCGGCGTCACGCGCACCTCGGACGCCTACGAAACGCTGGTCGCCGATGCGCTGCGCCCCGTGGGCCTCGACGTGCAATCGCTGCACCGCGAATCCACGCCGCTCGAAGCCATTGCGCGCGCCACGCATATCGTGGTGGGCGGCGGCAATACGTTCGCGCTGGTGCGCCAGCTGCGCCAGACCGGCCAGCTCGCGGCGATTGCCGAGCGCGTGCGCTCGGGCGGCGCGCGCTACCTGGGCTGGAGCGCGGGCGCCAACCTAGCCTGCCCGCGCCTGAGCACCAGCAACGACATGCCGATTGTCGACCCGCTGGGCTTCGACACGCTGGGCCTGGTGCCGTTCCAGATCAACCCGCATTACACCGAAGCCCACCCCGAAGGCCACCGCGGCGAGACCCGGCAGCAGCGGCTGCGCGAGTTCGCGCTGCTCAACCCCGGCGTGCCCGTGCTGGGCCTGCCCGAAGGCACGGGCCTGCGCGTGGACAACGACAACTACACCTTGCTGGGCGACGCGCAGACGCCGGCCCGCTGGTTCACCGCTACCGAGGCCCCGGCAATCCTGCCCATGGGCGCCTGGAAATTCTGAAGTTCTGACGCCATGAAACACGTATCCCATCTCATCGACCTCCTGTCCAGCGCCCATGTGAGCGGCGCCAGCATCGCAGAATTTCTCGGCAGCTTCGGCGTGGGCAGCATCACCGTCACGCCCGTGAGCCAGGACGGGCTGTCGACCGACTTCATCGCGATTGAAATTCCCGGCAGTAATCCCGAGGCGCCACGCCTGGGCATCGTCGGGCGCCTGGGCGGCGTGGGCGCGCGCCCCAGCGTGACCGGCCTGGTCTCCGACAGCGACGGCGCCGTGGTGGCGCTGGCGGCCGCGGCCCAGCTGATGGAAATGCACAAGCGCGGCGATGTGCTCGAAGGCAGCGTGATCATCCATACGCATATCTGCCCGGCCGCGGGCACGCGGCCGCAGCACCCGGTGCCGATGATGAAGTCGCCGTTCGCGATGCGCGAAATGATGCGCCACGAAGTCAGCCAGCGCATGGATGCGATCCTGGCCGTCGACACCACGCGCGGCAACCGCCTCGTGAACCAGCGCGGCGTGGCACTCACTCCCGTGGCCAAGCAGGGCTATCTGCTGCCGATTCCCGATCTGATGCTCGATCTCATGGGCTGGGTCAGCGGCCAGCTGCCGCTGACGCTGCCGCTGACGACGCAGGACATCACGCCTTACGAGAACGGCCTGCCGCATGTGAACTCCATCATGCAGCCGACGATCGCCACCGACGCCCCCGTGGTCGGCGTGGCGCTGACCGCCCAGA
>Ga0302347_1000983_pt1 | contig 37734 bp, 34 predicted proteins | sample PhyWR1_FD_202178 | JGI IMG/M metagenome (GOLD analysis project Ga0302347, IMG submission 202178) | Leaf surface microbial communities from wheat plants in UC Gill Tract Community Farm, Albany, California, United States - DLSL W.R1 (v2)... | ecosystem: Host-associated > Plants > Phyllosphere >... | reverse complement strand
GCGCAAGATCGTCCAGGAAGTTAACTCCGCCAAGGATCTCAAGGCGGCGTTGGGGATTATTGTGTTGCGCGTCAAAGAGGCCATGAGCAGCCAGGTCTGCTCGGTCTATTTGCTTGATCCAGAGACCAACCGCTTTGTCCTGATGGCCACCGAGGGCTTGAACAAGCGCTCGATCGGCAAAGTCAGCATGGCGCCCAACGAAGGCCTTGTCGGCCTTGTGGGCACCCGTGAAGAGCCTCTGAACCTCGAAAACGCCGCCGATCACCCGCGCTATCGCTACTTTGCCGAAACCGGTGAGGAGCGCTATGCCTCCTTCCTGGGTGCGCCGATCATCCACCACCGGCGCGTGGTCGGGGTCCTGGTCATTCAGCAAAAGGAGCGCCGTCAGTTCGACGAAGGTGAAGAAGCCTTCCTGGTGACCATGAGCGCCCAGTTGGCCGGGGTTATTGCCCACGCCGAAGCCACGGGTTCGATTCGTGGCCTAGGCCGTCAGGGCAAGGGCATCCAGGAAGCCAAGTTCGTCGGCGTACCGGGTTCGCCGGGCGCTGCCGTGGGTACCGCCGTGGTGATGCTGCCACCCGCGGATCTGGATGTGGTGCCCGACAAGACCATCACCGATATCCCCGCCGAAATTGCGTTGTTCAAGACCGCCCTGGAAGGCGTGCGCAACGATATGCGCGCGGTGTCCAAGAAACTCGCCACCCAGTTGCGCCCCGAAGAACAGGCATTGTTCGACGTGTACCTGATGATGCTCGACGATGCGTCGCTGGGCAGCGAAGTCAAAAATGTCATCAAGACCGGTCAATGGGCCCAGGGCGCGCTGCGCCAGGTCGTGACCGATCACGTCAACCGTTTCGAACTGATGGACGACGACTACCTGCGTGAGCGGGCGTCGGATGTGCGTGACCTTGGCCGTCGTCTGCTGGCCTATTTGCAGCATGATCGCCAGCAAACCATGGTCTACCCGGACAACACCATTCTGGTCAGCGAAGAGCTGACGGCCACCATGCTCGGAGAAGTGCCCGAAGGCAAGCTGGCAGGCCTGGTGTCGGTACTGGGTTCGGGCAACTCCCACGTTGCCATCCTGGCCCGCGCCATGGGTATCCCGACGGCGATGGGCGTGGTCGACCTGCCGTACTCCAGGGTCGACGGCATCCAGATGATCGTCGACGGCTACCACGGCGAGGTCTATACCAACCCCAGCGAAGTGCTGCGCAAGCAATACGCCGAGGTGGTCGAGGAAGAGCGCCAGCTGTCCCTGGGGCTTGATGCCCTGCGCGAGCTACCCTGCATCACCCCTGACGGGCATCGCATGCCGCTGTGGGTCAATACCGGCCTGCTGGCCGATGTGGCGCGCGCACAACAGCGTGGCGCTGAAGGCGTAGGTCTGTACCGCACCGAAGTGCCGTTCATGATCAACCAGCGCTTTCCCAGCGAAAAGGAGCAGCTGGCGATTTATCGCGAGCAATTATCTGCCTTCCATCCGCAACCGGTGACCATGCGCAGCCTGGACATCGGCGGCGACAAGTCACTGTCTTACTTCCCGATCAAGGAAGAAAACCCGTTCCTGGGCTGGCGCGGGATTCGCGTGACCCTCGACCACCCTGAAATCTTTCTGGTGCAGGCCCGGGCCATGCTCAAGGCCAGTGAAGGCCTGAACAACCTGCGTATCTTGCTGCCGATGATCTCGGGCACCCACGAACTCGAAGAAGCCCTGCACCTGCTGCACCGCGCCTGGGGTGAAGTGCGCGACGAAGGCACCGACGTGCCGATGCCGCCTATTGGGGTGATGATCGAAATCCCGGCGGCGGTTTATCAGACCAAGGAGCTGGCCCGTCAGGTCGACTTTCTGTCGGTGGGTTCCAACGATTTGACCCAGTATCTGCTCGCTGTGGACCGCAACAACCCACGCGTGGCGGACTTGTACGACTATCTGCACCCGGCGGTGCTGCAGGCCCTGCAGTCGGTGGTGCGTGACGCCCATGCCGAAGGCAAGCCGGCGAGCATCTGTGGAGAAATGGCCGGTGACCCGGCGGCGGCGATCTTGTTGATGGCGATGGGCTTTGACAGCCTGTCGATGAACGCCACCAACTTGCCGAAAGTGAAATGGATGCTGCGTCAGGTCAGCCTGAGTCGCGCCAAGGAACTGCTGGCCGAAGTGATGACCATCGACAACCCGCAGGTCATTCGCAGCACCATTCAACTGGCGCTGAAAAACATGGGCCTGACCCGCATGATGAACCCGGCGGCGATCAAGCCTTACTGAAAAGCGCCCTCACCCTAACCCTCTCCCGGAGGGAGAGGGTTGGGGTGAGGGCTAGCGTCACACCACCAGCCTTACCTCTCCCAACCGCCCCCCATGCGGCCCGAAGCTGTGTTCCACCATCACCCTTGACCCGTCTGCATTCACAATAAGCGCGGTACTGGCACGGGTGCCATAGCTGGGGCTGGTGATAAACACACTCGACAGCAGACTCTCCGTGGCCAGACCTACGCCGGTGTCCGGCAGTTCGCTGAACGGGGCCGTCTGCGGGTCCTTGAGCAACGCCAGCAGCGCTTGTGGCTGCGGGTTGTCCAGCACCTCGGCCAGCGCGGCCTTGGCTTTGAGCAGTTTGGGCCACGGCGTATCCAGCCCGCCGTTGGACAAACCATAAATCCCCGCGCTCAGCGGTTGCGGCGCCAGTTCCCCGGAATTGAAATGCCAGAGCTGATCTGCGGTGCCCAACAGCAGATTAAAACCGGCATAGTCGACAGAACGTCGGCCTACCTGGGTGAAATACTCGGCAATTGACTGGTGGCCGGTGAGAAAGTCTGCCACCAGCTCGCCCCGTGAGCGCCGTGAAGGCGGCTTGTGCGGTTCGCGGATATTGGTCAGGGCCGCAAAGCGTCCATCGGCGCCGATGCCCAGCCAGGTTCCTCCCGCTTCAAGGTCGCGCCCGGCATATACCTGTGGCGCATTGGCCCACTGCGCCAGGGGTTTGGCGGGGCGGGCATAGAATTCATCGCGGTTGGCCGCAACGACCAAAGGCTGTGCATGGCCGGGGCGCCAGGCGAAGACAATCAGACACATGGGCAGTCCTTAATGTTTTTTTAACCACACTACTTATAGATTGCTCGGGCGGCTCGCGCCATACCGTGCAGCGCAGTGGAGCCAAAGCCCTTGCTCCGTTACCATGCGGATCAAATTTGGGGGGGGCGTCATGGAATTTCTGCTCTATCTGGTACTGGGAGGTTTTGCGGGGGTGCTGGCCGGGCTGTTCGGGGTCGGCGGCGGGTTGATCATCGTGCCAGTGCTGGTGTTCAGCTTCACCTTGCAGGGTTTTGACAGCGAGGTGCTGACCCATCTGGCCGTTGGCACGTCACTGGCCACGATCATTTTTACCTCGATCAACTCGATTCGCGAGCACCATCGAAAAGGCGCCGTGCGCTGGCCTCTGGTGCTCTGGATGACGCTGGGCATCCTGATCGGTGCGGGCATCGGTGCGTTGACCGCAGAAGCCATTGCCGGCCCCCATTTGCAGAAAATCATCGGTGTGTTCGCCGTGGTGATCGCCATTCAGATGGCCCTGGGCTTGCAACCCAAGGCCACTGGCACGGTACCTGGCAAGGTCGGGCTGACCCTGGCCGGTACGGTGATTGGCTGGGCTTCGGCGATTTTCGGCATCGGCGGCGGCTCGCTGACCGTACCATTTCTGAGCTGGCGTAGCGTGCCGATGCAGCAGGCCGTGGCCACGTCGTCAGCCTGCGGGCTGCCGATTGCACTGGCAGGTGCAGCAAGTTTCATGATCATTGGCTGGCACAACCCCGACCTGCCCGCGCATAGTCTCGGTTTTGTCTACCTGCCCGCGCTGCTCGGGATCGCCCTGACCAGCATGTTTTTCGCCCGTTTCGGTGCGCGACTGGCCCACAAGCTCTCGCCACGCCTGCTGAAACGGCTGTTTGCCGCACTGTTGTTCTGTGTCGGCTTGAGTTTCCTGATCTAACAAGGAGTCGCAATGCTGCCTTACCCGCAGATTGATCCGGTGGCACTGGCCATCGGCCCGCTGAAAATCCATTGGTACGGCTTGATGTACCTGATCGGCATTGGCGCTGCCTGGCTGATCCTGTCACGCCGCCTCAACCGCTTCGACCCGACCTGGACCAAGGAGAAACTCTCCGACCTGGTGTTCTGGGTGGCCATGGGCGTGATTGTCGGCGGGCGCCTGGGCTATGTGCTGTTTTACGACCTGAGTGCCTATATCGCCAACCCGCTGCTGATTTTTGAAGTGTGGAAAGGCGGCATGGCGTTCCACGGCGGCCTGATCGGCGTGATGCTGGCGGTGTGGGGTTTTGGCAAGCGCAACGGCAAGTCATTCTTCCAGATCATGGACTTTATCGCCCCTGTAGTGCCCATTGGCCTGGGTGCAGGGCGCATCGGCAACTTTATCAACGCCGAACTGTGGGGCAAGGCCAGCGATGTGCCGTGGGCGATGATCTTCCCTACCGACCCACAACAACTGGCGCGTCATCCGTCGCAGCTTTACCAGTTCGCCCTCGAAGGTGTGGCACTCTTCCTGATTCTTTGGCTGTACTCGCGCAAACCCCGTCCAACCATGGCGGTTTCCGGGATGTTCGCCCTGTTCTACGGCATCTTCCGCTTTATCGTCGAATTCGTCCGTGTGCCGGATGCCCAATTGGGTTATCTCGCGTTCGGCTGGGTGACGATGGGGCAAATTCTCTGTATCCCGATGATCGCGGGCGGCCTGTTCCTGATCTGGTGGGCTTACCACCGCGATCCAGCGGCTCAAAAAGCTGCGTAATACATTCGGATGGCGGGGCTTATAAAGCCCCGCATTCAAACGGTAGGAAAACCATGAAGCAATATCTCGACCTCGTTGCCAACGTCATTAAAAACGGCACCCTGCAAGCCAACCGTACCGGCGTAAAAACCATCAGTCTGCCCGGCGCCATGCTGCGCTATGACCTCAAGGAAGGCTTCCCGGCCATCACCACCCGGCGCATGGCGTTCAAATCGGCTATTGGCGAGATGTGCGGTTTCTTGCGCCCGGTCAATAGCGCTGCAGACTTCCGCGCATTGGGCTGCAAGGTGTGGGACCAGAACGCCAACGAAAACGCCCAGTGGCTGGCCAACCCGTTCCGTCAGGGCGAAGACGACCTTGGCGAGATCTACGGTGTGCAATGGCGCAAATGGCCGGCCTACAAGCAAGTTGATCGCAGCAATGTGGCCGCTATCGAGTTGTGCCTGAGCCAGGGTTATCGCCAGATTGCCGAAGGCGAAGAAGACGGCCAGGCCTATGTGGTGCTGTACAAGGCCATCGACCAGGTGCGCCAGTGCGTCGACACCATCATCAATGACCCGGGCAGCCGCCGTATCCTGTTCCACGGCTGGAACTGCGCCCAGCTCGACGAAATGGCCCTGCCACCGTGCCACCTGCTGTACCAGTTCCACCCGAATGTCGAGACCAGGGAGATTTCCCTGACCCTCTACATCCGTTCCAACGACCTGGGCCTGGGGACACCGTTCAACCTGACCGAAGGCGCTGCGCTGCTGAGCCTGATCGGCCGCCTGACCGGCTATACACCACGCTGGTTCACCTACTTTATCGGCGATGCCCACGTGTACGAAAACCACCTGGACATGCTTAACGAGCAGCTCACCCGCGAGCCGTTCCCGATGCCCAAACTGGTAATCTCGGACCGCGTACCGGAATTCGCCAAGACCGGCGTGTACCAGCCGGAGTGGCTGGGCATGATCGAGCCGGGCGACTTCAGCCTCGAAGGCTACCAGCACCACGCGCCAATGACCGCGCCAATGGCGGTGTAATGCCAAAGCCTGTGGCCGTTGCCACAGGCTGTTTCAATTGCCAGGCCCGGACTAACGAACGCGGCTCTCGAAGCGGCTAACGCCCGTCAGCTCCAGCACCAGCTCATCGCCCACATTCAGTGGGCCGACACCCACCGGTGTGCCAGTCATGATCACATCACCGGCTTGTAGCGAGAAGCACGCAGCCATGTGCTGGATCATCGGTACGATCGGGTTGAGCATCAGGGCGCTATTACCGTCCTGACGCACTTCGCCATTGATGGTCAAACGAATGCCGATATCGGCCAGGTCAGCAAAAGTGCTGCTCTGTACGAAAGGAGCCAGCACACAGGCGCCATCGAACGACTTGGCAATTTCCCACGGCAGGCCTTTGCCTTTGAGCTCGGCCTGTTTGTCGCGCAGGGTCAGGTCCAGGCCAGGGGCAAAACCGGAGATCGCATCCAGCACTTCTTCGGCGCTCGGGTTGTTCGACAGGGGCTTGCCGATCAGTACCGAAATTTCGGCTTCGTAATGCACCGAACCGCGCTCGGTGGGGATCGCAAAGCCGCCTTCCAGTGGCACGACACAACTGCCCGGTTTGATGAAGAGCAGGGGCTCGGTCGGGATCGGGTTGTCCAGCTCTTTGGCGTGCTCGGCATAGTTGCGGCCGATGCACACCACTTTACCGATGGGAAAGTGGATCCGGGTACCGTCGACATACTGGTGCTGATAGCTCATGGACAGACTCCGCTATTGAATACCGTTAACTTTAAACCGCAAAAATCTTGCCGGGGTTCATGATGCCTTTAGGGTCGAACACGGCCTTGAGCGCTTTCATGTACTCGATCTCAACCGGCGAACGGCTGTAGGTCAGGTAGTCACGCTTGGTCATGCCCACGCCATGCTCGGCAGAGATCGAGCCGTTGTATTTCTCAACGGTTTCAAACACCCACTTGTTCACCGTCGCGCACTTGGCGAAGAACTCATCCTTGCTCAGGTTTTCGGGCTTGAGGATGTTTAGATGCAGGTTGCCGTCGCCAATGTGGCCGAACCAGACAATTTCGAAATCCGGGTAGTGTTCGCCGACGATCGCGTCAATTTCTTTCAAAAAGGCCGGGACTTTTGACACGGTGACCGAAATGTCGTTTTTGTATGGCGTCCAGTGGGAAATGGTCTCCGAGATGTACTCGCGCAGTTTCCACAGGTTCTGCAGTTGGGTTTCGCTCTGGCTCATCACGCCATCAAGTACCCAGCCTTCTTCCATGCAGTGCTCGAAGGTTTCCAGGGCCGCATTGGCAACCTCTTCAGTGGTCGCCTCGAATTCCAGCAGCGCATAGAACGGACAGTCGGTTTCAAACGGGGAAGGCACGTCGCCACGCCCCATGACCTTGGCCAGCGCCTTGTCGGAGAAGAACTCGAAAGCCGTCAGATCGAGCTTGTTCTGGAAGGCGTGCAGCACCGGCATGATCGAATCGAAATCTGCCGTGCCCAACACCATCGCCGTCAGATTTTTCGGCGCACGGTCCAGGCGCATGGTGGCTTCCACCACAAAGCCCAGGGTGCCTTCGGCACCGATAAACAGCTGGCGCATGTCATAGCCGGTGGCGTTCTTGATCAGGTCCTTGTTGAGCTCCAGCACATCGCCCTTGCCGGTGACCACTTTCATGCCGGCCACCCAGTTACGGGTCATGCCGTAGCGAATCACCTTGATGCCGCCGGCATTGGTGCCGATATTGCCGCCAATCTGGCTGGAGCCAGCCGAAGCGAAGTCCACCGGATAGTACAGGCCGTTTTCTTCGGCCAGGTTCTGCAGATGCTCGGTGACCACCCCAGGCTGGCAGACCACAGTGCGGTCGGTCAGGTTGATGTCCAGCACCTGATTCATGTAGTCGAACGACACCACTACTTCGCCATTGGCGGCCACGGCAGCAGCGGACAGGCCGGTACGGCCACCCGACGGTACCAGTGCCACGTCATGGGCGTTGGCCCACAGCACGATGGCCTGCACCTGCTCGGTGGTTTTCGGGAACACAATGGCCAACGGGGCGGGAGCGAAATGCTTGGTCCAGTCCTTGCCGTAAGCATTAAGGGAGTCGGCGTCGGTCAAAACCTTGCCAGGCTCTACCAGGGTCTTCAGCTCATCAATCAAGGCAGGATGGGTCATCAACAGAACTCTCGAACAATTCATGGTCATCCTGAGAACGCTTCACGTCGCAGGAATGGGTGTTTAGCGGGGCGCTTATGCTAGCATACGACCCCCTCGCAGAATCGAGCCACAGGACGATTCTCGGGGCCGGTTTTCACGCCGGCCAGGTCAGCTCTCGCTGTCCATTCCCTGCCATTTTTTCTCTGGGACACAGGTTTACGCAGATGAGCAAGACTTCTCTCGATAAGAGCAAGATCAAGTTCCTTCTTTTGGAAGGCGTCCACCAATCCGCTGTTGAAGTGCTCAAATCCGCCGGGTACACCAGCATTGAGTACATCACCAGTTCCTTGCCTGAAGCCCAGCTGAAGGAAAAGATCGCTGATGCCCACTTTATCGGCATCCGTTCTCGTACCCAGCTGACCGAAGAAGTGTTCGATTGCGCCAAGAAACTGGTCGCTGTTGGTTGTTTCTGCATCGGCACCAACCAGGTCGACCTCAACGCTGCTCGCGAACGCGGTATCGCTGTTTTCAACGCCCCTTACTCCAACACCCGTTCGGTGGCCGAGTTGGTGCTGGCTGAAGCGATCCTGTTGTTGCGTGGCATCCCTGAGAAAAACGCTTCCTGCCACCGTGGCGGCTGGATCAAAAGCGCAGCCAACTCCTTCGAAATCCGCGGCAAAAAGCTGGGTATCGTGGGTTACGGCTCGATCGGTACCCAGCTGTCGGTTCTGGCTGAAGGTCTGGGCATGCAGGTGTTCTTCTACGACACCGTGACCAAGCTGCCATTGGGCAACGCCACCCAGGTCGGCAATCTGCACGAACTGTTGGGCATGTCCGACATCGTCACCTTGCACGTACCGGAAACCGCAGCCACCCAGTGGATGATCGGCGAGAAAGAAATCCGTGCCATCAAAAAGGGCGGCATTCTGATCAACGCCGCTCGCGGCACTGTGGTTGAGCTGGACGCCCTGGCTGACGCAATCAAGGACAAGCACCTGATCGGCGCCGCCATCGACGTGTTCCCGGTTGAACCGCGCTCCAACGACGACGTGTTCGAAAGCCCGCTGCGTGGCCTGGACAACGTGATCCTGACCCCGCACATCGGCGGTTCTACTGCTGAAGCGCAAGCCAACATTGGTCTGGAAGTGGCAGAAAAACTGGTCAAGTACAGCGACAACGGTACCTCGGTATCGTCCGTGAACTTCCCGGAAGTGGCCCTGCCGGCCCACCCTGGCAAGCACCGCCTGCTGCACATCCACCAGAACATCCCGGGCGTGATGAGCGAGATCAACAAGATCTTCGCCGAAAACGGGATCAACATCTCCGGCCAATTCCTGCAAACCAACGAGAAAGTTGGCTATGTAGTGATCGACGTCGACGCCGAGTCTTCGGACCTGGCGCAAGAGAAGCTGCAGACCATCAACGGCACTATTCGCTGCCGCGTGTTGTTCTAAACGCCTCTCACTAAAAAGGGAGACCCTCGGGTCTCCCTTTTTTATGCGTCGAAAAAGCTTATTTCACATTAACCGTGATTTTTTCCGACACGATGCTTGGCTTGAACGGCACATGAACCTGGTTACCCAGCACCAGTTGCAGGGTGTGCTTGCCAGGTGGCAGGGTGACCTGGGTTTCGGTCTGGGCCTTGCCGAAATGGATATGGTTGGCATCGGCCGGGATCGGTGCGTTCTCGGCCGGCAACTGGTCGACATCGATCAGCAGGTGGTGATGGCCCGCATGCGGCGTGGCCTCAGTGATAGGCGCCAGAGGCATGCCTTCAATACCGAATTTAACGGTGAAAGTTTGATCAACCGTGGCACCGTCTTTAGGTTCGACGATAAACACTTTGGCGCCTTTTGGTGCAGGCTCCGATTCCAGGCCGGCCGCTGTGGCCATGACCGAAGCGCCCATCAATACAGAAGCCAGCGCAACACGAGACAGTAGAGCTTTCATTTTTTTCTCCGGTTTTTTGCAAAATTCTTCGGTGCCTGACAACTTAGAGCCAAACCGTTGTCCAACCCCGCAAGTGACCAACATAAAGCAAAGCGAACGTTAAATGCGATTCGCTTGCATCCCAACCAAAGGAGTGACCATGCGTTTATTGCCGGGCCTGATGCTTTTACTGCCACTGGCGAGCCCTTTTGCTCAGGCCGAACTGATCGACGACATCAATGACCGTGGTGAACTGCGCATAGCCCTGGAAGCCGACATGGCACCGTTCAGCTTCAAGCAGGACGGGCGTCTGACCGGCTTTGACGTTGAACTGGCCGAGTTGCTGGCTCAGGAACTGGAAGTACATTCCTCCATTCTGGTCACCGATAACGATGACTTGCTGTCAGGGGTTGAGAGCGGCAAATACGATGTCGCGATCAATCATGTGGCTTTGACCCAGGAACTCCAGGATCGGTTCGATTTCAGCGAACCTTACAGCCATCTGCCAGCGCAGACGATTGCCCGGCAAGAGCAGCCGCGCTCACTCAACAGCCTTGCAATGTTTCAAGGCCAGACTTTAGGCGTAGCTCAGGGCAATGGGTTTGTCGAACGTGGGCCATTGGTCACGGTGGCGCAGAAAACGCCGGTCACAGATGAGGAGGTTGCCCTGGTGATCCCCTTCCAGAAAGGCAACCCGGCGTTCCAGGCCAGCCTGGACAAGGCCTTGCAGCGGATCAAGGCAGACGGGAGGCTGGAGGCGTTGTCGCAGAAGTGGTTCGGGATGTCTGCAAGACAGCCCTGAAGACCCAATGTGGGAGCAGGCTTGCCCGCGATGGGAGCGACTCGGTAAGTCAGGCATACCGAGTTGTCTGCATCGCGAGCAAGCCCGCTCCCACCGAATACTCAGGGTTAACGAATCGCCTTCACATCCCCGGCCTTCACCTCAGCCGCCTGGTTGCCCCAACTGGTGCGGATGAAATTGACCACATCGGCCACTTCCTGATCCGACAAACGCCAGTCGAAAGCGGGCATGGTGAACGTCGATGGCGCTGTATGCGTTGCAGGCAACGTCCCTCCCTTAAGCACGATATGTATCAACGACGTCGGGTCGGCCGACTGCAATACCGGATTGCCCGCCAGGGCAGGGAACACACGGGTATAGCCGTGACCGTCGGTACGATGGCAAGCCGCACAGTTGTCGATGTACACCGCAGCGCCACGCTTGCTGTCATCACCGTTCCACAGGGCATCCGCCACTGCCGGGTTGTACTGATGCGGTTTGTCAGCCGGATTCACCGCTGGCAACGACTTCAGGTAACGGGCAATGGCCGTCAGATCAGCGTCGGACATGTACTGCATGCTGTGTACGATCACATCGCTCATGCCGCCAAATACCGCACTGCGATCACTGCGACCGGTCTTGAGGAACTGCACCAGCTGGTCTTCGCTCCAGCTGCCCAGACCGTCCTTGTGATCACCGCGCAGGTTCTTCGCGATCCAGCCTTCCAGCGGTGCACTGCCTGACAGAAATGCCGGGCTATCACTGGCACTCAAGGCTTTTTCCTGCATGGTCAGGGCCCGTGGCGTATGGCATGCACCGCAGTGGCCCAAGCCTTCCACCAGATACGCCCCACGACTAACTACCGCGTCCTGCCCGGCTTGCGGCTTGAAATCTTCAACCGCAGGGGCAAACAGCCAGCGCCAGATCGCCAGCGGCCAGCGCATGCTCAACGGCCACGGGATATCGGCTTCCTGGTTCGCTTGCTCGACAGGTTTAACGCCCTTCATGAAGTAGGCATACAACGCCCGCATATCGGCCTCGTTGACCCGTGCATAGGACGGATACGGCATGGCCGGATACAAGGTGCTGCCGTTCTGAGCAACACCGTGACGCACGGCTTTGTCGAAATCTTCAAAGCTGTAAGTGCCAATGCCGTTTTTGTCTGGCGTGATGTTAGTCGAATAAATGGTGCCGATCGGCGTCTCCATCGCCAGGCCACCGGCGAACGGCTTGCCGCCCTTGGCCGTATGGCACGCCACGCAGTCACCGGCACGGGCGAGATATTCACCTTGTTTGATCAACGCCTGCGGGTCGCTTTCAGCGGCCACCGCCGAAAAGCTGGCGAGCAGGCTCAGGGTTGCGATAACAAGTGCTTTCATGGTCATCGCTCCTTATGCCTGAACCAGTGGGCCGGGGTTCTTCAGATACTGCTCACGGATTGCCCGCGCCGACCAATAGGTCAATGCAGCCACCAGCCCCGTAGGGTTGTAGCCCAAACCTTGTGGGAAAGCCGATGCACCCGGCACAAACACGTTGTGCACGTCCCAGCTTTGCAGGTAACGGTTCAGTGCACTGGTTTTCGGGTTGGTCCCCATGATCGCTCCACCATTAAGGTGGGTGGTCTGGTACGACGACGTATTGAAGTGGTCACCCACTTGTTTGCCGATACGCGCAATGGCCTTGGGGTTCATCGCTTCGGCGATCTTGCCCATTTTTTCCATCATGAAACGGTTCATCTTGATGTCGTTTTCTTGCCAGTCGAACGTCATGCGTAGCAACGGCTGGCCGTAGGCATCGCGATACACCGGGTCCAGATCGAGGTAGTTGCCACGGTAGGACTGATGCGCACCGTGGGCGTCCATCGACACTTGGTGAGTGTAGTAATCGGCGGTTGCACGCTTCCACGCGCTGCCCCAGGCCGGCGTACCCGGCGGGTTGGACGTGCCTGCAATCGGCCGGCTACCGGCCTGGTTGACCCACATCGGCGAGCCGCCGACAAAACCGTGCGGCCCGTGGTCGAAGTTGTCGGCGTTGAAATCATCAATTGCCACGCCATTGCCGCCTGCACCGATAAAGTTATTGGTGTGCACGTCTTTGTCGAAGTAGGCCTTGATGGTGCCCATGTTCTGGTAAGCAAAGTTTTTACCGACAACACCTTCGCCGGTTTTCGGGTCATACGGCTTGCCAATGCCCGACAACAACATCAGACGCACATTGTGGAACTGGAACGCGCCCAGGATCACCAGATCGGCCTGCTGCTCGATTTCTCGGCCCAGGGCATCGATATAGGTCACGCCGGTAGCCTTGGTTTTGCTGCTGTCCAGGTTGACCCGGATCACATGGGCATTCGGGCGCAGCTCGAAGTTCGGCAACGGCTTCAGGGCAGGAAGAATGTTTACGTTGGGCGATGCCTTGGAATACATGTAGCAGACATAACCGCTGCAAAAACCGCAGAAGTTGCACGGCCCCATCTGCGCGCCATAGGGGTTGGTGTATGGCCCGGAGGTGTTTGCCGACGGCAGGTTATAAGGCTTGTAGCCAACCTCATTGGCCGCTTTCTGAAACAGCTGTGCGGAGTAGGTGTTCTTCTGCGACACCAACGGAAAGTGGTCCGAACGGTCCGGCGCATAAGGGTTGCCGCCCTTGCCTTCACCGACCCGTTGGCCATTGACGGTCCAGGCCTGACCCGACGTACCAAAAACCTTTTCGGCATAGTCGAAGAACGGCTCCAGCTCTTCGTAGCTGACGCCGAAGTCCTGGATGGTCATGTCCTTGGGGATAAAGTTCTTGCCGTAACGCTCTTCGTAATGGCTGCGCATGCGCAGTTCGATCGGGTCGACCCGAAAGTGCACACCCGACCAGTGCAAGCCTGCACCGCCCACACCGTTACCCGGCAGGAAAGCGCCCAACTGGCGGTTGGGCAGGGCCACGTCATTGACGCTATGGCGAATGGTGACGGTTTCTTTGGAGACGTCCTGGAACAGCTTTTTGCGCACGCTGTAGGTAAGTTCGTCGATGACCTGTGGATAGTTGCCGTCTGGATAGGTGTCCTGCATCGGACCGCGCTCCAGGGCCACAACATTCAGGCCGGCTTCGGTCAGCTCTTTGGCCATGATCGCGCCGGTCCAACCGAAACCAACGATTACTGCATCAACTTTTTTCATAACGGTCGACATGCTCAAGCCCTCTCGCCGCGAATGGAAACTGCCGGGAAGGGGTATTGCTCGTTGCGTTCTACCCAGTCCATGAAATCAGCGCGCGCGCCGGGGAAGCCGATCATGGTCCAGCCGATCATGCCTTTGTTGCCACCGTGAATAGGGTCGCAAAAGAAGCCTTCCTTGGTGTTTTGCAGCAAAAAGCTGAAAAACATCTTGGCCGGGACGCTATCGAATTTAGGCGTGCCGGCTTCCAGCTGTTTGAGCACTTCGTCTCGGGTAGCGCTGTCTAGCCCAGCAAATGTTGAGTTATAGGCTTTTTTGCAGAGCTCCTCCGTGGCAGCAATGCCCAGGCGATAGATCTGTTTTGGCACCAGTTTGCTCTGCCAGCCCATTTCCGGCGCAGCGTCGGCATTGAACGGCCCCTGCATAAACCACAGCGCGCCGCTGGCGTAAGGCGTGTTCATCTGACGGTCGATATATTCCGGAACGCCAGCTTCGAGCGCACCCGGGCCTTGCTCGTCAGCCGGGATCAGACGCGCGACGGCGGCGTTAACGAACGCCCACTCTTCAGCCGTGAAGTACGTTGGTTCATAGGCCGGGCCTGATGCGGCAACGGGCGGCGCAGCGACCGGTGCGGCTTGAGCGTCTGGCGTAGCCATCAGAACGGAACCACCCAGGCCCGTGCTCGCAACAGTGACCACTGGAATCAGGGTCAGGGTTTTGCGCAAAAACTCACGCCGGGGGTTGTCTTGCTCAGACATGCGGGGCACCTCATCAGGCATTCACGGATTACAGCCGCTCATGGGCAGCTTTTCGTTTTGGCAGCGATACGGGTCGAAATCGACCTGAGAAAAAAGACGCAGGCAAAGTTTGGTTACAAATACTAACAGGCCAGGCGACCAGATGAATCGTTTCATGCGTAAATTTGCCGCACCAATAGCATCAGGCCATCACTGGCTGCGCCCTCACGCTTTTTTGACAAATGCCTGACACAGTTTTGATAAGTCATCCCTCAATCTAGCGTTTCAACTTCCAAATTCTTTGTAAATGGTCGAACTGATATGCCCAAAGCCCGGTTTTTTCCTGCTCTGTGCCTGACCTTGCTGGCAGCGTTTTCTGTGCCTCAGGCCTTGGCCGACGAAACAGCCCAGGCCCGGCCTGTACAGTGGGCACAGCCCGTTGCCACGCAATACAACCTCTATCAAATGTCCCCGACCCTGTACCGCAGCGCACTGCCTGACAGTGCCGCGCAGCCGCTGCTGGAAAAATTACAGATAACCACCGTCATCAACTTCTTGCCTGATGCCGACAGTTCCTGGCTCAAGACTCCAGGCGTCGCTCAAGTCCAACTGCCTTATCGCACCAACCATGTAGATGACACCGATGTGCTGGCCGCGCTGCGTGCCATCCAGACGGCACAAGCACAGGGCCCTGTATTGATGCACTGCAAGCACGGTTCGGACCGTACCGGGCTGATGGCGGCGATGTATCGCGTGGTCGTGCAGAACTGGAGCAAGGAAGACGCCCTGAAAGAAATGACCCAGGGCGGCTTTGGCGAAAACTCGCACCATAAAGATGGCGAGAGCTACATGATGAAGGCGGATATCCCACAGTTGCGCGCAGCCCTGAGCAGCGGCGCATGCAGTACCAGCCCTTTTGCTTCATGCGTGGTGAAGAACTGGCTCAAGTCCTGAAGATACCTACACGCTCGCGGGCGGCTGGCCCATAAACTCCTCGAAAGACTCATGCAGCGGGCGTTCGATGCCCGGTGCATGGAAGGCTTCGCGATAGGCCAAGCCCGTTTGCGGGTTAAACACACCTTGCTGTTCAAACCTTGCAAAAACCTGCTCAGCCATCGCTTCGGCCCATTCATTGACGAAATAAGCGCCATCATGGCCCGAGACGATCGCATCGAAAGTGTTGGCAGATCGGTCGTTCTGCGCCAACGGTAACGGCTGGAGTTCATTGTGTGCACTGCGCCAGATCTCTTCCACGCTGCGGCCATCGCCCCAGGTGCGGTGCAGTTCAAAATCAAACAGCGCAAGCCCAAGCTCGCGGGCCGTTTCAAGCCAACGCTCGGCACTGCGCGCTTCAAGTACTTGGTCTATCTGCTCATAGGTCAGCTCACTGTCATGCTGGGCATGCCTGGCCAACCAGCGCAGACCGTCCCGTGACCAGCACCACTTTTCAGCGCATTTGCCTGAAAACCCGGACGCCTCAGCATTCAGTACATCCACGCGGGAAAATGCACCGTAGGGACTGCGGGTCAGCAGTTGCTTCATGCAACAACCCAACTCATGGAAAAGCAGCGTTAACTGCTGCGGTGTCAGCAGTGATGGGGAGCCAGGGGATTCGGGTGAGAAGTTGCCATAGAGAATGGCCACCGGGGTGGTCAGGTCCCCTTGCTGATTGATTCTGCGGTTACGTGCCGACTGCATCCAGCACATATTCGGCTTGGATTCACGAAGGTAAGGGTCGAGATAAAGATGCCCCACCCGAACACCTGACTCGACCACCTCAAACAAACGAACGTCCGGGTGCCAGGTATCAAACGATACCTGTTCGACCAGATCGACCGCGAAGAGGCGCTTGACGAGTAACACGATGCCTTCAAAAACACGTGTGAACGCAAAATATGATTTCAATTGATCGCCCGCCAGCGGGCTTAGTTGCAGAGCGCGTTTTTGCGCCAGAAACAACAGATCCCATGGTTTGAGTCCGTCGTATTGCATGGCCGACGCCAGGGCATTCAGCTCTGCGGTTTGAGTTGAAAAAAATGCCGACTTGCGTTCAATTCGAGTGCGCAGAAAACTCAGCACCTCATCAACCGAGGTTGCCGTCTTGCCCTGCAGGCTCAGCTCGGCATGGCTGTCATACCCCAGCAGGCGCGCCTTCTGCTGACGCAGCCTGAGCAGATCATGGAGCACCGGGCCATTGCCATATTGCCCGCCTGCGGGGCCCTGCTCGGAAGCCCGCGTGTTGTAGGCCGTGAACAACTCCTCGCGCAGCGCCCTGTTTTCGCATGAGCGCATGATCGCGGTGTAGGTAGCACGCTCCTGAAGAGTTATCAGCCAGCCTTGCAGGTCGGCGTCCGTGGCAATGTCTGCCAACTGCCCCTTGAGTTCACTCGCAAGCCCCGCAAGCAAGGACTCATCGGTAACCAGCTTGCTCCAGGATTTTCTGGATTGTCGTGCGTTTTCGTAAAAAACCCATTCCTGTCGGGATATCTCGTGGTTGAGCTCGATGAGTTCGCCTCTGCCAGAGGCTGACAGCTCACTCCCGGCCAACCGGTAGTCGCGCAGTATCTTGCCCAATAGAGCCTGCTGCGAGCGATCAAATTGCATGGCTTCAGGGCTTTCTGCCAAAGCCTTGCAGGCCAGATAAAGCTCGCGATTTTGCAAGACTTGCGCCTTGTAATTGTAGGCAGCCAGAAAACATTGGCCGATGTCTGTTTCCCATGACACTTCTCTTGGTACCTGCCCCAGTGTCGTGATGACGGCAATGGCTTCATCCAGCCGCGCCGTCAGGGCTTCCATCGGCAACACCAGACCCGACCATGTGGGTTGGGACTGGGCACTGACGATTCGGCTGATTGACTGCAGGTTGTCGGCAACAATGTGTTCGATTGCCGGCTTGAGATGTTCTAGACGTACCTTGCTGTAAAGGGGCAGAAGGGTCGCGCTCAACAGCGGGTTGGTTGGCTCCATGGCAGCATTCCTTGAAAGTTCTGCTTCATTTCGGGCTGAGTATCGGTGGGTTCTCAGCCTATTGAGACAGGGATTTCAGGGGGGCTATCTATGTAGTGCAGCCTCAAAAAGCTCAGCGTTCAGCCCATTTATACAAGGCAGCCTTACGCTGTTCGGGGGGCAATTTACCCAGCTGTTCAACTTCGGCATAAAAACTCGGCCAGTCGCCGCCCACGTGCTTGAACAGGGCTGAGAAGGCAGGCACCCATTGATCGTAAAGACCGAAGGGCAACAATTTGGCGTTATTGAGAGGGCCATTGACCCACGCGTCATAGCGCGGATTTCCCGCCCATTGCTCATCCCGTAACTGACGGTAATCACGGCGCATTCGTTCGAATGCAGCGGTTTTACGCTGCTGCATTTCGGCTGCCGGCAACGGCTGTGCATAAAGGGTCTTCAAGCGCTGGCGAGTGTCGAGCACCAGGGTGATAAATTGTTCACGTTGCTGCACATGGCTGCCGTCGGAGGGTGGCAAGCCTTGTTCGACGCGCCATTGGCGGGTGCCTTCCTGTTCCACGAAACTGGCAAAAGACTCATTGAATTCAGTGTCGTCCTTCACATAAAACTGCTGATGGGCCAGCTCGTGAAAGATCAGTGTGGCCAAGCGCTCATCACCCCAATTGAGCATGCCATTGAGGATCGGGTCATCAAACCATCCCAGGGTGGAATAGGCTTCAACGCCGCTGACAAACACGTCCATGCCCTGCTGGTGTTGCAGGGCCGCCTCGCCTCGCGCCGCTCCCTGACTGTAATAACCCCGGTAGGCCACGCACCCGGCTATGGGAAAGCAATGGGTGACGGGGTCGAGGGAGTACGCCGGGGTGGCAAAGACATTCCACACCACGTACTGCCGTTTCAGGTCGGCATACAGACGATAGCTCTGGTTGTCCGGCAGGTGTAAATGCTCGCTGGCGAAGGAGCGCGCAGCCTGGGCTTTTGCCAATTGCTCACGCAACACTGTCGGGCGCCGGGGATCAACAATCACCTTGCTCACGGGTTCACGGGCCTGCAATAAATTCCATTGGCCGGTGGCCAATTGCGAGTAGTAGCCCGCACTGGAGCAACCGCTGAGCAGAAGCGGCAAGGCAAGGACCAACAAGCCGCGAACACGCGAGGTCATAAAGCGATCCAGTAGGCGAGTGATGTGACCATAATGCACGCTATGCTTGCGTAACACTTTTTTTGGACATCATCATGCGCACGCTTTTGTGGTTGCTGGCTGCTTGTCTGCTCAGCGCCTGTACCAGCACGCCAATCCCCCCGGCTGATCCCGCCATGGCCTGGGTCGAGCTTGAAACCCAAACCGGCAAGCTGGTAATGGCCGAGCGTCTGGATAACAAGCGACAGGCCGATGGCCGCTATTTTCAAGTAACGCCAGGTAGCCACGAGTTGATGGTGCGCTTCGATTTCGAGGTGTTTGTCGGCGGCATGGGTATGTTCAGTGACCCACAGGAACGCCTGTGTTACGTCACCGTCGATTACGACAACTTCCAGCCCGGCCAGCGTTACCGGCTACAGGCCCGCTCACTGGGCTTCAACGCCTACGCCCGGCTGTACGACGCAACGGGCAAGGTGGTCGCCGAGGAGCGGCTGGTCAACTGCTTACCTTGAAGGCTGACGGTCGTTGTTCTGGTAGATGATTTTCTTGGTGCCGCTTTCACACGAACCAACCACCATGTTCTCGTCATGAACTTCTTCATTGCTCACGATTTCGAGGGTGTAGGACGACACATTGTTCGCCTGGATCTTGGCTTCGATTTCGGCTTTCAGTTCTTCGCACGGCTTGGGCGCCGCCAGAGCCGAGGTGGCCAAGGCGCAGCAAACTACAGCTAGAGCAAAACGTTTCATGGTGAGACTCCCTTGAGGCAGAACGCAAAGTCATGATCTGACGCGAGTAACGACCATTCGATCACATATCGCACAGCGCAGGACTGATCTGTCGCAGCCGGGTATCGATTGTGCCCCGCTAGCGGTTAGCGGGGCACACAGGTGGTGTCAGCTCACCAGCGTCGCGTCGAGGGTGATTTTGGCGTTCAGTACCTTGGACACCGGGCAGCCCTCTTTGGCTTTGGTGGTCAGTTCGTCGAATTGCGCCTGGGTGGCGCCGGGCACCTTGGCCTTGAGCACCAGATGCACGGCCGTAATTGCAAAACCGCCGTCCACTTGATCCAGGGTTACTTCAGCAGTGGTATCGATACTGTCGGCCTTGAGGCCGGCATCACCGAGAATCATCGACAAGGCCATCGAGAAACAGCCTGCATGGGCTGCGCCGATCAACTCTTCGGGGTTGGTGCCCTTACCGCCTTCGAACCTCGCCTTGAAGCCATAAGGTGCTTCGCGCAGCACGCCGGTTTCTGTGGAGATGGAGCCAATGCCGGTTTTAAGGTCGCCTGCCCAATGAGCCGATGCTTTCTTTTTAATACTCATGCGTGCCTCCTGAAGAACGGCGCGAAGGTTTCACGCCTTGAATGAACTAGTGAGGGTAGTTCGCCCCACAAAGTTCACCCTGTCGGACCAATCTTCATTTTTAGTAGCTCAATTCCCAGTCGACCATTGAAACTCGGGTATATGCCCATATTGCTGTAAGTACTGGCAGGTTATGCGAGCACCCTGACCTGCATCCCACCTGGAGTAGCCGGCTGATGAAACGACTGTCTGACATCAAATTCTCGACCCTCGACCTGGTCCCTGTCCGCGAAAACGGCAGTGCAGCCCAGTCGTTGCGTAATTCGCTGGATCTGGCACAGCATGTGGAAAAATTCGGCTACAACCGTTTCTGGGTAGCGGAACACCACAACATGGATGGGATTGCCAGTTCGGCGACCTCGGTGTTGATCGGTTATCTCGCCGGCGGTACGTCAACCATCCGTGTCGGCTCGGGCGGCGTGATGCTGCCCAACCATGCGCCGCTGGTTATCGCCGAGCAATTCGGCACCCTCGAAAGCCTGTACCCGGGACGCATTGACCTGGGCCTTGGCCGCGCGCCCGGCTCGGATCAGATGACCGCCCGCGCCCTGCGTCGTGAGCGTTCGGGCAGTGCCGATGATTTCCCGCAGGATGTGGCCGAGCTGATGCGCTATCTGGGCCCACGTACTCCCGACCAACGGATCATCGCCATGCCGGGCACTGGCACCAATGTGCCGGTCTGGCTGCTGGGCTCCAGTCTGTTCAGTGCACAATTGGCCGGTGAACTGGGTTTGCCTTACGCCTTTGCATCACATTTCGCACCACGGTTGATGCATGAAGCGATTCGCGTTTATCGCAACCACTTCAAGCCTTCTACCGTGCTGGACAAGCCCTACGTGATGTTGGGCGTGCCGCTGGTGGCTGCTGATACCGACGAGCAGGCCGAGTACCTGGCCACCTCGGTGTACCAGCGAATCCTGGCGCTGATGCGCGGGCAGAGTCTGGTGCAGCGCGCGCCGGTGGCGACGATGGACGGTTTGTGGCTGCCCCACGAAAAAGAGGCGGTGATGAGTTTCCTGGGCCTGGCGATGGTCGGCAGCCCGCAGAAGATCAAGGCCAAGCTGGACGTGCTGGTCGAGCAGACCCAGGCCGATGAGTTGATTTTTACCTGTGATCTGTACGAACACGCAGACCGCATTCACTCGTATGAATTGCTGTCGCAGGTGATGAAAGGAGCCTGACGCAAAGGGAAGTGTGGGAGCGGGTTGCTCGCGATGGTATCGACGCGATTGATCTGAAACACCGCAGCGTGCGCATCGCGAGCAAGCCCGCTCCCACAAGATCTACTACTGCGCTGGACTTACCCGCGCTTGTAGACAATTTCTTTGGTGCCGGCTTCGCAAGAGCCCACTACCTTGCCGTCAGCGGCAGCACCTTTTTCCACAACCGTCAGCGAATAATGTCTGGCGCCGTTAGCTTCAATCTTCGCCGCGATTTCGCTTTTCAGTTCTTCGCACGGCTTGCCCGCCGCGAACGCCGTTCCTGCCAGACTCAGCAAACCTACAGCCAATAAAAGCTTTTTCATCGGTCACATTCCCCGGTCAAAACAAAAAGGGTGCAATGCGAACATGCCGCATTGCACCCAGACTGTGTAGCGGACTTTATGGCAAACGGCCAGCCCGCGGGGCAAAACCTTGCCTCAAATCAACTGCTGGCAATCCTGAAGCCGATTTTGAGTGTTACCTGATAGTGCGCCACCTTGCCGTCCTTGATATGGCCGCGGGTGTCGATCACCTCGAACCATTCAAGGTGCTTGATGCTTTTGTTGGCTTCGGCCAGTGCATTACCGATGGCGTCTTCTATGCTGGTCGGGGACGAGCCTACCAATTCGACTTTCTTGTAGGTGTGATGGTCAGACATAACGTTCTCCTTTGTCGTAAATCAAAGCCTAGCAGCGAATGTGCTAAATACTTTGTAGGCAATCTAAAAGGAAAAGTTCAGGTTAACTGCACTTTCTCACGCCCCTGTAGTCCGACTTAACAAGCACCTCACTCATCAATGCAGGAGAGCCCTAATGGCTAGCAACTCTTTACGTAAAGCCTCATTGCAAAGCATGGAAGCAGAGATCGAGAGCCTGCTCAAGTCTCTTGAAAGCCTCAAGCACGACGCTTCGGACGAGTCCAAAAAGACCCTTGGCATTCTCAAGAACAACGCCGAGAACGCGCTGAAGCATTCACGTCATCTGCTCAGCGATGCGCTGGAAGAAGTGAAGGACAAAACCCGCGAAACCGCGATCGCTACCCGTGAATACGCCCAAGAGCATCCGTATGCCACCGCTGGCGTTGCCATCGGCGCACTGGGTCTGCTGGCAGCCTTCCTGTTGTGCAAGCGCGGCAATTAATCTGCGCTGCGCGCAAGCTCTGCCTTGAGCCATTGCGCAAGTTGCCTGGCGCGTCCGTCTGCGGCGCGCTTGGGCAACCATAACGTCAGTTGCCCCGGGGTTTCATTGAAGCCCCAGGGCGCAGCCAGCCGTCCTGCTTGCAGGTCCTGGGCCACCAGCGGCTCGGGAGCAATCGCCACACCCAGCCCCGCAACGGCGGCTTCCAGCAAGTAATACAAGTGCTCAAACCCCTGCCCGTATTTTAAATCCTTCGTCTCAATTGCGTTTTTTTGCGCCCAGCTCGGCCATGCCTGCGGCCGCGAAGTGGTGTGCAGCAACGGTTCGTCGAGCAAGGCGCTGGCCGGGGCATGGCGCAGTTGTTCGTACCGCGCATATCGGGGACTGACCACCGGGCCAATGCGCTCGCTGGCTAATTCGTAAACCTGCATGTCTGCTGGCCAGGGTGGCTCGGCAAACACCAGCAATGCATCCAGCCCGGGGCGACGCGGATCCAGATCGCCTTCACCGGCCGACAGGTGCAGGCGCAAGTCAGGCAAGTCGGCATTCAATCGGCCCAGGCGCGGAATAAACCAGCGCGCCAGCAAACTGCCTGAACAGCCGAGCACGAACGGAGCGTCAACCTGGCTTTGCGTGAGTTCAGCGCATACATTTCTCAAGCGCTCAAAGGCTTCGCTACTGGCATCCCGCAAGCGGATACCGGCTTCGGTAAGCTTTAGCCCGCGCCCTTCCTTGACGAACAGGCTCACCCCCAGGTGCTCTTCCAGCACTTTCAATTGCCGACTGACGGCACCGTGGGTGACGTGTAGCTGCTCAGCCGCCTGGCTGACGCTGCTCAGGCGGGCGGTGGCTTCAAAGGCACGCAGGGCATTAAGAGGGGGGAGATTGCGGCTCATGGTATCTGTGAGTTTTCCTGACAGGTTACGGCGATCTTATCGGTTTTCATCCCGGGCTGTCACGGGTACAGTCAGGCCCATAGACCTTCGCCATTTTTTATCTGGAGCGTCACATGACTCAATCCACTTTGCGTACCGGCCCTGATGCCAATGGCCTGTTTGGCTCATTTGGCGGCCGTTATGTGGCTGAAACCCTGATGCCGCTGATCCTTGACCTGGATCGCGAGTACGAGCTGGCGAAAAAAGACCCTGAGTTCATCAAGGAGCTGGCCTACTTCCAACGCGACTACGTGGGCCGCCCAAGCCCGCTGTACTTCGCCGAGCGGCTGACCGAGTTCTGTGGCGGCGCCAAGATCTACCTCAAGCGCGAAGAGCTGAACCACACCGGCGCCCACAAGATCAACAACTGCATCGGCCAGATCCTGCTGGCACGGCGCATGGGCAAAAAACGCATCATCGCCGAGACCGGCGCCGGCATGCACGGCGTGGCCACTGCCACCGTGGCTGCGCGCTTTGGCCTGCAGTGCGTGATCTACATGGGCACCACCGACATCGAGCGCCAGCAGGCCAACGTGTTCCGCATGAAGCTGCTGGGCGCCGAAGTGATCCCGGTGGTGGCCGGCACTGGCACCCTCAAAGATGCAATGAACGAAGCCTTGCGTGACTGGGTGACCAACGTTGACAGCACCTTTTACCTGATCGGCACCGTGGCTGGCCCGCATCCTTACCCGGCGATGGTGCGCGACTTCCAGGCCGTGATCGGCAAGGAAACCCGCGACCAGATGCAAGCACAGGAAGGCCGCCTGCCGGACAGCCTGGTGGCATGCATCGGCGGTGGCTCCAACGCCATGGGCCTGTTCCACCCGTTCCTGGATGACACCGGCGTTGAAATCATCGGCGTAGAAGCCGCCGGCTACGGTATCGAAACCGGCAAGCATGCAGCCAGCCTCAATGGCGGCGAACCGGGCGTGTTGCACGGCAACCGCACCTTCCTGTTGCAGGACGACGATGGTCAGATCATCGACGCCCATTCGATTTCCGCAGGCCTGGACTACCCGGGCATCGGCCCTGAACACGCCTGGTTGCACGATATCGGTCGCGTCCAGTACACCTCGGTGACCGACGCTGAGGCGCTGGATGCCTTCCACAAATGCTGCCGCCTTGAAGGCATCATCCCGGCCCTGGAAAGCGCCCACGCGCTGGCCGAAGTGTTCAAGCGCGCACCGACCCTGCCGGCCGATCACCTGATGGTGGTCAACCTTTCGGGTCGCGGCGACAAAGACATGCAAACCGTGATGCACCACATGGAACAGTCTCAACAGGAGCAACACTGATGAGCCGCCTGCAAACGCGCTTTACCGCTCTCAAGGAACAAAACCGCGCGGCGCTGGTGACCTTTGTCACCGCCGGTGACCCGGATTACGACACCTCGCTGGCCATCCTCAAAGGCTTGCCGGCAGCAGGCGCCGATGTGATCGAACTGGGCATGCCCTTCACCGATCCGATGGCCGACGGCCCGGCGATTCAACTGGCCAACATCCGTGCGTTGGGTGCCAAGCAGAACCTGGCAAAAACCCTGCAGATGGTTCGTGAATTTCGTACCGGTAACAACGACACTCCGCTGGTGCTGATGGGCTATTTCAACCCGATCCACCACTATGGCGTGGCGCGTTTTATCGCCGAAGCCAAAGAGTCGGGCGTAGACGGCCTGATCGTGGTCGACATGCCACCCGAGCACAACAGCGAGCTGTGCGACCCGGCGCAGGCTGCAGGCCTGGACTTTATCCGCCTGACCACGCCAACCACAGACGACGTGCGCCTGCCGACCGTATTGGCTGGCAGTTCGGGCTTTGTGTATTACGTTTCGGTGGCGGGCGTGACCGGTGCCGGTTCGGCCACCACGGAACAGGTGGGCGCGGCTATCGAGCGTCTGCGTCGGCATACTGATTTGCCGATCAGCGTGGGCTTTGGTATCCGTACCCCTGAACAGGCTGCGGCAATTGCCCGCCTGGCCGATGGCGTGGTGGTGGGCTCGGCCCTGATCGACAAGATCGAGAATGCAGCGACGCCTGAACAGGCGGTGGATGGTGTGCTGAGTTTGTGTGCAGCGCTGGCTGAAGGTGTACGTAGCGCCCGCTAGATCAAGAGCCCCTCTCCCGGAGGGAGAGGGGACTGATTGGGGGATGTCACCACACATCGGCTCCCTCTCCCCCGGGAGAGGGCTGGGGTGAGGGCAAGAGGCTTACACAGTATTACTTCTGCGTCCCGTCATCATGCAGCAGGTTAGCCTGGGTCAGGTTGCTGCCTGCCGGTACGCTGCGGGTCAACCATACGTTGCCACCAATGGTCGAACCCTGACCAATGGTGATACGCCCCAAAATCGTCGCTCCCGCATAAATCACCACATCATCCTCAACGATCGGATGGCGTGGATGGCCTTTTTGCAGCTGGCCCGACTCATCCGCCGGGAACCGCTTGGCACCCAACGTCACCGCCTGATAAATCCGCACACGCTCGCCGATAATCGCGGTTTCACCAATCACCACACCCGTACCGTGATCGATAAAGAAACTGCGGCCAATCTGCGCGCCGGGGTGAATGTCGATCCCCGTGGCCGAATGGGCGATTTCTGCGCTGATGCGCGCCAGCAACGGTAACCCGGCACGGTACAGGTGGTGCGCCAACCGGTGATGAATCACCGCCAGAATCCCCGGGTAGCACAGCAACACTTCATCGACGCTGCGCGCCGCCGGGTCGCCGTGATAGGCGGCCAGTACGTCTGTATCAAGAATGCTGCGCAAACCCGGCAATGCCAGGGCAAAGTCCTGAATCAGCAAGGTCGCCGTCGCATCCACTCCCTCATCCGGCAACCCGCCCTGACGCGCGACATAACGCAACTCCAGCCGGGCCTGGGTCAGCAACGCATTGAGGGCTACGTCCAGGGTGTGGCCCACGTAGAAATCTTCGCTCTCTTCACGCAGGTCCACAGGGCCCAAACGCATCGGAAACAAAGCACCGCAAAGAGCTTCAAGAATATCGGCCATTGCAGCACGCGACGGCAGCTCGCGACCGCCCTGTTCGCCACTGACGCGGCCGTTTTGCGTACGCCACTGGTTTCGCGCCGCGCGCAGTTGGCAGACGATGGCCTGCAATTGCCAAGGATTGGAACGATCACTCACGATGAATACTCCGCACGCTGGCGGCTGGATCAACCAGCCGCGAATAGGCAATGATTTTACGGTATCAAAACGTTTGCGACTCCGGCAATCAAGCCTTAACGCCGGCGCCAGAGGCGCCAACCCACCACGGCGCTGATCAACAGCAGCAACCCGCCCAAAATGGCCATGCTCAAGCCGTGATAGCTGAATAGCGGCTTTTCGATGCGAATGTACCCGGGCTCGGCAAATAACTCGCGCAGTGCGGCATTTGCCTGCTCCAGGTTAATGGCCTGCAACTGCCGGGCAGGGTCGGCAAAACGGCCTTCATCGTAGTCTCCCAGCGAGGCCCAGTAGTAATCGGCCAGCGCACTGCTGCCTTGCACCGTCCACGCCTGACGGGAAATGGCCGTTTGCTTGAGTCGGGCAAACACCTGCGGATCCAGCCCGTCCTTGAGCAGCCGTGACGTGAGTTGCTGCATCACCTCACGGGCCCTGGGCACGTTCTCGCGTTCAAGATCCGCATTCAGACTCAGAAAACTCACGCCGCCAAACACCTCGCGCTCAGCCCAGGGGCCGTAAGACAAGCCGTGCTTGAGCCGCAGTTCGCTGTACAGCGCCCACTCCAGATAATCGCGCAGCAGGGTCCAGGTTTCATCGGATTGCCCTTCGATAACCGGTTCGGGCAGCAACCAGTGCAGGGTTGCCGTATCGCCCACCACACCGCGCACCAGCTCGCGCTCTGCGTCGGCCTTGGCATCGATGGCGGCCAGGGGACGGTGCTCGCTGGGGTCAACCGGCTCGAGGGCACCGTAGGCTCGCTCCAGATAAGCTGGCAAGAAACGGTCAAGGTCGCCGACGATAATCAGCGTCATGTTGTTGGGCGCGTACCACTTCTGGCGTACAGCCTCTAGCTGCTGGCGGGTAAGGTCATGCACTTCGGCCCGCTCGGCGCACTTCAGGCCCAATTCGACAGCCAACTGGTTGCTGGCGCTGTGGCCCAGGTCCTGACGGTCCAGCCAGCGCTGCAAGTGCGAATAATGGCCGCCGTCTTCGCGCTCGACCACCTGTTTGGCGTCGCTGATACGTTGTTCGGTCAGCTGGGTGCGGGTCAGCAACCCCAGCAGCAGGTCGAGAATCTTGCGCTGATTTTTTGCCGGGGCCTCGATTACAAAGGTGGTATCGGCGCTGCTGGTAAAAGCGTTCCATTCGCCCCCCAGCGCTTGCATGCGCTCCTCCAGCCCCCCTTCACCGGTGTCGTCGATGCCGCTGAAGAGCAAATGTTCCAGCAGATGGGGCAATTGCTGATCGGCGCAGGAAAAGTCATCCATACCCACCCCCACCACCAGCCGAATAGCCACATGATCGCGATCGTTGTTGGGTTTGAGGATCAGTTGCAGACCATTGGGCAGTTGATAGCCCTCAACGCTGTAGCGATCCAGGGCAAAGCCTTGGGCAGCGCCAAGCAGCAAGCAGATAAACAGCAGGCAACGCATAAAAAATCCCTGAATTCTCGAATCCTTGAGCCCGTGCAGCTTAGTCGCTGCATAACGGCTGACAACAGCCCGACGTACAACGTTCAAGGCGAATGTTGCGTGTCGGCTGCGTCATCCAACTCCAGGGCCCCGGTTTCAGAGGTCTCCAGCACCACGTAGGCGCTGCCGCAAAACAACGAGTTAAGGCGTTTCATGTCCGCGATCAGCTCCAGATGCATAGAACTGGTCTCGATACTTTGTGTGACTTTACGCTGCAAGCGACTTACGTGAGCGTGGGCCAAACGCCGCTCCTGGGCGCGAAAGCGGCGTTTTTCACGCAGCAATTGGCGGGCGTTCTGCGGGTCGGAATTGAGAAACACCGTCAGCCCAAGACGCAAATTATCGATCAACTGGGTTTGCAGGCCCACCAGCTCCTCCAGCCCTGTTTCTGAAAATGACCGGCGCTGGGAGGTTTTCTGCTGCTGGACTTTGCGCAGCATGCGTTCGATTACATCACTGGCAAGTTTGAGGTTGATCGCCAGTTCGATGATTTCAGCCCAGCGCCGACTGTCCTGCTCGCTTAAATCCTCCCGAGGCATTTGTGCCAGATAGAGTTTTACCGCGCTGTAGAGCACTTCGACTTCATCGCTCAACGTGCGCATTTCCGCGGTGATAGCCGTTTGCTTGCCGCGTAGAACGTCGAGCATATTGACCAACATGGTGTCGATCAGGTCGCCAATGCGCAGGGTTTCGCGCACCGCATTGGCTAGCGCCAGGCTCGGTGTATCGAGGGCGGCGGGGTCCAGGTGGCGCGGTTTGGCGACACCGTTGGTTTGCTCGCGCTCAGGCAGCAGCCAGGCGCAAATGCGCGCCATCAGGCCTACTGTCGGCAACATCAAGAAACAGCGGGCGGTGTTGTAGAGCAGATGGAAGCCGATCACCAACTCCTGGGCGCTATAGCTCAGGCTGTCCATCCAGGCCACCAGCGGGTCGAGCACGGGCATGATCAACAACAGGCCGATCAGCTTGTACAGCAGGCTGCCCAATGCCACCTGCCGGCCCGCTGCGTTCTGCATATTGGTACTGAGAAACGCCAGTATGCCGCTGCCGATATTGGCGCCAATCACCAGGCCGATGGCCACATGCAGGCTGATAACCCCCGCGCCCGCCAATGTGGCGGTCAGCAGCACGGCTGCCAGGCTTGAGTAAGACACCATGGCGAACAGGGCGCCAACCAGGGCATCGAGCAGAATATCGCCGGTCAACGAAGCAAAAATCACCTTCACGCCCTGAGCATGGGTGATGGGTGTGGCGGCTTCGACAATCAATTGCAACGCCAGGATGATCAAGCCCAGGCCAATGCCCACCCGCCCCAGTTGCCCGGCACGGGTTTGCTTGCGGGTCAAAAAGAAAATCACACCCAGAAAAATCAACAGCGGCGATAGCCACGACAGGTCGAAGGTCAGCACCCGCGCCATCAAGGCCGTACCGACATCGGCACCGAGCATGGTGGCCAGCGCGGGAGTGAGCGCCATCAGCCCCTGGCCGACAAAGGAGGTGACCAGCATGGCCGTGGCGTTGCTGCTTTGCACCATGGCGGTAACCACGATCCCCGCGACAAAGGCAAACATGCGCCTGGAGACGTTTTGCCCGATGACATGGCGCAGGTTGGTACCGTAGACCCGCAAGATGCCGGTTCGGACGATATGCGTGCCCCAGATGAGCAAGGCCACGGCGGAAAGCAGATTGAGCAGGGTCAGCATGCTGGCTCCCTGTGGTAGATGTGTCTAAGGATCAGATAGCTGCGGGCCGTTCCTACAGATGTTTCTTAAGATGTAGTCGGCAATTAAGCAGAGCGCCAGCATCGCATAGCAGGGGCAGGGTTGAAAGATTAATACCTCGTAGCAACTGCCGAGGAACGTAGGCTGCGTCCGGCTGCGCAGCAGTCGTAAAATCGGCGATTGCGGTGTGTCAGGCACACCATAGGCTCAGACTTTACGACCGCTTCGCGCTCGAACGCAGCCTACGTTCCTCGGCAGCTGCTACGCGATTGCTGTGTTACAGCGTACTGAACAGCGGGAATGTGCCCAGCAGCAGCGCGGCGACCATGATGCACAGGCACACCAGAATCGCCCACTTGAGGGTGAAACGCTGGTGATCGCCAAACTCGATACCGGCCAGGGCTACCAGCAGGTAGGTCGAGGGCACCAGTGGGCTGAGCAAATGCACTGGCTGGCCGACAATTGAGGCACGGGCCATTTCGGCGGCAGTGATGCCGTAGTGGCTGGCCGCTTCGGCCAATACAGGCAGTACCCCGTAGTAGAACGCATCGTTGGACATGAAGAAGGTGAAGGGCATGCTCACCAGCGCGGTGATCACCGCCAGATACGGCCCGAGCGCAGGCGGAATCACGGCCAACAGGCTTTTGGACATGGCATCGACCATCCCGGTGCCCGACAGGATGCCAGTGAAGATACCCGCGGCAAAAATCAGCCCAACCACTGCCAGGACACTGCCAGCATGGGCCGCTACACGGTCTTTTTGCTGTTGCAGGCATGGATAGTTGACGATCATCGCGATACTGAACGCGACCATAAACAACACGGGCAGAGGCAGCAGGCCAGCAATCAGCGCGATCATCAGCGCCAGGGTCAATGCACCGTTGAACCAGATCAGTTTAGGTCGACGTGCATCCGGATACTGCGACACGCTGATTTCGCTGTGGTCGACTTCATCGCCGTGCAGGTGCAATTCGCCCAGACGCGCACGCTCGCGCTTGCCGTAGAACCAGGCGATGACCAGGATCGCTGCGCAGCCGGCGAGCATTGCCGGGATCATCGGTACAAAAATATCCGAAGGATCGACGTGCAGCGCACTGGCCGCCCGTGCTGTCGGGCCGCCCCAGGGCGTCATGTTCATCACGCCGCCGGCCAGGATGATCAGGCCGGCCATGATCCGCGGGCTCATCCCGATACGGCTGTAGAGCGGCAGCATGGCCGCCACGCAAATCATGTAGGTGGTCGCGCCGTCGCCATCCAGGGACACCACCAGCGCCAGCACCGCCGTGCCCACCGAGATTTTCAGCGGATCACCCTTGACCAGCTTGAGGATCTTGCGCACTGCCGGGTCAAACAGACCGGAGTCGATCATCAGGGCAAAGTAGAGGATGGCGAACATCAGCATCACCCCGGTAGGGGCCAGCTTGGTGATGCCTTCGAGCATCATCGGGCCGATTTTCGGTGCAAAACCGCCGAAAACGGCAAACAGGATGGGCACCAGAATCAGGGCGATCAGGGCGGAAAGACGCTTGGTCATGATCAGGTACATGAATGTAATGACCATGGCAAAGCCAAGGAAGGTCAGCATGAAAGTCACCCTTATTGTTGTAGTAAGGCGCTGACCGCGGGTTGTACGCGTGGCAGGCCAACCGGTCTGTTGCCGGTAATGACTCGATGCTAGAGAGGGAAGCTTTCAGCCAGCTTTCGCTGGCAAAAGTTCTTACAGAAGGGAGAGTTGCATAAATCTTTGTAGCAGCTGCCGAAGGTACGAGGCAGCTGCTACAAAGAGCGGGCTTTAATCCAGCTTGAGGACTTTGGCCAGGACGATTTTCGGACCTTTCATCTTTTTGATGATGATGCGCAGGCCTTCGACTTCCAGTTGTTCTTCTTCGGCCGGAACCCGCTTGAGGGTGTCGTAGATCAGGCCCGCGACGGTTTCGGCTTCAACGTGGTCAAGGTCCACACCCAGCAAGCGTTCAATCTTGAACAACGGCGTGTCGCCGCGCACCAGCAGCTTGCCAGGCTGATACGACAGAATGCCGCGCTCGGCCTTGCGGTGTTCGTCCTGGATATCACCTACCAGCACTTCCAGCACGTCCTCCATGGTCAGGTAGCCCACCACCTTGCCGTCAGCTTCTTCAACCAGGGCAAAGTGCGCGCCGCCCTTGCGGAACTGCTCAAGCAACTGACTCAGCGGCATATGCCGCGACACCCGCTCCAGCGGTCGGGTCAGTTCTTCAAGGTTGAAGGTTTCGGGCAAGTGGTCCAGGTCGGCCAGTTCCAGCAGCAGATCCTTGATGTGCAGCAAACCGACGAAGGTGTTGGTGTCGGCATCATAGACCGGGTAGCGGCTGAATTTGTGGCGACGGAACAGCGCCAGGATGTCCTTGAGCGGCGCCTTGGAATCCAGGGTCACCAGGTCTTCGCGGGAGTTGGCCCAGTCGACCACTTCCAGCTCGCCCATTTCCACGGCAGAAGCCAGCACGCGCATGCCCTGGTCGCTCGGATCCTGGCCACGGCTGGAGTGCAGGATCAGCTTGAGTTCTTCACGGCTGTAGGCGTGATCGTGATGGGCACCGGGCTCACCCTGGCCGGCAATACGCAAAATCGCGTTGGCACTGGCGTTGAGCAGGTAAATCGCCGGGTACATGGCCCAGTAGAACAGGTACAGCGGCACGGCGGTCCACAGCGACAGGGTCTCTGGCTTGCGGATGGCCCAGGATTTGGGCGCCAGCTCACCGACCACGATGTGCAGGTAGGAAATGATAAAGAAGGCGGTAAAGAACGATACGCCCTTGATCACTTCAGGCGACGAGACACCGATGGCGCCCAGCAGCGGCTCCAGGATATGGGCGAACGCCGGCTCGCCGACCCAGCCCAGGCCCAGCGAGGCCAGGGTGATACCCAGCTGGCAGGCAGACAGGTAGGCGTCGAGCTGGTTATGCACGGTGCGCAGGATCTGCCCGCGCCAGCCGTTGTCTTCGGCTATCGCCTCAACCCGGGTGGAGCGCAATTTGACCATGGCAAATTCGGCCGCAACGAAAAAACCGTTGAGCAAAACCAGGATCAAAGCAAAAAGAATCATGCCGAAGTCGGCGAAGAGTGTCGCGAGGGTCAAGCCAGGGGAAGGGTCCATGATGGAGTTTTACGGGTTCCGTCGTTACAGATAGGGAGGTATGGCCAAACAATGTAACGGCTGATGTAGCCCTTGCCTAGTGGGAAAGGGCTACAGGGCCTAGTCAATAAGTGTCTTTGGCTGGGGTTTTGTCACCTGGCCCGGTGCAAAATGGCAGGTGAAGGTGCTGCCGTGTCCCAATACGCTGCTGATCTCCAGCCGCGCGCGGTGGCGCAGCAACACATGCTTGACGATCGCCAGGCCCAGCCCGGTGCCGCCGGTGCTGGCGTTGCGGCTGGAGTCGACACGGTAGAAGCGTTCCGTCAGGCGCGGCAAATGCTTGTTGTCGATACCCACGCCCGAGTCCTGCACGCTCAAGTGGGCGCCCGCGCTGTCTGCCCACCAGCGAATGCGTACGCTGCCGCCATCGGGGGTGTATTTGACGGCGTTGAACACCAGGTTGGAGAACGCGCTGCGCAATTCGGCTTCGCTGCCCTTGAGCGCGCAATCGGCTTCCACGTCCAGGGTGATCGTCTGGTTGCGCTGACCGGACAACGCCTGGGCGTCGCTCTTGATCGAACGCAGCAAGCTGTCGATGGCCACCGGCTGGTTATCCGAGGGGTAATCCGTGGCCTCCAGCTTGGCCAGCAACAGCAGGTCGTTGAGCAGGGTCTGCATGCGTTCACCCTGTTGCTGCATTTGCGACAGGGGGCGCTTCCAGCGCGGGTTTACGTCGTCGACGTTATCGAGCAGGGTTTCAAGATAGCCACAGATCACCGTCAACGGCGTACGCAGTTCATGGGATACGTTGGCGATAAAGTCTTTGCGCATCTGCTCCAGTTGATGAATGCGCGTCACGTCGCGCACCAGCATCAGGTGTTCGTTGTTGCCGTAGCGGGTGATATAGAGCTGGATGCGCAAGTGATCGTTGACCGGCGAGGGGATATCCAGCGGTTCGCCATAATTACCTTGCTCGAAGTATTCCTTGAAGCGCGGGTGGCGTACCAGGTTGGTCACTGGCTGGCCGCTGTCCTGTGGCGTCTTGAGACCCAGCAGGGTCTCTGCGGCGAGGTTCCACCACTCCAGGTTGCCGTCACTGTCGAGCATGATCACCGCGTCCTTGAGCGCCGCCGTGGACTCTTGCACGCGATCGATCACCGCTTGCAGTCGCCCGCGTACGCGCTGGTCACGGCGCTGCAGGTGGTAGATGCTGTCGAACACCTCGCCCCACAAACCGTAGCCATCGGGCGGTGCTTCGTCGGGTTTGTGCTGGCGCAGCCACTCGTGCAGGCGCAGCAACTGCTTGAGGGTCCAGCCCAGATAGAACGCCAGGCCAATGGCCAGGCTCCAGCCGTAATAGCCACTGATCAGCCCGACCAGCAGGCAGCCAGTGACCAAAAGCAACAAATGACGGATCAGAGTGCCATGCCAGTTTTGATTCACGTCGCGCGAGTCCTTGCTTGCCGCTGGATCAGTGAGAGCCGGTATCAGGCCTTGGTGGAAAACCGGTAACCGGTACCACGCACGGTTTGTACCAGATTTTCGTAAGCCTCACCGAGCGCTTTGCGCAAGCGGCGGATATGCACGTCCACAGTGCGCTCCTCCACATACACGTTGCCGCCCCAGACCTGGTCCAGCAACTGGCCCCGGGTGTAGGCGCGCTCCTGGTGGGTCATGAAAAATTGCAGCAGGCGGTATTCAGTGGGGCCCATTTCGGCAGGGGTGCCGTCGATGGTCACGCGGTGGCTGATGGGGTCGAGCAGCAGACCGCCGATCTCGATGGGCGATTCGGCATCGGCCGGGCCGGCGCGGCGCAGCACGGCCTTGAGGCGGGCTACCAGCTCTCGGGGTGAGAACGGTTTGGTGATGTAGTCATCCGCGCCCACTTCCAGGCCCTGAATCTTGTTGTCCTCTTCACCCTTGGCCGTGAGCATGATGATGGGAATATCGCCGGTCAGCTCTTCGCGCTTGAGGCGTCGGGCCAGCTCAATGCCCGACGTGCCGCCGGGCAGCATCCAGTCGAGCAGGATCAGGTCCGGTTTACGGTCCACGATAATGGCATGGGCATCCTGGGCATTATCGGCTTCAAGGCAATCGTAGCCCGCCATTTCCAGGGCCACGGCGATCATCTCGCGGATCGGCGCCTCGTCATCAACGATCAAAATGCTCCTGCCAACCATGCCGTAATCCTCTCGTCATTAAACTGTCTTGTGGCGCATTAGATAACGCAATTATTGCAGTCGTGTGACAGCTTTGGGGATGAGCGCGCGCTAACGGTTCGTGAACTACGCTTTAGTCTCAAATCGTACAACCACAAAAAGGACGATTCCAATGACATCTAGCTCGTTTTCCCTAAAGACATTGCTGCTGGCCGTAGCCTTCACCTTGCCCGGGTTGGCGTATGCGGCTGAACCGGCGATGACCAAGGACGGCATGCTGGTCGACCACAAAGGCATGACTCTCTACACCTTCGCCAAGGATGCGGGCGGCAAATCGATGTGCAATGACAAGTGCGCCGCCAACTGGCCGCCGCTGGCAGCCGAGAGCACAGCCATGGACATGGGCAAGTGGACGGCCATCAAGCGCGATGACGGCCACATGCAATGGGCCTATGACGGCAAACCGCTGTACACCTTCGTGATGGACAAGAAAGCCGGTGACATGACCGGTGACGGTAAAATGGACGGGGCGTGGAAGGTGGCCAAGCCATAGGAAGATCAAAAAAACCCTCACCCTGACCCTCTCCCAATGGAAGAGGGGACTAAAAGCAAAAGCAGATGTACGCCTCACTGAAGATCGGCTCCCTCTCCCTCCGGGAGAGGGCTGGGGTGAGGGGCTCTTGATCTCAGGCAAAAAAAAACCTCGCCTCCCTGTCACAGGGGGCGAGGTTTTTTATGACGCTGTCTTAAACCGCGCTGGTCGACTGCGGACGACGCACGTCCGGCTGCTTCCACGATTCCGCCGCAGACTCATCGATAGCCTGCTGAATCGCCTTTTTGCGGTGCTCTTCAGCGCGGCGGCTGAAGAACCACACCATAAAGGTCACCAGTGACACGGCCAGCAAAATCAGGCTGGCCACGGCGTTGATCTCAGGTTTGACCCCCAGGCGCACCGCCGAAAACACTTCCATCGGCAAGGTCGTCGACCCCGGCCCCGACACAAAGCTGGCCAGTACCAGGTCGTCCAGCGACAGGGCAAAGGACATCATTGCGCCGGCCGCCAGGGAGGGCGCAATCATGGGAATGGTGATCAAAAAGAACACCTTCCACGGCTTGGCACCCAGGTCCATGGCCGCTTCTTCGATCGACAGATCCAGCTCACGCAAGCGCGACGACACCACCACCGCCACATAGGCCGAGCAGAACGTCGTGTGCGCGATCCAGATGGTCACCAGGCCACGTTCTTGCGGCCAGCCAATCATCTGCGCCATCGCCACGAACAGCAGCAACAGCGACAGACCGGTAATCACCTCTGGCATGACCAGCGGCGCCGTCACCAGGCCGCCAAACAGCGTGCGACCCTTGAAGCGGCTGATACGCGTCAGCACAAATGCCGCCAACGTACCCAGTGCCACCGCTGCAATCGCCGTGTACAGGGCGATTTCCAGCGAGCGCATCACCGAACCCATCAGTTGCGTGTTGTCCAGCAGGCCCACGTACCACTTCAACGACCAGCCGCCCCACACCGTCACCAGCTTGGAGGCGTTGAACGAGTAGATCACCAGAATCAGCATCGGCAGGTAGATGAACAACAACCCCGCGACCAACATAAAGCTAGAAAAACGGAAGCGATTCATATCTTGCCCTCCAGCTCTTTAGCCTGGCTGCGGTTGAACAGAATGATGGGCACGATCAGGATCGCCAGCATGACCACGGCAAGCGCAGACGCCACCGGCCAGTCACGGTTGTTGAAGAACTCTTGCCACAGCACTTTACCGATCATCAGGGTTTCCGGGCCGCCCAGCAGTTCCGGGATCACGAACTCGCCCACCACCGGGATAAACACCAGCATGCAGCCGGCGATAATGCCGTTTTTGGACAGCGGCACGGTGATCTTCCAGAAGCTGTTGAAGGTGCTCGACCCCAGGTCTGACGCGGCTTCCAGCAAGCTGGTGTCGTGTTTCACCAGGTTGGCATACAGCGGCAGGATCATGAATGGCAGGTACGAATACACAATGCCGATATACACCGCGATATTGGTGTTGAGGATCTGCAGGGGTTCGCTGATCCAGCCCATCGACATCAAGAAGCCATTGAGCAGGCCGTTGTTGCTGAGAATGCCCATCCACGCGTAGACGCGGATCAGGATCGCGGTCCAGGTCGGCATCATGATCAGCAGTACCAGCACGGTCTGCATCTCTTTACGGGCATTGGCGATGGCATAGGCCATCGGATAACCGATCAGCAGGCACAGCAGGGTGCTGAAGAAAGCCATCTTCAGGGAGCCCAGATACGCGGCGATATACAGTTCATCGTCGCCGAGCATGGCGTAGTTGCCCAGGTTCAGCAGTACCTGGATTTTCTGGTCAACGTAGCTATAGATCTCGGTATACGGCGGAATCGCGACGTCCGCTTCCGCGAAGCTGATCTTCAGGACGATAAAGAACGGCAGCATGAAGAACAAAAACAGCCACAGGAATGGAATCCCGATGACCATATGGCGGCCACCGGGGGTTATTCGTTGCAGTCGGCGTTTGAGTTTTCGCATGTTCATGAGCGCAATACCACGCCGCTGTCGTCTTCCCACCACACGTAGACTTCGTCGTCCCAGGTCGGGCGGGCGCCACGGCGTTCGGCGTTGGCCACAAACGACTGCACCAGCTTGCCGCTCGGCAGCTCGACGTAGAACACCGAGTGCCCGCCCAGGTAAGCGATGTCATGCACCTTGCCGCGCGACCAGTTGTATTCGCAGGTCGGCTTTTCGGTGGTGACGAGCATTTTTTCCGGGC
>Ga0302347_1000982_pt1 | contig 37753 bp, 30 predicted proteins | sample PhyWR1_FD_202178 | JGI IMG/M metagenome (GOLD analysis project Ga0302347, IMG submission 202178) | Leaf surface microbial communities from wheat plants in UC Gill Tract Community Farm, Albany, California, United States - DLSL W.R1 (v2)... | ecosystem: Host-associated > Plants > Phyllosphere >... | reverse complement strand
TTATGTGGAGTATTTAAAAATATGAGAACAATTCTATATGAAAATAATACAATTCATTCCGTAATTTCAAAATTTTTTATTGAGAAATCAAATGAGTTACAAATAAAATCATGCTATTATTGTAATATTGATTTTGTTAATGTTTATAAAGAGGCAGGAAATAAAAAATATCACTTTACATTAGATCATGTACTGCCTAAAAGTAAATATCCATATTTCTCAATTTCATTGTTCAATTTAGTTCCCTCTTGTTATACATGTAATTCAAAATTAAAATTAGCAAATGAATTTTCGATTAATAATGATTTAGCTAAAATATGTCCAAGTTCTGAAGGATTCAATTTTGATGAAAATACAACGTTTACATTAGAGTTTAATATAAATGATTCTAATTTTAAAAGCAAAATTGAAAAAATACAGCAAATTGAAGATGTAATTATTGATTTAAAGAATAAATATTCGAATAATGGGGTGAAAGAATTTATTGATATTTTTGACCTTCAAGGTAGGTATGAATACCATAAAAATATTTGTTTTGATTTAATTGATAAAAGAAAGAAGTACCCAGATAAAGAAATATCCAATATTGCTACTCTAATTAAAAGAGATGTGTTTACAGTTAAAAAAGATATTTTCGGCTTGGAAATTTTTGAATCTACAAATGCACCTTTCGAAAAATATAAACAAGATATTGCCGAGCAATTGGGCATTGTTTAATATCAATGTTAAATTTTCACTCTCAATGTTAATTTAATATTAACTAAATATAAATATTTCGTAACTTTGTCGTAACATTAGATAAGTAATAACTTAAAATCAATTGATTATGAACAAGAAAATGCTAGCGTTATCAATATTTTTATTTGGAATTTTAGGAACGCTCAACTTAGCAAAAGCTCAAACAACAGACAACAAAATACAAGAAGTTTTCCTTAGCTCAGGTGATGGATTCGGAGAATTAAGGAAATTATTGAAAGATAACTTTGATTTTACAAACCAAGATTACAAGGAAGGAATAGTGAATTCTGACGTTAGATTTAGTTTGTCTGAAAACGGAAAAATCACGAATGTTCACGCCAACGGCGATTGCAAAAACGTGAGCAAAGAAATTGAAAATGTTTTGTCACATCTGCTTTACAAAGTCGATATAGACAAACTAAGCCAAAAAATGGTAGCCTCATCTTATGTAATGCCAGTGAGCGTTACAATAGACAACCGATAAAAGTTTAAATGTTTAAAATTGTTAGGAAAAAGTCGTACATCTATGGTGTATGGCTTTTTTTTATAAGCTCTAAACACTTCGACTCCGCTCAGTGTGACATTTCTAATACTAATTGCTTATTGGAAATTTAACATTGTCAGGCTGAGCGGAGTCGAAGCCTTTTATAATTGAAGAAATTTGCCAATTACATAGCTATTTCTTTTGTGAGTTTTGTATTTGCAAATCTGAGAATTAGAAGTCTTTCATCTTTTCTTTATTTTCTTTCGTCCAATAGACGGATTTTTCTATATTTATAAACCAACAAATTGAAAAAAAGAAAACTCAATTTTATGATTGATAAAAGAGTGAAAAACGCTGAGGAAGCGGTAAAAGATATACAAAACGGAATGACCATAATGCTTGGCGGATTCGGACTTTGCGGGATTCCCGAGAATTGCATTACAGAATTGGTCAACAAAAACGTGACAGATTTGACCTGCATTTCCAACAATGCCGGTGTTGACGACTTCGGATTGGGATTATTATTACAGAAAAAACAAATCAAAAAAATGATTTCGTCCTACGTTGGCGAAAACGCAGAATTCGAGCGTCAAATGCTTTCCGGAGAATTGGAAGTAGAGCTCACACCACAAGGAACGCTTGCCGAAAAATGCAGAGCAGCACAAGCCGGCATTCCTGCATTTTATACGCCAGCAGGTTTTGGGACAGAAGTTGCGGAAGGCAAAGAAGTCAAAGACTTTGATGGGAAACCACACATTCTGGAACACGCCTATAAAGCAGAATTCTCTATCGTAAAAGCCTGGAAAGGCGACCACGCAGGAAATTTGATTTTCAAAGGTTCAGCCCGCAATTTTAATTTCCCAATGGCAGGCGCCGGAAAAATAACAATTGCAGAAGTGGAAGAGTTGGTAGAACCCGGACAACTGGACCCAAACGAAATCCACATTCCCGGAATTATGGTTCAAAGGATTTTCCAAGGCGAGAATTATGAGAAAAGGATAGAGCAGAGGACTGTGAGGAAGAGATAAAAAAAATGCTCTGAGTTTTTCAGCGCATTTTTTGAAAAATTTTATTACTAATATATACGTACTTAATAATTTTTAAAATCTATACTACCGAGAGTTTTGTAAATTACAGTGTAAATAATTTTTTCAAAAGTTCAATTTTTGATTTATATACTTCTTCCAGATTTGAATAATAGATTAAGTCATATATTGAGCCACCAATAGATTTTACAGATATTGAACTTGCAAAATATTCAGCATAGTTTTTCCAATCATTTATGCTTTTTAAAAAAAACGATTTATCAATGTATTCATTTCCGTCAAGCGAAATAAAACTATTTGTAATTTTTTCAAGCAATTCTAAAAATTCCTTTTCTATTTTTTCGAAATTGTTTTTTGCATTTTGATTTATCTCAAATTGAGTCTCAGGATAATTTGGTTGTAGATATTCAGTAACAGAAACAAAACAACACTCAAGAAAAATTTTGAAGTTTTCCAAATTGTAAATTATCTCAGAATAATCTATATGAATATTATTAGCATACTCGTGACAAAGAATATGTCTTAATTTGAATATTTCTTTCACACTTTTGATTACTGCATCAGGATTATTTTTAAAAACACTAATGACTTCATTAAATCGTTCATACAAATATTTTCTTTGAAATGTTTTGAGCTCTTCAATTAAATCACTATCTCTTAAATTATTTATGTTTGAAGTTATATCTTCAAAGTTATTATAAGAAAGAGCGTGTGCAACCAAATCACCAATAGTTATAGTCTTTGTTTGAAATGCAGTAATAATAGTTATATCAATTTTAAAATTATTAAATTGATTTATCTTTTTTATATTAGTATAACAACTTTCATTATTATCAATTAGCTCTTTGACTAAATTTCTAAATAATGCTTCTGAGCAGGCTACAATATTTATTACAGAATATCTAAGAATTTCAGTTTGTATAAAATCATCATTTAATTTTTGTGAATCTTCAATGATTTTTTCAATACGATTAATCTTTAGGTAAAACTCGTCATAAATATCACTACTTCTACTTTTTATTTCTTTTATTTCATTTATAATATCTCGCTTCATATTTTTAGATGCCAAATTGTGAAATTATTTCAATTAAGAAAATTATAATTTTTAAATGCTATTTTCCACCGACTTCCTTTCCCCAATCTGCTGTCTCCACATCGCGTAATACAAACCTTTTTCTGCAATCAGATTTTCGTGAGAACCCATTTCTATGACTTGTCCGCGTTCCAAAACGTAGATTCTGTCGGCGTGCATTATGGTGCTCAATCGGTGGGCGATGAGAACGGTGATTTGTTCTTTTTGTTCAGAAATATCTTTGATGGTGGTTGTGATTTCTTCTTCCGTGATGCTGTCCAAAGCAGAAGTGGCTTCGTCAAAAATCAACAGATGTGGTTTTCTCAACAAGGCTCTTGCAATCGCGATTCTCTGTTTTTCACCACCGCTTAATTTCAATCCGCCTTCGCCAATCACGGTTTCGATTCCTTTTTCGGCGCGTTCCAATAAGCCTGTGCAACTTGCTTTTTTCAAAGCCATTTGGATGTCAGCTTCGGTTGCTTCGGGATTCACGAAGAGAAGATTTTCTCTGATGGTTCCTGCGAAAAGTTGCGTGTCTTGGGTCACAAAACCAATTTGATTTCTCAATTCATCAAAATCAAATTCTTTCCCATTGATTTCATTGTAAAAAATATTCCCTTCCTGAGCACGGTAAAGTCCAACAAGAAGTTTTACCAGCGTACTTTTCCCGGAACCACTCGGACCGACAAACGCAATCGTTTCTCCATTTTTTACATCGAATGAAATATTATTCAAAGCTTTATATTGCGCAGACTGATGTTTGAAAGAAACGTGCTTGAATTCCAGTTCCTCAATCGCGCCAATTTGTTTCGGGGTCAAAGGTTTTTCTTCAACTGGTTTTTTCATCAGATTATCGAAGTTTTTCAAGGAAGCTTCGGCTTCGCGATAAGAGATAATGATGTTTCCGATCTCCTGCATCGGACCGAAAATAAAGAAGCCGTAGAACATCAGAGACAAATATTGTCCAGGCGTCACGATGTTTCTGAAAATCAAATACAAAAGCGTCAGCGTAATTAATTGCTGAAGAAAATTCACCATTGTTCCCTGGATGAAACTTAATGAACGGATACTTTTGACTTTCTTGAGTTCAAGTCCGAGGATTTTGTAAGTGTTGTTATTCAGACGTTTGACTTCTTGTTTCGTTAATCCAAGACTTTTTACGATTTCGATATTTCTCAAACTTTCTGTCGTGCTTCCTGCCAAACTCGTGGTTTCAGTGACAATCGTTTTCTGAATGTTTTTAATTCTTTTGCTTAATAGATTTGTGATAAAAGCAATGAGAAAGATTCCAACGACATAAACCGGCATAATAGACCAATGCAAACGAATCGCATAAACTGAAACAAAAATAATACTTACCAATATTCCAAAAAATATATTGATGAAATTGGTAATAAATTTCACCGAATCTTCTCTCACTTTGGTCAAAATCGAAAGCGTTTCGCCACTTCTTTGGTCTTCAAATTCCTGATAAGGCAACGCCATCGAATGTTGTAAACCATCCGTAAAAATATTCGCTCCAAATTTCTGAGTAATCACGCTCACAACATAATCCTGGAAAGCTTTGGCAATTCTGCTTATCATCGCCGTTCCAATCAACAGACCAAGAAAATAAAACGCACCGTGGAAAATATCATTCCCGTACAGGAATTGATTGAGGTTTCTGGGCATTAGTTTTTCTTTATCAAAAAAGTTGGGATGTGTGACCAATTGGTCCAGAATATTCCCTGTGATAGCGGGCGCAAACAAAGAAAAAACCTGATTGATAGTTGCTAAAAATAGTGATGTAAAAAGCAACCATTTATGTGGTTTGAGATAATGTAATAGTGTCTTCATAATAATTGGTGCAAAAATACTGATATAAATCTGAAGCATTTCTCTGTAAACCTAATTTTATATATATTGCAGTAATAAGTTTTTACTATGTTGACCAAAGAACAAATCGCACAGCGCATCTCCAGAGAAGTCAAAGACGGCTATTACGTAAACCTTGGAATCGGAATCCCCACATTGGTGGCAAACTACGTCCCAGACAATCTTTCCGTAGAATTCCAAAGTGAAAATGGCGTTCTCGGAATGGGTCCTTTTCCGTTCGAAGGCGAGGAAGATGCCGACTTGATAAACGCAGGAAAGCAAACCATAACCATATTGCCAGGCGGTTCTTTTTTTGATTCTGCTTTCAGTTTTGGGATGATAAGAAGTCAGAAAGTGGATTTGACAATCCTTGGCGCAATGGAAGTTTCCGAAAATGGCGATATTGCCAATTGGAAAATCCCTGGGAAAATGGTGAAAGGAATGGGTGGCGCAATGGATTTGGTAGCCTCGGCAGAAAATATCATCGTCGCGATGATGCATGTGAACAAAGCCAGAGAATCCAAAATCCTGAAAAATTGTACGCTGCCTTTGACTGGTGTAAATTGTGTCAAAAAAGTGGTCACTGAATTAGCTGTTCTGGAAGTAACCGATAAAGGTTTCAAACTTCTGGAAAGAGCTCCTGGAATTTCTGTGGAAGATATTATCAAAGCAACAGAAGCGGAACTGATTGTTGAAGGTGAGATTCCGGAAATGATGTTTTAATATTAAAGATTAAAAAATTAAAAGATTAAAAAATTCGCAAAGTGAAAACTCTGCGAATTTTTAATTTTGTCTAGCGTCTAGCGTCTAGCGTCTAACGTCTAACGTCTAACGTCTAACGTCTAACTTTATTTCTTTACCGCTCAAAAAACCTTTTGCAAAATAGAAGTTGTTCTCATAGCAGAATTATTCCGGATTCCGGTTTCTTTCTCTGCCACCATTTTAAAAACACCGTTGATGGTTTCTGTGGTTACATATTCGTTAAGGTCTGTGGTTACAGCTTGTCCTGTGAACGTATTGTATTTTGAAATGATGTTTTTCCAAACCGTATCAGCTCCAACTTTACTTAATGACGCTTGTACTTTTGGTTGAAAAGCGGTGAAAAGCTGCGTCTGGGTTTTGGTTTGAAGATAATTGGTCGCCGCATTATTGCTTCCTAAAAGGATATTTTTCGCATCTGTAATTGTCATAGATGTGATGGCATTTGCAAAAATTGGTGTCGCTTCTGTTACGGCATCTTCTGCAGCTCTGTTGAGTAATTTTACACCTTGGTCTGCCAAACTTCCCAATCCGAAACTTCGAAGTGTAGTGTCAATTTTTCTCAGTTTTTCTGGCATTAAGATTTTGACAGCCTCGTTTTTTAGGAAACCATCAGTCACACCTAATTTTTGTACACCTTCTTTTACGCCAAGATTCAGAGCTTCTTTTAGACCTGAGGAGATTTGAGTCGATGTTAAGTTTCCAAGGTTTACATTGGAGTTGTTGGTGGTTGTAGTCGTGGTAGATGTATTTGTAGATGTTTGCGTTTTCACCTGACTCAGGTCCACACCCGTTTTATCTTTGACAGCTTTCAAAAGGTCACCAATCTGTGCCTGTGCAGAGATTGAGAATAATAAACCAGAAGCCAAGAAAATCGTTTTTTTCATTATTTATAATTTTATACAAATTTAGATGATTAATTTGAAGCGTTGTTAAATGTGGCTCTCAAACTAATTTATGCAAATGTTGATTTATGTTGAATCTGCAGCCCAACTTATTTCTTCTTTTCTATTTTTTTCATTTGAATCGATGAACCGCTTCGTTAGGTTTGAACGGAAATCCTTTTTTTCGTAATCTCACGTTGTATTTAAAATGAAATCGTCTGCAAAAAAGATTGACTACGAACTCAAGTTATTAAAATGTTAATTTTGATTTCTTAAAATCACATCGTACAAATCCTGTCTTCTGTCGGTCAAAGTTTTCACGGAACCGTTGTAATGAAGTTCTTTTAATAAATTCAAATCTACATCTACAATGATGGTCATTTCCGTATTTGGTGTTGCTTCTCCTTTGATCGCATTAGAAGGAAATGCAAAATCCGAAGGTGTGAAGACCGTTGCCTGACCGTATTGGATATCCATATTGTTCACACCAGGCAAGTTCCCGACACAACCCGCTATGGCAACATAACATTCATTCTCGATGGCTCTTGCGGCAGCACAATGGCGAACGCGCGTGTAAGCATTTTGGGTATCTGTGAGGTAAGGAACGAATAGAATCTTCATTCCCTGGTCCGCCAGCAGTCTTGGTAATTCTGGAAACTCCACATCATAGCAAATAATGACGCCCACTTTTCCACAATCTGTATCGAAGACTTTGATCTCATTTCCGCCTGTCATTCCGTAGTACTTCTTTTCGTTTGGCGTGATGTGAATTTTTCTGTATTCATCGATTTTTCCGTCCCGGTGAAGGAGATAACTGACGTTGAATAGCTGGCCTTCTTCCAATATCGGCATACTTCCGGAGATGATATTGACATTGTAGCTGATGGCCATTTCTGATATCTTCTCCTTGATCTCTTCCGTCAATTCAGAGAGCTTTTCCATAGATTCTCTTTCGTTCAAATGATTGAAAGGGGCGAGTAGAGGCGTGTTGAACAATTCCGGGAACAGACAGAAGTCTGATTGGTAACCAGCGACAGCATCTACAAAAAACTCAACTTGCTTGTAAAACTCCTCAATATCTTTTAAAGGACGCATTTGCCATTGAATAAGCCCAAGACGGATGACGCTGTCCTGCATCGTGTTTTTCTTCGCTGTGTAATAGATGTTGTTCCATTGCAGAAGAACGGCATATTCTTCGGATTCTGTGTCGCCTTTCAGGTAACCTTTGAGGATTTTGACTGGAGAGAAATTATTCCCAATCTGGAAACTCAAAACAGGGTCAAATATTTCCTTGTTTCTGACCTTTGTGATATATTCTCTAGGCGACAATTCTGAGCTATACAAGTGATAATTAGGAATTCTACCTCCTACGATGATTGATTTTAAATTAAGGATCTCGCAAAGTTCTTTTCTTGCATCATACAATCTTCTGCCCAACCTCAACGCTCTGAAATCCGGATCTACGAAAACCTCAATTCCATAAAGGACATTTCCTATATTGCTATGGGTGTTGAAAGATTCATTTCCCGTGATCTCATTGTAGGTATGCTGATCGCTGTAGAGTTCATAATTTACAATAATTGATAATGCTGCGGCTGCCAATTTTCCATCAACGATAATGCAGATTTGACCCTCTGAAAAAATGGAAGTCAGCTTCTGGATATTCCTTTTGCTCCAGACATTATTATCGATATCGGGATAGGCTTTTTGCATTGCTTCTGCCAATTCATCATAATCATCGATGTTTAGTTTTCTGATTTCTACCTGCATTATTTATATTTTTGGATTAATATTTCTTTAAGTTGTTTCATTCCTTCCGTTGCGGAAGTTTTGAAATGGTTTTTGTTGTTGGCAAAAGCATTAGGATTTTCCATATTTGGGTCGATGATGAATATCTCGCAATATGCGGGAACATATCGGATGACCGAAGCTGCTGGATAAACCTGCATAGAAGTCCCAATGACCAAAAACAAATCTGCCTGTGATGCAATCTCAATGGCATTGTCCATCTCGGGAACCATCTCTCCAAACCAGACAATGTGCGGACGAAGTTGAAAGCCGTCTTTGTGAATATCCCCAACCTTGAGGTCATCAATATAATCAACGATTTCACTATCTTCTTTGATTGATTTTGCCTTGGTCAGTTCGCCGTGAAGATGGATTATTTTGGTAGACCCACCACGCTCGTGCAGGTCATCTACATTTTGCGTGATGATGTGAACATCAAAAAAAGCCTCCAACTCTGCAAGCAATTTATGCGCCGTATTGGGTTCTACTTCGTTCAATTGTCGTCTTCTGGCGTTATAAAAATCCAAAACCAACTGTGGATCTCTAGCGAAACCTTCGGGTGAGGCAACATCTTCAATCCGGTGATTTTCCCATAATCCGTTGGAATCCCTGAATGTTTTAATTCCACTTTCTGCAGAAATTCCTGCGCCTGAAAGTACCACCAGTTTCTTCATTTTACTTTAAAATTTTCTTTAAATATAATGAATTTTCGATAGCAGATTTTCCCCAGGTATTGTTGAACATAATGTAGAAATCTTTTCCCGTAACCTTTATTTTTTCAATTAGATTATCTAAAAATTCTTCTGAATAGGACGATTTGTAAAGTGTGGGTTTTCCGTGGAGACGGTAATATCCGATTTCAGAATTGGTAACCAATACATCTTCTGAAAGCTTTGCCGGGAAACTTACGCCGCAAAAAATCCACTGATGTTTTTTGAACAGTTCATATATATCATCGTTCCACCAAGAAGCGTGTCGAAATTCTACAGCCAAAAGAAATTCATCAGACAGAGTTTCAACCAGCCATTTGATATTATTTTCCGTACAATGAAAAGATGCTGGAAACTGAATTAAGAACCCGGCTAATTTGTTCTCGATATTTTCGTTGATATAATTACAGAAATTGAAAAATTCTTCATTTTTATTTTCAAAATAACTGGAATGGGAAATCGTTTTGGGTATTTTAATAAAGAATTTGAAATCATCTGGCGTTTCATCATTCCATCTCTTAAGTGTTTTTGCTGTTGGTTTTCTGTAAAATGTACTATTGATTTCAACTATGTCAAAAGTCTGGGAATACATTTTTAGAAAATCTTTGTTCTGAGAATCTGTTGGATAAAGCGAACCTTTCCAGTCTGTATTATAAAATCCGGAACAGCCTATGTGGTATTTAGTCTTCGAAGTTTTCATATGTATTGATGATTAATTTCTGTGCCAATCAGTATTGAATCAAATAATTAAATTCAATATGATATTTATCATACCAAATTAGTATGAAATAAATTTGGTTGAGTCGATCATTTCAAATTACTTTTGCACTGTGATTACGAATTGCTGTCATACTTATTAAGAAAGACCGAGGGAACTGACCTATTGACGTCTTAACAACCTGCCGAAAGGAAAGGTGTTGCATTCAGCCTTTGAAAAAAGGAAAGATAAGTTTAAAAGTTTTTATTATTAGGCTAAAACACATCCTTATATAACTTCTTTCAGATTTATCTGGGAGAAGTTTTTTATTGTATAACGTAAAATTTAAAAATATGAGTTCTAAAATTATTATTAACTCCAGAAGAGGATTGGTGCTTTCGGCAGCTGTTATTTTCTTTTCGGGTATTTCTCTGGCACAAGCGCAGGAAACCAAACCAGTAAAAGATACAGTATCAAATAAGGAAATCGAAGAAGTGGTTCTGGTAGGTTCCAGAAGTGGCGGGCGTTCCAAAGCGGACAGTCCGGTTCCTGTGGATGTTTTCAACCTGAAAGAGATTCAGCAAAGTTTGCCTCAGACCAACATCAATCAAATCCTTAATTCGATTGCGCCATCCTTTACATCTACCATCCAGACCAATGCAGATGGCTCAGATCACTCGGATCCTGCACAGTTGAGAGGTTTGGGTCCAGACCAGACTTTGGTTTTGGTTAATGGAAAAAGAAGACACTCTTCGGCTTTAGTCAATGTCAACGGTGCTCCGGGAAGAGGAACGGTCGGAACGGATTTAAATGCAATTCCCGCTTTTGCCCTTTCAAGGATCGAGGTCTTGAGAGACGGTGCTTCTGCTCAATACGGTTCCGATGCCATTGCCGGTGTAATGAATCTTCAATTGAAAAGAGACACCGGGAAACTGACAGGTCAACTGAATTATGGCGGCTATCTAACTTCTGCAGCCAACGACCACACGGGAAATTACGATGGACAACAGTTTCAGGTCGATTTGAATTACGGAAACAAAATCGGAAATAAAGGTGGTTTCTATAACCTGACCTGGTCTTCCCAATTCCGTGATCCTACCAGAAGAGCGGGAACAGAAAGCTCATCACTCTATAACGCTTATAATGCTATTGAGAAAAGAGCAGCTGAAAGTGGCGTGAATCTCTCTTCTTATTTTAATAACATTAATAATCTCAAAGGAACTGTGGGCGAACAGGATTTTGTTAATTTGATTCATCAGTATTCTCAAGGTGTGAATTATTTTGATTCGGGTTTCCAGTCAAGTATTCAAAATGCATCAACAATTACAGCTTTGCAAGGATTATTGGGAGCAAATGTTACTGATAACGAATTGGCGTACAGGGGCCAAACCAGAAAAGATTTTAACCAGCAAGTAGGGCAATCTAAACTGAATAACCATCAGTTATTTGCAAACATAGAAGTTCCCATCAGTGACGACTGGAAAGCTTATACTTTTGGTGGATATTCTATCAGAGATGGTGCTTCCGGTGGTTTTTACAGAAGACCAAACCAAGCAAGAACTTTTACAGGACTTAACATCGACGGCTATTTGCCGGAGATTCACACGAAGATTCAGGATGTCTCATTAGCTGCGGGAATTAAAGGTCAATGGGATGGTTGGAATGTAGATTTCAGCAATACATTTGGACAAAACAGTTTTGATTATACAATCGAGAACACAGGAAATACAAGTTTAAGATTCAATTCTCCAAGTTCTTTCAAAGCCGGCGGATTGCAGTTTTTGCAGAACACGATTAACCTAGATTTTAGCAAAAAATTTGATTGGTTACAAGGTGTGAATGTGGCTTTCGGAGCAGAACAGCGTCACGAGAACTTTAAAGAAAATCCAGGGGAGGAAGCGTCTTACACTGCTTATGATGTGAATGGAAATATACGAACAGGAACTTCTGTGAATCCTACGGACTTTTTTGGTGCAGTACTCCCAGGGAGTTCTCAGGTTTTCTCAGGTTTCAGAGAGGACAATAAAGTCAATAAAAGTAGAAATGCTTACGCTGCTTATGGCGATGTAGAGTTTAATTTTACGAATTGGTTATTGGTAGATGCAGCGATTAGATATGAGGATTATTCTGATTTTGGTTCGACTTTCAATTATAAATTGGCCTCAAGAATCAAATTGTCAGACGACCTTAACTTCAGATTTGCAGGATCCACCGGTTTCCGTGCTCCGTCTATACATCAGATTTATTATAACACGACATCTACATTGTTTACTTCACTTCCTGGAGATTTAGAGCCCAGATTGGTAGAAGTAGGAACTTTCAGTAATGATTCTGATATTGCAAAAGGTTTCGGTATCAATAAACTGAAACAAGAGACATCAAAATCTGTAAGTACTGGTTTCACATACAAAATTCCGTCTTTGAATTTGAATATTACAGCAGATGCCTATTTCATTAGAATTGATGACAGAATTGCATTGACTGACCAGTTTGCAAGACCTACGGATACACAAGTTCAAAACAACCCAAATCTTGGACCTGTTCAAGCGGCGTTGGATGCTGCTAATGTAAATGCCGCACAATTCTTTGCCAATTCTATCGATACAGAAACGAAAGGTTTGGATGTGGTCATCAGCCATAATTACAGAACAGGCGCTATAAAATTGAACAATGATTTTGCCATCAATTTCAATAGAACCAAAAAAGTAGGTGATATCCACGCTTCTGATCTATTGGAAAAAGCTGATTTGCAAAATACTTATTTTGGTGAAAAATCAAGGGTTTACTTAGAGGATTCTGTTCCAAAAGTTAAAGCGAGTTTATCTAATAATATCAAATGGAATGACTTCAATATCTATCTCAGAAATACCTATTATGGGAAAGTTTATGGTGCGGATGGTCTCAATGGAAATTTATACGAGCATCAATTAATTTCGGATAAAATCATTACAGATTTATCAATTGGTTATGACATCAATAAGAATTTCAATTTGACTCTCGGGACTAATAACTTGTTTGATATTTACCCGACTAAAAACGTACCAGCTTCCACGAATAATGACCAGTTCATCTATTCCCGTTCCACATCTCAGTTCGGACAGAACGGACGATATGTGTTCAGCAAGCTGACGGTTTCTTTTTAACTAGACGATTTTAAGGTTTTTATATTTGTTTTGAGATGGCATCGGGAGTTTTCCTGATGCCATTTTTATATTATGAATGCTTCCAGAGTCTCAGCATGACATCTTGACTGATAAAGGTTTTAATCGATACTGTCAGTCTGAGGCTCTCGAAGACCAATAATTATAAATCCAATTTCGCATTATTCAATCTCAAAGAATTCAGGATCACAGAAACCGAACTGAAACTCATTGCGGCCGCGGCAATCATTGGACTCAGCAAAATGCCGAAGAAAGGGTAGAGCAGGCCAGCCGCTAACGGAATTCCCAAAACATTATAAATAAAAGCGAAGAACAGATTTTCTTTGATGTTTCTCAATAACTTTTCACTTAAGATTTTTGCTTTTGCAACGCCGAGAATATCACCTTTCAGTAAAGTAATTTCTGAACTTTCGATTGCGACATCCGTTCCCGTTCCCATTGCGATTCCGATGTTGGCTTGTGCCAAAGCTGGCGCATCATTGATTCCATCACCTGTCATGGCCACGATTTTACCTTCGCTTTGAAGTCTTTTGATTTCGTTCATTTTATCTTCAGGAAGACAGTTCGCTTTGAAGTTTTTGATTCCGAGTTCGGCTGCAACTGCTTTTGCGGTGTTTTCGTTATCGCCGGTCATCATAATGACTTCGATGTTTTGATTTTGCAGAAGTTCGATCGCTTGTTTTGAAGTTGGTTTTATGTTGTCAGAAAAACTTAAAAATCCAATAACTTTTCCGGCTTTTGCGAGGTAGGAAATGGTTTTGGCTTCGTTCTGTTTTTTATTGATTTTCAGCTTTAAATTTTCAGGAATATTAATATTAAAGTGATTCAGCAAAGATTCGTTTCCTAATAGGATTTCTTCATTATTAACTATTCCTTTCACGCCTTTTCCAGAAATATTTTCGAAGTTTTCTACTTTTTCGAATTTTAAATCAGGCTCTCGAAGCGCATTCAAAACTGCATTCGACAAAGGATGTTCAGAATTTTGATTGAGTGAAGCAGCCAATTTCAGAATTTTTTCCCTTTGGTCAAGATACGCTTTGCTTGATTCATTTCTATCTTGATTTTCTATAGTTTCAATATTGTCGAGACTTGGTTTTCCTTCTGTCAAAGTTCCCGTTTTATCGGTAATTAAGACATTGATTTTATGCATTTGTTCCAAAGCTTCAGCATTTTTTATCAGGATTCCATTCTGTGCACCTTTCCCGATCCCGACCATCAAACTCATTGGTGTTGCCAATCCAAGAGCACAAGGACAAGCGACAATCAAAACTGCGACGGCATTTACAAAAGCATAGGTCAATTTATTTTCGCCACCGAAAATGTACCACGAAACGAATGTTAAAATAGAAATCGCAATCACGGTCGGAACAAATATTTTCGAAACTTTATCCGCTAATTTCTGGATTGGCGCTTTGCTTCGGCTGGCGTCGTTGACCATTTTGATGATTTTGGAAAGTAGAGTTTCATCGCCAATTTTCTCAGTTTTCATCAGGAAAGTTCCGTTTCCGTTGATGGTTCCGGATGTTACTTTGTCGCCCGATTTTTTTTCTGACGGAATTGGTTCGCCTGTAATCATCGATTCATTAATGTTGGAATTTCCTTCGATGATTTTTCCGTCAACCGGGATTTTTTCGCCTGGTTTGACTCTAAGAATATCATTGATTTTAATTTCAGAAAGTGCGACTTTTTTCTCATTTCCATCAACCACTAAATTGGCGGTTTCCGGAGAAAGATTCATCAATGCTTCGATGGCTTTTCCTGTTTTTTGGTGCGCTCTTGCTTCCAGCATTTGTCCCATGATCACCAAAGTCAAGATCACACAAACCGATTCAAAATAAAGTGGGAGTTTTCCACCGTGAGATAATTCGTGGGGAAGAATATCAGGAAAAATTAAAGCAATCAAACTAAAAATGAATGCGACAGAAACACCCAAGGCAATCAAGGAAAACATATTGAGATTCCATGTTTTGAAGGAAATCCAACCGCGTTTCATCACAAACCAACCGGCGTAAAATAAGACAGGAATAGTTAAAATTAATTCAAAAATCGCCTGAAGCTGGTGAGAAAAAGGAAAATCGATAAACATCCCGCCCATCGAGAGAATGAAAACGGGAATGGAGAATGCCAAGGCAATCCAGAATTTTCTTTGTAAATTTTGATAAGTTTTGTCTTCGTGTTTTTCTCCTTTTATCGGAATCATTACCAAGTCCATTCCGCAAACAGGACAACCGACATTGGAATCGTAAACCTTGTCGCCTTCGCAAAACATCGGGCAGTAATATTTTCCCTGATTTTGTGTGTCGAGTTCTGGGTTTCGAGTTTCAGGTTTTGAACTTTGAATATTAGATTCAGAATTTTGAACCAGTTCTTCAGTGATTTCTTCCAAATGCATATGGCAAACCGGACAACCCGAATCCGATTCGTAGGTTTTGTCACTTTCGCAAAACATTGGACAAAAGTATTCGCCGATCTTATCTTTGAAACTTTCTGGAAGATTGGTTTTGGAATAGGTTTTTGGTTTGTTTTGTTGGTCTTCACGTTCTTCAATCGGAACAAGGAACATATTACAAACGGGACATCTGCCTGGCTTAAAATAGAGTTTCTCGCCTTCGCATTCCATCGGGCAATAATAGACGGAACTTGGGGAGATTCTTTGATTGGGATGAAGGTTGCCGTGGTTATGCTGATCGTGGTTTTCCATTTCTCTTAAATTGAGTTACAAATTTCTGAAAAATAGAGGGTAATCAGTTATAAATAAATGGAAAGTTGTTATACGTCAGTTTTCAGCTGGCAGATCAAGGGCTTAATTGGAACATTAAATTTCACAATAATTTAAATATGCTTATAAGTTGTTGGTTTATAAATTAATAAAGTCGGAATTATTTATATTTAATCGATTATTAAAAAAAACCTCCAGAAATGTCTGAAGGGTTCTTGATTTATTTTTTTATAATCTTTTTCAAGATTTCGGAATCTTTTAATTTTAGTTTGACAAAGTAAATACCAGGCATTAGAGATGATACTGTTATTTTACTTTTGTAAGGAGTTGTGAGAATCGTCTTGCCGGATGAGTCCAAAATTATGACAGATTGAACAGTCTCAGAACCATTTAATTTAAAGTTAATTTCATCGACAACAGGGTTTGGATAAATGTTGATTTCTACTTTTTCAGTTTCTTTTGTTTGTAAGAGATTTTTATCAAATTTCCAAAAGCCACTTCTTGAATAATATAAATTATTTTTATAAGATGTGAAAAACCAGATATTATCTAATACGGATAGATTTTCCGTTTTGGAAGCTGTAGTTACCCAACCTGTTCGCATATAATCTTCAGTCATTGCAGATGTTGTGAAATAAAAATTATCATCGATTTTGGAAATTCTATTAAGAGTCAAAGTGAAATCGAAGAAAAAGGGCTTTTGTCTTGAAGGAGCTATTTCTTTCAGATAATTAAGCGAGTAATTTTGTAAATCGAGATATGCTAATGATGTTCCACCAGAATCGTTACCAGTTGTAAACATCAAGTTTCCATTATAATCAGCTAGATTGGAAGGTGAAAAGTAAGTTGATCCTCTCTTGTAATATATCTCTTTAAGCCCAGATAAATCACTTTTCATCTCCTGAATTATTAATGTACTTGTTTCTACAGAAAAATATAGAAAATATAATTTGTTATTTATTGCAATTACATCACTGTGTCTGATTGTAGATTCGCCAATATTAGATATATCATAATATGTTTTTTTTGTATTCTGGAGTGTTCCGTCAGTCTCGTAAATATAATTTCTACTTACAAAGTACAATTTTTGATTATGTTCTATATATTGTGATAATAAAGATGTGCCGCCGTAACCACCATCGTTTCCGGAACCGTTGCCGTCAATTTCTTCCGTTATTGGAAAAGTACCATCAGCTGTGCCATCACTTCTCCAGACTTTTACATTATCTGTACCATATATACCAGCTGTAAAAATGAAGGTGTTACCAGCTTTACCCTCGAATGTTGCCCTGCTTGCAACTTGGATATTAGATTTTACCAGTACAGTTCCATTTTCTGTACCATCTGATTTCCACACCTGTATAGATTGTTCAGGTGGTTGCACAAGAAAAAAGATTTGATTGCCAACCAACGTAATTTTTGAAACATTCCCATTCATAAAATGAGTAATCTTTTTTGTTCCGGCTTCGGTACCATCAGTCTTCCAAAGTTCGCCAACGGATTCTGAATCACTTGCCAAAAAATAAACATCATTATTAAGTTCTACAGCTTCATTATTGTAGTACCACCAGACACCATCATTTGGTCCAGAAAATATATCTTTTACAAGTGATGTTCCGGATGGTGTTCCATCGCTTTTCCAAAGTTCTCTTCCTGATCCTTCTTTGTAGGCAGGGAAAAAAAGCTGATCCTTTAAATGTGAGAAACGTAGTGGTTCTACATCAGATATTTTGATCTGAGCAAAAGTGGTATTTATCGTAGAAATGATTAATAAAGAGAGTAATCTTATTTTCATTGCATTTATTTTTTTGAGTTTAGCGCAAATATAATATTAAAAATGGACTGAGTTCAAAAAAGAAAACCTTCAGAAATTTCTGAAGGTCATTTTATAAGGCAAAATTGAATCTTTATTTTCTCGGTTTCAAAGACAGGTTATCCAAATAAACTGCCTGGTGTACACCATTGAGCATTACTTTCAAGCCCAGGTTACTGTCCTTTTTTAAAGAGATATTGAATACTTTTTTATCTTTCCCAATTTTCACAGGTTTTGCAATGGTAGCAAAGGTTTTAGGATCAGATGCGTTTTGGATAGACAAGATCTCCAATGTCGTTTCTCCGCCGTTATCCGTCACATCTAGACTTAACGTATAGTTTCCAGCTTTGATTTTTGGCGTTACGAGATACATATTTTCCTTCGGATTGGTCATCGAGTAAAATATGATTTTGTTTTCGCTGGCGTAGAGCATTGCCTCACCTTTTTGGATAGACCAGCATTTGTTGATGTCTTTCCAGTTATCAAAATTTTCTGTGAGTGTAGTGACCGTTTTGCATTGTGCATTAGCAGTAAATAGTCCACCAAAAGCCAAGATTCCGCCGAATATTATTTTTCTCATTTTTCTTAAATATAATGTGGTAAAAATAAGTAAAAAAGAGATTGTTACAAAGTTATTTTTAATGAATCTAAATAATTCAGTTATTTTGTATTACTCAAAATATTCTTCGTTATACTTATGATAGGTACAACTAAAACAAATTTGATGATTGTTGCCAAGCAATCAATTCAAGAACTCGGCTCTGTTGATCCGCACACAATACTCACTCCCAAGATAAAGAGGATTGCCATGCTTCTCTGACCAAAAACCATCCAGGACATCCTTGCTGAGACAACGGTAAACAGCAACCCCTTTATAGATGTGCTGATCGTCGCCTTCGTAATTGAAATTGATGACCAGTATCTGATCTTTGAAAAAGCCAGTCCCATTTTGGATATGGTCGCCGATTGTCCACTGGGCAAGGATTCTGTTGTTGTCAAGTCTTAAAGTCAATAGACCGTGATAAGAATGCCCTCCATCATCCTGATTGCTGCCCTCCACCGCATAGCTGCCCACTAGATCATCTATTATCATTGTTCATTTTTAGTGGGCCAAATTTAAACAATTTCACTCAGAAATTAGATTCCTTTTAAAGCTCAGAGCACAAAAGCTTCTTTATCTACAACCTACTAGCTTTAACAAACTTTTATCATTCACAGAATCCAGCTCGGCATTATATTTTCTTTAGAGCAGACATACTAATCACAAAAAATAAATATTATGTCTAAAAAAATTGCAATACTCTCAACCCATGGCTTTGAAGAAAGCGAATTGAAATCACCTAAAGCTTACTTGGAGCAGTTCGGCTGGATCACGCACATCGTCAGTCCAAAATCCGGAACCATCAAAGCATGGGCAGAGAAAGATTGGGGCAAAGAATATGATGTTGATAGAACTTTGGATGAGGTCTCCGCTTCAGAATATGACGCATTGGTGCTTCCGGGTGGCGTTATCAATCCGGATCAGCTGAGAACCAATGAGAAAGCCTTATCTTTTGTTCAGGATTTCTTCAAACAGCATAAACCGGTAGCGGCCATTTGCCACGGTCCACAGATACTGATCAGTGCAGATGCCGTAAAAGGCAGAAAGATGACTTCGGTCAAATCCATCAGCATCGATCTTAAAAATGCAGGCGCCATCTGGGAAGATAGTGAAGTAGTGGTAGATAATGGGTTGGTCACCAGCCGTACTCCTGAAGATCTCCCTGCCTTCAATGCCAAAATGGTGGAAGAAATCAAAGAAGGTAAGCACGAAGACCAAAATCTTTGATCGATCACCTATTGAAAAAACAAAATCCCTGAAGTGCCATTCTCCAGGGATTTCTATAATCTATTAACAAGCTTCTAAGGATAAACTTTAACTATAAACGCACTTCATTGATGCTGAGCTGATCGAGTAGTTTCTGGATATTCTCCAGATCTTTCAAAACCTTTTGGTAGGAAGACTTCGCATAATCTGAGATTGAAGCTTTTGGTTTTTCCATCTCGTCGGTATCAAAAACGTGATTGAGCTGAGGACTTTCTACGATTTGATCTTTATAATCTGCCAGACAAGAATCGATGGCGGCTTGTTTCTTTTTGCATTTGATATGTCTTTTGATTTTCTGTAAAGAGCTGATCATATAAGGATTATCATTGTAAGGGTTGTTGAAGTTGGTGTTTTCCTGCTCTTCTTGGTAAACGAAGTATGAACTGTCATTGCTCGGTCTAAGGTAGTTTTTATCAAATATCATATCGTTTAAGGTATTAGAGTTAAATCAAATTGTAAATGGTATTTGATTTCTAATATCAATTTTAAGACCATAAATATCATTATGTGATTATTTAGATAATTATAGATTGTTTTTATACTGATCTCATAATTAATTTCAAAATGATGAGATTGAAGTGTAATAAGAAAATGATTAATCTATAAGCAATTTGAAAATATCCATCAAAATTGATTTATAATTTCAAATAAATACACAGCGATTTTGGCAAATACTTTGATATGAAAATTCCAAAGAAATCTAGTTCATAGTTTATTAGATTTTTTGATAAGGAGGGCAGCGATGTCCTCTTTCCAGATAATCCATACATTTTAATTATATTCCACTAAGAGGAGAGAGGCGGCTCAAATTTGTTTCTCTCCCTTTTCATTTGAATAAAATAAAATAACAAATCAAATTATGTTAAAACAAAAAAATTGAGCATCTACTGCTCAATTTTTTTGTTTTAAATGTTAAAGATAATATAACCTCGGCTATTTTACTTTACCAGGTCCAGATCGGGCTGCGCATATTTATGAACTTTCATATAAAGTGTGGTCTTGGTCTGGAAAACGCCTTCTATTTTCGCAATTTTCTGATTGACCAATTGATGAAGCTGCTCATTGTTCTTACTCATAATATCGACTTCGATATCAAATTCCCCGGCCGTATTGGCAAGGAAACTGACTTCCGGCATATTCATTAAGTTTTCGATAACATTCGGAATCAAATTAGCAGGACGCACAGAAACTGCAATATTAGCATAGGCATTGAAGCCCACATTCTGCGGATTGATTCTCCCGACAATCTGTATGGTCTTTTCTTCAATCAATTTGGTGACCCGTGTTCTCACATTACTGATAGAAACCTTTAGTTTATCAGCAATCTCTGTAAAAGAAGCACGTCCGTCTTTCTGAAGTTCTTTCAAGATCAGATAATCCAATTCGTCCAGTTTGTTTTCCATTTGAAAATAAATTTTACACAAAACTATAAAATTTCTGCAAATTTTTTTAGAATGATTATAAATTAATGTCAAAATTGCAATAATTGAAAATTGTTTATTAGCTTAGCTTTTATTAAAAACATTATTAAATAAATAATAAAAATGTCAAATAAATACGGAAAAGCTAAAAATTATATCAATGGAGCCTTTGTTGATACAATTACAGACCGCTGGTTGGATGTAGAATCCCCATTAACAGGAGAAGTGATTGCTGAAGTAGCTATTTCTTCAAAAGGAGATTTGGATAATGCAGTGGCTGCGGCAAAAGAAGCTTTCAAAACCTGGTCGAAAACGCCGATCAAAGACAGGGTACAGGTGTTTTTCAGATACAAGACCTTACTGGAACAAAATATAGTAGAACTGTCTGAACTGATTCAGGAAGAAAACGGAAAGACCCTGGGCGAGTCGAGAGCGGAAATAGAAAAAAGCATAGAATTGACGGAATTTGCAACATCGCTTCCACAATTGACACAGGGTGAAATTCTGGAAGTCAGCAGCGGTGTAGAATGCAGAACGGAGAAAGTGGCTTTAGGCGTTGTTGCTTCTATTGTTCCGTTCAATTTCCCATCGATGGTTCCGAATTGGACGATTCCGAATGCGCTTGTTCTTGGCAATACAATGATTCTTAAAACCTCAGAACTGGTTCCGCTCAGCGCAATGAAAATTGCAGAGCTTCTTAAACAGGCTGGACTTCCTGACGGAGTTTTCAACATTGTTCACGGCGAAAAAGAAATCGTAGAAGCCATTTGTGACCATCCCGATATCGAAGCGGTTTCATTCGTAGGTTCTACGAAAGTGGCTAAGATTGTTTATCAAAGATCAACTTACAATCTCAAAAGATGTCTTGCGCTTGGTGGTGCAAAAAATCACTTGTTGGTTTTACCGGACGCCAACCCGGATATGACGGCTGCCAATGTTACGGCATCGATGTCTGGTTGCGCCGGACAGCGTTGTATGGCTGCGTCTGCGATGCTTGCGGTGGGACAGACCGACCATATTGTTGAAAAAATAGTGGTGGAAGCCAAGACCGTGATTCCTGGAAAAAATTTAGGTTCTGTTATTTCCAAAGCAGCAAAAGATAGAATTGAAAATTATATTGCTCAAGCCGAAAAAGATGGTGCAAAAATCCTTTTGGATGGGCGCAATTACAAAGTAGAAGGTAAAGAAAATGGCTATTATGTAGGTCCAACGGTCATCGATTTTGTGACACCGGAGATGTCCGTGGCTACCGAGGAGATTTTCGGTCCCGTCGTTTCTATCATAAGAAGCCGGACTCTGGAAGATGCTATTAAAATCGAAAATGCAAATCCTTATGGCAACGCCGCTTCCGTTTTCACGCAAAGTGGCGGTTTGGCAAGATATGTTATGGAGCACGCTTCGGCCGGGATGATTGGTGTCAACATCGGTGTTCCGGTTCCCAGAGAGCCGTTTTCATTCGGAGGTTGGAATGAATCCCGTTTTGGCGTTGGTGATATTACTGGGAAAAGTTCCATAGAATTCTGGACAAAACTCAAAAAAATGACCACCAAATGGAATCCCGAAGCAGGCATCAACTGGATGAGCTAAGTGTAATTACGAATTTCAAATTTTAAATTAAAATGTCAGAAACATTACAAAATAAAACCAACAGACAAGAAGTGATTGACAATGCGCTCGATTACACGATAATGTCCTGGTCCAAACAAAAAGGCATCGACCCTTTTGCCATCGAAAGAGCAGAAGGTGTTTACTTATATGATTACAACGGCCAGAAAGTCATTGATTTTTCTTCCGGCTTGATGAATTCTAATATCGGTTACGGTGACCAACGTGTTACAAATGCGGTTGTAAAACAGATGCAGGAAGTAGCGTTTATTTCGCCAAGTTGTGTTTCCAAAGTTCGTGGAGATTTGGGAAAGAAATTAGCCGAGATTTGTCCAGGAGATTTGAATCGTGCGTTCTTTACAGTTTGTGGTGCTACTTCCAATGAAAATGCGATTAAGCTGGCAAGACTTTACACAGGTCGTCACAAGATTTTCACAAGATATCAATCCTATCACGGTGCGACAATTGGCGCAATCTCAGCAGGTGGCGACCCAAGAAAAATCCCTGTAGATGGGCAGCAAGCTCCTAATTTTATCCATTTTGATTTGCCTTATGCTTACCGATACGAATATGGCGAAGAAAATCTTTTGAAAGACTCAATTGCTTCATTAGAAAGACAAATCGAATATGAAGGCCCAAATAATATCGCAGCAATTCTCCTCGAAGGCGAATCCGGAACTTCCGGCTGTCTGCAGTATCCAAAAGGCTATCTGAAAAAACTAAGAGAAATCTGTGATAAGCACGGTATTTTATTAATAATGGATGAAGTAATGTCCGGTTTCGGAAGAACAGGCAAATGGTTCGGTTTCCAAAATCACGACATAGTTCCCGATATGATTGTGATGGCAAAGGGGCTTACTTGTGGCTATTTACCATTAGGTTGTGTGATGATTTCCGAAAGAATTGCCAGCAAATATGATGATGCAGTTCTTCCGTTAGGTCTTACATATTCTGCCCACGCTGTTTCCTGCGCTGCAGCTTTGGAAGTTTTGAAAATCTACGAAGAAGACAATCTGATAGAAAGAGCTGCCGAAATGGGTAAATACATAGAAAGCAGAATCGAAGAAATGAAAGCAATTCATCCATCTATCGGAGAGTTCAGAAATACGGGATTGCTTGGCTGTCTGGAATTGGTGAAAAACAGAGAAACCAAAGAGCCAATGGCGCCTTTCAATGCGAAACCGGATGAGATGGTCGTGATGAATAAAGTGGCTGCAAAAATCAAGGAACTTGGAATGTACACTTTCGTAAGATGGGGATATATTTTCATCGCACCGCCTTTAATCATTACCAAAGAAGAAGTAGAAGAAGGTCTTGCGATTATTTCCGAGGCACTTAAGATTGCGGATGAAGCAACTTATTAATTAAAAAATCAAATCAAAAGCAGTGTCCGAAAGAACCATATTAACAGAAAATCCAAATCTTTACAACGAAGATTTAGCACCAATTCCCGTAAGCAAAAGAACTTGGGGAACGTGGAATTATGCTTCTTTGTGGATTAGTATGTCGATGTGTATCCCGACTTATATGCTGGCAAGTTCCCTGATAGAAGGTGGAATGAACTGGTGGCAATCGGTTTTGACTATATTTTTAGGAAATCTTATCGTTCTGATTCCAATGATTCTCAACGGACACGCCGGGACAAAATACGGAATTCCTTTTCCTGTTTTTGCAAGAGCGAGTTTTGGAACTACGGGTGCAAATATTCCTGCATTATTAAGAGCAATTGTCGCTTGCGGCTGGTTTGGGATTCAAACTTGGATTGGTGGTGTTTCGTTTTATCAGATTCTAAGGGTTTGGGTTCCATCTCTTTCTGAGCCTGCAGTTATTGGATTTTTTCCACCAATTTTAGAACTGATTTGTTTCTTAATTTTCCTTTTAATCAATATGGTTGTGGTTTATTTTGGAGTAGATAGTATTCGTAAATTATTGGTTTTCAAAGCAGTGTTTTTGCCGGTTGCAGCTTTTGCATTATTGTTTTGGGCGATATATTCCACACAAGGTTTAGGCGAGATTCTCAATCAGCCATCAAAATTCCAAACATCCTCAGAATTCTGGAAATTTTTCTTTCCGGCTTTGACGGGAATGGTTGGTTTTTGGGCAACTTTATCACTTAATATTCCGGATTTTACAAGATATGCCACTTCACAAAAAGCTCAAATCAATGGACAGATGATTGGCTTAGCCCCGTCTATGGCGGTTTTTTCCTTCATTGGTGTGGTCGTAACTTCTGCGTCGGTCATTATTTATGGAACTACGATTTGGGACCCAGTGATTCTTGCAGGAAAATTTGAAAATAAAGTATTAGTAACAATTGCGATGTTAGCAATTGCCATTTCTACTTTGGCGACCAACATTGCTGCGAATATTGTAAGTCCAGCTAACGATTTCGCAAATCTTAATCCTCAAAAAATAAGCTTCCGAACTGGTGGTTATATTACGGGAATGATTGGCGTTTTAATTTGTCCGTGGAAACTGATTGCTGACCCGTCAGGCTATATTTTTACCTGGCTGGTGGGTTATTCCAGCTTGCTTGGACCGATTGGCGGAATTATGATTGCGGATTATTATTTCATCAGAAAAAAAGAATTAATTATAGAAGACCTTTATCAACAAGGAAAAAGTTATTTCTACAAAAATGGATATAATTCGAAAGCCATTATCGCATTATTGCTCGGAATTTTACCAAATATTCCGGGATTTCTGGTTACGATAAAAGCTATTTCTACGCACGCACTTCCAGGTTGGCTGACCAATCTTTACCATTATGGCTGGTTTGTAGGATTTTTCATCAGTGCGTTGGTATATTTCATTTTAATGAAAAACAAAAAATAAAATCTTTCAACCATCATTTATCAATTGTCATTCATCATTTATAATTAAGGTATGAGCATTTTAATCAAAAATGGAAATATTGTTACAGCTTCAGAAAATTTTATCGGCGATATTTTTATCGAAGGCGAAACGATTTCTGCAATCGGAAAGAATCTGAAATATGATGCAGATGAAACCATTGATGCTTCCGGAAAACTGATTTTTCCTGGCGGAATCGACCCGCACGTTCATCTCGATATGCCTTTTATGGGAACTTTTTCCAGCGATTCCTATGAAACAGGAACCCGTGCTGCACTTTTTGGGGGAACAACAATGGTCATTGATTTTATTCTTCAGACTCAAGGAAAGTCCCTACGAAATGCTTTAGACGAATGGAAAGGCAGAAGCGATGGAAATGCGGTTGGCGATTACAGTTTTCATATGGCGGTGACTGATTTTAATGAAAATACAAAACCCGAAATCAAAGAAATTATAGAAGAAGGCATCACGTCTTTCAAAACATTTATGGCTTACAAAGGCGCATTGATGGTGGATGACAGACAGATGATTGGCTTGATGGAAGAAGTCAAAAAGCAAGGCGGATTGATTAATGTTCACGCCACCAACGGCGATATGATAGATTATCTGGTTCAGAAAAACAGGAATGAAGGAAACAGAGCTCCGATTTACCATTACTTATCTCAACCGGAAGTTACTGAGGCCGAAGCCAGCGAGCGTTTTGTGGATATGACCAATTTCACAGGCTGTCCCGGATATATTGTTCATCTCACTTGCGAAGGCGCTCTTAATGCCGTTCGTAATGCTACCAAAAGAAATCAGCACGTTTTTGTGGAAACTTGTATCCAATATTTGATTCTTGATGCGAGTTTGTATGAGCAGGATTTCGAGGGTGCAAAATGGGTAATGTCGCCGCCGTTGCGGGAAAAGAAAGACCAGGAAACACTTTGGGCAGGAATCAACCAGGGATTGGTGAATGTGGTTGCAACAGACCATTGTCCGTTTTTCTGGGAGCAAAAATTAATGGGAATTGATGACTTTTCAAAAATTCCAAATGGGCATCCGGCTGTCGAAAATCGAATGGAATTGCTCTATTCCGAAGGTGTTGACAAAGGCAGAATTACACTGAGCAAATTCGTGGAAGTGGCTTGTACAAATCCGGCGAAAATATTTGGAATGTACCCGAAAAAAGGGACGATTTCTATTGGCTCAGATGCAGATTTAGTCATTTTTGACCCGAAAGAAAAACACACGCTTTCAGCCGAAACTCATCATATGAATGTGGATTACAGCGGTTATGAATGCTGGGAAGTTACCGGAAAAGTAAAGACTGTTTTACTTCGTGGAAAAGTCGCCATCGATAATAATGAATGTCTGATAGAAAAAGGTTACGGACAATTTATTAAGCGAAATAAAGTTTCCGACAAGATTTAAAAACTAATAATTTATAACTCATAACTATAAACTATGTCTCGAATCATCAAATCAGGATTAATCCAAATGTCTCTAGCCAAAACAGAAGGCGAAGGAACGATTGAAGAAATAAAACAGGCGATGCTGGAAAAACATCTTCCCTATATTGATGAAGCTGGGGAAAAAGGTGTTCAGATTCTTTGTTTTCAGGAGATTTTCAATACGCCATATTTTTGTCCTGGTCAGGATTCTAAATGGTATGAATCTGCAGAATCTGTTCCTGGTCCAACGACTGATTTGATTTCAGAATATGCCAAAAAATACCAGATGGTCATCATAGTTCCGATTTATGAAAAAGACGGTGCAGGAATTCTATACAATACCGCTGCGGTTATCGATGCAGACGGAGAATACCTTGGGAAATACCGGAAAAATCATATTCCTCAAACGGGTGGATTTTGGGAAAAATATTTCTTCAAGCCCGGAAATTTAGGTTACCCTGTTTTTCAGACCAAATATGCAAAAATTGGCGTTTACATCTGCTATGATCGTCATTTTCCCGAAGGTGCAAGAGCTTTAGGAATCAACGGTGCTGAGATTGTTTATAATCCGTCCGCAACTACAGTTGGTCAATCTCAATATCTGTGGAAATTGGAACAGCCTTCTCACGCTGTTGCCAATGGATATTTTATGGGATGTATCAATCGTGTTGGCATCGAAAACCCCTGGAATCTCGGGAAATTCTACGGAACATCTTATTTCGTGAATCCTTTGGGCGAGATTTTCGCATGCGCATCCGAAGATAAAGATGAACTTCTGATTACGGAATTCGATTTGGATTTGATAGACCAGGTTCGTTCCAAATGGCAGTTTTACAGAGACAGACGACCGGAAACTTATGAAGACTTAACAAAACTTTAGTTCTAATTACAGATTACAAAAACTGGGAACAGTCAACATACTACTAACAACTGACAACTATAAAATATGATAGAAAATAATCGTCTGACTTTAGAACAATACCAGCATAATTTCACGGACATTCATCCACCTTTCGAAAATAAGGATGGTGCAATAATAGAAGCCAATCGTTGCATTATGTGCTATGATGCGCCTTGCACAAAGATGTGTCCTACGCATATCAACATTCCAAAATTCATCAAACAGATTGCCACAGACAATGTAAAAGGTTCTGCTCATACTATTTTTACGGATAACATTATGGGAGCGAGCTGTTCAAAAGTTTGTCCTGTTGAGAAGCTTTGCGAAGGTTCCTGTGTCTATAATTTGCTTCATGAAGAACCAATTCAGATTGCCCGTTTGCAGAGATATTCTACAGAAAAAGCGATGTACAATAATTGGCAATTGTTTGAGAGAAAACCATCTTTAGGGAGGAAAGTTGCTGTTGTAGGGGCTGGTCCAGCAGGGTTGGCTTGTGCATTTTATCTTGCGAAAGAAGGCGTGGATGTTACCATTTTTGAGAAAGAAGCAAAAGGCGGCGGATTGATGACTTATGGAATTGCAGCGTACAAAGTGACACCGGAATTTTGTGAAGAAGAAGTGCAATATATTATTTCCATTGGTGGGATTGATATCAGGTATAGTCAGGAATTAGGAAAAGATTTTCATCTTAAAGATTTGCAGAATAATTTTGATGCGGTTTTCTTAGGAATTGGTGTTGGTGTTGCAAGACAATTGGATATCAATGGAGAGAATTACGAAGGTGTAGAAGACGCTATTTCTTACATTTATAATCTTAGAACCAATGATTTTTCAACAATTCCGGTTGGCGAAAAAGTAGCTGTTGTCGGCTTGGGAATGACAGCAATTGACGCTGCAACTCAAGCCAAAAGATTAGGTGCAAAAGATGTAACCATCGTTTACAGACGTACGGAAAAAGAAAAACCATGTACAGACGTCGAACTGAATATTGCAAAATTAGATGGCTGCAATCTGGAATATCTGGCTGCTCCAAAAGAAATTATCTCTGAAAACGGAAACGTAAAATCATTGGTTTGCAGCAGAATGAGATTGGGCGAAGCTGATGCTTCCGGAAGAAGAAGTCCTGTTGACACGGGCGAAACTTTTACCATCGATTGCGATATGATTATCAAAGCGGCAGGACAAACACCTTTTGAAGACCTGATCACATCCAGCAAACTTGAAAACAAATATGGAAAAGTCTCCGTGAATTCACAATATAAAACCAACTGGAATGGCGTATTTGCCGGTGGCGATTGCATCAATGGTGGCAAAGAAGTCGTAAATGCTGCGCAGGATGGCAAATTGGCAGCACGCTCCATTTTAGAATATATGCTGAACTAATATTTCAATTATTTAAATCAAAAACCATTGTCACGCTGAGCTTGTCGAAGTGTTAATCTTTAATAAAAAAATTATGGCCGATATTTCTTGTAATTTTTTAGGTATAAAATCTCCAAATCCCTTTTGGCTGGCTTCAGCACCACCAACAGATAAAAAAATAAATGTAATGCGTGCTTTCGAAGCAGGCTGGGGCGGTGTTGTCTGGAAAACTTTGGGTTCGCAGGTAAAGAATGTGTCATCCAGATATTCCGCTATCAATTTCAATGGTCAACGTGTTGCAGGTTTCAATAATATCGAATTGATTTCTGACAGACCTTTGGATATTAATTTAAAGGAAATCGTAGAAGTCGTAAAAGAATTCCCGGACAGGGCAATGATTATTTCGCTGATGGCGGATAACAATCGGGAAGCGTGGCACGAGATGGTAAAACGTTGCGAGCAAACCGGAGCACACGGTTTCGAACTCAATTTCGGATGTCCGCACGGAATGACGGAACGTGGAATGGGAGCCGCAGTTGGACAAGACCCGGAAATTGCCGGCAGAATTGTGGAATGGGTGATGGAAGTCGCAACTTTACCAGTGATTACAAAGCTCACGCCCAATGTTCACTCAGTAGTTCCGACAGGACGAGCTGCTGTGAACGCAGGAACCAATGCTTTATCTCTGATTAATACGATTCAGTCTGTTACAGGAATAGATCTGGACAGCTTTGTTCCGAACCCGAATGTTGGCGGAAAATCTGTTTTTGGCGGTTATTGCGGACCAGCTGTAAAACCGATTGCGCTCAAGATGCTGACAACCATTTCTCAGGATTCAATGACGAATAAAGTTCCTATTTCCGGTATTGGAGGCGTTTCTACCTGGCAGGATGCAGTGGAATTTATGTTGCTTGGCTCGACTTCCGTTCAGGTTTGTACGGCTGCAATGAAGTACGGTTTCAGGATTGTAGAAGACCTTAATGAAGGTCTCAGCAATTGGATGGACGAAAAAGGCTTTGAAAAAATAACCGATTTTATTGGGAAATCTGTCCCTACAATGACGGAATGGGAAAAACTTGACCTCAATTTCCATATCGTTGCCAATATCGATCAGGACAAATGTATTCATTGCGGTTTATGCCACATTGCGTGTGAGGACACTTCTCATCAGGCGATTTTTAAAACCGACGGAATGCCTTACAACGATTACACAATAAACGAACCCGAATGTGTTGGCTGCAACCTTTGCAAACTCGTTTGTCCGGTAGATGATTGCATTACAATGGTAGAACACCGTGTTGCGCCGGAATATCTCAATTGGGTTCAGTTTCAGGAACAAGGATTACCATTGAATAATCATTAGATTAAATTGGTATGTAAACTTTCGTCAATTTGACAAGTTGTGCAATATTAATAACTAAACAAAACTAAACAAATGATATAAATGGAAACGAAGAAAATTTTTTGGGAATCGCTAAAATATACAACTAAATTATGGATAAAACAATTTGTCGGAATTATAGGAATTATTATCAGCTTTTTATCATTAAAGGTTTTAGGGAATTCATATTTTGAATCGCTGTATTTTTCAATCCTTATAATCTTTATATTATTTTTCATTTTTTTATTTCTAGTATTTTTGATTAAACTGTATGAGTTAAAAATAAATGCCTTAAAACAAATCAGTCATAATATCGAAGAATTGGAAGAAAGAGGTGCTTTGCCTAGCAATCTAAAACAGAATGAAATTTATCCATATGTTTATGAAAATTTTATTAATAAAAAAGAATTAATATATAATCCTGAAACCAAATCATTTGATGTAATTACCAAACAAGTTATTACTATAAAAGCTAACTTTAATAATATTACACATATTATACATTCATTAGGAACGGGAAATATTCTTTCTCATCAATATAATGATTTAAAAATAAAACTAACGGATTTTGAAAGAAAAAATGGTGGTGACGTAAGAATAGTAGATGACTTTAAAATATCTAAAACTAGTCCTAAATTTAAAGTTACATTTTTTCCACAATTAAAAGAATCTGAAGTTGTCACATACACCGTTCAATGGATAAACAAGAGTAGTAAATATATATCTTCTGAATTTATATCAAGAGATAAATTAAATGGTAAAAATAAAGATTCTAGTAGAGACTATGAAAATTTTACTAGAAATATTTCTATACCAACAAAAAAATATATATTTGAAATTTTATTTCCTAAATTTTTTATAGTAAATAAAATTTATCCTATTATATCTAAAAACAGCATTGAAGTAAAACCTCTAACACAATTATACAATAATTCCTTTGAGTTCATAAATACTGACTCTAATGTTTTGAAATTGAAATGGTACATTGATAATCCGGTTATTAATTTTAATTATGGTGTAAGATTTATTCCTACAGAATTAAATCAATTAAAAGAAAACAGTTTCATTACAGAAGAAGATTTTCAGAAAATAGGAGATTTACTTAAAAATTAACAGCTTATAGTCAAAGTAAACTAATTGCTTTTAATCTTATTTACCGATAATTTTTTAATTAAAACAAATGAACATCAACTCCTCACGTCTCGAAAATTCCTTCTCAGAAATGAGTAAAATAGGAAAGATTGGCGAAACCGGAACCAATAGGCCAGCACATTCTCCTGACGAAAAAAAAGCCTTCGAACTCGCTTCTTCCTGGATGAAACAAGCCGGAATGACAGCCCGAATTGACAACTTCGGAAATCTCATCGGAAGATTAGAAGGAAAAAATCCAAATCTACCGGTTTTGATGGTTGGTTCACATCTGGATTCTCAACCTTATGGCGGAAGATATGATGGCGTTGCAGGTGTTCTTTGCGCCATAGAAGCTGCAATTACGATACACGAAAAAGGACTGAAGCCAGAAAGAACCTTAGAAATTATTTCTTTCGCTGATGAGGAAGGCTGGCGTTTTAATAAAGGTTTATTCGGTTCTCGAGGGATTTTGGGAAGATTGGAAAAAGACGAACTTAAAAGAACTGATGCAGACGGAATTACAAGAGAACAGGCTCTCAAAGATTTCGGCTGTGACATTACAAAATTCAAAGAATCAGAATATAAAGACGGAAGCATCTATTGCTATCTCGAACTTCATATCGAGCAAGGTCCCGTTCTGGATATTCAGAAAAAACCAATCGCGGTAGTTTCCGGGATTTCCGGACCAATTTGGTTGACGGTAAAACTAAAAGGAATGGCCGGTCACGCCGGTTCTGTTCCTATGCCGATGCGGAATGACGCATTAGTTGGAGCTGCAGAAATCATTGTTGCTTTGAATGAAATTGCCAATCAAATTCCGGGAAATCCAACTGTTGGAACTTGTGGGACAATCAAAGTTTTTCCGGCTTCACGAAATATCATTCCCGAGGAAGTAGAATTTACACTCGATTTGAGAGACATCGATTTGGAAAGAAGAAACCGCTACGAAAAACAATTGCTTGATAAAATAGATGAGGTGTCCAAAAAACATGGATTATCTTATGAAATCTCAGAAGATTGGAAATCGGAGCCACGATATTGCGCTGATTGGATTAAAAATACAATCAGAGAAAACTGTGAAAAAATAGGTTTGCAAGATACTCCTGAGATTATGAGCGGTCCTTTTCATGATGCAATGGCAATTTCTTACGCCTGCGATTACGGGATGATATTCGTTCGTTGTAAAGATGGCATCAGTCATAATCCATTGGAATATACGTCTCCGGAAGATTTGGCAATTGGGGCAGAGGTTTTGTACGGGACGATTTTAGATTTATTAGAAATCGAAAAATAACTATCTTATATCAATTCATTTGAATTTTAAAGTCGATACATTTGCTGCTTTAAAATTATACAATGAAAATATTAGCCTTTGGTGGAAGCAATTCCAGAGATTCAATCAATAAAACATTAGCTGAATATACAGCGAAACAATTTGCAGGAGCAGAAGTAGAAGTTCTTGATTTGAACGACTACGAAATGCCAATCTTCAGCACGGATAGAGAAAAACACGACGGAATCCCAACTTTAGCTTTGAGATTTGCTGAGAAAATAGATGCTACAGATTTACTGATTATTTCTTTAGCAGAACATAATAGCACTTATACCGTTGCTTTTAAAAATATATTTGACTGGATTTCAAGGATTAAAGACCGCAAACATTTCGGGGAAAAACCTGTTTTCCTTTTGGCAACTGCGACTGGACCTGGAGGAGGAAAGAACGTTGTTGCTGCTTTCGAAGCAAGAGCGCCTTTCAGTGGAGCCAATGTCCTGCAAAGCTTTACTTTGCCGAAATTCAAAGATAACTTTGATGCAGAAAAAGGTATTCTAAGCGAGGAGAAAAGGGCAGAGTTTGAAGAAAAATTATCTATTGTTAAAAACTTTTTTGGATAAGATTTTGGAATGTTATGTTAAGAATGCGTAACTTTGTCATCAAATAAGGACAATGAAAATTCAACAAGTTCATTTTGAGAAATATCCTAATTCTTGCCAAGAGAATTACAAAAGCACCTCCGAACTTGTGGACTAAAATAACGGCCGATAATCTAAAAGATTGTCGGCTTTTTTATTTAAAAAATATGAAGAAGTAAGTTTGAAATAAATCTAGTAAATTCTGATATTCTTTCAGGCCTTAAAACCTGAAAGAGTTGATGAATGAGAATTTAAAATCTAAAAATGAGCAATACCTATAAATCCGCAGGAGTCGATAAAGAAGAAGGCTACAAAACCGTAGATAAAATCAAATCTGCCGTTGCCGAAACGCACAACAAAAACGTTCTGAACAATCTTGGAAGCTTTGGTGCGTTTTACGAAATCGCAGGTTACAAAAATCCGGTTCTGGTTTCCGGAACAGATGGTGTCGGAACCAAACTGAAAATCGCTTTGGACACCAAACAATACGATTCTATCGGAATAGACTGTTTCGCAATGTGTGCGAACGACATTCTTTGTCACGGTGCAAAACCATTGTTTTTTCTGGATTATTTAGCTTGCGGAAAACTCGATTCTGAGATTGCTGCAGAAATCGTTCTGGGAATGGTAAAAGCTTGTAAAGACAACAACTGCGCATTGATTGGTGGCGAAACTGCCGAGATGCCGGGAATGTACCAGCCGGGAGATTACGATGTTGCGGGATTCTGTGTCGGCATTGTGGAAAAAGACCAAATTATTGACGGTTCAAAAATCAGAACAGGAAACAAAATCATTGTGATTCCAAGTTCAGGATTTCATTCCAATGGATTTTCATTGGTAAGAAAAATATTCCCTGATTTTGAAGAGCAGTTCGAAGGGAAACCTTTGTATGAGACACTTTTGGTGCCTACAAGATTGTATTATCAGGACATTCACAAAATATTGGAAGAAGCACCACTTTATGGCATCGCGCACATCACAGGCGGCGGATTGTACGAGAATGTCCCAAGAATTATCCCCGAAGGACTTTGCGCAACAATCGATGCTTCAAAAATTCAAATTCCAACCGTAATGCAGGAGTTGGAAAAACGAGGAAATATCGCAAGAGAGGAGATGTTCGGAACGTTCAATATGGGTGTTGGAATGGTTCTCGTAACCGACGAAAATCACGTAGACAAAATCCTCGACCTTCTGGAAGATGCTTATGTAGTGGGAGAAATCACAGAAGGAAGTGAGAAAATCAATTTAATTGTATAAATGTATTCACGTAAAAAGTATTAACGATTTTAAAGAATCATTAATACATTAATACTTTTTACATTTTACAAAAAATGAAAAACATCACCATTTTAATTTCAGGTTCAGGAACCAATCTTCAAAGAATCATTGATTGTATTGACAACGGAGAAATCCGAAATGCAAAAGTAAATCTAGTCATTGCAGACAGAGAATGTTTCGGATTAAGAAGAGCTGAAAAACACAACATTCCGACTCAATTGATTAAACGAGGAAAAGACTTTCCTGAAAACTTAGAAAAAGCAATTCCCGAAAACACAGATTTGATTGTTTTGGCAGGTTTTCTATCCATTTTGAAACCGGAATTCTGTGCGAAGTGGGAAGGGAAGATTATTAATATTCATCCGGCGTTGTTACCTAAATTCGGAGGAAAAGGGATGTGGGGACATCACGTTCACAATGCAGTTATTGAAGCAGGCGAAAAAGAAAGTGGAGCAAGTGTTCATTTTGTTACCTCTGGAATCGATGAAGGAGAAGTCATCCTGCAGGGAAAATTTGAGATTGATGAAAATGATACCGCAGACAATTTAGCTGACAAAGTCCATTTAGTCGAGTACGATATTTTCCCAAAAGCCATTGATTTGGTTTTGAATAAATGATATTAATTAGTTAAAGTCAAAATTAATAAAGATTTTGTAAATATTTATTATATAATTATTTATGAAGTTTAATTAAAATTGACTTTAATAAAATTAAATATAAAATCTAAGTAAATGAAAAGTAAAATCCGGAGGTGAAAGAACCGGTAAATCACAGTTTGGATAAAACTGTAAAAAGTAAAATTTGAAAGAGAAGGTATGAGTAAAAAGAGAGCACTTATCAGCGTATCTGATAAAAGCGGTTTGGTGGATTTCGCAAGATTTCTGGAAGAACAGAACTACGAATTGATTTCCACCGGCGGAACATTCAAACATTTGAAAGAAGCCGGATTGAGCCCAATTCAAATCGATGAAGTCACAGACTTTCCGGAAATGCTGGATGGCAGAGTGAAAACCCTGCATCCGAAAGTTCACGGCGGATTGTTGGCGGTTCGCTCCAATGAGGAACATATGAAGACCGTTCAGGAGTACGAAATCGGACTGATTGATATGGTCATCGTGAATCTTTATCCGTTTTTTGAAAACGTCAACAAAGAAATTTCTCTTGACGAAAAAGTAGAATTCATCGACATTGGCGGACCTTCTATGTTGCGTTCTGCAGCTAAGAATTTTAATTCGGTTGTCGTTCTTACCGATGTGGACGATTACGAAATCATCAAAAATGAAATGTCGGAAAATGGCGATTCAACCATCGAAACCAGAAAGAAATTGGCTGGAAAAGTGTTCAATCTGACTTCCGCTTATGACGCAGCGATTTCCAGAATGCTTTTGGATGAGGAATATCCAACTTACCTGAACGCTTCTTACAAAAAGGTCTCAGACTTGCGTTACGGCGAAAATCCGCATCAGTCGGCTGCTTATTACACTTCAACCTTCGAAAATGGTGCAATGAAGGATTTCGAAATTTTGGGAGGCAAAGAATTGTCTTTCAATAATTTGAGAGATATGGATTTGTGTTGGAAAGTGGTAAATGAGTTCAAAGAAGAATTGGCTTGTTGTGCCGTAAAACATTCTACGCCTTGTGGTGTTGCGGTCGGAACTTCAGCTTTGGAGACTTACACCAAAACATTCGAATGCGACCCGGTTTCCATTTTCGGCGGGATCATCGGAATGAATTATAAAGTAGATGCGGCAACGGCTGAGGAACTCAACAAAACTTTCCTAGAAATCGTGATGGCAACAGACTTTGACGAAGATGCTCTGGAAATCCTTAGAAAGAAGAAAAACCTCAGAATCATCAAAATCAAAAACCAGGTGACAGACAAACAAGCTTGGGTGAAAATCGATGGCGGAATGTTGGTTCAAAGCGCTGACGACCAATTCTCAGAAGATATAAAATTAGTTACGGAAACCGCTCCAACAGACGAACAAAGAAAAGCTTTGTTGTTCTCGCAAAGAGTGGTGAAATATGTAAAATCCAACGCAATCGTGGTTTCAAACGGCGTTCAGGCCATCGGAATCGGTGGTGGACAGGTGAACAGGATTTGGGCCACGCAACAAGCGATTGAAAGAGCCAAAGAGAAATTCGATGGCGAGTTGGTTTTGGCTTCGGATGCGTTTTTCCCATTTCGAGATGTGGTGGATTTCTGCGCTCAGGAAGGCATTAAAGCGATTATTCAGCCAGGTGGAAGTATGAGAGACAATGATTCCATCGAAGCGGCGAATGAGCATCATATCCCGATGTTGTTCACAGGAATGAGACATTTCTTGCATTGATTTTTTAATTAAATCATAATCCTTCGACTCCGCTCATGATGACATCGATTAATTGTAACAATTATTAAAATGTCAGGCTGAGCGAAGTCGAAGCTTTTTAAATAAAATTACCCTTTCAGAGTTTAACTTCGAAAGGGTTTTCTTTTTAATAATTAATAAAAATTAGACTTAAAAATTATCATTAGTTTGATAGATTTAGAATTATGTTGAGATATTGATTTTATGGTCAATTAATTTTAAATTAATGATAAAATTTCGGCTAAAAATTCATCTTCAAATCGAAATAATATTTACTTTTGGGACAAATTCTGGATATGAGTATTTTCAATGATACAAAGCTCGCATTTGCCGATAAAACGGATGCTCAGCTGAGAAAAGCGTATTGGATGTTCAAGGCCATCGAACAGCCTGCTTTGACTAATATTGGCGTTTCACTGCTTAATTTTACCGTTAAGAACAATTTCCCGTTCGTGGATGGCATCGTGAAGCAAACTTTGTTCGAGCAGTTTTGTGGTGGCGAAACCCGGGAGGAAAGTATGTCTGTCGTAAAAC
>Ga0302347_1000976_pt1 | contig 38044 bp, 33 predicted proteins | sample PhyWR1_FD_202178 | JGI IMG/M metagenome (GOLD analysis project Ga0302347, IMG submission 202178) | Leaf surface microbial communities from wheat plants in UC Gill Tract Community Farm, Albany, California, United States - DLSL W.R1 (v2)... | ecosystem: Host-associated > Plants > Phyllosphere >... | reverse complement strand
ATGAAACTGTGGGAAGGCCTGTCCCAGGACCTGAACTACAACGTGATGTTCTCCCAGCGTGGCGTCTATAACCTGTGCCACACCCTGCAGGACATCCGTGACTCTGAGCGCCGCGTCAGCGCCAACCGCCTCAATGGCGTGGATGGCGAGCTGCTGAATGCCAAGCAAGTAGCCGACGAGATTCCGTACCTGGACTGCTCGAAAAACACCCGCTACCCGGTGCTCGGCGCCACCGTGCAACGGCGTGGCGGCGTGGCCCGTCACGATGCCGTGGCCTGGGGCTTCGCCCGCGCCGCCGACGCCCTCGGTGTGGACTTGATCCAGCAAACCGAAGTGATCGGCTTCCGCAAGGAAAACGGCGTGTGCATCGGTGTGGAAACCAACAAGGGCTTTATCGGCGCCAAGCGCGTCGGTGTGGTCACTGCCGGTAACTCCGGTCACATGGCTTCGCTCGCCGGTTTCCGCCTGCCAATCGAATCCCACCCGCTGCAAGCGCTGGTGTCGGAGCCGATCAAGCCAATTATCGACAGCGTGATCATGTCCAACGCCGTACACGGTTACATCAGCCAGTCCGACAAGGGCGACTTGGTGATCGGTGCCGGTATCGACGGTTACAACGGCTACGGCCAGCGCGGTTCGTACCCGGTGATCGAGCACACCATCCAGGCCATCGTCGAGATGTTCCCAGTGCTGTCGCGCGTACGCATGAACCGCCAGTGGGGCGGCATCGTCGACACCACCCCGGATGCGTGCCCGAACATCCCGCGCCCGCTGGACCCCAACGCCTGCACCGACGAGCAGTGGGGCGACTACATGTTCTTCCGCGACAACCCCCGTGGCCTGCACCACGAGTTGTGGATTCACGCCGCCGGGTGCCGCCAGTATTTCAACGCGACCCGCGACACCGTGACCTACGAAATTCTTGAAACCTACAAGATTGGCGAGAAGCCGCAATTCACCGCCAAGGCTTCTGGAGAGAAGGTATGAGCCAGATCAATCGCCTGTCCAACGGTGGCCGGATCGACCGTAACAAGGTCCTGACCTTCAGCTTCAACGGCCAGACCTACAAAGGCTTCGAAGGCGACACCCTGGCCGCCGCGTTGCTGGCCAACGGCGTCGATATCATTGGCCGCAGCTTCAAGTACTCGCGCCCTCGCGGCATCTTTGCCGCCGGTGCCGAAGAGCCGAACGCAGTGCTGCAGATCGGCGCGACCGAAGCCACCCAGATTCCTAACGTACGCGCCACACAACAGGCGCTGTATCAAGGTTTGGTCGCCACCAGCACCAACGGCTGGCCGAGCGTCAACAACGACATGATGGGCATTCTCGGCAAGGTCGGCGGCAAGCTGATGCCGCCGGGTTTCTACTACAAAACCTTCATGTACCCGCAATCGTTCTGGATGACCTACGAGAAGTACATCCGCAAGGCCGCCGGCCTGGGCCGCTCGCCGACCGAGAACGATCCGGACACCTACGACAACTTCAACCGTCACTGTGACGTGCTGGTGGTGGGCGCAGGCCCTGCCGGGCTGGCGGCTGCACTGGCGGCTGCGCGCAGCGGCGCCCGCGTGATCCTCGCCGATGAGCAGGAAGAGTTCGGTGGTTCGTTGCTCGACTCCCGCGAAAGCCTGGACGGCAAGCCCGCCAGCGAGTGGGTCGCCAGTGTGATCGCCGAATTGAAAAGCCTGCCGGACGTGGTGCTGCTGCCCCGCGCCACGGTCAACGGCTACCACGACCATAACTTCCTGACCATTCACGAGCGCCTCACCGATCACCTCGGCGACCGTGCGCCGATCGGCGTGGTGCGCCAGCGCATTCACCGTGTGCGTGCCAAACGCGTGGTGTTGGCCACCGGCGCGTGCGAGCGTCCGCTGGTGTACGGCAACAACGACGTGCCGGGCAACATGCTCGCCGGTGCGGTCTCCACATACGTGCGCCGTTACGGCGTGGCACCGGGTAAAAAATTGGTGCTGTCGACCAACAACGATCACGCCTACCGCGTGGCCTTGGACTGGTTCGACGCCGGCCTGGCCGTGGTAGCCGTCGCCGATGTGCGCCACAACCCACGCGGTGCACTGGTGGAAGAAGCCCGCGCCAAAGGTATCCGCATCCTCACCGGCAGCGCCGTGGTCGAAGCCCGTGGCACCAAGCGCGTGACCGCTGCGCGTGTCGCCGCGATTGACGTCAAGGCGCATAAAGTCACCAGCCCCGGCGAGTGGCTGGACTGCGACCTGGTGGCCAGCTCCGGCGGCTACAGCCCGGTGGTTCACCTGGCTTCGCACCTGGGCGGCAAGCCGATCTGGCGTGAAGACATTCTTGGTTTCGTCCCTGGCGAAGCGCCGCAGAAACGCGTGTGCGTCGGTGGTATCAACGGCGTCTACGGCCTCGGCGATTCCCTGGCCGATGGTTTCGAAGGGGGCGTGCGCGCCGCCAGCGAAGCCGGTTTCGCGCCGGTGGAAGGCACTCTGCCAAAGGCCCTGAGCCGTCTGGAAGAACCTACCCTGGCGATCTACCAGGTGCCGCACGACAAAGCGACCGCACGGGCGCCGAAGCAATTCGTCGACCTGCAGAACGACGTTACCGCTGCCGCCATCGAACTGGCCACCCGCGAAGGCTTCGAGTCGGTCGAGCACGTCAAGCGCTACACCGCGCTGGGCTTCGGCACCGACCAGGGCAAGTTGGGCAACGTTAACGGCCTGGCTATCGCTGCGCGCTCGCTGAACGTGACCATCCCGCAGATGGGCACCACCATGTTCCGTCCCAACTACACGCCGGTCACCTTCGGCGCCGTAGCGGGCCGGCACTGTGGGCATATCTTCGAACCCGTGCGCTACACCGCGCTGCACGCGTGGCACGTCAAGAATGGCGCCGAGTTCGAAGACGTCGGCCAGTGGAAACGTCCTTGGTACTTCCCGCGCAACGGTGAAGACCTGCACGCCGCGGTGAAACGCGAATGCCTGGCCGTGCGCGACAGCGTTGGCCTGTTGGATGCGTCCACCCTCGGCAAGATCGACATCCAGGGCCCGGACGCCCGTGAGTTCCTTAACCGCATCTACACCAACGCCTGGACCAAGCTCGACGTGGGCAAGGCGCGCTACGGCCTGATGTGTAAGGAAGACGGCATGGTCTTCGACGACGGTGTGACCGCGTGCCTGGCCGACAACCACTTCCTGATGACCACCACCACCGGCGGCGCCGCCCGCGTGCTGCAGTGGCTGGAAATCTATCAGCAAACCGAATGGCCGGACCTCAAGGTGTACTTCACCTCGGTCACCGACCACTGGGCAACCATGACCCTGTCCGGCCCCAACAGCCGCAAGCTGCTGGCGGAAGTTACCGACATCGACCTGGACAAGGACGGCTTCCCGTTCATGACCTGGAAAGAAGGTTTGGTGGGCGGTGTGCCGGCGCGGGTGTTCCGCATTTCGTTTACCGGTGAGCTGTCGTACGAAGTCAACGTGCAGGCCGACTACGCCATGGGCGTGCTGGAACAGATTGTCGCCGCCGGCAAGAAGTACAACCTGACTCCGTACGGCACCGAAACCATGCACGTACTGCGGGCCGAGAAGGGCTTCATCATCGTCGGCCAGGATACCGACGGCTCGATGACCCCGGACGACCTCAACATGGGCTGGTGCGTTGGCCGTACCAAACCGTTCTCGTGGATCGGCTGGCGCGGCATGAACCGTGAAGACTGCGTGCGCGAAGAGCGCAAGCAACTGGTGGGCCTCAAGCCGATTGATCCTAAGGTGTGGCTGCCGGAGGGCGCGCAACTGGTGCTCGATCCGAAGCAGTCGATCCCGATGAAGATGGTTGGTCACGTCACCTCCAGCTACGCGCACAACTCCCTGGGCTATTCGTTTGCCATGGGCGTGGTGAAAGGCGGCTTGAAGCGCATCGGCGAACGGGTGTTCTCGCCCCAGGCCGATGGCAGCGTGATCGAGGCTGAGATTGTGTCTTCGGTGTTCTTCGACCCGAAAGGTGATCGCCAGAACATTTGATAGACCGAGGCGCGGCCATCGGGAGCAAGCCCCCTCCCACATTTGGAATGCATTCCCCTGTGGGAGGGGGCTTGCTCCCGATGACGCCAGTAGCCACACAACAGAATTCAGAACAGGTGCTTTATGACAGCAGCCAATGTGTACCAACAACGCCCCACTACCGGCGCCAAGGCCGAGTCGTCGCTGCACCATACCGACCTCGCCAGCCTGGTCGGTAAGGGCCGCAAGAACGCCGGTGTGACCGTGCGCGAAAAGAAACTGCTCGGCCACCTGACCATTCGTGGCGATGGCCACGATGCCGCGTTCGCCGCCGGCGTGCACAAGGCCCTGGGCATCGAATTGCCCGGCGCCCTGCAAGTTATCGTCAAAGGCGAAACCAGCCTGCAATGGCTCGGCCCGGATGAGTGGCTGTTGGTGGTGCCGAGCGGTGAGGAATTCGCCGCAGAGCAGAACCTGCGTGCCGCGCTGGGCGACCTACATATTCAGGTGGTCAACGTCAGCGGCGGCCAGCAGATCCTCGAACTCAGCGGCCCGAACGTGCGCGATGTGCTGATGAAATCCACCAGCTACGACGTGCACCCCAATAATTTCCCAGTGGGCAAAGCAGTAGGCACGGTGTTCGCCAAGTCGCAACTGGTGATCCGCCATACCGCCGAAGACACCTGGGAGCTGGTGATCCGTCGCAGCTTCTCGGATTACTGGTGGCTGTGGTTGCAGGATGCCTCGGCGGAATTCGGCCTGAGTGTCCAAGCCTGAGGAATAACCCATGAGCCGCGCACCCGATACATGGATTTTGACCGCCGACTGCCCCAGCGTGCTCGGCACGGTGGACGCGGTCACCCGCTACCTGTTCGAGCAGGGCTGCTACGTCACCGAGCACCATTCGTTCGATGACCGCCTCTCGGGCCGGTTTTTCATTCGCGTGGAATTCCGCCAGCCCGACGGGTTCGACGAGCAAGCCTTTCGCGATGGGCTGGCTGCGCGGGGCGAAGCGTTTGGCATGATCTTCGAGCTGACGGCACCGAACTACCGGCCAAAGGTAGTGATCATGGTGTCCAAGGCCGATCACTGCTTGAACGATCTGCTGTACCGCCAGCGTATCGGCCAATTGTCGATGGACGTGGTGGCGGTGGTGTCAAACCACCCCGATCTCAAGCCATTGGCCGACTGGCATCAGATTCCCTACTACCATTTCCCCCTCGACCCCAACGACAAACCGTCCCAGGAGCGTCAGGTGTGGCAAGTGGTGGAAGACACCGGTGCCGAACTGGTGATTCTTGCGCGCTATATGCAAGTGCTGTCGCCGGAGCTGTGCCGCAAGCTCGATGGCAAGGCCATCAACATTCACCACTCGTTGCTGCCGGGGTTCAAGGGCGCCAAGCCGTATCACCAGGCGTACAACAAGGGCGTGAAACTGGTGGGCGCCACTGCGCATTACATCAACAACGACCTGGACGAAGGCCCGATCATCGCCCAGGGCGTGGAGGTGGTGGATCACAGCCACTATCCCGAGGATTTGATTGCCAAGGGCCGCGATATCGAAGGGCTGACACTGGCCCGGGCGGTTGGGTATCACATCGAAAAACGTGTGTTCTTGAACGCTAACAGGACGGTCGTTCTTTAGTGGCAAGTTGCAAGCTTCAAGCCGCAGGAAAAAGCGGCACTGCACACTTCTTGCGGCTGGTAGCTTGCCGCTTGAAGCTCGCTCCACTCTCTCAACAACGATAAATATAGAGGTGACTGACATGTCTGGTAATCGTGGTGTCGTGTATCTCGGCAACGGCAAGGTCGAAGTACAGAAAATCGACTATCCCAAAATGCAGGACCCCCGTGGCAGGAAGATCGAGCACGGCGTCATCCTGCGCGTGGTCTCCACCAATATCTGCGGCTCCGACCAACACATGGTGCGCGGCCGTACCACTGCCCAGACCGGCCTGGTGCTCGGTCACGAAATCACCGGTGAAGTGATCGAGAAGGGCAGCGACGTCGAAAACCTGAAAATCGGCGACTTGGTTTCCGTCCCCTTCAACGTGGCTTGCGGGCGCTGCCGTTCCTGCAAAGAGCAACACACCGGCGTGTGCCTGACCGTCAACCCGGCCCGTGCCGGTGGTGCCTATGGCTACGTCGACATGGGCGATTGGACTGGCGGCCAGGCCGAGTACGTGCTGGTGCCGTACGCCGACTTCAACCTGCTCAAACTGCCGGACCGCGACAAGGCCATGGAGAAAATCCGCGACCTGACCTGCCTCTCCGACATTCTGCCGACGGGCTACCACGGCGCGGTGACGGCGGGCGTTGGCCCAGGCAGCACCGTGTACATCGCTGGTGCCGGCCCGGTTGGCCTGGCCGCTGCTGCGTCGGCACGTCTGCTGGGTGCGGCGGTGGTGATCGTCGGTGACGTCAACTCCATCCGCCTGGCCCACGCCAAGGCCCAGGGTTTTGAAGTAGTGGACCTGTCCACCGATACGCCGCTGCACGAACAGATCGCCGCGTTGCTGGGCGAGCCGGAAGTGGACTGCGCGGTCGACTGCGTGGGCTTTGAAGCGCGCGGCCATGGCCACGATGGCGTCAAGGCAGAGGCCCCGGCCACCGTACTCAACTCGTTGATGGGCGTAGTGCGCGTAGCGGGCAAGATCGGTATCCCAGGCCTGTACGTCACCGAAGATCCGGGTGCCGTCGACGCCGCCGCGAAAATGGGCAGCCTGAGCATCCGTTTCGGCCTGGGTTGGGCCAAATCCCACAGCTTCCACACCGGCCAGACCCCGGTGATGAAGTACAACCGCCAGTTGATGCAGGCGATCATGTGGGACCGCATCAACATCGCCGAGATCGTCGGCGTGCAGGTGATCAGCCTGGACGACGCACCACGGGGCTACGGCGAGTTCGATGCGGGCGTGCCGAAGAAGTTTGTGATTGATCCGCACAAGTTGTTCAGCGCGGCGTAAAACCCAGGCACAGCAAGAGCCAAATGTGGGAGGGGGCTTGCCCCCGATGGTATTGATTCAGTCAGTAAACAGGTGACTGAATCGACGCCATCGGGGGCGAGCCCCCTCTCACATTGGCTTGTGGTATTGGGATATCAGCGGTTGGCCAGTGCGCCCTGATAGACAGTGGGCCCGGTCGGTTGTTTGCTCACCGAGCCGCCTTTGGTTTCCGAACTCACCATCAACTCCACCGGTTTGCTGATGGACGCTTGCTGGCGTGGGTTCAGGCCGATAATGCCTTTGCCGTCCTCCGGCAACAGGCCCAGGGAGATCGGCGTGCCGTCTTTGGGAATCGCCCACAGTTCCAGGCTCTTGTCCGGCTCTGCGGCGGCGGCGGCGATGGGTTGCACTTCCAGGTAGTCTTTGTGCGCCATGATTTGCGCGGCCGGCTGCTGGGTGGTGGTCACCAGGGTGGCAGCGGATTTGACGCTGTCCTGGGTGTAGATCGCGCCGCCGATACCGGCAACCACCACGACACAGGCACCGATGAACAGGCGAGGGCGGCTCCAGAATGGAGGCTTGTGCTCAATCACTTGGGGTTTGATCGCAGTCATAAGTCTCTTCCTGACAAATTTTGTAGTCAGTTCATGGACTCGCTTAGGCCGGATCGGTTCCTCCCTGGCTCGGAACAACCGACCGGTTACCCAGTCAAAAACCTGCTTTCGCCCCTACATCCTGAGGTTGTATCCATGAAGATTTCACGCGGTTTCGCCCTGTCCTGCCTGATGACGTTGGCCGCCGGGCCCGCACTGGCCGCAGGCTTCAGCCTGGGCGACGCGGCCAATGCCATTGCGGGTATGCAGGGTGGTAACAACAAAGCCGCTGCTGCCGCACCGTCGTCTCAGACGGCCGATCTGCTGAGCACCCTGACCTCGCAGTTGAACATTACCCCGGAGCAAGCCATCGGTGGCACCGGCGCCATGCTCGGCCTGGCGCGCAATCAGTTGAGCGGCAAAGATTATTCGCAGTTGGGCCAGAGCGTGCCAGGGCTTGACCAGTTGTCGGGCAACAATGCCCTCGGCAGCCTTGGAGCCTTGAGCGGCATGCTCGGCCAGACCGGCGGCAGCAAGACCAGCGGCCTGGATGGCCTGCTCGGCAATGTAAAAAACACCAACGACCTCAACACCGCCTTCAGCGCCTTGGGCATGGACAGTAGCATGGTCGGCCAGTTTGCCCCGGTGATTCTGCAATTTCTGGGCAGCCAGGGCGCCAACAGTTCGGTGCTGGGCAAGCTGGCCTCGGCTTGGGGCACTGACAACTGAAAGGCTCTGATTTTATGTCGCCTTGCAACCCGTTCCCGTGTTGGGCGGCCTCTTGATCTATCGATAATTCGGCCGAGCTAGGAACTGGTGGCAAGGCTTTATCCACTTATCGATGCTGTCTGGTACGTTCGAATGTGGCGTATCAGGGTAGACGTCCAACCACTTCTGGAGACCGTTCGATGAGCGAGTTCAATGTACTGCAGAACATGTTTAATTCCTTTTCTACATACGGGTCGGCACAAGGTTGCGGCTGCGACAAGCCAGCCGAGGGTGATAGTTTCATGACGTTCGCTGACATGAAAAACAGCGGCCAAGCTGGGGAGGGCGGTGTTGGGGTTTCCGCCGGCGCGCAAGCTTCCGGGAGCGTTGGGAGCTTGGGTTTTAGCGCAGATAATGATGCGTCAATTTCGTTCTGACCGAGTGAGTCGGCCACGCGTCAGTTGTTGGTGCCGACAGGTCACTGGATAAGTTCGTCAATACGCGCATCCTTCTCGTTCCAGAGCTGGTTCACCCAGCTCTGGACGGTCTGGCGAAAGGCCGGATCGTTCTCGTAATCCCCCTGCCACAACGCCGGGTCCAGCTCGCGGGTCTGGATATCGATGATCACCTTCGGCACCGCGCCGCTGATCAAGTCCCAGAACCCCGGGATCTTCTGCGACGGGTACACCACGGTCACGTCGAGAATCGCATCCAGCTGTTCGCCCATTGCCGCCAGCACAAACGCCACACCGCCCGCCTTGGGCTTGAGCAGCCGCTTGAACGGTGAAGTCTGCTGCGCATGTTTGGCCTGGCTGAAGCGCGTGCCTTCCAGGTAATTGACCACTGTCACCGGCTGGCGCTTGAACAGCTCGCACGCCTGTTTGGTGATCTTCAAATCCTGGCCCGCCAATTCCGGGTGTTTGGCCAGGAAGGCTTTGGTGTAGCGCTTCATGAACGGGTAATCCAGCGCCCACCAGGCCAGGCCGAGGAAGGGCACCCAGATCAGCTCTTTTTTCAGGAAGAACTTGAAGAACGGCGTGCGACGGTTGAGGGCCTGGATCAGCGCGGGAATATCCACCCACGATTGATGGTTGCTGATGACCAGGTACGACGTGTCACGGCGCAGCTCATCGCCGCCGCGGATATCCCACTGGGTCGGAATGCACAGGGCGAAGATCAGTTTGTCGATCTCGGCCCAGGTCTCGGCGATCCACATCACCGCCCAGGACATGTAGTCCCGAGAGCGGCCAGGCGCCACCAGTTTGAGCAGGGCGAACACCATCAGCGGTCCGATCAGGACCAGCGTATTGAGTAACAGCAGCAATGTAACCAAACAGCCGGTGAGCAGGCGGCGCATAAGCAACTCTTGGAATTGTGTGGGCGGGCCATGATAAGCAGCTTGAGTCTAGAGGCCAAATCACAAAACGCCGGGTGATCTAACTAAGTCGCGCTTATGCGGTCTAGAATCCGCCTACTTCTTTTCCGAGGAATCACTTCGTGAAACTGCTCCTTGCCTCCCTCGCCCTGGTTGCCCTGCCGGTCATGGCCGCCGAACCGACCCTCTACGGTCGCTACGAATACATCCAGTTGCCGGAGATCGGCGAAACCTTCAAGGCCAAGATGGACACCGGCGCGCTGACTGCCTCGCTGTCGGCCCGCGACATCGAAACCTTCACCCGCGATGGTGATGACTGGGTTCGTTTCCGCCTGGGCGGCAAGGACGCATCCGATAAGGTCTTCGAACACAAAGTCTCGCGCATCAGCAAGATCAAGAGCCGCGCCGACGAAGACGACGAAAAAGATGAAGCCAGCGTGGCCAAGCGCCCAGTGATCGATCTGGAAATGTGCCTGGGCAACGTCAAGCGTACCGTCGAGGTCAACCTCACCGACCGCAGCAGCTTCAATTACCCGTTGCTGATCGGTGCCAAGGCCCTGCGTGAATTCGGCGCTGCGGTGAACCCGGCCCGTCGGTACACTGCCGACAAACCGGACTGCTGACGGACTGCCATGCCCCACATCCTGATTGTCGAAGACGAAGCGGCGATTGCCGACACGCTGATATTCGCCCTGCAAGGCGAGGGCTTCGGCACCACCTGGCTGAGCCTGGGCCAAGCGGCGCTGGAGCATCAGCGCAAGACCCCGGCCGACCTGATCATCCTCGACATCGGCCTGCCGGACATCAGTGGTTTTGAAACCTGCAAGCAATTGCGCCGCTTCAGCGAAGTGCCGGTGATGTTCCTCAGTGCCCGCGACGGTGAGATCGACCGGGTCGTGGGGCTGGAGATCGGCGCCGACGATTACGTGGTCAAGCCGTTCAGCCCAAGGGAAGTGGCGGCGCGGGTCAAGGCGATCCTCAAGCGCGTCGGCCCTGGTGTGGCGCCGGCGCTGTTTCAGGTGGATCTGGAGCGCATGCAGATCGCCTATCGCGGCCAGCCCTTGAGCCTGACGCGCCATGAGTTTCGTCTGCTGCAGAGCCTGTTGGAACAACCGGAGCGGGTGTTCAGCCGCGAACAGTTGCTTGACGCCGTGGGCGTGCCTGCCGATGCCGGCTACGAGCGCAATATCGACAGCCATATCAAAAGCCTGCGCAGCAAATTGCGCGGCATTGCCGCCCAAGCCGAACCGATCCAGACCCACCGCGGCCTCGGCTACAGCTACAGCCCGAGCCACAGCTGATGCGCCTGGGGCTGCGGATGTTCCTGGTGTACGCGCTGTTTATCGGCCTGACCGGCTATTTCGTGCTCAGCACCGTGATGAAGGAAATCCGCCCCGGCGTGCGCCAGTCCACCGAAGAAACCCTGGTGGACACCGCCAACCTGCTGGCCGAGATCCTGCGCGATGACGTCAAAAACGGCACCCTCGGCCAGAGCCACTGGCCCGCGCTGCTCAAGGCTTACGGCAATCGTCAGCCTGGCGCGACCATCTGGGGGCTACCGAAAAACCAGGTCAACCATCGAATTTACGTCACCGACGCCAACGGCACCGTGTTGCTCGACTCCAGCGGCGTGGCGGTGGGCCAGGACTATTCGAAGTGGAACGACGTTTACCTGACCCTGCGCGGCGAATACGGCGCGCGTTCCACCCGCAGTAACCCGCAGGACGCCACCTCGTCGGTGATGCATGTGGGCGCGCCGATCCGCGATAACGGCCAGATCATCGGCGTGGTCACTGTGGCCAAGCCCAATAGCTCGTTGCAGCCCTATGTCGATCGTACCGAGCGGCGCCTGCTTTGGTACGGCGCCGGGCTGGTCATCCTCGGTTTGCTGCTCGGCGCGCTGTTGTCGTGGTGGGTGAGCGCCGCCCTGCGCCGTCTGACCGCCTATGCCGAAGCCGTCAGCGAGGGCCGCCGCGCCGAGCTGCCGCACTACCGTGGCGGCGAACTCAAGCAACTGTCCACCGCTGTGGAGCACATGCGCACACAGCTGGAAGGCAAAGCCTACGTAGAACATTACGTACACACCCTGACCCACGAACTGAAAAGCCCGCTGGCGGCCATTCGCGGCGCGGCGGAGCTGTTGCAGGGCGACATGACCCGCGAGCAACAGCAGCGTTTTGTCGGCAATATCGACAGCGAAAGCGCACGCTTGCAGCAGTTGATCGAACGCCTGTTGAACCTGGCACAGGTCGAACAACGCCAGGGCCTGGAAGAGCAGGTGAGCATCCCGCTGGCGGCCCTGGTGAGCGATGTGCTCAATGCCCAGTGTGCGCGCATCGAAGGCGCTGGGTTACACGTCGAGCAAGGGATTGCGGCGGATGTGAACGTGTTTGGCGAGCCGTTCCTGTTGCGTCAGGCGCTGGGCAACTTGCTGGATAACGCGTTGGATTTCACCCCGCCGGGTGGCACGTTGCGCTTCAGTGCGAGCCGCCAGCACAACGATGTGCAGGTGAGCCTGTTCAACCAGGCCGCGCCGATTCCCGACTATGCCTTGCCGCGTTTGAGTGAGCGGTTCTATTCACTGCCGCGTCCGGCCAGTGGGCGCAAGAGCACGGGCCTGGGTTTGAACTTCGTTGAAGAAGTGATGAAGCTGCACGGCGGTGCGTTGCAGATCGGTAATGTGCCGGGTGGAGTGCAGGTGGTGCTGCATCTCCACACAGTCTCCACAGTACCCACATAAAACCCCCACGCGCGCGGCTCACGCTCTGCCCATCAAAACAGGGAGAGCCCCATGAACCGCAGCCTGCTTTTCAAACTTGGCGCCATTGCGCTACTGATCCTGCTGTTACTGATTCCGTTGTTGATGATCAACGGCATCATCAGTGACCGCCAGCAACTGCGCGACGGTGTCGTGATGGACATCGCCCGCAGTTCCAGCCTCGCCCAGCGCCTGACCGGCCCGGTCATGGTGGTGCCGTATCGCAAGACCGTGCGTGAATGGAAACTCAACGAAAAGCTCAACAAGCGCTACGAGGAAACCCGTGAAGAACGCGGGCGCCTGTATTTCCTGCCGGACCGTTTTGAACTCGACGGCCAGGTGCAGACCGAACTGCGCGCTCGGGGGATTTACCAGGCACGGCTGTTCCATGCCGATAGCCGCATCAGTGGGCGCTTCGAGCTGCCCGCGCAGTTGGGCATCAACGAAAATTTCGCGGACTACCGCTTCGAACCGGCGTTTCTGGCGGTGGGCATCAGCGATATCCGTGGCATCGAAAACGCCCTGAAGCTGGAGCTGGGCAGCCAACGCCTGGAGTTCTCGCCGGGCACCCAAGTGGATTGGCTGGGGGAGGGCGTCCATGTCACGCTGCCGGAGCAGGACAGTAAAAAACCGGCGGTGGTGGACTTCGCCTTCGACCTGCGCCTGCAAGGCACCGAACAACTGCAAGTGGTGCCGGTGGGCAAGACCAGTCAGGTATCGCTGGCGTCCAATTGGCCGCACCCCAGCTTTATCGGCAACTTCCTGCCGGCCCAGCGTGACATCACCGACAAAGGCTTCACCGCCAATTGGCAGACCTCATTCTTCTCCACCAACCTCGAACAGGCCCTGCAAACCTGCCTGGACCGCGAAGGCTGTGACGACTTCAACAACCGCAGCTTCGGTGTGAACTTCATCGACCCGGTGGACCAGTACCTCAAGAGTGATCGTGCGATCAAATACGCGCTGCTGTTTATCGCCCTGACCTTTGCCGGTTTCTTTCTGTTCGAAGTGCTCAAGAGCCTGGCGGTGCACCCGATTCAATACGCCCTGGTGGGGGTGGCGCTGGCGTTCTTTTATCTGCTGTTGTTGTCGCTGTCCGAGCACCTGGGGTTTGCCCTGGCGTATCTGATCTCGGCGAGTGCGTGCGTGGTGTTGATCGGTTTCTATGTGTGCCATGTGCTGCGCAGCGTCGCCCACGGCCTGGGGTTCTCAGCGGGGCTGGCGGCGTTGTATGGCTTGTTGTACGGGTTGTTGAGTGCGGAGGATTACGCGCTGCTGATGGGTTCGCTGCTGTTGTTCGGCCTGCTGGGTACGGTGATGGTGCTCACGCGCAAATTGGACTGGTACGGGGTGGGCAAGCGCAAGGCGAGCGAGCCGCTGCAGTTTGATCTGGAGGCGGTGCAATGATCGGCTTGCGCGAGGATCGACAAGTAGGCGCGCAGTTAGCCACAAGGATCGCCACATTCCTTGCTGTCACCACTGCCCACTGTGGCAGTGGGCTTGCTCGCGATAGCGGTGGTTCAGAAACCGATGTGCTGAATGACATACCGCTATCGCGGGCAAGCCCGCTCCCACATTGGGTCGGTGTGCAGGTCAGGCCGGTGGCTGGGTCTGCTGCATCGAAGGCCGCTGGCTGACGTCGGCATACCAGGCGGCAAGCTGTGGGTTGTCCACGTGCCATTGCATATCCGGATGGCGAAAATCCAGATAGCCCAGGGCACAGGCCACGCTGATCGCGGCAATGTCGAAGTGGCTGGCCAGTTCGGCGATGGCATTCTGTTCCAGCTCGGCGAGGGTGCGGCGGATTTTGTTGCGCTGCTCGTCGAGCCACTGATCCCAGTGCTTCTCTACCGGGCGCAGGGCGGTTTCGTAGCGCACCAGCACGGCGGCATCCATGATGCCGTCGGCCATCGAGGCCAATGTGAGGCGGCGCCAGCGTGCCGAGCCGTCGCGGGGGATCAGCGGGTTGCCGACGTGCTGGTGGTCGAAGTAATCGAGGATCACCCGGCTGTCGTGCAGCACCGAGCCGTCAGCCAGACGCAACGCCGGGATCTTGCCCACCGGGTTGCCGTCGACCAACTGCGCATCGGGGTTGACCGGGGTCGGCATGCAGGCGTGCAGGGCCACGCGGTCCTGCTGGCCGGTTTCGAGCAGCAGCACGCGGACTTTGCGAACGAACGGCGATGCAGGGTTGTGGAACAAGGTCATGCTGGGCGTGGACATGGGTATTCCTCTGGATTGACTGTGGCTAGCCTAGAGGGTCGTGCGGTGGCTGGCGAGGGGCAGGTTGAGGGCTCATCGGGGGCAAGCCCCATTTTTGATTTGTGAACACATTCAAAGTGTGGGAGGGGGCTTGCCCCCGATGAGGCCCTCAGCCACGCCCCTTGAACAACCCCCAACTACCAATGGCCGCTGGTATACCCAACCCCACCCAACTCAACGCATCCCACCCGCCATCCCCCAGTAACGCCGCAAACAGCCCGGCGGCGCTGAGCAGGCCGATTCCCAACGGAATGCCGAACACCTTCCAGAAACTCGACTGGCGCGGCCTCATGCCTTGCCCGCCCTGCGTTTGGCGATCCACAGGTAAATTCCGCTGATCAGCACGATGATGGTCAGCCCATCCAGCAGCGCCCACAGGATCTTCATCGGCATGCCGCCATAGTCGCCAAAGTGCAGCGGCTGGGACATGCCCATGGCGTCCATGTACCACGGCCGTTCGGCAATCGCCGTGACTTGCAGGGTGCTGGCGTCGATCAGCACCGGGGTGAGCAGGTGCGAAGTCAGGTGCGTGCTGCCCTTCATAAACACCGCATAGTGGTGCTCGCTGGAGAACCGCGTGCCGGGGAAGGCGATAAAGTCCGGCTGCATACCGGGTGCGGCGCGTGCGGCGATGCTCAGCAACTCGCTGGCCGGGGCGCGTAAGGTCAGCGGCGGCGCGTCCTTGTACGGTTCGATCAGGGCCGTAAGGCTGTCCTGGCGCCAGGCGGCGATGATCAGGTCGGCGCAGGCGCTGATGACGCCGGTCACGCCCACCACCAGGGCCCAGGTTAGCGTAACCACGCCGATCAGGTTGTGCAGGTCGAGCCAGCGCAGGCGGGTGGTTTTGTCCCGGCGCACACTGGCGAATTTCAGACGACGCATGAACGGCAGGTACAGCACCGTGCCGGAAATGATCGCCAACACAAACAGCACACCCATAAACGCCAGCAGCAGCTTGCCCGGCAGACCGGCGAACATATCCACATGCAGGCGCAGCAAAAACAAGGTGAAACCGCCATTGGCCGAGGGCATCTCCAGCGCGTCGCCGCTGCGCGCATCGAGCATGAAGGTGTGGGACGCGTTCGGCTCCGTGCCGGCGGTGGCGGCCATGATCGCGATCACACCGTTCGGGTCGTCTTCATCCCAGGCCAGGTATTGCAAGGCCTCTCCGGGGCGATGGGCCAGAGCCTTGTTCACCAGTTGTTCCAGGTTCAATCGCGGCGTATCGGCCGGCATCTGCTGGAGCTGAGGTTCGTTGCCCAGCAGATGGTCGATCTCGTGGTGAAACACCAGCGGCAGGCCGCTGAGGGCGAGCAGCAGCAGGAACACCGTGCAGATCAGGCTGGTCCAGGTGTGGACGAAGGACCAGCGGCGGATGGTTGTGCTCTTCATGTTTCAGCCTGCAGCCTCTGCGCCGATCACCATTGGTACGTGGCGCTGGCGACGACGCTGCGCTGGTCGCCGAAGTAGCAGTAGTTGCCATCGCAGGTGGACAGGTAGTCCTTGTTGAACAGGTTGGTGGCGTTCACCTTCAGCGACGCGCCTTTGAGGCTGTTGTCCAGGCGACCGAGGTCGTAATGCACCGCGCCATCGAACACGGTGTAGGCGTTGGCCTTACCCAGCCAGGTGTTGGCCTGGTCGCCGTAGGTGTTGCCGGTGTAACGCGCGCCAAAGCCGATGCCGAAGCCATCGAGCACCCCGGTGTGCCAGGTGTAGTCGGTCCACAGCGACGCTTGCTGGTTGGGCATCAGTTGCAGGCGGTTGCCTTTGTATTGGCCTTTTTGCACCTCGGATTTGGCCAGGGTGTAGGCGGCGATCACCTTGAGGTTATCGGTCACGTCAGACACCGCTTCCAATTCCAGGCCCTTGACCTTCACTTCGCCGGTCTGGTCGGTGACGGAAACGCCGCCGGCCTGGAAGCTGGTCACCAGTACGTTCTTTTGGGTCAGGTCATAGACCGCCGCGCTCAGCAGGGTGTTGGAGCCGGGCGGCTGGTATTTGACCCCCAGTTCCCATTGCTTGCCTTCGGTGGGTTTATACGACTTCACGGGGTCAACGCTGGCGTTGCTCGCCGGCTGGAACGACTCGGCGTAGGACAAGTACGGCACGAAACCGGAGTCGAACACGTAGCTCAAGGCCGCGTTGCCGCTGAAGTTCTTGCTGCGGTCAGTGTTGGTCGCGTCGTTCTTGTTGAAGTAGGTGGTGCCCTGGTGCACCCAGTCTTCACGGCCGCCCAAGGTCAGGCGCCAGTTGTCCAACGCCATCTGGTCCTGGACGTATAGCCCGGTTTGCACGGTTTTCTGGTTGTAGTCATAGAACGCTGTGGAGCGCGCAGGACGGACGGTCGGGCCCCCGTAGCTCGGGTTGAAAATATTGGTGCCCGAGGCCAGACCGAAGATCGACAGATAGGACGTGTCGGTACGCTGATGATCCAGGCCCAGCAGCAGGGTGTGGGTGATGTCCCCCGTGGCAAAGTCGGCCTGGAAGTTGTTGTCCACGGCGAACTGGCCGATGTTCTCGTCCACATTGGTGGTGGACCGGCTGATATTGCCCGCCGCGTCGGCCGGCGAGAAGGCGTAGGAGCCCACGGTCAGTTGCTGGAACGACAGCTCGGACTTGGTGTAACGCAGGTTCTGCTTGAATTGCCAGGTATCGTTGAGGCGATGCTCGAAGGCATAGCCCAGCGCGTAGTAGGTGCGGTCGTAGAACTCATAGTCCGGATCGCCGAGGTTCTTGTGGTGGGACACCTCCCCCAGCGGCGATTTGATCTTGGTGCCCTGGATCGGCAGGAACTGGCTGGTGGTGCCGGTATCGTCGCGAGTGAACTGCGATAGCAAGGTCAGCCGGGTGTCGGGGTCGATGTTCCAGGTCAGGCTGGGGGCGATGTTGTAGCGCTTGTTGTCGATGTGATCGACCTGGGTGCCGGAGTCGCGCACCACGCCGCTCAGGCCATAGAGAAACTGGCCGTCGTCGTCGATCTTGCCGGTACTGGCGAAGTTGATCTGGCGGTGATTGTCGCTGCCGTACTGCACTTGCACCGCGTGGCTGGCCTGCTCGCTGGGACGGCTGCTGACCATGTCCAGCAGGCCACCTGGTGGAGTCTGGCCATACACCGACGAGGCCGGTCCGCGCAGCAGGGCCAGGCGATCGAGGTTCCAGGTCTCGGCTTTCGGGTTGGCATACACGCCACGCGGCAACGGCAGGCCGTCGAGAAATTGCGTCGGCTCAAAGCCGCGTACGCGCATCCAGTCGTAGCGCGTGTCGCTGCCGTAGCTGGCGGACACGATGCCGGGCATGTATTTCACCGCGTCGTCGAGGGTATGAACGCTGCGATCCTGCATCTGCTGGCGGGTGGCGACGGAGATCGAGCGCGGCGCTTCCACCAGGGCGGTGTCGGTCTTGGTGCCGGCGGCGGTGCGTGTCGCCAGGTAGCCTTGGGCCGGGCCCCATGCGCTTTCATAACTGCCTTGCCCGGTGATGTTGGTTTCCGGCAATGCCACTACGCCGTCCGGAATCGCCACCAAGGTGAAGGTTCCGGCGCTGCTCTTTTCCAGCTGCAACCCCGTGCCGCGCAGTGCCTGGCGCAGCGCGCTCTGGGCATCGAACTGGCCGTTTACAGGAGCGGAGGTTTTACCGGCGGCCAGGGCCGGATCGAGGGTCAGCGCCAGGCCGGCCTGGCTGGCGATCTGGTTGAGCGTGCTGGCCAGAGGCGCCGCCGGCAAGTTATAGGCACGCACGCTGGAGGCCTGTTCGGCCGCCAATAGCTGAGGCGTGATCAGCGGTGTGCTGAGGGCAATGGCCACGGCCAACAGACTGGGGCGCAGCAGGGTGTCTAGCGTGCGGGACATAGGGCGGCTCCTGAATGGAAGTAATTCGCAATTGCCTATGTGCCGAGCGAGATTCGAAAAGTGATAGGGCTGGATGAAAATATTTTTTGCCGGGGACTTTTTGGTGAGTTTGCAGGCCTATCGGGGGCAAGCCCCCTCCCACAGTTGATCGGGTTTTGTTCAGGTCAATGTGGGAGGGGGCTTGCCCCCAATAGCCTCAACCCAGGCCTTGCTGATGCCTAACGCTTGGCACCCACCGTCACCCACCACGGCGTGTGCTGCGTGATCTGCACCGGCAACGTCGGCAGCAGCGCATTGAGCGCCAGCGTGGTGTCGTGCAGCGGGAAACTGCCGGTGATGCGCAAGTCGGCCACGTTTTTATCCACGCCTAGATAGCCAGGGCGGTAGCGACTCAATTCCTCGACCACGTCGCCCAGGCGCGCGTTGTCCACCACCAGCATGCCGCGCGTCCAGGCATCCGTGGCGGGGGTGACGGCCAGGGACGGGCCGAGGCCGTCGCTGCGCATCAGCACTTGCTGGCCTGCTTTGAACACCTGTTCCTGAGGCAGCGCCTCCGGCTGCGCCGCAACGGCGGACTGCAGCACGCTCAGGCGCGTGGCGTCGTCTTCGCGCTTGACGATAAACCGCGTACCCAGCGCCCGCAGGCGGCCGTCGCGGGTCTGCACGTAGAACGGGCGCGCATCGTTATGGCCGGTTTCGACGAGGATTTCACCGTCCTGCAACACGATCAGCCGGCGCTTTTCATCGAAGCGCACGTCGATGGCGCTGTGGGTGTTGAGGTTGATCTGGGTACCGTCCGCCAGTTTCAGCGTGCGCTGCTCGCCGGTGGCGGTGCGTTGGTCGGCCAGCCAATAGTGGATCGGCACATAGCGTTCGCTTGCAAATAACGCCAGGCCGCAGATAAGCGCAATGCTCGCCAGGCCGCTGCCGAGCTTGCGTACCCGTTGACGGATGGCCTGACGGGACTGCAACAACGCGGCGCGCGCCGGGCCCGAGGCGATGCTGAAACGTTGGTCGAGCATGCCCAACTGGCGCCAGGCGCGGGCGTGTTCCTCATCGCTTGCCAGCCATTTGCTGAACTCTTCACGCTCGACCGCGCTGCCGTCGCCCGAATCCAGGGACAACTGCCAGGCAATCGCCGCATCCAGCACGCGGGCCGAGACCGGTTTGGCGCCGACTGCACTCATGTCGGCTCGCCATACAGTGCGATATAGCACTGGCGAATGCCCTGGGCCAGGTACTGGCGCACGCGGGGCACCGATACGCCGAGGCGTTGGGCGATCTGCGCGTGGCCCAGGCCGTCGAGACGACTGTAGAGAAACGCCGCGCGGGCCTTGCTCGACAACGTGCCGAGCAATCGGTCGATGGCTTTGAGGTCTTCGAGGATCAGCTGCTGGGCTTCGGGGGAGGGGTGTTCGCTTTCCGGGATCAGCATCAATTCGGCCAGGTAAGCCTGCTCCAATGCCGCGCGCCGGAAATAGTCGAACAACAGGCCCTTGGCGATGGCCACCAGAAATGCCCTTGGCTCGCGCGGTTCCGGCAACGTGTCGCGCCCCAACAGGCGCATGAACGTGTCCTGGCTCAGGTCTTCGGCCCGGCTCGGGCACGCCACGTTGCGCCGCAGCCAGGCCAGCAGCCAGCCGCGATGGTCGCGATACAACGCACCAACCCGCTCACTATGAGGGTTCTGGACCGACGACAAGGCATCACCGAATAAACAAGAGGTTTAAACTAACGAGAATTATTCGCGATTGTGTCAGAGGCGTGGAATAGGCGCAATTGGCGTCTGTCGGGGAGATGAGATTAAAACGATGGCGCCTGTTGCCGGCGTTTCCATTGGCTCAACCGCGTGTGCAGCGCGAGCGGTGTATCGATTGACTGCTGGCGCGCACGGCTGAACAAAATCAGCATCAGCTCCGCCGTGGCCAAGGCGTCGGCGCTGGCGTGATGGCGTTCGCCGACTTCTAGGTGGAAGTGTTTGACCCAATCGTCCAGCCCTGCCTCACGGATTGGCGCCTCGGGGCACAGCAGGGGGGCGATGTCGGCCACATCCAGAAACGGGTGGGTCAGGCGATAACCCAGGCTGTCCTTGAGTGCGCGGCTCAGCATGTGTTGATCGAACGGCGCGTGGAACGCGAGCAGTGGGCTGTCGCCGACGTACTCCATAAAGTCCAACAAGGCTTCTACCGGATCGCTGCCGGCGGCAATGGCGCTGGGCCCCAGGCCGTGGATCAGCACACTGGGGCTGAGTTTGGTTTCGGGGCGTTGCAGGGTGCGCTCGAACAACTGGGAGAAGTCCACCGCGCCATCCTCGATCACCACCGCGCCGATGGACAGCACCTGGTCGCGGTTGAGGTTCAGGCCGCTGGTTTCCAGGTCCACCACCACCCAGCGTTGGCTGCGCAAGGCGCCTTCGCTCAGCGGCGCGGGTTTGGGCAGTTGCGCCAAGCGCCGTTGTTGGGTTGCATCGAGCTGGGGTTTGGCTGCGCGCAGCCAGGCGAACAGGCTCACAGTTGATACCGCAGGGTCAGGCTGCTTTGCAGGCGTTGGGCCTGGCGCAGGGATTCGCGCAGGATGCGCCGGTCCAGGTGGTTGAGGCTGTCGGGATCGACGCGGTTGGAATACGGCTGGTTTTCGCGACTTTGCAGTTGGTGCTGCTGCATGCGGGTCTGCTGGATAAAGTGATAGGCCTCCTCATACGCCGCGCCGTCCAGCGGCTCGATGACTTCCTTGACCACCAGTTGGCGCAGGCGCTCCAGGGTGTTGTTAGCGTGAATGTCATTGGCCAGGGCCAGCAGGCGCGCGCCGTCGACGAAAGGCGTGAGGCCCTGCACCTTGAGATCCAGGGTGGCTTTTTCGCCACCTTTGCGGGTCAGCACAAAGTCACGGAAACGCCCAACCGGGGGGCGCTGGCGCAGCGCATTCTCGGCCAGCATGCGTTGGAACAGACGGTTATCCGCGACCTGATCGAGAATGCCCTGGCGCAATACCTCGCAGCCTTGCTCGTCGCCCCACACCACGCGCAAGTCAAAATAAATACTCGAACCCAACAGGTTCTCCGGCGTCGCCTCGCGGATGAACGCCGCAAAACGCCGCGCCCATTCGGCTCGCGACAGGCACAGCTCCGGGTTGCCGGCCATGATATTGCCTTTGCACAGGCTGAAACCGCACAGTGCCAGGCTTTGGTTAATGTGCTGGGCCAGGGGCAGCAGACGGCCACGGATCGCGGCGGCCTCGGCGGCGTCCTTGGCCTCGAACAGAATGCCGTTGTCCTGATCGGTGTACAGCGTCTGCTCGCGACGGCCTTCGCTGCCGAAGCACAGCCAACTGAACGGCACGCCAGGGTCACCTTTTTCGGCGAGGCTCAGCTCGATCACCCGGCACACAGTGTGATCGTTGAGCAGGGTGATGATGTGGGTGATCTGGGTGGACGACGCGCCGTGGGCCAGCATGCGCTCGACCAACTGGCCGATCTCGCCGCGAATCGCCACCAGGTTGTCGATGCGCGGGGCGTTGCGAATGGTACGGGCCAGGTGCACCAGGTCCACCCGTTGCAGGGAAAACAGATCGCGCTCGGACACCACGCCGCACAGGCGCCGGTCCTTGACCAGGCACACATGGGCGATATGCCGCTCGGTCATGGCGATGGCGGCGTCGAAGGCGCTGTGGTCCGGCGTCAAAAAGAACGGTGCCTGGGTCATGTGCGCGTCGATGGCCTGGCTGAAATCGCTGACACCGCCGGCCACCACATGGCGTAAGTCGCGCAGGGTAAAAATCCCCAGAGGCGCCTTGTTGTCGTCGACGATGACAATGCTGCCCACTTGCTGCTCGTGCATCAGCGTGACTGCTTCGCGTAAGGGCGTGTGCGGGCTGCAGGTGACCGGGTGGCGCATGGCCAACTCACCCAGACGCGTGTTGAGGGAGTATTGGGTGCCGAGGGTTTCCACGGCCTTTTGCTGCACCTGCTGGTTGACCTGATCCAGCAGGCTGCTGACGCCGCGCAGGGCGAAGTCGCGGAACGGGCTGGAAAGGGCGAACAACTTGATAAAGGCCGGTTTGTTCAGTTGCAGGCAGAACGTGTCTTCGGCGGCCTTGTGCTCGGTGCGCGTGGCGCGTTCGCCCAGCAGCGCGGCCAGGGGGAAGCATTCGCCGGTGGTGATTTCGAAGGTGGTCTCGGTGGTGTCCGGTCGTTCGCCGATCACGCGGCCTTGTTTGACGATGTAGAAATGCTCGACCGGCCCGCCCGACGGTTTGAGGATGCTGTCACCGGGGGCATAAAAACGTAATTGGCATTGTTCCACCAGAAACGCCAGGTGCGCGTTTTCCATCTGGTTGAAGGGCGGGAAGCGTTGTAGAAACTGCAGCGTGCCTTGGATATTTTGCAGCACGGCAGTTTTCCCCGCCTGGGCGAAGGCATCAGCTTTACTCATAACAGTGACCGCAGTTTTTTTGTCGTTATCGAGCTGCATGGTCGACTCCTGCGCGGCGGGTGCCCATTGGACGTAAGTCTAGGTCGGTGTAAAAGACGCTGAGCTAGGGAAAAACCCTACATGTTTATCGTCCGAACCCCGTAGAACGCCCACTAGGCAAACTTTCCGACGAAGTGCACATTGTTCGCCCTTCCGCAGATGTCTGACGAGTGCTGGGAGATTGATTAGAACCGCTGAGAACCGTATGTCCGACCACGATATTTTGAGTGATGCCGAGCGCGAGGCGCTCAGCGCCGTGATGCTGGAGCCCGATCTGCCGCCACAACGCGTGTTGATTGTCGACGACGACAAGGACGCGCGCGAGTTGCTGGCGGAAATCCTGGGCCTGGACGGTATTCGCTGCATGACCGCCGACAGTGGCGAGCGCGCGTGGGACTTGTTGAAATCCAGCAGCTCCATCGGCTTGTTGATTACCGACCTGCGCATGCAACCCAGCAACGGGCTGGAACTGATCAAGCAAGTGCGCGAATCCACCCGCGCGGCGCTGCCGATCATCATCATGTCCGGGGACGCCGAAGCGCCGGATGTCATTGATGCCATGCATTTGAGCGTGGTGGATTTTTTGCTCAAGCCGATTGATAGCGTGAAACTGGCGAGGTTGGTGAAGCGGGAGTTGGGGATGGCGTCCTGATTTCTCCTTACATCCGCCCACGCTGGGAGGGCGCTTGCTTCCGATGGCGCCATTGCGGTCAGCCCAGGCCTCAAAGAAAAAGCCCTGATCTCACGATCAGGGCTTTTCTTTTTACAGGCCGTTCTTAGCCTTGAATTCCCGACGCCGACGATGCAACACCGGCTCGGTGTACCCGTTAGGCTGTTTGGTCCCTTCAATCACCAGTTCCACCGCCGCCTGGAAGGCGATGTTGCTGTCGAAGTCCGGTGCCAGCGGGCGATACAACGCATCCCCGGCATTTTGACGGTCCACCACCGGCGCCATGCGCTTGAGGCTTTCCATCACTTGCGCTTGATTAACGATGCCATGGCGCAGCCAGTTGGCGATGTGCTGGCTGGAAATACGCAGGGTGGCACGGTCTTCCATCAGGCCGACGTCGTTGATGTCCGGCACCTTCGAGCAGCCGACGCCCTGGTCGATCCAGCGCACTACATAGCCGAGGATGCCCTGGGCGTTGTTGTCCAGCTCGTTGCGGATTTCCTCTTCGGACCAGTCGGTATTGCTGGCCAGGGGAATGGTCAGGATATCGTCCACCGAGGCGCGTTCGCGCTTGGCCAGTTCGGCCTGACGCGCGAACACGTCGACCTTGTGGTAGTGCAGTGCGTGCAACGCGGCGGCCGTTGGCGAAGGTACCCACGCGGTGTTGGCGCCGGCCAGCGGGTGAGCGATTTTCTGTTCCAACATCGCCGCCATCAGGTCGGGCATCGCCCACATGCCTTTACCGATCTGCGCACGACCTTGCAGGCCGGTGCTCAAGCCGATATCGACGTTCCAGTTTTCATACGCTGCGATCCACTTTTCCGACTTCATCGCCGCCTTGCGCACCATCGCGCCGGCTTCCATGGAGGTGTGGATCTCGTCGCCAGTGCGGTCGAGGAAACCGGTGTTAATAAACACCACGCGCTCACTGGCGGCCTTGATGCAGGCTTTGAGGTTGACCGTGGTGCGGCGCTCCTCGTCCATGATCCCGACTTTGAGGGTATTGCGCGGCAGGTTCAGCACGTCTTCGACGCGGCCGAACAGCTCATTGGTGAATGCCGCTTCTTCCGGGCCGTGCATTTTCGGTTTAACGATGTACACCGAACCGGTGCGGCTGTTCTTGCGGCTGGTATTGCCGTTGAGGCTGTGGATTGCCGCCAGGCTGGTGATCAGACCATCGAGAATGCCTTCCGGCACTTCGTTGCCGTCTTTATCCAGGATCGCGTCGATGGTCATCAAGTGGCCAACGTTACGCACGAACAGCAGCGAACGACCGTGCAGGGTCACGTCCTGGCCATTCACGCCGGTGTAAACACGATCAGGGTTCATGGTGCGGGTGAAGGTCTTGCCGCCCTTGGCCACTTCTTCGGCCAGGTCGCCCTTCATCAGGCCGAGCCAGTTGCGGTAGATCACCACTTTGTCGTCGGCATCCACGGCGGCGACGGAATCTTCGCAGTCCATGATGGTGGTCAGCGCGGCTTCCATCAGCACGTCTTTGACACCGGCGGCATCGGTCTGGCCGACCGGGGTGCTGGCGTCGATCTGGATTTCGAAGTGCAGGCCGTTGTGCTTGAGCAGGATCGCAATCGGTTGGGCGCTGTCGCCCTGGAAGCCGATCAATTGACTGTCGTCGCGCAGGCCGCTGTTGCTGCCACCTTTAAGGCTGACGATCAGCTTGCCGTCGACAATCTTGTAGCCGGTGGAGTCGACATGGCTGCCGGCGCTGAGCGGCGCGGCTTCGTCGAGGAAGGCGCGGGCGAAGGCGATGACCTTGTCGCCGCGCACCTTGTTGTAGCCTTTGCCCTTCTCGGCGCCGTCGGCTTCGCTGATGGCGTCGGTGCCGTACAGCGCGTCGTACAGCGAACCCCAACGGGCGTTGGATGCGTTGAGGGCGAAGCGGGCATTCATTACCGGCACCACCAACTGTGGGCCGGCCATGCGCGCGATTTCGTCATCGACATTTTGGGTCGAGGCTTGGAAGTCTGCGGCTTCTGGCAGCAGGTATCCGATATCTTGCAGGAAGGCTTTGTAGGCCACCGGGTCGTGGGCCTGGCCGGCATGGGTCTGGTGCCAGGTATCGATCCGTGCTTGGAAATCATCGCGTTTGGCGAGTAGGGCTTTGTTCTTCGGCGCCAGGTCGTGAATGACCTTATCGGCACCGGCCCAGAACTGATCGGCAGTGATGCCGGTGCCGGGAATGGCTTCGTTGTTCACGAAGTCGAACAGGACTTTGGCGACCTGCAGGCCACCGACTTGAACGTGTTCAGTCATTGCTTGCCTCACTCTGCGGAGCTTATGCGCTGTTTCGGATTTTCATTATGTAGTGCTCGGATGGGCATACTACATGATGACTTGCGGTTGTGAAAATTAGACTAAATACGTCGTTTAGCGACCCACTTTGGTCGTACGGTCACAGCGGAGAACGATATGTTCTCAAAAAGTTAAAGGATTGTTCCAGATAAATATAAAAATGGTACACGATTTGTTTTCGCGGCACCCTGGGTCCACCTTGTAGGCTGACTTCCAGAGGGCTTCGCCATGGACCATCTTGTACTCACAATTATCGCCGCTGACAAACCCGGCCTGGTTGAACGTATCGCGCAGACCATCGCCGCCCAGGGCGGCAACTGGCTGGACAGCCGCATGGCCCATATGGCCGGGCAGTTCGCCGGGATCCTGCGGGTAAGTGTGCCGGCAGACAATCGTCAGGCGTTGGTGGGGGCGTTGGAGGACTTATCCACACACGGCATTCGCGTGCTGGTGGGCGAGGGCAGCACCGCGCAGGCGCCGGCGTCCAAACCCATCGTGATGACGTTGGTGGGCAATGATCGCGCGGGGATCGTGCGTGAGATCACCGCGTTGTTGAGCCGCCAGGGGGTCAACCTGGAAAGCCTGAGTACCGGCGTAACTCCAGCACCGATGAGCGGAGACCTGTTGTTCAACGCCGAGGCGTTGTTGCAGGTGCCTTCAAGCTTGCCCCTTGAGACGTTGCAAGCCTCCCTGGAAACCTTGGCCGACGACCTGATGGTCGAGCTGCATCACGAGGAGTAATCGCCACAGGGTTATCCATGGAAATCCTGCATGGGCCTGTGGATAACCTGTAGAGACCCCTCGCCAGGCCACGCCCGCCGTGGCTCTTGCTCAGCTGAGCAAAAAACGAGCAGTTTCAATGGCTTGTGCACAAATGGCGGGGACCAGGTTGTGGATAACCTTGGGGTGAATGGCTGCAAGCCACCCAGGCTGTGGCTTGCAGAGGTTTGTACGTTATTTGATCAGCGTTTGCGCACGCTCAGCCAGGCATCCACGCTGTACACCACCAGGCCGGCCCAGATAAAAGCGAATGCCAGCAGCGTGCTCGGCGCCAAGTGTTCGCCGAACAGCAGCACCGCTTCCAGCAACACCAATGTGGGTGCCACGTACTGCAAAAAGCCCAATGCGGTGTAAGGCAAATGCCGCGCGGCGGCGTTGAAACACACCAGCGGGATCAGCGTCACCGGGCCTGCGGCCACCAGCCACCAGGTTTCGGAGGTGCTCCAGAATGCCAGTTGCGCGCTATGTGCGCTGGGGTTGAACAGCAGCCACGCCACCGCGATCGGCACCAGCATCCAGGTTTCCACCACCAGCCCCGGCAATGCTTTGACCGGTGCCTGCTTGCGGATCAATCCGTAGAAACCGAAGGTCAACGCCAGCGCCAACGAAACCCACGGCAAGCTGCCCACTTGCCACACCTGTTGCGCCACACCCACGGCGGCCAATATCACGGCGACCCACTGTAAGCGGCGCAGACGTTCGCCCAGCAACAGCATGCCCAGCAGCACGTTCACCAGCGGGTTGATGTAGTAACCCAAGCTCGCTTCGAGCATGCGCCCGCTGTTGACCGACCACACATAGGTCAGCCAATTGGCCGCAATCAGCGAACCGCTCAGTGCCAGAATCGCCAGGCGCTTGGGGTTGTCGCGCAGCTCGCGGAACCAGCCGGGGTGCTTCCACACCATCAGCAGCAAGCCCCCGAACAGCGCCGACCACAGCACCCGGTGCACGATGATCTCGGCGGCGGGCACGCTGGCGATGGCTTTGAAGTAGAGCGGGAACAGGCCCCAGATGACATAGGCGCTCAGGCCCAGAATGTACCCTTTGCGGGGGTTGGCGGCGTGCATGCGGAATCCTTGCTTAGGCAGCTAACAAAGCGCGATTGTAAGGATATTTGTCAACCAATGGGACTGACTTGGTCACGAGGTTTGCTTTGTGTGGGAGGGGGCAGGCCCTCTCCCACATTAAAAGCACTCAGAAGAGTTTCAGCGGCTCTTCGTTGAGGGCCGAGAGTTGCTCACGCAGGGCCAGGACCTGATCGCCCCAATACCGCTCGGTGCCGAACCACGGAAAACTGTGGGGGAATGCCGGGTCGTCCCAGCGCCGTGCCAGCCAGGCGCTGTAGTGCATCAGGCGCAAGGCGCGCAGGGGTTCGATCAGGGCCAGTTCGCGCGGGTCGAAGTCGTGGAATTCCTGATAGCCGTCCATCAATTCCGACAGTTGACCCAGGCATTCCTGGCGATCGCCGGCGAGCATCATCCATAGGTCCTGCACCGCTGGGCCCATGCGGCAATCGTCCAGGTCGACGATATGGAACATCTCGTCGCGGCACATCATGTTGCCGGGGTGGCAATCGCCGTGCATGCGGATGTTCGTGTGCGGGGTGGCCTTGTATACCTCCTCCACGCGTTTGAGCAGGTCGCGCGCTACCGACTCGTAGGCCGGCAACAGGCTCTTGGGAATGAAGTTGCCCTCAAGCAGCGTGGTCAGCGAATCGTGCCCGAAGTTCTTCACTCCCAGCGCTTCGCGGTGTTCGAACGGTCGCGTGGAGCCCACGGCATGCAAACGCCCCAGCAACTGCCCCAGCCGATAGAGTTGATCCAGATTGCCCGGCTCCGGCGCACGGCCGCCACGACGGGGGAACAAGGTAAAGCGGAACCCCGCGTGTTCGAACAGGCTCTCGCCGTTATGGATCAGCGGCGCCACCACCGGCACGTCGCACTCGGCCAATTCAAAGGTGAAACGGTGTTCTTCAAGAATCGCTTCGTTGGTCCAGCGCTGGGGCCGGTAGAACTTGGCGATCAGCGGCTCGGAGTCTTCGATGCCCACTTGATAGACGCGGTTTTCGTAGCTGTTGAGCGCCAGCACGCGGGCGTCGCTGAGGAAACCGATGCTTTCGACGGCGTCGAGTACCAGATCGGGGGTGAGTGTTTCAAACGGGTGGGCCATGCGAACTCCTGCGCGCAGCAGGGCGCCGCGTCCGGCCGGGTATGGTAACGCACGCGGCTGGAGATAGGGGGCGACTGTGCCATTGTCATCGGGGGCAAGCTCCCCCCACCTTTGAAGGTAATCACCGGTCAAAATGTGGGAGGGAGCTTGCCCCCGATAAGGCCGTGTCAGGCGCCGACGATCCCGCCGTCATCGCGCCGAATGGCCAGCACCGACGAACGCGGCTTACCGTTGGGCAAGTGCTCCGGCCAGGTCGAGCCACCGGTTTCGCCCGGATGCTGAATGCCCACGAACAGGGTTTTCTGGTCCGGCGCGAAGCTGATGCCGGTCACTTCACACGCCACCGGCCCCACCATGAAACGACGGATTTCCCCAGTGTTTGGATCGGCACAGAGCATCTGGTTGTTGCCCATGCCGGCGAAGTCGCCGCTGTTGCTGTAGTCGCCGTCGGTGAGAATCCACAAACGCCCAGCCTTATCGAAGCCCAGGCCGTCGGGGCTGTTGAACATGTTCTGCGGGTTGATATTCGACGAGCCGCCCTTGGGTGCGCCGGCATGTACCGCTGGGTTACCGGCCACCACGAACAGGTCCCAACTGAAGTCGTCGGCGCCGTGGTCGTCGGCGTTGGCCTTCCAGCGCAGGATCTGGCCGTAGACGTTTTTCTCGCGCGGGTTAGGCCCGCCCACCGGCTGGCCGTCCTCGCCGCGTTTGGCGTTGTTGGTCAGGGTGCAATAGACCTGGCCGTCGGTGGGGCTGACCACGATCCATTCCGGACGGTCCATGCGCGTAGCCTTGACCACGCTGGCGGCCAGGCGCGCGTGGATCAGCACTTCAGCCTGGCTGGCAAAACCGCTGCTGGCGTCGATGCCATTTTTGCCGTGGGTCAACTCGACCCACTGGCCCTTGCCGCGAGGATGATCGGCGTTGCCGTCGCCCGCGTCGAAGATCGCCACGTACAGGGTGCCGTGGTCGAGCAAGTCCTTGTTGGCCTTGGGGTTCTTGTGATTGATCTTGTCGCGGCTGATGAACTTGTAGATGAATTCACCGCGCTCGTCGTCGCCCATGTACACCACAGCACGACCGTCGCGGGTCTGCGCCAGAGCCGCGTTCTCGTGCTTGAAACGGCCGAGGGCGGTGCGTTTGGCCGGGGTGGATTGCGGGTCGAAAGGGTCGATTTCCACCACCCAGCCATGGCGATTGAGTTCGTTGGGGTTCTTGGCCATGTCGAAGCGCGGGTCGTGCAGGTGCCAGTTGATGTCCTTGCTGGCCGCCACCACGCCGTAGCGCTTCTGCCCGGCGTCGAAGGCTTGCTGCGGGTTGCTGCTGCCGAAGCAATCGGTGAAGTTTTCTTCGCAGGTCAGGTAGGTGCCCCAGGGGGTCATGCCGTTGGCGCAGTTCTGGAAGGTGCCGAGGGCTTTCTTGCCGGACTTGTCGGCGCTGGTCTTCAACCAGTCATGGCCGGCGGCGGGGCCGCTCAGGCGGATCGGCGTGTTGCCGTGGATGCGGCGGTTGTAGCGTGAGTCCTGAACGAACTGCCAGGTGTCGCCCTTGCGCCGAATTTCGATCACCGACACGCCTTCGCTGGCCTGGGCCTTGCGCACTTCTTCGGCCGATTGCGGCGCGCCGCCGTGGGCGTAGAGGTAGCGATAGTTGGTGTATTCGTTATTGATCGCCATCAGCGCGCGGTTGTTGTCGCCGGGGAACGGGAACAGGCTCATGCCGTCGTTGTGGTCGCCGAACTGCTGCTCCTGTGCCACCGCTGTGCCGTTGCCGGACGGGTCGAAGGCCGGCGCATTCTTGTGCAGCGGCTGGCCCCAACTGATCAGCACCGAGGCGCTGTAGCCTGGCGGCAGGCTGATGGTGTCGCTGGTGGCGGCGGCGATGCTGTCGAACCCCAGCAGTGGGCTGGCGTTGGCGGCATTGACCGCCAGGGCGCTGCGGCTGAGCAGGTTGCCGCCCAGGAACATTGCGGCGCCGCACAGGGCGCCGGCCCCGATAAAGCGGCGGCGGGTCAGGCCGACCATCTGTTCGAGGTCGGTGGCTTGGTTCTCTTCTAATAGGCTCATCTCGGGCTCCTTGAGTGCTTTTTGCCAACACCTTAAGCAGCCGCCGTGACGAAATTGTTGCAGTTTGAAGAAAGCTGCCGCTTACACCGGCGTCCCCAGCAACACCTGGCTCGGCGCGAATTGCACCTGGATCGGTTGGCCGACCGTGGCGCCCAATGCGGCAAGTGCGTTGGTCTGCGCTAAAGCGCAGAGCACCAGGCCATTGGGCAGGCTGATGCGCACTTCGCTGGGGCCGTCGTCGGCGTCGAGAACGGTGTCGATCAAGCCGCTCAGGCAATTGTTTCCGGGTGTTGCGGGTTGATCGGCCGCAAGCAGTTCCAGCCAGCCGGCCTTGATCAAGGCGACGGTTTCCACGCCCGGTTCCAGTTCCAGTCGTTGCGTGCTGTCGTGGGTGATTTGCGCTTTCACTGTCACACCGCCGGCCAGACGCAGGTGGATCAGGTCATTGCGGCCCTGGGCCTCAATGGCGTCCACCCGGCCATGCAACTGGTTGCGCGCGCTGGTGCGCAGCATCAGGCGGCCGAGCAGGTTGAAGTCACTGGCGGCTTCGTCCGAGGCCAGCACTTGGGCCTGTAGCGCTTGCAGGCGCTGATATAGGCGCAACACTCTTTCGCCCTCCACGGTCAGCTTGGCGCCGCCACCGCCTTTGCCGCCGACATTGCGTTCAACCAAGGGCTTTTGCGCGAGGTTATTCAGTTCATCGATGGCGTCCCACGCGGCCTTGTAGCTCAGACCGGCGCTTTTGGCGGCGCGTGTGATCGAGCCTTGTTCGGCAATATGGGCCAGCAACGCGATGCGTTGGGGGCGGCGGATGATGTGCTGGCTGAGGGGCGTCGGCAAAGGCATGGCAATACGCTTGAGTGGGATCGACCGAACGTTGCGGGCAAGACCGAGCGCCGTCAAGTCAGCCGCCGGGCTTTGGCGTGCGGGCCAGGCAATACACATCGACCTGGCGGGCGCCGGCACTGATCAACAGGCGGCTCAGGCTATGGGCCGTCGCGCCGGTGGTGAGCACGTCGTCCACCAGGGCAAAATGGCGGCCCTGCACCTGCGCATTGGCGCAAAGGGCAAATGCGCCGCGCAGATTGCGCTGGCGGGTTTTGGCGTCGAGGGCCTGTTGCGCAAGGGTTTCATGGGGGCGTAGCAACAGCTGTTCATCGTGGGCGATGCCCAGGTCTTGGCTGAGCCAGCGCGCAAGCATCAATGCCTGGTTGTAGCCCCGTTCGCGCAAGCGCTTGCGGGCCAGGGGCACTGGCAGCAGGTAGTCGGGGCGCGTCAGGTCAGTGTTGTCGAAGCGGTGCTGCACATGCTGCGCGAGCAGTCGTGCGAGCATGTGCCCCAACGGCCAGCGTGCCTGGTGCTTGAAGCGGCTGATCAGGCTGTCGACCGGAAAGCTGTAGGACCAGGGCGCGATCACCTGTTTAAACGCAGGCGGCTTTTTCTGGCATTGACCGCAGGTCAGCCCTTCCATCGGCAAGGGCAGGGCGCAGACATCGCACTGGTCCAGCAGCCACGGCAATTCGGTTTCGCAGACGTTGCACACACAAAGCGCTGATTCGGTGGTTTCATCGCAGATTAAACAGCTATGTTCGTTTTTTAACCAGTTGTAAACCTGGTGTTTGTATCCAAGTTGACAGCGCATGAATCTTCCTTAAATATGCCGAGCATCCGTGTCGTGCCTGTGGGTATTGCATGCCCGCAGCGTTTGCCAAAGCATAATCAAGGAACCGCCCATGAGCGCCAGCACCACCGCCCACCTGCGTCACGACTGGTCGTTAGCCGAAGTCAAAGCGCTGTTCGTACAGCCCTTCAATGACCTGTTGTTCCAGGCGCAGACCGTGCACCGCGCGCATTTCGACGCTAACCGCGTGCAGGTGTCGACCCTGCTGTCGATCAAAACCGGCGCCTGCCCGGAAGATTGCAAATATTGTCCGCAGTCGGGCCACTACAACACCGGCCTGGAAAAAGAAAAGCTGATGGAAGTGCAGAAGGTCCTCGAAGAGGCCGCGCGCGCCAAGGCCATCGGCTCGACCCGGTTCTGCATGGGCGCCGCGTGGAAGCACCCATCGGCCAAAGACATGCCCTACGTGCTGCAGATGGTCAAAGGCGTCAAGGCCATGGGCCTGGAGACCTGCATGACCCTCGGTCGGCTCGATCAGGACCAGACCGCCGCGTTGGCCGAGGCGGGCCTCGACTATTACAACCACAACCTCGACACCTCGCCGGAGTTCTACGGCTCGATCATCACCACCCGCACCTACAGCGAGCGTCTGCAGACCCTGGCCTACGTGCGCGAGTCGGGGATGAAGATCTGTTCCGGCGGCATTCTCGGCATGGGCGAGTCCCTCGACGACCGCGCCAACCTGCTGATCCAACTGGCCAACCTGCCAGAGCATCCCGAGTCGGTGCCGATCAACATGCTGGTGAAGGTGGCCGGTACGCCGCTGGAAAATGCCGATGACATCGACCCGTTCGACTTTATTCGCATGCTGGCGGTGGCGCGCATCCTGATGCCTACATCCCATGTGCGCTTGTCGGCCGGCCGCGAAGCCATGAACGAGCAGATGCAGGCCCTGGCGTTTTTCGCCGGCGCCAACTCGATCTTCTACGGCGACAAACTGCTGACCACCGCCAACCCGCAGGCTGACAAGGACATGCAACTGTTCGCGCGCCTGGGCATCCAGCCGGAGGCTCGCGAAGAGCACGCCGATGAGGTGCATCAGGCGGCGATCGAACAGGCATTGGTGGAGCAGAAAAGCAGCGAGCAGTTCTACAACGCCGTCGTTTAATTGAAGTGCGATCCAAATGTGGAAGGGGGCTTGCCCCCGATAGCGGTGGGTCAGTCATTACATGCACTGGCTGGCACACCCTAATCGGGAGCAAGTGCCCTCTCACATTTTGACCGAGTTAAACCTGCCAAACCGAGGCCAGCATGTCTTTCGATCTCGCCGCGCGCCTCGCTGCCCGCCGTGCCCAACACCTTTATCGCCAAAGGCCGTTGCTTGCCAGCCCTCAAGGCCCGCAGGTGGTGGTAGACGGCCAACCCTTGCTTGCGTTCTGTAACAACGACTACCTGGGCCTGGCCAATCACCCGCAGGTGATCGAAGCCTGGCGCGCTGGTGCGGCACGCTGGGGCGTAGGCGGTGGCGCTTCGCACTTGGTGGTCGGCCATGCCACGCCGCACCATGAACTGGAAGAGGCCCTGGCCGACCTGACCGGTCGCCCACGGGCGCTGCTGTTTACCACCGGCTACATGGCCAACCTCGGCGCGGTTACGGCGTTGGTAGGGCAGGGCGATACCGTGCTTGAAGACCGCCTCAACCATGCGTCTTTGCTGGATGCGGGGCTGTTGTCCGGGGCGCGGTTCAATCGTTACCTGCATAACGACGCCTCCAGCCTGGCCACGCGCCTGGAAAAAGCCACCGGCAACACCCTGGTGGTGACCGACGGCGTGTTCAGCATGGACGGCGATCTCGCGGACCTGCCCGCACTGGCCCGCGCCGCCAGAGCCAAAGGCGCCTGGCTGATGGTAGATGACGCCCACGGCTTCGGCCCGCTGGGCGCCAACGGCGGCGGGATTGTCGAGCATTTCGGCCTGAGCCAGGACGATGTGCCGGTACTGGTCGGCACCCTGGGCAAAGCGTTCGGCACCGCCGGTGCGTTTGTGGCGGGCAGTGATGACCTGATCGAGAGCCTGATCCAGTTCGCCCGGCCGTACATCTACACCACCAGCCAACCGCCCGCGCTGGCCTGCGCCACGTTGAAAAGCCTGGAGCTGCTGCGCACCGAACACTGGCGCCGCGAGCACCTTGACGCGCTGATCCGTCAATTCCGCGCAGGGGCCGAGCAGCTAGGTTTGGACTTGATGCCCAGCTTTACGCCGATCCAGCCGATCCTGATCGGCGACAGCGCCAGGGCGATGCGCTTGTCCCGGATGCTGCGCGAGCGCGGCCTGATGGTCACCGCGATCCGCCCGCCCACCGTGCCCGCCGGCAGCGCGCGTTTGCGTGTGACGCTGACCGCCGCCCACACCGCGGCGCAGGTGCAGCAATTGCTAGAGGCGTTGCAAGCGTGTTTGCGGGAGCCCGACCGTGCGTGATCGATTGATTTTGCTGCCGGGCTGGGGCCTCGGCGTTTCACCGCTGGAGCCGTTGGCCGCTGCCTTGCGTGGCTTGGATGAGCACTTGCAGGTGCATATCGAACCGCTGCCTGCGCTGGACTCCAGCGACCTGAATGAGTGGCTCGACGAACTCGACGCCACGCTGCCGGACAACGCCTGGCTGGGCGGTTGGTCCCTCGGTGGAATGCTCGCCGCCGAGCTGGCCGCGCGGCGCGGCACGCGTTGCTGCGGGCTCCTGACGCTGGCGAGCAACCCTTGTTTTGTCGCCCATGACCACTGGCCCAGCGCGATGCCCGCTGAAACGTTCGATGCCTTCCTCGCCGGTTGCCACGCCGACTCCCAGGTCACCCTCAAACGCTTCGGCTTGTTGTGTGCCAAGGGCGCCGACGACCCGCGCGGTCTGGCGCGCTTGTTGGTCAGTGGTGCGCCGATTACGCCTTCCACCGTATTGATGACCGGCCTTGAGCTGCTCGCGCAATTGGACACCCGCGATGCGTTGCTGGCTTATCGCGGGCCGCAATTGCACCTGTTTGGCGGCCTGGACGAGTTGGTGCCCGCCGAAGCCGCCAGCGAACTGCTGGCCCTGCTGCCCGATGTTGAAATCGGCCTGATTGAACAGGCCGGCCACGCTTTTCTTCTGGAAGACCCCCACGGTGTTGCGGCGGCCATCCAGGCTTTTTTGCATGAGTGCGTAGATGACTGATTTATCCCTTCCCCCGCTGCCCGGCACTTTGCCGGACAAACGCCAGGTGGCGGCGTCTTTCTCGCGCGCGGCGGCCAGTTACGACAGCGTTGCCGAGTTGCAACGGGCGGTGGGCGGCGAATTACTGGCGCGTTTGCCGGCCGGTATCGCGCCAGCGCGTTGGCTGGATATGGGCTGCGGCACCGGTTATTTCAGTCGAGCGTTGGGTGAGCGGTTGCCCGACAGCCACGGCGTGGCGTTGGATATCGCAGAAGGTATGCTCAATCACGCGCGGCCATTGGGCGGCGCGGCGCACTTCATCGCCGGAGATGCCGAACGGCTGCCGCTGAAGAATGAAAGCTGCGACCTGATCTTCTCCAGCCTGGCGGTGCAATGGTGTGCCCATTTCGATGCGGTGCTCAGCGAGGCCCACCGCGTGTTGCAGCCGGGCGGGGTGCTGGCGTTCGCGAGTCTGTGCGTGGGGACCTTGGAGGAACTGCGCGAAAGCTGGCGCGCCGCCGATGGTCTGGTGCACGTCAATCGATTCCGTACCTTCGACACGTATCGGCAACTGTGCGACGCCAGCGGTTTGCGTGTGCGGTGTCTGGAACGCCAGCCCCACGTGCTGCACTACCCGGACGTGCGCAGCCTGACCCACGAACTCAAGGCGCTCGGTGCGCACAATCTGAACCCCGGTCGGCCAGGCGGCTTGACGGGCCGCGCGCGCGTTGCTGCACTGATCCAGGCGTATGAGCAGTTCCGTCAGGCCCAAGGCCTGCCGGCGACTTACCAAGTGGTGTATGCCGTACTGGAGAAACCTCTATGAGCGCCGCTTATTTCATTACCGGCACCGATACCGATGTCGGCAAGACCACCATCGCCGCCGGCCTGCTACACGCGGCCCGGCAGGCCGGCAAGAGCACGGCGGCGGGCAAGCCGGTGGCGTCCGGGTGTAGCGTGACCAGCAAGGGCTTGCGCAATGCCGATGCGTTGGCGCTATTGGCCGAGTGCTCGGTGCCGCTGAGTTACGCCGAGGTCAACCCACTGGCGTTCGAACCGGCCATCGCTCCGCATTTGGCCGCGCGGGAGGCGGGCGTTGCGCTGACGGTGCAATCGCTGCTCAAACCCATGCAACAGGTTTTGGCGCGGCAGGCCGATTTCACCTTGATCGAAGGAGCGGGCGGCTGGCGCGTGCCATTGACCGACCAGGCCAACCTGTCGGATCTGGCCATTGCGCTCAAGCTGCCGGTGATCCTGGTGGTCGGCGTGCGCCTGGGCTGTATCAGCCATGCCTTGCTAACCGCCGAAGCCATTGCGCGGGACGGTTTGCCGCTGGCGGGATGGGTGGCCAATATCATCGACCCCAAGACCTCCCGTCTGGAAGAAAACCTTGCCACCCTCGCCGAACGCTTGCCCGCGCCATGCCTGGGGCGCGTGCCCAAGCTCAAGCAGCCCACGGCTGAGGCAGTAGCCGACTACCTGCAATTGGACCTGCTTGACTGATTTTGGCTATCAGCAAGGCATTGTGCCATTAGTGTTATTGACGGGTGTTTTGCCACGATCTCTGGTTCAATCGGGGCTCACGATTCTCTAAAGGCAGGTTAACGCCATGGAAATCTCAGGAAGCAGTGCGTTTTATTCGGGCCTGAGCACCATTCAGACGGGGCAGAACCGCGTCGACCAGGCCGCCGGTAAAATCGCCAGCGCCGCAACGACTCAGCCGTCGGATGCACAGGTTGACCGGCTGCGCGCCAACGACCGGGCCCAGCCGACCAACTCGGCGAGCAATATGGTCGAAATGGCCGAGGGCAAGTTTCAAGTGGAGCTGGGTGTCAAAGTTGCCAAGGCTTCGGATGAAATGCTCGGTACGTTGATCGACACCTACGCTTAGCCCGCACTTTTGCTGTTGAGCGGGCCTGCGTAGCAGCCCGACATCTGAATACCTAATCTCTCCCGATCTAGTGAGGCGGTCACACTCGTGACTGCCCTCAGTCCCACGCGCATGAGTTCGCTTACCGCGCGTCTTTCTTAATGATTTCCTACACTCACCCCCTGTGGCGTCGTGCCGCAAGCATTGCCGTGCGTGGCATTGATGCCCGTCATGACAAACGGCATCCGAGCGGTGCTTGACATCCCCAGGTCGTAAACGTATGTTTCAAACACCTGTTTGACCGCCACAGTTCATCCACGCGGTTGTTCATTCCAGATACATCAGCAGAGGTTTATCGCTATGCCTGACTACAAGGCCCCCTTGCGTGATATTCGCTTCGTTCGTGACGAACTGCTTGGCTATGAAGCGCACTATCAGA
>Ga0302347_1000975_pt1 | contig 38097 bp, 37 predicted proteins | sample PhyWR1_FD_202178 | JGI IMG/M metagenome (GOLD analysis project Ga0302347, IMG submission 202178) | Leaf surface microbial communities from wheat plants in UC Gill Tract Community Farm, Albany, California, United States - DLSL W.R1 (v2)... | ecosystem: Host-associated > Plants > Phyllosphere >... | reverse complement strand
ACTGCTGCCAGTACATGCAGGGGAAAGCGGTCTCTGACAGGCCGCTGATAACAGAGGTGCCGCTGAGCTGGACGCCGTTTAAGACGGTTCGCTGGCCGCAGGATGTTGATCGTGAATCGACAACTTCGCCTGAATAAGCGGACCGGAAATAAATATAACAAGGAAAGTAATGCAATGGCGCTAAAAACCTCCCGTTTATTTCCACAGGTTAAATACTGGGATGAAGACTTACCCGAACCGCAAGAGGAGCAGCGTGTTTATCCCCGGCTGATTCGGGTGAATGAAATTAACGATATCTGGATGGAAATCCCCCGATACGTCAATCATGGCTGGGGTGGATTATGGTTTTTCGCATTTGTCGCACTTATGCCCCTGTGCATTCTTTTTATCTCAATAAATGACCTTGGCTTTCTCTATAATTCATACTGGAATATATTTTTTTTATTCATTTGTATCTCAGTGCCTTTGTATTGCTTTCGGACGATATTGTTCGTCCCCCGCGGTGCCCCCGTGCGCTTCAACCGTAAGCGGCAGAAAGTCTACGTCTACGAACATCAGCAACATGTGTGGCCGTGGAAGCGCTGGCCAGTCACTATCAAGGTATTCGACTGGGCCGATATTCACGGCGAGCGGGTATTTGTGGCCGGTCGCGGGAATTATGGTCATCAGCTGCACTGCGCGGTCTGTAAGCCGGGAACCTATGAAGTGGTGGACCGGTTTATCCTTAACTGGACGGTAGGCGATATCCGCATGATTTACGGGCTGTGGAGCCACTGCTGCCAGTACATGCAGGGGAAAGCGGTCTCTGACAGGCCGCTGATAACAGAGGGGCCGCTGAGCTGGACGCCGTTTAAGACGGTTCGCTGGCCGCAGGATGTTGATCGTGAATCGACAACGGAAAAATAGCCCTTCGGATACAATACCAGCTGCGTCCGGTTACCATAAACGCCTGAACGACTGGCATCACCCGTCAGATTTTTTTAAGTGTTAGCGGAGACGCTAATGAAGTATGAAATAACTCTGCCAGCCCGTCCCCGCCATTCAACCTTTATCGCGTGATCGTCCAGCCGCGGGCTTTCCATAATGCCGGTAGCTCGGCAAGATCGGTAAACGTCGTTACTTTTGGATGATCGATCGGCTTGTTATGCGGATCGGCGCAAAAATAAAATACGTCCATTCCGGCGGCGATCCCCGACTGGGCACCGGCCACTGAATCGTCCACCAGCACTGAACGCTCGGCGTTAACATTCATTGCTTTTGCCGCGTGAAACATCAACGCTGGATCGGGCTTCCAGCGCTGGATGTCGTAGCCGCTGAACAATTTTTCCGGAAAATGATGCAGCATACCGGTACGGCCCAAAGAATGTTGCATCTTGCTGACCGGACCATTCGATACCACGCACATTGGCACGATAATGCTATCCAGCAGCGCGTTTGCGCCATCAATACCCACCAGCTCTGAATCAAACAGGCGGGCGACTTCAGCGCGATATACCGGTTCTAGATCGGCTTTGGCCAGATTAACACCGTACTCCGCGTTAATGGTGTCGATAATTTCATAAAGCTTAACGCCCTTAAAACGCTTAAAAATCGTTTCCAGATCGAGCGTAATACCGTACTGCTGAAACATATGCACGTAGGCACGGGAGCAAATGACTTCGCTGTCGACCAGCGTACCGTCACAATCAAAAAATACTGCCTCAATGGGGGACATACCTGTTTCCCTTTCAATAAGTTTAACGTTTATCCGGTGAAATTTAGGCTACGCAATCGTTGCCGTATAAGCAAAATCAATGAAAAAAGTCGCTTCTGAATCTTCCCATTGTCTCATTTTGGTATAGGATAGCGACGGATTTTCCCTCCTTTTCTCGGAAACAGATAATGAGTCAACAACACCATACCCAGGCGTCTGGTCAGGGAATACTTGAGCGCGTGTTTAAATTACGGGCACATGGCACGACGGCACGTACTGAAGTCATTGCCGGGTTTACCACCTTTCTGACGATGGTTTATATCGTTTTCGTTAACCCGCAGATCCTCGGTGTGGCCGGAATGGACACCAGCGCTGTTTTCGTGACGACCTGCTTAATCGCTGCGCTGGGCAGTATTCTGATGGGGATCTTCGCCAACCTGCCGGTCGCACTGGCTCCGGCGATGGGACTTAATGCCTTTTTCGCCTTTGTCGTGGTGCAGGCCATGGGGCTGCCGTGGCAAGTAGGCATGGGTGCGATCTTCTGGGGCGCGATTGGTCTGCTGCTGCTGACGATTTTCCGCATTCGTTACTGGATGATTGCCAATATTCCGCTGAGCCTGCGGGTTGGTATCACCAGCGGTATTGGGCTGTTTATCGGCATGATGGGCCTGAAAAACGCAGGCGTGATCGTCGCAAATCCGGAAACGCTGGTAAGCATCGGTAATCTGACCTCGCATAGCGTGCTGCTGGGCGTGCTGGGATTCTTTATCATTGCGATCCTGGCGTCACGTAACATTCACGCTGCGGTGCTGGTCTCTATTGTGGTCACCACGCTGCTGGGCTGGATGCTGGGCGATGTTCACTATCAGGGGATTGTTTCCGCCCCGCCAAGCGTCAGCACAGTAATTGGTCACGTTGATTTGGCCGGTTCATTCAACCTGGGCCTCGCCGGGGTGATCTTCTCCTTCATGCTGGTTAACCTGTTCGACTCTTCCGGTACTCTGATTGGCGTAACCGATAAAGCCGGCCTGGCAGACGAGAAAGGGAAATTCCCGCGCATGAAGCAGGCGCTGTATGTCGACAGTATCTCTTCCGTCGCAGGCGCGTTTATCGGAACCTCGTCGGTGACCGCGTATATCGAATCTTCTTCCGGCGTTTCCGTTGGCGGTCGCACCGGTTTAACCGCTGTCGTCGTCGGCATCCTGTTCCTGCTGGTCATTTTCCTCTCACCGCTGGCTGGCATGGTTCCTTCTTATGCCGCGGCAGGTGCACTGATTTACGTTGGCGTTCTGATGACCTCAAGCCTGGCGCGTGTGAAATGGGAAGACCTGACGGAATCCGTTCCGGCGTTTATTACTGCCGTAATGATGCCGTTTAGTTTCTCGATTACTGAAGGCATCGCGCTGGGCTTTATTTCTTATTGCGTGATGAAGATAGGGACGGGGCGTCTGCGCGATCTCAGCCCGTGCGTCATTATTGTGGCGTTACTGTTTGTGCTGAAAATTGTATTTATCGACGCACACTAAGCGCTAATTCGCCTTCTCACGCGGTGAGAAGGCGAATACTTATCAGGCTTTAACCCGCTCGATAAAATCGGCAAATGCGGTCAGCTGACCTGTCAGGTGATCCAGGGTGCTCTGATCGACAACCTCACCCGTTTGCGCATCCACCTTGTTCTGGATTGCGCCGCCCATAAACTCCGGCTTATTCATAACCATCGCGTCAAGAAAGACCAGAATTTGACGCAAATGATACTGACAGCGCGCACCGCCAATGACACCCATTGAGCTGGTCTGGATCAGCACGGGTTTTCCGGCCAGTGGCTGATCGGGCAGGCGGGACAGCCAGTCGATGGCATTTTTTAGCCCGCCCGGTACAGAGTAGTTATATTCCGGCGTCACGATAACCACACCGTCTGCCTGGCGAATTTGTTCAGCCAGCGCTTCTACAGTCGCCGGAAAGCCTTCTTCTTCCTGCACGTCTGCATCGTACAGCGGAATATCACCAATTGACGGCAGCGCACTGACCTGCATACCTGCCGGAGCTATTTTCGGCAGCGTCCGCGCGACCATCGCATTAAACGATCCTTTACGCAGGCTTCCCAATAACGTAACAACATTCACCGTATCAGACATCGTAGCTCCTTCGTGTGGTGGAGATTAGTTTTGATCGTATTCGTTAAGTGTAACCATTTTTTCAGCCGTTATACTGGTAAACCGCATCAGGCGGCCGGAAGGTTCATTGGCGCGCACTTGCGTGTCCGGCAGGCAGCGCCAGCTCCCCTGACCGTTATGCTCCCAGACTTTCAGGCGTTCAATTGCCGGCGTGGCTGCGACTGACCATACCAGCACAGCTTCAGCGTCGCATATGGCTTCAACGTGCACGGCATTACCTGTCCGCAATCGTCCTGCACCCGGCAGCAGTTGTAATCCCTGAGTATCGCTCTCCAGGTTGCCCGTCAGTTTTACTATGCTCCGGCGCAGCGCCAGCAGCTGGATTCGGGCTTCATAGGGATCGTTTTGATTATTAATCCACAGCACTTCATTGCTGGTGAAGCGGTAACGTTCAGGCAGATGTCCCGGGTGTGTGCCTGGCAACGTACGCTGAAGGGCGAGCGCAAGGCCACAGTCGCCTTCGGTAGTTAACGCCACGCCGGCAATATTTCCGGCGTACGCGATAGAAAATTGGGGGAGTGTGGGATCAACAAAAGCCGGTCTGCCGCCGGGCAAAACAGCCATGTCTGGCAGTTCACCGATTCCGTATAACATAAACAGCAGTTCAGCGAGCAGCGCCCGGGAAGCCAGATAACGTGACTGACGATGTTCCGGCAGTCGCCGTGCCTGTTGATGACAGGCTGAAGAAAGGCGGGTTGAAAGGCGATAAGCGTCGCCAAGAGTCCCTCTTGCAAAATGCGTAGCCATTTTTCGCTCCGTGATAATGGTCAATGGTAAACAACAAAAGCATGATGTCTGTTAAACGCTTTCGTTTTAAACGTAAACGACGTAAATGAGAAGATCCTGAACCTCTTTTTTACAAATCCTTTGATTCGGGCGATGCTTTTACTGGCGGCAGGGTTTTTGGGATAGCGCAGTAATAAATCCGCGATGCGATGGTCGACGATTGAGCGCGTGTATTTTCGCGCGCACCCGGGTCCTGAGCATAAAAAACCCGCATTAAACGTGGCGTAATGCGGGTCCAGAACCTCTGCGGTTTATATGAAATCCGCGTTATTTCCCAATACAGAAGCTTGAGAAAATCCGTCCCAGTAAATCGTCCGAGGTAAACTCCCCGGTGATTTCGCTCAGGCTCTGCTGAGCCAGTCTCAGCTCTTCTGCCAGCAACTCACCGGCCCAGGCTCCCAGCAGCTGTGCTTTTCCCTGCTCAAGATGACTGGCAGCGGTTTCCAGCGCCTGTAAATGGCGACGACGGGCGAGAAAGCCGCCTTCCATCCGGGTATCAAAACCCATACTTTGCTTGAGATGATCGCGCAGGACGTCAATACCCTCGCCGGTGCGGGCGGACAGGCGAACAAGTGAGTAACTGTTCACTTCACTGAAACCCAGTGTTTCACCGGTAATATCAGCTTTGTTACGCACCACCGTAATCGGTAGCTTTTGCGGCAGTCGGGCAATAAAGTCTGGCCATATCTCCGCCGGATCTACCGCTTCGGTCGTCGTACCATCTACCATAAACAGCACGCGATCCGCTTGTTCGATCTCCTGCCAGGCGCGCTCAATACCGATACGCTCGACTTCATCATTTGCTTCACGCAGTCCGGCGGTGTCAATGATGTGCAGCGGCATACCATCAATGTGAATATGCTCGCGCAGGACGTCACGGGTTGTCCCGGCGATGTCGGTGACGATCGCGGCTTCACGTCCGGCCAGCGCGTTAAGAAGGCTGGATTTTCCGGCGTTAGGGCGTCCGGCAATAACCACTTTCATTCCTTCGCGCAGCAGGCTGCCCTGATGCGCTTCGGCACGGACCGCATCCAGATCGGCCATGACGCCGTTAAGCTGTGCTTCTATTTTGCCATCGGAGAGAAAATCAATCTCTTCATCCGGGAAGTCGATGGCGGCTTCAACGTAAATGCGCAGATGCGTCAGGGCTTCTACCAGATGATTGACCCGCGCAGAAAAGGCTCCCTGCAACGAGTTGAGCGCTGAACGCGCCGCCTGCTCGGAGCTGGCGTCAATCAGATCGGCGATGGCTTCCGCCTGGGCGAGATCGAGCTTATCGTTCAGAAAAGCCCGCTCGGAAAATTCGCCGGGTCTGGCGATCCGCAGATTTGGCAGCGTCAGAATGCGCTTTAACAGCAGGTCGAGGATCACCGGCCCGCCGTGCCCCTGCAGTTCCAGCACGTCTTCACCGGTAAAGGAATTAGGACCAGGAAACCATAGCGCGATGCCCTGATCCAGCGGCGAACCGTCGGTGTCCTTAAACGGCAGGTAATCGGCATAGCGTGGCTTCGGCAGCTTGCCGAGCACCGCTTGCGCGACGTCGCGCGCGTGCAGGCCTGAGATGCGCAGGATGCCCACGCCGCCACGACCTGGCGGCGTAGCCTGGGCAACGATAGTGTCGTTATGGCTCATGGTGTATCTCATTTAATGGCGATAAAAAAAGGCGGTCATTCGACCGCCCTCTGTTCGTTCCGTTTGCCGGGAGGCGCTTTGCTTACCCGGCTACAGCGTCTGTCAGGACTTTTTCTTTTCGCGGCTATGCAGGCCACGTTTTTCCAGACCACGATAAATCAGCTGCTGCTGAATAATCGTTACGGTGTTGCTGACGATATAGTACAGCACCAGACCTGACGGGAACCACAGGAAGAACACCGTAAAGATAACCGGCATAAAGGTCATAATCTTCTGCTGCATCGGGTCGGTCACGGTGGTTGGCGACATCTTCTGAATGAAGAACATCGTCAGGCCCATCAGGATCGGCAGGATGTAGTACGGGTCCTGTGCGGACAGGTCATGTATCCACAGAGCGAATGGCGCATGTCGCAGTTCAATCGAGCCCATCAGCATGTAGTACAGCGCCAGGAAGATTGGCATCTGAATGACCAGCGGTAAGCAGCCACCCAGCGGGTTAACCTTCTCAGCTTTGTACAGGGCCATCATTTCCTGGCTCTGACGCTGTTTGTCATCGCCCAGACGCTCACGCATCGCCGCAATCTTCGGCTGTAGCATACGCATCTTCGCCATGGAGGTGTACTGCGCTTTGGTCAGCGGGTACATGATGCCACGAACGATAAAGGTGATCATGATGATGGAGAAGCCCCAGTTACCCAGGAAGCTGTGGATCCATTTCAGCAGTTTAAACAGCGGCTGAGAGATAAACCACAGCCAGCCGTAATCCACGGTCAGATCCAGGTGCGGAGCGACAGCCGCCATTTTGTCCTGGATTTCCGGGCCGACCCACAGGGTGCTGCCCAGTTTACCGGTTTGACCTGGCTGAACCAGCAGCGGCTGAGACTTATAGCCAATTGCTGCGATACCATTACCCAGATTGCTGGTGTAGAAGTTGTTAGCACTGTTAGCTGGCGGGACCCAGGCCGTTGCAAAGTACTGCTGCAACATAGCCACCCAACCCCCCTGAGAGCTCAGGTTAAGGTTTTCATTGTCGGCAATTTTATCAAATTTGTATTTTTCATACTTCTCGTCCGGCGTGGAGTACGCCGCACCGCGGAATGTATGCAATGCAAAGTTGCTGCTGCCCGTGTCGCGTTCAGCAGGCAAGTTAATAGACTGCTTCAGCTGACCAAAGGAAGAGACTTCCAGCGGCTTCGCACCGGCGTTCTGCACGTCGTAGTTAACATTCACTGCAAATTCGCCGCGCTTCAGGACGAACGTTTTAGTGAAGGTATTACCTGCGGCATCGGTCCAGGTCAGTGGGATTGCCAGTTCGTTCTGGCCATTCTCCAGGACAAACGCATCGCGGTCAGCGTTATACAGCGGGCGAGAACCATTAGCCGGGTTATCGGGGCCGTCACGGCCGGTCAGGCCGCTTTGAGCCTGATAGATAAACTGCGGCGTGGTTTCGAGTAACTGGAACGGCTCGTTAGAACCCAGTTCTTTCGGGTAGGTCAACAGCTGAGCCTGCTCAATGTCACCACCACGGGTGTTGATCGTCAGTTCCAGCACATCGGTCTTAACCGTAATCAGTTTACCCTGGCCACTGGCTGGTACGCCCTGGTCTGCGGCACTACCCGCTGCGGTGGTCGTAGTCTGCGTGATCTGCTGCTGGGGCTGAGGATTTTTATCCTGCTCCCATGCTTGCCAGATCATGAAAGACACGAACAACAAAGCGATGACTAGAAGATTGCGTTGCGAATCCATCGTTAGTGTTCTCTGGTATCAAAGGGTCCGGGCGGGACGGGATCGTCACCACCCGGGTGTAAAGGGTGGCATTTTAATACGCGTTTCACCGTCAACCAACTGCCTTTTATCATTCCAAACCTGCGCAATGCCTCAATTCCGTATTGCGAGCAGGTTGGAGTGAAACGGCAATGTGGCCCAAGCAGCGGGCTGATTAGGCGTTGATAGACCCGGATAAGGGCTATCAGGAGCCTTGAGCCAACCGACAGTGGCGACGCCATAATTTTTCCAGTGCTTCCGTAAGGGCACGATTATCGAGGTCGGCAACCCCTTTTTTCGCCACGATCACGAAGTCCATTGCTGGAAGCTCGTGTTGACGTAAGCGAAAACTTTCACGCGTCAGACGTTTAATCCGATTGCGTTCATGTGCGCGCTTGACGTTTTTCTTGGCGACCGTGAGACCGATGCGGGGATGCCCCAGCGAATTCTGGCGGCCGAGGATGGTGATTTGCGGCGTGCCAGCACGTTGTGGCTGCTGGAAGACGAATGTGAAATGACTGGGAGTTAACAAACGTAACTCCCTGGGAAATGCGAGCTTAACCACGCAGGGTTAGCTTTATTACTTAGAAACGGTCAGACGAGAACGGCCTTTAGCACGACGACGTGCCAGAACCTGACGACCATTTTTATTAGCCATACGAGCACGGAAGCCGTGAGAACGGTTGCGCTTCAGTACAGACGGTTGAAAAGTGCGTTTCATGGCGATTTCTACCTAAACTTGAATAAATTCACTGACTTTTGCGTATGACCGAACGAATTTCGAACGACTAACGCCACAGTGTGGGTGATTAAAGAGGCCGGATTGTAATAATTGTACACTCCGGAGTCAATTCTCTTTCCTTATATCCCGCGTATTTTCGCACGTTTTCTTGCGTAAAACCTCACCAGAAAACGCACTAGCGCGCCGGGTGGAGGATTATACGACCTGCTGGTTAAAGCGCAAGGATCGCGTGAGATCCTGGTAAGATCATTTACGCCCGATGTTGTCGGCGATCATGAATTTTTACGATATGCGGCCTAAATCGTGCCGACCTTATTCAGGATCGTTTACACTTAGCCGGTCGCGATCCTCCCTGTGGATAAATCGGGAAGAATCTGTGAGAAACAGAAGATCTCTGGCTCAGTTTACGCTATGATCCGCCTCCCGATCGGATCCAGAGATCGAGATCGGGTAAAAACCGCAGATAGCGGTTCGCACGTCACCCTTACGTGGGTCTTTTCGCCGTGCGTCAACAATCATGAACGTTTCAGCCTTTGTCATTATCGACTTTTGTTCGAGTGGAGTCCGCCGTGTCACTTTCGCTTTGGCAGCAATGTCTTGCCCGATTGCAGGATGAGTTACCAGCCACAGAATTCAGTATGTGGATACGCCCATTACAGGCGGAATTAAGCGATAACACGCTGACTTTGTACGCGCCAAATCGTTTTGTACTCGATTGGGTAAGAGACAAATACCTGCATAATATCAATGGACTGCTTAATGAATTTTGTGGCTCAGATGCGCCGCAAATGCGTTTTGAAGTCGGCACGAAGCCGGTTTCCCAGACGTTAAAAAGCACGGTTAGCGTTGCGGCACCCGCCCAGACCACGCAAATCCACGTTCCACGGCCGATTCCGGTGGCGCGTCCCGGCTGGGATAACGTACCGGCACCCGCAGAGCCAACCTATCGCTCTAACGTTAACTTCAAGAATACGTTCGATAACTTTGTTGAAGGTAAATCAAACCAGCTGGCCCGCGCAGCGGCCCGTCAGGTGGCTGATAACCCAGGCGGAGCGTATAATCCGCTGTTCTTGTACGGCGGCACTGGCCTTGGCAAGACACACCTTTTACATGCGGTAGGCAATGGTATCGTGGCCCGCAAGCCCAATGCTAAGGTCGTTTATATGCACTCTGAGCGTTTTGTGCAGGACATGGTTAAAGCCCTGCAAAATAACGCTATTGAAGAGTTTAAACGCTACTACCGTTCCGTCGATGCATTATTGATCGATGACATTCAGTTTTTTGCCAATAAAGAACGATCTCAGGAAGAGTTTTTCCACACCTTTAATGCGCTGCTCGAGGGCAACCAGCAGATCATTCTGACCTCAGATCGCTATCCTAAAGAGATCAACGGGGTTGAGGATCGTCTGAAATCCCGCTTTGGCTGGGGTCTGACTGTCGCCATTGAGCCGCCGGAACTGGAAACGCGCGTCGCGATCCTGATGAAAAAAGCGGACGAAAACGACATTCGTTTGCCGGGTGAAGTCGCGTTCTTTATTGCCAAGCGTCTGCGCTCCAACGTACGTGAGCTGGAAGGTGCACTGAACCGTGTGATCGCTAACGCCAATTTTACCGGCCGGGCGATCACTATCGACTTCGTGCGCGAAGCACTGCGCGACCTGCTGGCGCTGCAGGAAAAACTGGTCACCATCGACAATATTCAGAAGACGGTGGCAGAGTACTATAAAATTAAAGTGGCGGATCTCCTGTCCAAACGCCGCTCTCGCTCGGTAGCCCGACCTCGCCAGATGGCAATGGCGCTGGCAAAGGAGCTGACCAACCACAGCCTGCCAGAAATCGGCGATGCTTTTGGTGGTCGCGACCACACTACCGTGCTTCATGCCTGCCGTAAAATCGAGCAGTTACGTGAAGAAAGCCATGATATTAAAGAAGATTTCTCTAATTTAATCCGAACATTATCGTCGTGACCTATGAAATTTACCGTTGAACGTGAACATTTATTAAAACCGCTCCAGCAGGTCAGCGGTCCGTTAGGCGGACGTCCTACGCTGCCGATTCTGGGTAATCTCCTGTTGCAGGTGGCGGACGGTACGCTTTCGTTAACCGGCACCGACCTCGAGATGGAAATGGTGGCGCGGGTTGCACTGCTCCAGCCGCACGAGCCGGGGGCAACGACCGTACCTGCGCGTAAATTCTTTGATATTTGCCGTGGTCTGCCGGAAGGCGCGGAAATCGATGTGAAGCTGGAGGGCGACCGTATGCTGGTGCGCTCCGGGCGTAGCCGTTTCTCGCTTTCTACGTTGCCCGCAGCGGATTTCCCTAATCTGGATGACTGGCAGAGTGAAGTCGAATTCACCCTGCCGCAGGCCACCATGAAACGGCTGATCGAAGCGACACAGTTCTCTATGGCCCACCAGGACGTACGCTACTATCTGAACGGAATGTTATTCGAAACTGAAGGGGACGAGCTGCGTACCGTGGCTACCGACGGGCACCGTCTGGCGGTCTGCTCGATGCCACTCGGTGAATCATTGCCCAGCCATTCGGTGATCGTTCCACGTAAAGGCGTTATCGAACTGATGCGGATGCTCGACGGCGGCGATACGCCGCTGCGCGTGCAGATCGGCAGCAACAATATTCGCGCTCACGTTGGCGATTTTATCTTTACCTCGAAGCTGGTAGATGGTCGTTTCCCGGATTATCGCCGCGTCCTGCCTAAGAATCCGGATAAACATCTGGAAGCGGGCTGCGATATCCTCAAGCAGGCTTTTGCCCGTGCGGCTATTCTCTCCAACGAGAAGTTTCGCGGTGTACGCCTGTACGTAAGCGAAAATCAGATCAAAATTACCGCCAACAACCCGGAGCAGGAAGAAGCCGAAGAAATCCTCGACGTCACCTATGCCGGAACGGAAATGGAAATTGGCTTCAACGTCAGCTACGTGCTGGACGTTCTGAACGCGCTGAAATGTGAAAACGTCCGCATTATGCTGACCGATTCCGTATCAAGCGTGCAGATCGAAGACGCCGCCTCGCAAAGTGCGGCCTACGTTGTCATGCCAATGAGACTGTAATGTCCCTTTCGCGTTTAGCGATCCGCGATTTTCGCAACATAGAAAACGCGGATCTCGCGCTCTCACCCGGCTTTAATTTTCTGGTTGGGGCGAACGGCAGCGGCAAAACCAGCGTGCTGGAAGCCATCTATACGCTCGGCCATGGCCGGGCGTTTCGCAGTTTGCAAATCGGCCGGGTTATTCGTCATGATCAGGATGCATTTATTCTGCATGGACGGTTGCAGACACAAGAGCGCGAAGTTTCCATCGGTCTGACCAAAGATAAGCAGGGTGACAGTAAAGTGCGCATTGACGGCACTGACGGCCATAAAGTGGCCGAGCTTGCACACCTGATGCCAATGCAGTTAATCACTCCCGAGGGGTTTACTTTACTCAACGGCGGCCCCAAATACAGAAGAGCATTCCTTGACTGGGGATGCTTCCATAATGAAGCCGGTTTCTTTACCGCCTGGAGTAACCTTAAACGGCTGCTTAAACAGCGCAATGCGGCGCTGCGCCAGGTGAGCCACTACGCGCAGTTACGCCCATGGGACAAAGAACTGATCCCGCTGGCGGAACAAATCAGCCGCTGGCGCGCTGAATACAGTGCGGCTATTGCTGAAGATATGGCAGATACCTGCAAACAATTTTTACCTGAGTTCACCCTGAGCTTCTCCTTCCAGCGCGGCTGGGAAAAAGAGACAGAGTATGCCGAGGTGCTGGAACGCAGTTTCGAACGCGACCGCATGTTGACCTATACCGCGCACGGCCCGCACAAAGCGGATTTCCGCATTCGTGCTGACGGCGCGCCGGTAGAAGATACCCTGTCGCGCGGGCAGCTAAAACTCCTGATGTGCGCGCTACGTCTGGCGCAGGGCGAGTTTTTAACCCGTGAAAGCGGACGGCGCTGCTTATACCTGATAGATGATTTTGCCTCTGAACTTGACGATGCGCGTCGCGGACTGCTTGCCAGCCGCTTAAAAGCCACGCAGTCGCAGGTCTTCGTCAGCGCCATTAGCGCTGAGCACGTTATGGACATGTCGGACAAAAATTCGAAGATGTTCACCGTGGAAAAGGGTAAAATAGCGGATTAACCCAAGATAAAATGAGCGAGAAACGTTGATGTCGAATTCTTATGACTCCTCCAGTATCAAAGTCCTGAAAGGGCTGGATGCGGTACGTAAGCGCCCGGGTATGTATATCGGCGATACGGATGACGGCACCGGTCTGCACCATATGGTATTCGAGGTGGTAGATAACGCTATCGACGAAGCGCTCGCCGGTCACTGTAAAGATATCGTCGTGACCATCCATGCTGACAACTCCGTTTCCGTAACGGATGATGGCCGTGGTATTCCGACGGGGATCCACCCGGAAGAAGGCGTCTCGGCGGCAGAAGTGATCATGACCGTTCTGCATGCGGGCGGTAAATTCGATGATAACTCTTATAAAGTCTCTGGCGGCCTGCACGGCGTTGGGGTCTCGGTGGTTAACGCCCTGTCGCAGAAGCTGGAACTGCTGATCCGCCGCGAAGGCAAAGTGCATCAGCAAACCTACGTTCACGGTGTGCCGCAGGCACCGCTGACGGTTACCGGTGACACCGATGTGACCGGTACGCAGGTACGCTTCTGGCCAAGCCATGAAACATTTACCAACGTCGTGGAATTCGAATACGAAATTCTGGCAAAACGCCTGCGCGAGCTGTCGTTCCTGAACTCGGGCGTGTCTATTCGCCTGCGCGACAAGCGTGATGGTAAAGAAGATCATTACCACTATGAGGGCGGCATTAAGGCGTTTGTTGAGTATCTGAACAAGAACAAAACGCCTATCCACCCGAATGTGTTCTACTTCTCTACCGAAAAAGACGGTATTGGCGTGGAAGTGGCGCTGCAGTGGAATGACGGTTTTCAGGAAAACATTTACTGCTTCACCAACAACATTCCGCAGCGCGACGGCGGTACTCACCTGGCCGGCTTCCGTGCGGCGATGACCCGTACGCTGAACGCCTATATGGACAAAGAAGGCTACAGCAAAAAGGCCAAAGTCAGCGCAACCGGCGACGATGCACGTGAAGGTCTGATTGCCGTCGTTTCGGTAAAAGTACCGGACCCGAAATTCTCTTCACAGACCAAAGATAAACTGGTCTCTTCAGAAGTGAAAACGGCCGTAGAGCAGCAAATGAACGAGCTGCTGGGCGAATATCTGCTGGAAAACCCGTCTGACGCTAAAATCGTGGTTGGCAAAATTATTGATGCCGCCCGCGCCCGTGAAGCAGCACGTCGCGCGCGTGAAATGACCCGTCGTAAAGGCGCGCTGGACTTAGCCGGTCTGCCGGGCAAGCTGGCAGACTGCCAGGAACGCGATCCGGCCCACTCTGAATTGTACCTGGTGGAAGGGGACTCTGCAGGCGGCTCTGCAAAACAGGGGCGTAACCGTAAGAATCAGGCGATCCTGCCGTTGAAAGGCAAAATCCTCAACGTTGAAAAAGCGCGCTTTGACAAAATGCTTGCGTCTCAGGAAGTCGCTACCCTGATCACCGCGCTTGGCTGTGGTATCGGCCGCGATGAGTACAACCCGGATAAACTGCGTTATCACAGCATCATCATCATGACCGATGCGGACGTCGATGGCTCGCACATCCGTACGCTGCTGCTGACGTTCTTCTATCGTCAGATGCCAGAAATTGTCGAGCGCGGGCACGTCTATATTGCTCAGCCGCCGCTGTATAAAGTGAAAAAAGGCAAGCAAGAGCAGTACATCAAAGACGATGAAGCGATGGATCAGTACCAGCTTTCAATCGCGCTTGATGGGGCCTCTCTGCACGCCAATGCTCATGCGCCAGCGCTGGCCGGCGAGCCGCTTGAAAAACTGGTGTCGGAATACAACGGCGCACAGAAGATGATCAATCGTATGGAGCGTCGCTTCCCGCGCGCGCTGCTGAAAGAACTGGTCTATCAACCGACGCTGAGCGAAGCCGATCTGTCCAGTGAGCAGACTGTGACCCGTTGGATATCACAGCTGATCACCGTTCTGAACGAGAACGAGCAGCACGGTAGCGTATGGAAATACGATATTGGCGAAAACGAAGAGCTACAGCAGTTTGAGCCGATCGTTCGCGTGCGTACGCACGGTGTAGATACCGACTATCCGCTGGATCATGAATTCGTGATGGGGGCAGAATATCGTCGCCTGTGCACGCTTGGCGAGAAGCTTCGCGGTCTGATCGAAGAAGATGCGTTTATCGAACGTGGTGAGCGTCGTCAGCCGGTGGCCAGCTTCGAGCAGGCGCTGGAATGGCTGGTAAAAGAATCGCGTCGTGGCCTGGCTATTCAGCGTTATAAAGGACTGGGTGAAATGAACCCGGATCAGCTGTGGGAAACTACCATGGACCCGGAAAGCCGCCGTATGCTGCGCGTCACCGTCAAAGATGCGATTGCTGCCGATCAGTTGTTTACCACGCTGATGGGCGACGCCGTTGAACCGCGTCGTGCATTTATCGAAGAGAATGCGCTGAAAGCGGCGAACATCGATATTTAATCGCGAAAATCCCGTGCAAAAAACGCCTGAATATTCAGGCGTTTTTTATTGGTTTCGCCGCCTGAAAAGTCGCTAACAGGCCGTGCTTTATTGCTACGGCTTATCGTTCATAATCAGGATATAGCCAGCGATCTGTAAAGGCGACGTTACGATATCGCCGATGACGGAAAAGGGCAGTAAAAACACTTTAGGCGAAAAGTGTTGTTCTTCACGTACAAATTCGATACTGGCGGGCGATTTAAGCACAATCACATTACTATTGCTGGCCTCTTTTGACCGTATTTCACCGGCAAGCGTAAAGCGGAAAGGGACATCCCGGCCGTTATCATGTAAAAAAAGTGCTTTTTGGACATTTAATTTCTCGGTTTCCGTTAAGTTATTTACGCTGTATTGGATAAGCGTGTTTTTACAGCTAAATATGTTTTGCACCTTGTCTTTTTCATTGCCGGTAGAACAGTTGATGGTTTGTGTAAACTCAATATTCTGCTTATCGAGAGTAGGATTGTTCAATACGGTAGTGATATTTCTGCTAATTTTACGGCTGTCGTCATCTTTTATATTAAGCAGGTAGCTATTATGTTGACCGACGAATGTCCAGACTTTTTCACCACTGGCAGCCGTGGATTGTTTAATACCTTCAATTTTGTCGACTTTCCAGACTGCCTGAAATGGCCTGCTGTCCGCTTTAATGTCATCAAGCAGATTCAATGTAATACAACCGGTTAAGCAAAAAACCACAGGAATGATAAGTAATTTTTTTAATGTTTTCATAACGCTTCTTATGCCAGGGTAAGTATTATTATTGCCACGAGAGACATCATGCGACAATATATTTTTGCAATTACATTATGCCATTATAGAAAAAGCGGGTTTTACAGAATAAGTAATAATATAGCGATAAATAATTTCCTCACTGCACTTTTTCCCCCGGCCTAAGAAAAGAGGAATCGTCCTTCCTGTCCGATCCTCGTTTTCTTTACTGTTTTTTGCGTCTAATCGGGTTAGCATGAGTCAGGACTCATTTAAACGGGGATATCATGGCTATAAAACTTATCGCAATCGACATGGACGGCACGCTGCTGCTGCCCGATCACAGTATTTCGCCGGCCGTTAAAAACGCCATTGCCGCTGCCCGCGAGCGCGGCGTTAATGTCGTCCTGACCACCGGACGTCCCTATGCAGGCGTACACAAATACCTGAAAGAGTTGCATATGGAGCAGGAAGGCGATTACTGCATTACGTACAACGGTGCGCTGGTGCAGAAAGCGGGCGACGGCAGTACCGTGGCGCAGACCGCACTGAATTATGATGATTATCGCTACCTTGAGCAGCTCTCCCGCGACGTGGGTTCGCACTTCCACGCGCTGGATCGTAATACGCTCTACACGGCTAACCGCGATATTAGCTACTACACCGTACATGAATCCTACGTTGCAACCATCCCGCTGGTGTTCTGTGAAGCGGAAAAAATGGATCCGGCAACCCAGTTCCTGAAAGTCATGATGATTGATGAGCCGGCGATCCTCGACAAAGCCATCACCCGCATTCCGCAAGAGGTAAAAGAGAAATATACCGTGCTGAAAAGCGCGCCGTACTTCCTCGAAATTCTCGATAAGCGCGTAAATAAGGGTACCGGCGTGAAATCGCTGGCCGATACTCTGGGAATTAAACCGGAAGAGATCATGGCGATTGGCGATCAGGAAAACGATATCGCGATGATTGAATACGCCGGAATGGGCGTGGCGATGGATAATGCCATCGACTCGGTGAAAGAGATCGCCAACTTTGTTACCAAATCAAATCTTGAAGATGGCGTCGCCTTTGCGATTGAAAAATTTGCCCTGAACTAAACGTCTGTCCCGGTATTTGCCGGGGATAACGTTTTTTCTTTTGTCTTCAGGCCCGCCCCGTACCGGAACCCGCTGACGCAGCTACGCCAGCGGGTTCGCTTGCCTAATCTTATCCTATTCTATGTGGCGTAGACGTCATCTCGTCTTCTGATAGCGTGAATGCGCGTGCGCTTCCTCTGCTTTCAGGACATTCCCCCGATATCGGCGCGCTGTTCTGCGCGATCGCGAATACATTACCGACCGCAGGTGAACTTCTTAACGTTTTTTTATCAATTGTCGTTTTTGTGATCTGTATTGTAGTACAACACGTGTTAATCGTACTACTATCCGCTCAGAGAACGATAAAGACTCCGCAATTTTGTACTTCAATGCTGGGGGTTTTAACGTCACCGGGGATACAGTAATGGAAACGAAATCGTGTTGAGGACTTTCAATGACCATTACTAAAACCGATCGCATCATCGTCACCCTGGGGCGGCAGATTGTTAGCGGCAAATATACGCCAGGCGCCGCGCTGCCTTCAGAGGCGGATCTGTGCGAAGAGTTTGAAACGTCGCGCAATATCATTCGCGAAGTGTTCCGTTCGCTAACCGCGAAGCGGCTGATTGAGATGAAGCGCTATCGCGGCGCGTTTGTCGCCGCGCGTAACCAGTGGAACTACCTCGATACAGAGGTACTGCAATGGGTTCTGGAAAATGATTACGACCCGCGTCTGATTAGCGCAATGAGCGAAGTACGTAATCTGGTTGAACCGGCCATTGCCCGTTGGGCAGCGGAGCGAGCGACCTCCAGCGAACTGGCACACATTGAGGCGGCGCTGAACGACATGATCGCCAACAACCAGGATCGTGATGCGTTCAATGAGGCCGATATTCGTTATCACGAAGCCGTGCTAAACGCCGTACATAACCCGGTGTTACAGCAGTTGAGCGTAGCGATCAGCTCGCTACAACGCGCGGTGTTTGAGCGCACCTGGATGGGCGATGAGGCCAATATGCCAAAAACGCTCCAGGAACATAAAACGCTGTTCGATGCGATACGGCATCAGGACGGTAACGCAGCAGAGCAGGCGGCCCTGACCATGATCGCCAGCTCAACCCGAAGGCTAAAGGACATCACATGACATCACGCTACATCGCCATCGACTGGGGTTCGACAAATCTGCGAGCCTGGTACTACCAGGGGGAAAATTGTCTGGAAAGCAGGCAGTCAGAAGCCGGGATCACCCGCCTGAATGGGCGCACTTTCGAGGCGGTGCTGGCGCAAATTACGGAAGGCTGGAATCAGGAAAATACGCCGGTGGTAATGGCGGGAATGGTCGGAAGCAACGCCGGCTGGATAAATGTACCGTATCTTTCCTGTCCGGCAACGCTGACGGATATCAGCCAACATCTTACCCGTTTGAAAGAGAACGTCTGGATTGTACCCGGCCTGAGCATCAACCAGAACGATAACCAAAATGTGATGCGCGGCGAAGAGACGCAGCTGGTCGGTGCACAAGCATTGATGCCTTCCGCGCTGTATGTGATGCCTGGCACCCACTGTAAATGGGTTCAAATTAACGACCGGGAAGTGGTGAGTTTCCGTACGGTGATGACCGGCGAGCTTCATCATGTCCTGCTTAAACATACGCTGGTGGGCGCAGGACTGCCACAACAAACCGATTCACCCGAGGCGTTTAATGCCGGGCTGGAGCGCGGTCTGCAATCGCGTGATGTCGTTTTTCGTTTGTTTGAAGTCCGTGCCTCTCACGTACTGGGTACTCTACCGCGTGAGCAGGTGAGCGAGTTCCTCTCTGGCCTGCTGATTGGCAGTGAAGTGGCCAGTATGGCCGATGACATCCCGACAGACCAGGCCGTCACGCTTGTCGCCAGCCCATCGCTCACGGCACGCTATCAGCAGGCATTAACACTTTTTGGCCGTCAAAGTCAGACGCTTAGCGGCGACGTCGCATTTCAGGCAGGTATAAGGAGCATCGCTCATGCAGTGGCACAATAAACTTCCGCTTATCGCCATTCTTCGCGGAATTAAACCCGAGGAAGCCCATGCCCACGTGGCCGCGGTCATTAACGCAGGATTTGAAGCCGTTGAGATCCCGCTGAATTCACCGGAATGGCAAAAAAGCATTCCGGCCATGGTGAAAGACTTTGGCGATAAAGCGCTTATTGGGGCAGGCACCGTTCTTCAGCTTGAGCAGGTTGATGAGCTTGCTGCGATGGGCTGTACGCTGATGGTCACACCCAATATTCAGCCGGAACTGATCCGTCGTGCAGTCGAACACGGGATGACCGTATGTCCCGGCTGCGCCACGGCAACAGAAGCCTTTGATGCAATTAACGCAGGCGCGCAGTCGCTGAAAATTTTCCCTTCATCGGCGTTTGGCCCGGAATATATCAAGGCGCTGAAAGCCGTTCTGCCGCCGGAAATCCCGGTGTTTGCCGTTGGCGGCGTCACGCCGGAGAACTTAAAGCAGTGGATTGATGCCGGTTGTATCGGCGCTGGACTGGGCGGCGATTTGTACCGCGCCGGGCAATCGGTCGAACGTACCGCGCAGCAGGCAACCGCATTTGTGAAAGCGTATCGAGAGGCAGTGAAATGAAAATAACCAAACTCACCACGTATCGTTTACCCCCACGCTGGATGTTTCTCAAAATAGAAACCGATGAAGGCGTGGTTGGCTGGGGCGAACCGGTCATTGAAGGGCGTTCGCGTACCGTCGAAGCCGCCGTACACGAACTGGGTGAATACCTGATTGGCCAGGATCCGGCGCGAATCAACGATTTATGGCAGGTGATGTATCGCGCGGGTTTTTACCGTGGCGGTCCGATCCTGATGAGCGCGATTGCCGGTATCGATCAGGCATTGTGGGATATCAAAGGTAAAGTGCATAACGCCCCGGTATGGCAACTGATGGGCGGCCTGGTACGCGACAAAATCAAAGCCTACAGCTGGGTCGGCGGCGATCGTCCGGCAGACGCCATTAACGGCATCGCGACATTGCGTAAAATTGGCTTTGATACCTTTAAATTAAACGGTTGCGAAGAACTGGGCATTATTGATGATTCACGCAAGGTAGACGCGGCAGTTAATACCGTGGCACAAATTCGTGAAGCCTTTGGCAACGAAATTGAATTTGGTCTGGATTTCCACGGACGCGTTAGCGCGCCAATGGCCAAAGTATTAATTAAAGAGCTGGAACAATATCGACCATTATTTATTGAGGAGCCGGTATTAGCCGAGCAGGCGGAGTATTATCCGCGCCTTGCCGCGCAAACGCATATTCCGATTGCCGCAGGTGAACGTATGTTCTCCCGCTTTGAATTTAAACGCGTGCTGGAAGCTGGCGGACTGGCAATTTTGCAGCCGGATCTTTCTCATGCTGGCGGTATTACCGAGTGCTATAAAATCGCGGGTATGGCAGAAGCGTACGATGTCGCGCTGGCACCGCACTGTCCGCTGGGACCGATTGCGCTGGCGGCCTGCCTGCACGTCGACTTTGTCTCTCACAATGCGGTATTCCAGGAGCAGAGCATGGGCATTCATTACAATAAAGGTGCCGAACTGCTCGACTTTGTGAAAAATAAAGAAGACTTTAATATGGAAGGCGGTTTCTTTAAACCATTAATGAAACCGGGTCTGGGTGTTGACATTGATGAAGAGAAAGTCATTGAACTGAGTAAAAATGCGCAGGACTGGCGTAATCCGTTATGGCGTCATGCGGACGGCACCGTCGCCGAATGGTAATAGCGCTATTCTGACTCTTTAAAATAATTAATAACCATCGGCTGTTTATCGGCGGAGGGCATCCCTTTGTCGATGTTCAGTAGAATGAGGGTTCTGTAATGAATACCGATCTGTACTCTACAACGATGCGCCAGCTTAATACCAGGATAATTCCATTTATTATTATCTGTTATTTTGTGGCTAATTTGGATAAAACTAACATTTCTATCGCGGCGCTACAAATGAACGCCGATTTAGGCCTGAGTGCCAGTATGTATGGTCTTGGGGTAGGGATGTTCTATATTTCATATATTATTTTTGAAATTCCCAGTAATATTATTATGACCAAAGTGGGGGCGCGCGTCTGGATTGCCCGAATCATGATTACCTGGGGTATTGTCAGCGCTGGAATGTCGCTGGTTCAGACACCGACGCAACTCTACGTCATGCGCTTCTTGCTGGGGATGGCAGAAGCTGGATTTACGCCAGGCATTATTTATTATATTTCCTGCTGGTTCCCAAAAAGTAACCGTGCTCGCGCAATGTCTTTCTTTTATATGGGGTCAGTGATGGCCTCTATTATCGGACTACCCATCTCGGGTACCATCCTTAACATGCACGGTATTGCAGATATCGCAGGCTGGCGCTGGTTGTTCGCTATCGAAGGCATTCCCGCTATTGTATTGGGCATATTGGTTCTCTGGCGTCTACCACAAACGCCCGATCATGCGGCCTGGCTTTCAAGCGAACAGAAAGGCTGGCTGAAGACACAGCTGGCACGTGATAACGCCAGCATAGAGGTGGGCGCAAATCATAGCTGGTACAGTGCTCTGAAAAATAAAACCGTGCTGTTACTCAGCCTGGTGTGGTTTCTGCAAGCGTTTGGCTCGATCGGAATTACGCTTTTTTTACCGCTGATTATTAAAAGTATGGCCAGCGAGCAAAGCAATATTGTTATCAGTTTGCTTGCTGCGGTTCCGTTTATTGCCGCCTGTTTATTTATGTATCTGAATGGCCGACACTCCGATAAAACCAGTGAGCGCTCATTGCATTTAGGTCTGCCACTTATTATTTCCGGGATCTCACTGGCCATTGCTATTTATTCAAGTAATCTTCTGGTGGCCTATTGCTTACTGGTATTAACCGTTGGCTTTAACTTTGCCCTGACACCAATCTTCTGGGCCGTGACAACTGAGAAACTGGCAGGTGTAGCGGCGGCGGCATCCATTGCATTTATCAATACTGTCGCAAACTTTGTTGGGCTGGGGTTACCGCCGTTGCTCGGCAAAATTAAAGATGCCACTAACAGTTATCACTACGGTCTGCTGGTTGTTGCCGTAGCCCTTATTATTGGGGGCATTATCGGTATTCTGATTTCGCGTCCCAACCAGTCCAAAGTAGCAAATGATACCGTCTCTCGCCTCTCTTGATATTGGATATGCTATGAAACAGAAAGTACTTAAGCAAGCGGGCCTGCCAGATGCACTGACAGCCGAACTGAGCCAGCGTTATGATTTATATGATATGGCTCACTTGTCCGATGCGGAATTAAGCGCCATTGCCCGCGAGATTACGGTCATTATTACTAACGGTGAGGCAGTGGTGACACGTGAATTCATCTCTGCATTCCCTGAGTTAAAGTTAATTGCGGTGTTTGGCGTCGGATATGACGGCGTTGATGTGGCCGCCGCGCGGGATGCAGGCGCAACCGTCACCCATACACCAGGTGTATTGACTGATGATGTTGCCGATCTGGCGATGGGACTGATGCTGGCGACATCACGTAAAATAGTGGCCGCACAAAAATTCATTGAGCAGTCAGGCTGGCATAAAAGTGGTTTTCAGTGGACGCGTAAAGTTTCCGGTAAGCGTCTGGGTATTCTGGGTATGGGACGTATCGGACAGGCCATTGCGCGTCGGGCAGCGGCCTTTGATATGGACATTTTCTACAGCGATCGTCAGGAAAATCACGGGCTAACGTGGGAGTTTGTACCTGATATTCTGACGCTGGCGCAGAAAAGCGATTTTCTGATGATATGCGCGCCAGGTGGCGAAGGGACAAAAGCGCTGGTTAATCAGGCTGTACTGGAAGCACTGGGTGCAGAAGGTGTGCTAATCAATATTTCGCGCGGTAGCGTGGTTGATGAGGATGCGCTGGTTAGCGCACTGGAAAATGAAACTATCGCCGGTGCTGCGCTGGATGTGTTTGCCCGGGAGCCTGACGTTCCTGAAGCTTTACAGCAGTGCGACAATGTGGTGATCACGCCACATATGGCGAGCGCGACCTGGGAGACGCGTCGGGAGATGTCACGCCTGGTACTGGAGAACGTCGAAGCCTGGTTTGCCGGTGATCCCCTGGTTACGCCGGTTCCGTAATTGCTCTGACGTTAAAAATTGCCCCTGTTAGTCGGGGGCAATAGCTTCCCGCTGGCAGGGTGACTAACCTTACGATAATCTGAGCCTCTTTCATGTGGCCGGATCCATTTAATGAAACAACTCACCTTCGCCCCTCGCCATCATCAGATGACCAATATTCATGCCTGGACGCCGGATAGCCAGTGGCTGGCATTTGATGTGCGTCCTTCCGGCGCATCGTTTACCGGTGAAACCATTGAGCGTGTTAACGTCTGTACCGGCGCGGTCGAGGTTATTTACCGTGCACCGGCAGGCGCGCATGTCGGGGTGGTGACCGTCAGCCCGCAGGCAGAAAGGTACGTTTTTATTCATGGTCCCGAAAATCCGGATGCGCAATGGCATTATGATTTTCATCACCGCCGCGGTGTGATGGTCGAAAATGGAGTAGCAGAAAACCTTGATGCCATGGATATTAACGCGCCTTATACGCCCGGCGCGCTGCGTGGCGGTACCCATGTCCATATGTTCAGCCCGAACGGACGGTTTGTCAGCTTTACCTATAACGATCACGTACTGCATGAGCGCGATCCGGCGCTGGATCTGCGCAATGTCGGCGTGGCCGTACCTTACGGTCCGGTTGTCCCGCAGGGCGCGCATCCAAGAAATCATTCCGGAAGCTACTGGAGCGTACTGATAAGCCGGACCACGCCAGTACCCCAGCCGGGCAGCGATGAGATCAACCGGGCATATGAAGAGGGCTGGGTGGGTAATAGCCGGCTGGCATTTATCGGCGATACGCTGTCAGCGGCAGGGGAAAAAGTGCCTGAACTGTTTATTGTCGAACTGCCGAAAACGCGGGATGGCTGGCAGCAGAGCAGTAGCGGAACAGAGAAAACATTACCTGAACCACCGGCAGGCGTTGTACAGCGTCGCCTTACTTTCACGCATCAGCGCCCCTTTCCCGGACTTGCGAGCGCCGTACGTCACTGGGTGCGGGCTAATCCGCGGGGGACCCTTATCGCCTTTTTAATGCGCGATGAGGCAGGCATTATCCAGCTCTGGTTGATATCACCGGACGGGGGCGAACCGCGGCAGTTAACACATAACAAGACGGATATTCAGTCTGCTTTCAACTGGCATCCGTCAGGAAACTGGCTGGGATTTGTGCTGGAGGAGAAAATCGCCTGCTGCGATGCGCAGACCGGAGAGATCGTCTTTTTGACTACCGGTCATGGCGATTCACCCTCTGCCGACGCCGTGATTTTTTCGCCGGACGGTAAACGGATCGCCTGGATGGAGCGCGTAGACGGCTTCCGTCAATTATGGATGACCGAAACCGGACGCTAAATCAGGGTGCGGGCATTTGCGCTGGCGGGATCGCCGAATTGGTTGCCAGCGACGCCTGCTCACTCTTTTCAACGCGTGATTTTACCGAGCTGTCCGTACGGAACATATCCCACGGCAGCAATATGGTATCCACCACTGCCGTAAAAGGCATATCCAGCAGTACCAGCGATTTTGTGCCCCAGTTGGTGTTGCTTTCAAGCATATTGCTGCTGGCCCGGGTACCGGGATAGATGCCTTCCTTGCCCCCCGTATGTGACATCACGCTTGAACAACTGCACAAGCACACTACGCCACTGACCAATGCCAGCTTGAAAACACCTTTATTCATCATATTTTATTCATCTTTATGGCCCTGCAAAATGGCTTATCCGGGTTATATCGTCCGTGAATCAAAATTGAAAGTTCGGAAACGCTGCTCTGTGGCGGTAATCGCACTTTAACGTTTTGTGTATGGGTTCCAGTGTATGCGCTATGCATTAAAGTGCAAAAAATCAGACCCCGACTCTTGAAAGAAGTTTCTTCGCACCCATCTATAGGATGTAGCCCAATGAGGAACTCGCCTGCGGGGTGTTCCGGGAACCGCGACCTGTCCATGACGGAAGGTCAGTACCAAAATTCTCGCTGATTTCAGGAGCTTTTATTATGCGTAACTTTGATCTCTCTCCACTGTATCGTTCAGCCATCGGCTTTGATCGTCTGTTCAACCTGCTTGAAAACAACCAGACCCAGAGTAATGGCGGCTACCCTCCGTATAACGTCGAGCTGGTGGATGAAAACCACTATCGTATCGCCATTGCCGTGGCCGGTTTCGCAGAGAGCGAACTGGAGATCACCGCACAGGACAATCTGCTGATCGTTAAAGGCTCTCACGCCACCGAGCAGAAAGAGCGGACCTACCTGTATCAGGGTATCGCCGAACGCAACTTCGAGCGCAAATTCCAGCTGGCTGAAAATATCCATGTGAAAGGTGCCAATCTGGTTAACGGCCTGCTGTATGTCGATCTGGAACGTGTGGTTCCGGAAGCGAAAAAACCGCGCCGTATCGATATCAACTAATTTTCCCGGGTCGCGGTACGCGGCCCCTTAAAAACCATGCTCGCCGTCAGGGAGCATATGCGAGTCCACGGACCCGCAGAGATTAACTCGCTTCTTTGAAGGAGAATGAAAATGCGTAACTATGATGTATCCCCATTACTGCGTCAGTGGATCGGCTTTGATAAACTGGCAAATGCATTGCAAAATACCACTGAAGGCCAGACCTTCCCGCCGTATAACATCGAAAAAAGCGACGATAACCACTATCGCATTACGCTTGCGCTGGCCGGTTTCCGCCAGGACGATCTTGATATTCAGCTTGAAGGCACGCGCCTGACCGTAAAAGGATCGCCGGTTAAACCGGAATCTGAACCGAAATGGCTGCATCAGGGGCTGGTTATGCAACCCTTCAGCCTGGCCTTTACGCTGGCCGAGTATATGGAAGTCGGCGGTGCGACCTTCGCCAACGGCCTGCTGCACATTGATATTGTGCGCAATGTTCCGGATGCCATCGCACCTCAGCGTATCGCCATTAGTGAGCGTCCGGCGCTGAATAGCTAAGTATTGTTGCCCTGTGCCCGGCATTATGTCGGGCATACCCGACTTTTGTTTTAGATGCAGGCTCCCATCGCGGAGCCTTTTTTGTGCGCTATCACCCAAACCTCCCGCGCTATCTCTGAGAGAATCCCTTTCATCTATAATGTTATTCACAAGGAAAATAGATGAGTGATATAGCATTAACCATTAGCGTTCTGGCGCTGGTGGCGGTGGTGGGGCTGTGGATTGGCAACATCAAAATCCGCGGCGTGGGTCTGGGCATTGGTGGCGTTTTGTTTGGCGGGATTATTGTCGGGCACGTTGTCGAACAGGCGGGCGTTACGCTTAGCGGCCCGATGCTGCATTTTATTCAGGAATTTGGCCTGATCCTGTTTGTTTATACCATTGGTATTCAGGTGGGGCCGGGGTTTTTCACCTCTCTGCGGGTTTCCGGGTTACGGCTGAATCTATTTGCCATTCTGATCGTTATTATGGGCGGGCTGGTCACCGCGCTTCTGCATATACTGTTTGCTATTCCGCTTCCGGTGGTACTGGGTATCTTCTCCGGGGCCGTTACTAATACTCCGGCACTCGGAGCCGGGCAGCAGGTGCTGCGCGATCTTGGGGTCACCGGAGATGTCATCGATCAGATGGGGATGAGCTATGCGATGGCTTATCCTTTTGGTATCTGCGGAATATTGCTTTCTATGTGGCTGATTCGCCTGTTTTTCCGCATCAAGATCGAGAATGAAGCGCAGGCGTTTGATGTCAGTGTGGGAAGTGGGCATCAACACCTGCACACGATTAATCTGTGCGTTGAAAACCCCAATCTGCATCATCTGGCCATTCAGGATGTTCCATTACTGAACAGCGATAAGATAATCTGCTCGCGTCTGAAACGCGGTGAGATGTTGATGGTGCCGTCATCCTCTACATTGATCCAGACAGGAGACTTATTGTACCTGGTGGGCAAACACGCCGATTTACACGCGGCGCAACTGGTCATCGGACGGGAGGTCGAAACGGCCCTTTCAACACACGGTACCGATCTTTGCGTTGAGCGGGTAGTAGTAACCAACGAAAAGGTACTGGGTAAAAAGCTGCGCGATCTGGATTTTAAACAGCGCTACGACGTGGTGATTTCAAGACTAAACCGCGCCGGCGTCGAATTAGTTGCCAGCAACAGCGCCGCGCTGCAATTTGGCGATATTCTCAATCTGGTCGGCCGTCAGGCCGCGATTGACGCCGTCGCGGCTGAACTGGGCAATGCGCAGCAAAAACTCCAGCAGGTACAAATGCTACCGGTATTTATCGGTATTGGGCTTGGCGTATTACTGGGATCTATTCCGCTCTTTATTCCCGGCTTCCCGGTGGCGTTAAAACTGGGGCTGGCCGGAGGACCGCTGATTATGGCGCTGATCCTCGGACGTATTGGCACTATTGGTAAGCTGTACTGGTTTATGCCGCCGAGCGCGAATCTGGCTCTGCGCGAGCTGGGTATCGTCCTGTTTCTGTCGGTGGTGGGGCTTAAATCCGGCGGTGATTTTATCCATACGCTGGTGGACGGCGACGGTATTAACTGGATCATGTACGGCATTTTTATTACCGCCATTCCGCTTATCACCGCGGGTGTGCTGGCGCGTATCGTTGCCAAAATGAATTATTTGACGATTTGCGGCATGCTGGCCGGTTCAATGACCGATCCACCCGCGCTGGCCTTTGCCAACAATCTCCATGCTACCAGCGGTGCAGCCGCGCTATCCTACGCCACGGTTTATCCACTGGTTATGTTCTTGCGTATTATTACGCCGCAGTTACTGGCAGTGGTGTTTTGGGGGATAAGTTAGCGGTATTCATTCGACACAGGCGGTAATCCAGCGGATAGTCGCAGGTGTTACGGAACGTGATGGTATAGCTTAAAAATTCGCCGCGATCGCTACAGGAAAGCGAGGTGATGCGTAATAGCGGCGTATTCTCTTTAATGTGCATTAATGATGCCGTGGTCTTGTCCGCCAGAACAGGTGACAGGCTCTCATAGCGTTCAAGAATGTTCATCCCGCACTCATTTTCAATATAGTGAAATATCGAGCTTTCCAGATGGGCAATTGTCAGGTTGCGATAGAGTTTGACCGGCATATAGCCGTCTTCCAGCGCGATAGATTTCTCGGCGATATTACGTAAGCGACGGACATAGTAGATCTGCTCATCCGTCTGAATGTGTAGCTGTCGGGCAATAGAAGGGGGCGCGCGCATAACGGTAAAGACCAGAACCTGGCTTATCACTTTGCGACCCTGATTCTCCATAGTCTGGTACAGGCCAGTCAACGGAGTAGCCTGCGGATAAAGACCGTTTTGCACGACATAGGTGCCGCTACCGTGCTTACGCATCACCAGTCCCTGGTCAATTAACACATCAATGGCTTTGCGGATCGTCATCCGCGAGACGGCATACTCCTCAGCCAGTTTTTTCTCACCGGGAAGCGGGCTGCCGATATGATAATTTTCGGCACTCAGACGCAACCTGAGTTTATCGGCAATCAGTGGATAAATCATTGTCAGACCGCTCCATGTCTAAATTGTTTGAAGGCACGCGGATCAAGGTGTGGCTGCGCGATTAAAAATAGTGATCTTCCCGATATTCACTGGTGTTTCGATACATGACTGAATAATTGATGAATTCATTTTGTCGACTGTACGTCAGAGCATTGATACATAATATCGGCGTCTTTTCTGTTATCCCCAGCAGTGACGCCACGGGGTTTTCTGCCAGAATGGGCGTCAGGCATTCATAGCTACCGCCAATCTGGATTTTAGCTTCCTTTTCTATATAACTGAACTTTGAACCTTCCAGGTGTGACAGCGAAAGATGGCGAAAAAATCTTACTGGCATATAACTATCTTCAATCATTAACGGCGTGTTATTTACCGAGCGGATTCTTCTCGAATAATATACTTTTTCATTATCGCCTAATTGTAGCTGGGCCGAAATGGCCGCGCTGGCCGCCTGGATTTGAAAGATAAGCACCTGACTGGTGATTTTACCCGTAAAGTTTTTCATTGCCTGAAAGAAATCGGGCAATCTGTGTGTTTCGGGATAGACGTTTTTGTGAATGATAAAAGTGCCTTGCCCCTTTTTTCTGAATACCAGACCCCAACTGGCCAGAAGCGCCGTGGCCTTACGAATTGTCATCCTTGAGACACCAAATTCTTCTGCCAGCCGATGCTCTCCGGGAAGCGCGCTGCTAACGGCGTATTCTGCTATGCCAATTCGAATGCGTAAGGTATTTGCAATAGCTTTATAGATCACCCCTGGACCTCTTTCCGTTGATATATTCTTCAGATCACGCCTTGTGATCCTGTGGCTTCTCGCGATGTTATTTTTGTTATCTTTTTTTGGCCTTTTACCCTGTACAGAATATGGGAGAGAAGTGTACAGGTTCGGCAAAATAAAAACTTGAGCTTTATCACAAATGAATTTTTTATACCGAGAGATGTTTTCGTCGGGTGATTTATTGTGGTGCTGAGACTTTTTGACTTTTAACAATATATAAGGTGTTTGCACAATATATAAGGATTAAAAAATGCTGAGTCAAATACAACGCTTTGGTGGAGCCATGTTTACGCCGGTATTGTTATTTCCTTTCGCCGGAATGATTGTGGGTGTCGCTATTTTACTGCAAAACCCAATGTTTATTGGTTCAGCATTAACTGAACCTAATAGTTTATTTTTACAAATCATTCATATTGTTGAAGAGGGCGGCTGGACCGTCTTCAGAAATATGCCGCTGATATTTGCTGTCGGTTTACCGATAGGCCTTGCAAAAAAAGCTGAGGCGCGAGCGTGTCTTGCCGTCATTATGAGTTTCCTGACCTGGAACTATTTTATCAGCGCAATGGGTATGACCTGGGGGAATTTTTTTGGCGTTGATTTTAACATTGATCCTGTCGCCGGAAGCGGATTAACGATGATGGCGGGCATCAAAACTCTGGATACCAGTATCATTGGCGCTATTGCTATTTCCGGTTTTGTTACCGCATTACATAACCGTTATTTTGATAAAACACTGCCCACCTTTCTCGGGATCTTTCAGGGTACATCGTTTGTGGTCATTATCGCTTTTCTGGCGATGATCCCCTGCGCCTGGCTGACGCTATTCGGTTGGCCAAAAATCCAGATGGGCATTGAATCTTTGCAGGCTTTTCTGCGTACCTCCGGCGCGCTGGGCGTATGGGTATATACCTTGCTGGAACGTATTCTTATTCCAACTGGCCTGCACCATTTTGTCTACGGACCTTTTATGTTTGGTCCGGCAGCCGTTGAAGGGGGAATTGGCGTTTACTGGGCGCAGCATCTGCACGAATTTAGCCAGTCCACCGCGTCAATTAAAACGTTATTTCCTGAGGGCGGATTCGGCCTGTTCGGTAATTCGAAAGTTTTTGGCGCACCGGGTATTGCGCTGGCATTTTATTACACATCGGCACCGCAGAACCGCAAAAAAATTGCGGGTTTATTAATTCCTGCGACGTTAACCGCCATTCTGGTCGGCGTGACCGAACCGCTAGAATTTACTTTTCTCTTTATTTGTCCGCCGCTGTTCGCCGTTCATGCTTTTCTGGCCGCCACGATGGCGACCATCATGTACCTCGCCGGCGTGTCGGCCAATCTTGGCGGTGGCCTGATTGATACGTTTATTCCCCAGGTCTGGCTACCTCTGTTCTACAACCATACTGCCATGATCGGTACGCAAATTATCATCGGCCTGATCTTCACCGGTATTTATTTCCTGGTCTTCCGCACGCTGATTGTGCGCTTCAACCTGAAAACGCCAGGCCGGGAAGATGCTGAGGTGAAGCTCTACACCAAAGCGGACTATACCGCCACGCGTGGCGCTGCGGCGGGTAAAAAGCCCACGCAGGCGGCCGGGTTTTTACAGGCGCTCGGTGGGGCGGGCAATGTTGACAGCATAAACAACTGCGCCACCCGACTGCGCATCACCGTGGTCGACAGTGCAAAAGTAGAAAACGATGAGATATTCAAAGCTCTTGGTGCCCACGGGGTAGTCAGGCGCGGTACGGCAATACAGATCATTGTTGGGCTGAATGTACCGCAGGTACGCGAGCAGCTCGAATCCCTGATGAAAATCCCCTTAACAATCCACACTCATTCCATGACGGAGACTGTATGATGAAAAAATTCTCAGTGGTCATTGCCGGTGGCGGCAGCACCTTTACACCCGGTATTGTTCTGATGCTGTTAGCCAATCAGGATCGCTTACCGTTACGCTCGCTAAAATTCTATGACAATGACGGTGCGCGTCAGGAGATTGTGGCAGAAGCCTGCAAAGTGATCATGAAGAAACAGGCACCGGCTATTGATTTCAGCTATACCACCGATCCGCAGACGGCATTTACCGACGTTGATTTTGTCATGGCCCATATTCGCGTGGGCAAGTATCCCATGCGTGAGCAAGATGAAAAGATCCCATTACGCCACGGTGTATTGGGGCAGGAAACCTGTGGCCCGGGCGGCATTGCCTACGGTATGCGATCCATTGGCGGCGTGCTGCAACTGGTGGATTATATGACGCAATATTCACCAAACGCGTGGATGCTGAACTATTCGAATCCGGCAGCCATCGTGGCAGAAGCCACCCATCGCCTGCGCCCAAATGCAAAAATTCTTAATATCTGCGATATGCCGATTGGCATCGAAAGCCGTTTCGCACAGATTGCCGGACTGCAAAGTCGCAAGCAGCTACGTACACGTTATTACGGCCTCAATCACTTCGGCTGGTGGTCATCAGTTGAGGATTTAGACGGTAATGATTTGCTGCCCATGCTGCGCGCCCATACGCAAAAATACGGTTATGTTCCGTTATCCAGCGTTGAACAGACCGAGGCGAGCTGGAATGACACCTTTGTAAAAATGAAAGATGTGTGTCAGCTCGATCCCGACACGCTGCCGAATACCTACCTCAAATACTATCTCTACCCGGATTATGTTGTTGCCCACTCCGATCCGCAACGGACCCGGGCTAATGAGGTGATGGACCATCGTGAAAAGCATGTGTTCGACGCCTGTCGCGCGATTATTGCCGCTGGTGACGCTACCGCAGGCGAGCTGGAAATTGATGAGCATGCGTCTTATATTGTGGATCTGGCGGCGGCCATTGCTTTCAATACCCAGGAGCGGATGCTGCTGATTGTGCCTAACAACGGGGCGATTCATCACTTTGATGCTGATGCAATGGTCGAGATCCCTTGCCTGGTAGGAAAAAATGGACCTGAACCGCTTACAGTGGGCAATATTCCTCACTTTCAGAAAGGCCTGATGACCCAGCAGTTGATGGTCGAAAAACTGGTGGTTGATGCGTGGGTAGAAGGCTCTTATCAGAAACTGTGGCAGGCGATCACGCTGTCAAAAACCGTACCGAGCGCCTCGGTAGCAAAATCCATCCTCGATGATTTGATTGAAGCAAACAGAGCGTACTGGCCAGAATTACACTGAGTGGCAGACACTCTATTTGCTGTGAAGGCATCCACGATGTAAGCAGGCGGAAGTGGCTGGGTTTGTGGTAGATCTGTCAGAAATCCAGCCACTGTTTTATCCGTCTCTATCTGAACAATAATGAGCATATCAGCAAAGAAAGTGGCTCAGGATGAAAAAAATAATCAGAATAAGAATAATGCCGGGTATTAAGCTAAGACTAAACAGAGCCACATGATAGGTAAGCGTCGCGCCGCCAAAAAATAGCGCGCCCATAATACCCCATCGATTTTCTTTACGCATTCCGCCAATAAATGCGCAGAGCAACGCGGCTATCGCAAGTGTTCTACCGATATTATCCAGAATGCGATCGACATCAACCGATCGCTTGATCTCGCTGTCAGCTTCGCTTTTTTCACCTTTTAACCCGGCGATAATGCCCTGTCTGACGGCGGAGATTTTATTCTGGATCCTGTGCTCTATTGTGGGTTCAGGTGATGATAAAGGGCCAACAGAATAATGGACAACGCCCATCATCAGCGCGATTACGCCGAAAAAAACACCTGACAAACTGAATGGATTCTTTACTGCCATTATATATCTTATCCTCATCTGTTTTTTATCGCGCTAAAGTGTATCACCGGTATTAAACGTGTGAGGTATCAATCTTTACCTTTGACAGACCTGCTATTACGGGTTTTACACCGGGTATCCATTGCTTCGGTTAATATTAATAAAATCGTATCAGGAACCATTATGAAAATTTCTCGCCTTGGCGAAGCGCCGGACTATCGCTTTTCACTGGCAAATGAACGTACCTTTTTAGCGTGGATACGAACCGCGCTAGGATTCCTGGCGGGTGGCATTGGCCTCGATCAGCTTGCCCCTGACTTTGCCACGCCTGCCATGCGCGAATTTCTGGCGCTGCTGTTATGTTTGTTTGCTGGCGGCTTATCCATTTATGGCTACCTGCGCTGGCTGCGCAATGAAAAGGCGATGCGGCTAAAAGAGGACCTGCCCTACACCCATGCCCTGCTGGCGATCAGCGTGATTTTATTGCTTGTCGTGGTCATTGTAATGGTGTTGCTCCTGTATGCCGGGTAATCGTAAAGATCGCCGTCACCACGATCCGGGTCTTCAGCCTGAGCGAACATCGCTGGCCTGGTTTCGCACGCTACTAGGGTATAGCGCTCTGATGGCGCTGGCAGTAAAACACCACTGGCATCAGGCGGGAGCGTTATTCTGGATCTCTATCGGCATACTGATTGTGGCCGCGACGCTGCTGTGGCGCTATACCCGCAGTCGCGGACTAATGGATGTTGAACACAATGATTTTGTTCAACCAAAAGGAGTTCGTGACAAATTTTTGATCTCCCTCGCGGTCCTGTCCCTCGCATTGTTGTTTGCTATTACTCATATAAGACAGCTCATAATATTGATACAGGAATTCTTATGATGGAATACCCTGGCAGGGACGATGCTACCTTTGCGCCCGGGCGCACCGGACAGAAAAAGATGCAGATCGATTTAGCTATCGGTCGGTATCCGCAGCAAGCCTATCGTTATCTACAATCGCTATGCCTGTCCGATATTGATTTTCTTCCCGTGGTGGTACGCGATGCACAGGGAAAACTCAGCGCAGAATCGTTGACGGGTGAGGTATGGGGAAACTTTTTAAGCACGGTTTTTGATATGTGGGTAAGAGAGGATATTGATCGGATATCGGTTTCACTGTTTGATTCCACGCTGAGCATCTGGCGGGGTATCTCGTCAGTCGCCGTTGCACCTGACATGGCCTTTGCAAAGTGCTTTTGCTGTGAGCAGCGGCGGTTTTGTATGGGATGCCGCACAATTAACGATCCTATCTTATGCAGTGGCTATCGTCGGTTTTTTACGTATAGCGCGCCGTATATGCGGGTAATGCGCGATCTGATTAAACAGCATCGTTCACCGGGAGAACTCATGGCAATGCTCAGCTAATCGTCACGCCATTCTTAATAAAATGGCTCCCGCCGCGATCCCACAGGCGGCCAGCATACGTAGCGGCGTTACCCGCTCATGCAAAAATAGAGCGGCAATAAGCGCGCCAAACAAAATCGATGTTTCCCGCAGGGCAGCGACCACCGCCAGCGGTGCCTGCGTCATTGCCCAGAGCGCGAGGCCGTAAGATCCCATTGTCCCAATCCCGCCGGGAATACCTTGCTTCCAGTTTTGTATCAGGTAGCGCGTGACGTCGTGGCGGCGTACCAGCATGGCCCAGGCCAGCAGGCAGGCTCCATTCATAAAAAACGTCCATAGCGTATAACCCAGAGCCGTACCGGAGACGCGAACGCCATGGCCATCAACCAGCGTATAACCCGCAATAAAACAGGCGTTAAGAAGGGCGAAATAAACCCCTTTTTGCAAATGAAAGCGACCGTTAAAGGCCATGGCCAGAATGGCGAGGCAGATGACGCCGATCCCGGTCCAGGCCATGTCAGAAAGCGACTCACCCAGTATCGTCACGCTGATCAATGCCACCAGCAGCGGTGCGGTACCGCGCATCAGTGGATAGGTTTGACTCATATCGGAGATTTGATACGTTTTCGCGACCAGCACGGTATACACCACCTGGAGCATACAGGATGCGATCAGGTAAGGTACGCTGGCCAGCGTTGGCTGCGCAGAGAAGGGCAGTAAAATCAGGGCGATAAGCGCTGCTGAACCGCTAACACTGATAGCAGAGTACAGTTTGTTACTGCCTGCTTTAACGATGGCATTCCAGCTCGCGTGCAACAGCGCGGCAAACAGTAAAACACCGAAAACGGTAAGGGTCATGGTTATTAGTTATAGTGGTTTGTCACAAAAAAGTAACATAACAGTGCAGAGTAAAACCAGCTGCCATTTATGAGAGAGGGGCGGTTCCCCGCCCCTCCCAGGTGCGACTTGAACCTGATTTACCGGAAGTATTTCAGGACGGCATCAAGCAGTTGCAACAAGGCAACAATGAGTTTCAGGATAAGAATGATCATATCCATTTGGCCCATACGCTTCTCCTTTGGCTAAAGGAGCACGACCGACTGGCGTACCTTTCCGCCGCCTGTTGCCAGCCGTATTGTTGGCGTAACACAGTGTGCTCTTTCGGGGTTAAGGCACTGACGGCACCACCCGTTTCAGCCAGGACATCTATCGCGCCGTTATAGAGCGGACCCCGATTCTCACACCGTGAACATAACCATTATAGATAGATACTGTATTTATGAACAGTATTTTATGGACAAAAAAAGACCGCTGATCCATACTCAACGGGTCAAAAAAGAGACTGAAAATTGCGCGCTCTCGCGAGATCGCGTATACTTTTCGCGTTGACGTAACACAGTGTGCTTTACGGCTACCACCCGTAAAACCCTGAAAAAACCTCGCTCCGGCGGGGTTTTTTGTTTTTACAATTTTGTAACGAAAATGTGATCGATAACCCAATTTCACCGTGATACGCAAAAAGCGATTGTCCCGGATGGATTCCTGTGTTTGTATGAAACCACGCACTTCATAAGTAATCAGGTCCCTAATGAACTCTTCCATGCTGAACACGATGCTACTAACAACCGCGCTACCCGCTGCGGCTGTCGTCGTGCGTGTGGTGGTGGTCGTCGGCAATGCGCCGTAGGGTCCGGAACACACGATTCCAAAACCCCGCCGGCGCAAACCGGGCGGGGTTTTTCGTTTAAGCCCTCCCGGAACGTCGGCCCAGAATAAAAGGACTGGAGCATGGCACGTTCGGGCACAATATCGCAGACCTCGCGCTACACTGGCGCGCAATTGATTGTTCATTTACTGGAACGTCAGGGCATCACCACGGTGACGGGGATCCCAGGCGGCACCGTGCTCCCGCTTTATGACGCCCTGAGCCAAAGCAAGACGATTCGCCATGTACTGGCGCGCCATGAGCAGGGGGCGGGATTTATTGCGCAGGGGATGGCGCGTACTCAGGGTACACCTGCCGTCTGTATTGCCTGTAGCGGTCCGGGGGCAACCAATCTGGTCACGGCGATTGCCGACGCCCGTCTCGACTCGATCCCGCTGGTCTGTATTACCGGCCAGGTGCCCGCCTCTATGATTGGTACGGACGCTTTTCAGGAAGTTGATACCTACGGTATTTCTATCCCCATCACCAAACACAACTACTTAGTACGCAATATCGCTGAACTGCCGCAGGTCATTAGCGATGCTTTTCGCATCGCGCAGTCCGGACGGCCTGGCCCGGTGTGGATAGACATTCCTAAGGATGTACAGACCGCTGAAATCGAGATCGATGAATTGCCCGAGCCGGGCGGTCGCGCGGCTGCCCCGGCTTTTGAGATGCAGGATATTCTGGCGGCTGCGACGATGATTAATGCCGCTAAACGTCCGGTACTGTATCTGGGCGGCGGGACGATTAACGCCCCGGCGCAGATACGTCAGCTGGCAGAAAAAGCCAACCTGCCGACGACCATGACGCTTCTGGCTCTGGGCGTATTACCAAAGTCGCATCCGCTTTCGCTCGGCATGTTGGGAATGCACGGTGTTCGCAGCACCAATTTCATCTTGCAGGAAGCCGATTTGCTGATCGTTCTCGGTGCCCGTTTTGATGACCGGGCGATCGGGAAAACAGCTGAGTTTTGCCCAAATGCGAAGATTATCCATATTGATATTGACCGTGCGGAGCTGGGAAAAATCAAACAGCCGCACGTCGCGATTCAGGCCGATGTGGGTGAAGTGCTGACCCGGCTTATTCCTCATATCGAACCTCAGCCGCGTGAAACATGGCGCACGCTGGTGGCGGACTTACAGCGGGAATTCCCCGGAACCATCCCACAGGCAGGCGATCCGCTGAGCCATTATGGCCTGATCAATGCCGTCGCAGCCTGCGTCGACGACAGCGCGATTATTACCACCGACGTAGGGCAGCATCAAATGTGGACCGCTCAGGCTTATCCGCTGAACCGGCCGCGTCAGTGGCTGACATCAGGTGGGCTGGGGACCATGGGCTTTGGTCTGCCTGCCGCCATTGGTGCTGCGCTGGCCAATCCCGAACGTAAAGTGCTGTGCTTTTCCGGCGATGGCAGTCTGATGATGAATATTCAGGAGATGGCCACCGCGGCTGAAAATAATCTGGATGTTAAAATCATTCTCATGAACAACGAGGCGCTGGGACTGGTGCATCAACAGCAGAGTCTGTTTTACACGCAGGGCGTCTTTGCCGCGACCTATCCGGGCACCGTTAACTTTGTGCAGATTGCAGCCGGATTCGGTCTGCAAACCTGCGATCTGAATGCGCAAAGCGATCCGCATGCGGCGCTGCGGGCAATCATTGATCGTCCGGGACCGGCGCTGATCCACGTGCGTATTGATGCCAGTGAAAAAGTG
>Ga0302347_1000974_pt1 | contig 38103 bp, 31 predicted proteins | sample PhyWR1_FD_202178 | JGI IMG/M metagenome (GOLD analysis project Ga0302347, IMG submission 202178) | Leaf surface microbial communities from wheat plants in UC Gill Tract Community Farm, Albany, California, United States - DLSL W.R1 (v2)... | ecosystem: Host-associated > Plants > Phyllosphere >... | reverse complement strand
TGCCTGGCACCTGCGCGAAGCCATCGGGGGTGACGACAGCCGCTACAAGCGCGTGGTGTTCAACGAGATCACCAAGAAGGCGATTCAAGAAGCCTTCTCCAAGCCGGGCGAGCTGGATATCAACCGTGTGAATGCACAGCAGGCGCGTCGCTTCCTCGACCGCGTGGTGGGCTACATGGTCTCGCCACTGCTGTGGGCCAAAATTGCCCGTGGCCTGTCGGCTGGTCGTGTGCAGTCGGTTGCGGTGAAGCTGGTAGTTGAGCGTGAGCGCGAGATTCGTGCGTTCAACCCCGAAGAATACTGGGAAGTTCACGCAGACCTGGGCACTGCCAAGGGTGCGAAAGTGCGCTTTGATGTGGCTCGCGAAAACGGCGAAGCCTTCAAGCCGCTGAACGAAGCCCAGGCCATGGCCGCGCTGGAGAAGCTCAAGGCTTCCAGCTACACCATCGCCAAGCGCGAAGACAAACCGACCAGCAGCAAGCCGTCGGCACCGTTTATTACCTCCACCCTGCAACAGGCCGCGAGTAACCGCCTGGGCTTCGGTGTGAAGAAAACCATGATGATGGCTCAGCGCTTGTATGAAGCGGGCTACATCACGTACATGCGTACCGACTCCACCAACCTCTCGGCCGATGCGGTCGCGATGGCGCGCACTTACATCGAAAGCGAGTTCGGCGAGTCGTACCTGCCGCCGACGCCTAACGTGTACAGCAGCAAGGAAGGCGCACAAGAGGCTCACGAAGCGATTCGTCCTTCAGACGTAAATATGCACCCGAGCAAGCTGTCGGGCATGGAGCGCGACGCTGAGCGGCTCTACGAGCTCATCTGGCGCCAGTTCGTGGCGTGCCAGATGCTGCCGGCCAAATACCTGTCGACCACCGTCAGCGTGGCCGCAGGCGACTTCGAGCTGCGTGCCAAAGGCCGTATCCTCAAGTTCGACGGTTACACCCGTGTAATGCCGCAAATCACCAAGCCTGGCGATGACGATGTACTGCCGGACATGGCCCAGGGCGACGTGCTCAAGCTGATCCAGCTGGACCCGAGCCAGCACTTCACCAAGCCGCCTGCGCGTTATTCGGAAGCGAGCCTGGTGAAAGAGATGGAAAAACGCGGTATTGGTCGTCCGTCGACCTACGCAGCGATTATCGGAACCATCCAGGACCGCGGTTACGTGGCGCTACACAACCGCCGCTTCTACTCCGAGAAAATGGGCGACATCGTTACCGAGCGCCTGTCTGAGAGCTTCTCTGACCTCATGGACTACGGCTTCACCGCCGGCATGGAAGAGAACCTCGATGACGTCGCACAAGGCGAGCGCGACTGGAAAAACGTGCTGGACGAGTTCTACGGCGACTTCAAGAAAAAGCTTGAAGTAGCAGCAGCACCGGACGGCGGCATGCGTGCCAACGAACCGGTCATGACCGATATTCCGTGCAAGGAATGCGGTCGTCCGATGCAAATTCGTACGGCTTCTACTGGCGTGTTCCTGGGTTGCTCGGGTTACAGCCTGCCGCCTAAAGAGCGTTGCAAGGCCACCGTCAACCTGGTGCCGGGCGATGAAATCGCTGCGGACGACGAGGGCGAGTCCGAGTCGCTGGTGCTGTTGGGCAAACACCGCTGCCCAATCTGCAGCACGGCGATGGATGCTTACCTGCTGGATGAAAAACACAAGCTGCACATCTGCGGTAACAACCCGGATTGCGTGGGTTACGAGATCGAAGAAGGCAACTACCGCATCAAGGGCTACGAAGGGCCGAGCCTGGAGTGCGACAAGTGCGGCAGTGAGATGCAGCTCAAGACCGGGCGTTTCGGCAAGTTCTTTGGTTGCACCAATTCGGAGTGCAAGAACACTCGCAAGCTGCTGAAAAGCGGTGAAGCAGCTCCACCGAAAATGGATCCGGTGAAAATGCCGGAGCTCAAGTGCGAGAAGGTCGACGACACCTACATCCTGCGTGATGGTGCTTCGGGGTTGTTCCTGGCGGCGAGCCAGTTCCCGAAAAACCGTGAGACCCGCGCACCGTTGGTGATCGAAATCATCCCGCACAAGGACGAGATTGATCCTAAGTATCACTTCTTGTGTGAAGCGCCAAAGAAAGACCCGGAAGGTCGTCCGGCCGTAATTCGTTACAGCCGCAAGACCAAAGAGCAATACGTACAGACCGAAGTGGACGGCAAGCCGACCGGTTGGCGTGCGTTCTACGACGGTGGTAGCTGGAAAGTAGAAGACAAGCGCAAAGATAAAGACGCTTGAAACTGAGCTGACCGCACCACAAAAAACCGCGCAAGGGCTGCATGCCTTGCGCGGTTTTTTGATTTTGGGTGGGGCAGTTCAAATCTGTAGGAGCGAGCTTGCCTCGCGATCTTTTGATCTTTGGTGGGGTGGCTTCGCTACCCATCGCAGTCTTCGTGCCTCGGCAGCGACTACGGGGATGTTTTGACCCTGGGGTGAAAATCCTCTCATCATGGCCTTGCGCCCTTATCCCCTATACCTGAGACTGCTGTCAGCCCTTACCCATTCGCTGTGGAGCGCCTCAACATGGCTCACGAACTCTATACCCGTACCAATCAGAAAATATATTTCGCCGGTTTGGCCCTTGAGGCCATGAACAAGGCCGGGGAGGGGCGGGCCATGAATGCTCAGGCGCTGGTTCAGGCTGAACGCGAATCGGCCATTTTTCATTTGTATGGTGCCTTACTCGGCTTATGCCATGAAATCGCCGGCTTTTATCGCTTGCCTCAAGCAAATGCTCCGCGGGTCGAGTTGCTGCTGACTCAAGAAGTTTTGGACGCCATAGCCATTCCTGAGCTGGCAGAAATGGTCGAACTGGCCAGAGCGCCGCACACCTGGCTGGCGCAATTGGTTGCCACTCACGCGGCGTTGTACCAGCCTTTGCAGGCGCCGAAGAAGGTTAAGGCAGACGTTTTTCAGCCCCTGATTGAGGCGGTAAATCTGGAGGATGAAGCACCCGAGGAATTAAGCCGCGAGACGCTGGAGGAGTGGCGCCAAAACCTAAAAAGTTTGGCCATCAGGTTTCGTGACGGACTAAATGAGTGTTGAAGGTCGCGGATAAAACTGTACAGTCATTCATCAGTCGGTAATGAAACAGGCTCATATCCTGGAAAAATTACAATGGATGACTGATATAATCCCGCGCTTTCGTGGAGAACAAACCTTTATGCCAACGTCCTTTCTAGAAATTGTCGAATTACCAGACGGCCGTATCGAGTTGCGCCGGGCTGAAGACGAGGGGTCTTTGGTGACGCTTAACTTTTCTGAAGATGCCAAGGCCTTTCTACAAGGTCAGCACGTTGAGGTGGCCAAAGCCATGCTCAGCGTCGGTGTTCAGATGGCAGGCCGATTGGCCGAAGGCGAGCTTGAAAAAGATGAAGGCCCGCGCGTCCTGCACTAAGTGTTCAGGCTGGCAGGCATTACTGGCAGGCTTGTGCAGGGCGCACAAGCACTGTGGCAGTTAGCGACAACCGCTTAACCCAAACGAATATTCAGGCTTTGCCCGTGGCCGGTACGTGCTGCGCTGACCAGTTGTTGGCGAGCGCTGGCAGTCAGCGGGTTAATCCAGCTGACCACGGTGTGGCTACGGCCCAGGCGCAGTGCTTCGCAGGTCAGTTGCAAAGCACTTTTGTTACCGTTGGGTTGCAGGAGCAGAATGCGCTCGCGGTTCAGCCCGGCCTCGCGCAGCCAGCTTTGTGTCAGGCTGGCAGGCGGGGCAATCAGGGTCAGCCAACGGTCGTCTTGTTGCTCGCTGAGTTCGCGAAGCATGGGCGCCAGCAGGTTCAGGCAGTTTCCGGCAGCACCGCGCAGCGACAACTCACTGAAAACTTCAGGTTCGGCGCTCCAGGGTGCATCGAGCACTTCTTTGATCGCAGGGGCCATGGGTTGTGCCATGAACACTTCGAACAAGGGGAGTTGTGCTGGCAGCGGTGTGTGTGGGAACTGCATGACGTCTCCTATTAGCGGCGTATGACGCCGACGCTCAGGCCTTCGATAACCAGTTCCTGCTCTTTGAGATTGACCTCAATGGGCTGGAAATCCGGGTTTTCAGCGATTAGCCAGACCTTGTTGCCTTCGCGCTTGAAGCGCTTGACGGTCACTTCGTCGTCGATACGGGCTACCACAATCTGGCCGTTGCGGGCTTCGCGGCAGGTATGCACAGCCAGAAGGTCGCCATCAAAGATGCCGACGTCCTTCATGCTCATGCCCTGAACCCGCAACAGGTAGTCGGCACGCGGATGGAAAAACGTCGGGTTGATGTTGCAGGACTCTTCGACGTGCTCTTGCGCCAGGATCGGCGCACCGGCAGCGACCCGGCCGATGATGGGCAGGGTGGATTCGTCGGCCTTGGCTTCAAAGCCAGGGATACGAATACCGCGCGAGGCGCCCGGGGTCATTTCGATGGCACCCTTGCGAGCAAGGGCCTTGAGGTGTTCTTCAGCGGCGTTCGGAGACTTGAAGCCCAGTTCCTGTGCGATCTCGGCACGGGTGGGCGGGTATCCGTTGTCATCCAGGCATCGCTTGATGAAGGCCAGGATCTCAGCTTGGCGTGGCGTCAGTTTTAACATGGTGATCGCTCTGTCTTTTTATACAGTGACTGGGATTATATACAGTGAAGGCTTATTGGCAATCCTCCATTTTCCGCCGTCCGCTGGACGGTCATCAATGCTTTGCAGGCTTCGCCTTTTAGAAGGCAAAGCCTTGCTGGCGGCGGCTGTGGTTAAATGCGAGACCGCCCGGTCGCAAACCGAACACGCCGCCTTGACTTTTTACAAGTCGAAACGTATGTTTCAAACAGATGTTTTAATGTTTTGTCAGGCGGAGTAGCCATGGCCCAGTCGGAAACCGTTGAACGTATCCTTGATGCTGCTGAGCAGCTGTTCGCGGAAAAAGGTTTTGCTGAAACTTCATTGCGGCTGATTACCAGCAAAGCCTCGGTCAACCTGGCGGCGGTCAATTACCATTTTGGTTCCAAAAAGGCCTTGATCCAGGCTGTTTTCTCGCGTTTTCTGGGGCCGTTCTGCGCCAATCTGGACCGCGAGCTGGAGCGCCGTCAGGCTAAGCCTGAGCAGCGCCCCAGCCTTGAAGAACTGCTGGAGATGCTGGTCGAGCAGGCGCTGGTAATCCAGCCACGCAGTGGTAATGACCTGTCTATATTCATGCGCCTGCTCGGGTTGGCCTTCAGTCAGAGTCAAGGGCACTTGCGGCGTTATCTCGAAGACATGTACGGCAAGGTGTTTCGCCGCTATATGTTGCTGGTTAACGAAGCCGCCCCGCAGATCCCGCCAATTGAGCTGTTCTGGCGTGTGCACTTTATGCTCGGTGCGGCGGCGTTCAGCATGTCCGGGATCAAGGCCTTGCGGGCCATCGCCGAAACCGATTTTGGGGTGAACACCTCGATCGAGCAGGTGATGCGCCTGATGGTGCCTTTCCTTGCGGCCGGCATGCGTGCCGACAGTGGTGTAACCGACCCCGCCATGGCCAGCGCGCAGCTTCGCCCCCGGACCAAAACCCCACCGGTCGCCGCCAAGGTTTGACCGCGTGCGGGTGGGCGCGGCAGCTTTGTTCCGCTAAGCTAGCCGCCATGCCCAACCCAGACTTATTCCCGTCTCGCTCTTCGCCGCTGCCGCTCTGGTACGCGGCGCGCCTTGCTGTGCCTAGCGTGAAGAGCCGGTTGATAAGCGCTTTCTCTCTTTAAGGATTTCCCATGAGTTCTGCCTTGCAAGGTTCCTTGATGGTGGACGTCGCCGGTACCTGGTTGACGGCTGAAGACCGGCAATTGCTGCGCCAGCCTGAAGTGGGCGGCCTGATCATCTTTGCCCGCAATATTGAGCACCCGCGCCAGGTGCGTGAGTTGAGTGCATCGATTCGCGCCATTCGCCCGGATTTGCTGTTGGCCGTCGACCAGGAGGGCGGCCGCGTACAGCGTCTGCGCCAAGGTTTTGTCCGCCTGCCGGCGATGCGCGCAATCGCCGACACCCCCAACGCCGAGTACTTGGCCGAGCAGTGTGGCTGGATCATGGCCACCGAAGTATTGGCGGTCGGTCTGGACCTGAGTTTTGCTCCGGTACTGGACCTCGATTACCAGCGCAGTGCGGTGGTGGGGACTCGCTCGTTTGAAGGAGACCCAGAGCGCGCCGCGCAATTGGCAGGCGCCTTTATTCGCGGGATGAACGCGGCGGGCATGGCCGCGACCGGTAAGCATTTTCCGGGGCATGGGTGGGCAGAGGCTGATTCTCATGTCGCCATCCCGACTGATGAACGCAGCCTGGAGCAGATTCGCAGCCATGATCTGGTGCCGTTTGCCCGTCTGAGCAAGCACTTGTCAGGCGTGATGCCTGCGCACGTGATCTACCCGCAAGTCGACAGCCAGCCTGCCGGGTTCTCCCGTCGCTGGTTGCAGGACATTTTGCGGGGCGAGCTGCAATTTGACGGGGTGATTTTCAGTGACGACCTGTCGATGGCCGGTGCCCATGTGGTCGGCGATGCGGCGAGCCGCATTGAGGCCGCCTTGTCTGCCGGGTGTGACATGGGCCTGGTGTGCAACGACCGTGCGGCTGCCGAGTTGGCCCTCAGTGCTGCTCAGCGCCTTAAAGTCACGCCTTCTGCGCGTATTGCGCGGATGCGTGCGCAAGCCTGGGCCAGCACCGACTACCGTCAGGACCCGCGCTGGTTGGTGGCCACGGGCGCCCTTAAAGATGCTCAATTGATTGATTAATGCACGTGCTCAAGAGGCAGATTCAATGACGGTTTACGCAATTATTGGTGGCACGGGGCTGACCCAACTCGACGGCTTGACCATCAGCCGTTCGCTGGCGTTGGACACGCCTTACGGCCCGACTTCAGCCGATATCCAGATCGGTGAATTTGGCGGCCGTGAAGTGCTGTTTTTAGCACGCCACGGCCATCCGCACCGGGTGCCGCCGCATCAGGTCAACTACCGCGCCAACCTGTGGGCCTTGAAGCAGGCAGGTGCCGAGGCGATTTTGGCGGTGAATGCCGTGGGCGGGATTCACATGGCGATGGGCACCGGGCATTTCTGCGTGCCGCATCAGTTGATCGACTACACCAGCGGCCGCGAACACACCTATTTCGCCGGTGATCTGGAGCACGTAACCCACATCGACTTCAGCTTTCCCTACACCGAAGCCTTGCGTGAAAAACTGATCAGCGCACTGGCAGCCGAAGGCTGTTCGTACAGCACCCATGGTGTGTATGCCGCAACCCAAGGCCCGCGTCTGGAAACCGTGGCTGAAATCGCCCGTCTTGAGCGTGATGGCTGCGACATTGTGGGCATGACCGGCATGCCTGAAGCGGCGTTGGCCCGCGAACTGGACCTGGACTACGCGTGTCTGGCGCTGGTGGTAAATCCGGCAGCGGGCAAGACCACAGCGGTGATTACCATGGCTGAAATCGAGCAGGCGCTGCACGACGGCATGGGCAAAGTTAAAGCGACCCTGGCGCGGGTGTTGACCGACCACCATTGATAGTTAATCAGGCAGTGCAGTGAATGCTCTCTATAGAAAACCTGTTGCACAGTGGCGACTGGGCTATTGGCTTTAGCAAGGGCGCCCTTGAACGTGGACGCAAGTACTTTCGAGAAGATCGTGTCGAGTTGCTCAGTAGTGATGACGTCTGCATACATGGCACGTGCGTGGGTGGAGAAGGTTATGCCTACGAACAACTGATCGGTATCGAGTCTGATCTTGCAGGTGAACAGTTTCTGAACTGTTCATGTACTTGTCCGGTCGCCTTTGATTGCAAGCACTGCGCTGCTGTTTTGTATTATGTGCTCAGCACACAGTCTCAAGAACGGCTGCAAAGGCTTGGTGAGAACATGGGCACTGGCCTGGAACGTTGGCTTGATGCCCTTTCAGGCAGCAAGAGTGCCGCGGGTCCTGCTAAAAAAGACAACGACACATGCCTTTTATATCGGCTTGTGTCAAACCGCCAAAAGGGGAGTTGGCAGGTAGAGTTCTTCACGGGCCGACGTCTGCAAGACGGCAGCCTTGGAGATTTGCAGCGCTGCACGTTTACCCACGAGACCGTGCACAATTCGCCCAATTACGTGCTTGAGTCGGACCTTAAGTTTATTCGTCTGTTTTTAGCCAGCCATAGCAACGCGAGCTATGTGTCAGGCGTAGAGCTCAAAGGGCGTATCGGTAGTGAACTGCTTGAGTTACTCCTTGAAACGTCACGGCTGTTTCTCGATGTTGACTCGCAGCAACCATTGGTTGCTTCGCCGCTGCGCCCTGCAACCTTCAATTGGGTTGAACAAGCGAACGGTCATTACCGCGGTCAATGGTTTGCCTCTGACCAGCCGCTGGATGTTGTTCTGGCGCTTGAACCGCTGCACTACATTGACGTCGAACGGATGCACGTTGGGCCGCTGCAGTATGACTTGAGCGACAAACTGGCTTGTCACTTGCTTGTGGCTCCGGACATTCCGGCGCAGCATGCCCTGGAGTTCAGTCATCGCATGCGTGCCATAGTCGATACGGTAGCTGCACCGGTCACACTGACTGAGCGGGTTGTCGACGATATTACTCCCCTAGCGCATTTGACCTTGGGAAGCGTTGTGCAGACCTCGTGGCGCGCCCCCCGTCCCTTTGAACACCGTGCCGTGTTGGGTTTCAGCTACGCGGGTCACTCTGTAGCAGATAAAAAGTCCAGCGAAATACGTGTGTTGTCGGGCAGTGAAACCCAGCGTATCCAGCGCCAGCCAGCGGCTGAAAAAGCGCTTCGTCAGGCACTGCTCAAGGTCGGCTTCAAAAGAGTGATAGGTCAAAGTGCCCCATTGCCCGGCGTGACCGGTGAGCTATTTGAGCAAGTGAGTGATGCGGGCTGGATTAATTTTGTCCAATCTGGTCTGGAGCGCTTGCGTGGCTTGGGCTGGCAGATCGTAATCAATCAAGGCTTTCACTTTGAACTCCACGAAGTCGGGCAATGGTATGCCGATATCGAGGAAGGGCCAGGGCATGCCTGGTTTGATCTGGAGTTGGGCATTGAGGTCAATGGTCAACGTTATAGCCTGTTACCGATTTTGCTTAACGTGTTGAGACGCAACCCTGAACTGTTAGATCCGCAATCCATGGCTCTGCGCAAGGATGACGAGCCGATGTTGGTCAATCTTCATTATTCGACTTATCAATACGGGCTGCAAAAGCCAGCCTTGAACGTCGTCTTGCCCTATGGTCGTATCAAGCCGCTGATGACAACCCTCAGCGAGTTGTATTTAAACGAGCATCGTGGCAATTCATTGCGCCTGAGTGCTCTGGATGCCGCACGTCTCAGTGCGTTGGACGATATACCGCTGGTATGGCAAGGGGGCGAGCGTCAGCGTGACTTTGCCAAGCGCCTTAAGCAGTCAGACTATGTCGCGGTACCTGCGCCAGAGGGGTTAAACGCCACGCTGCGCCCTTACCAACTGGAAGGCGTCAACTGGATGCAAGCGCTGCGTGAGCTTGAGGTAGGAGGCATCCTGGGTGACGACATGGGCTTGGGCAAGACATTGCAAGCCCTGACTCATTTACTGCAACTCAAGCAGAACGGTCAGCTTGACTCGCCTGCCCTGGCGATCATGCCCACCAGTCTGATACCTAACTGGCTCGACGAAGCGGCGCGTTTTACCCCGCAACTCAAAGTGCTGGCCTTGCATGGAAACAATCGCCAAAAAGACTTCGATCAGTTGGCAAACTACGATTTGGTCTTGAGCACCTACGCCTTATTGCCACGTGACCTGGAAACACTTGAACCGCTCGTCTGGAGTGTTGTGATTCTGGATGAGGCACAGAACATTAAAAATCCGACGAGCAAGGCCGCCCAAGCCGCACGGCAGTTGCAGGCAGCACAACGCGTGTGTCTGTCTGGTACGCCTTTGGAAAACCACTTGGGTGAGCTGTGGTCCTTGTTTCACTTTTTGTTGCCGGGTTGGTTGGGTGATAACAAAACGTTCAATCGTGATTACCGTACGCCCATCGAAAAGCATGGCAACAGTGAGCGCATGCACAGCCTGACGGCGCGTATCAAACCGTTTTTGTTACGCCGAACCAAAGAGCAGGTTGCCGCTGAATTACCCGCGAAAACTGAAATCGTGCATTGGGTTGATTTGAGCGATACCCAGCGTGATGTCTATGAAACCGTTCGCGTTGCAATGGACAAAAAGGTGCGTGATGAAATCAAGCGCAGCGGGATAGGCGGCAGTCAGATCATCATCCTCGAAGCGTTGCTCAAACTGCGTCAGGTGTGCTGCGATTTGCGCTTGGTCAAGAGCGCATCAGCCGTGACTACCAAGCGGACGTTGACTGGAAAGCTGGGCAGCTTGATGGAAATCATTGAAGAGTTGCTGGGTGAAGGCCGAAAGATTTTGCTGTTCTCACAATTCACTTCAATGCTGGCATTGATAGAGCAAGAGCTGGCGCAGCGCAACGTTGCCTATTCGCTGCTGACCGGTGATACCAAGGATCGGCGCACGCCGGTTAAAAACTTCCAGGACGGCAAAGTTCCACTCTTTTTAATCAGCTTGAAGGCCGGAGGTACGGGCCTTAATTTGACAGCGGCTGACACGGTGATTCATTACGACCCATGGTGGAATCCGGCGGCTGAAAACCAGGCCACTGATCGTGCACACCGAATTGGTCAGGATAAGCCTGTATTCGTTTACAAGATGATTGCGCGCGGCACCGTAGAAGAAAAAATCCAGGCGTTGCAACAGAAGAAAGCGCATTTGGCTGCAGGTGTTTTAGAAGGCAGCTTGAGCAGCGGCTGGAAGCTTGAACAGAGTGACATTGACGCGTTGTTCGCCCCGTTGAAGGGGTAATGTGCGCGGGTTATGTAGGCGCTTGCCTCGCGATCTTTAAAAGGGAAAAAAGATCGCGAGGCAAGCTCGCTCCTACAGATAGGTGTTTTAGCGTTTTTCGTTTTTAGGCGGCAATGGCGCGAACAAGGCGTCGATGTCGTCGTCTTGCAGTTTCCAGTCTCCGGCGATGCGTCCATCGAGTACGCCTGCCGCCAGATCTGATTTTTCCTGCTGCAGGTGCTGGATTTTCTCTTCCACGGTGCCGCGCGCAATCATCTTGTACACAAACACCGGTTTTTCCTGGCCAATGCGATAGGCGCGGTCGGTGGCCTGGTTTTCGGCGGCCGGGTTCCACCATGGGTCGTAGTGGATCACGGTGTCGGCTTCGGTCAGGTTTAACCCAACACCACCCGCCTTGAGGCTGATCAGGAAGATCTGCAGCTTGCCGCTCTGGAAGTCCTTGACCGGCGCGCGTCGGTCGCGGGTTTGCCCGGTGAGCAGGGCGTAGCGGATGTTGCGCTTCTTCAGTTCGGCTTCGATCAGTTCCAGCATCGAGGTGAACTGCGAAAACAACAGGATGCGCCGACCCTCGGCAAACAGTTCTTCAAGCATGGTCATCAAGCTGTCCAGCTTGCCCGAGGTGCTGCCTTTTTTCGGTGGTGTGTTGCTGACCAGGCGCAGGTCGCAGCACACTTGACGCAGTTTAAGCAGCGCTTCAAGGATGATGATCTGGCTACGGCCTACACCTTTGCGGGTGATTTCGTCGCGGACCTTTTTATCCATCGCCAGGCGCATGGTTTCGTACACGTCGCGCTGGGCCTCGTTGAGGTCGACCCAATGGATGATCTCGGTTTTCGGCGGCAGCTCGGTGGCGACTTGTTCTTTGGTGCGACGCAACAAAAACGGTTTTATCCGGGCATTCAGGTGCTGCAAGCGCTCGTCGCTGCCCTGGCGCTCAATCGGCACCCGGTAGTTGTGGTTGAAGGTTTTAATGTCGCCCAACCATCCGGGAAGCAGGAAGTGAAACAGTGACCACAGCTCGCCCAAGTGGTTTTCCAGCGGCGTGCCGCTCAGGCACAGGCGCTGGCGGGCCACCAGCTCGCAGGCAGCCAGTGACGCCTTGCTGCCGGGGTTCTTGATGTACTGCGCTTCGTCGAGGATCAATACGTGCAGCGCTAATTTGGCCAACTGCTCACTGTCTTTGGGCAGCAGTGCGTAGGTGGTGAGGATCAGGTCGTAGTCGTTAAGGTGGTCGAAGTGTTTTTTGCGCGTTGCGCCCACCAGTGCCAGCACCTTGAGTTGCGGGGTGAAATGCGCGGCTTCATCCAGCCAGTTGGGGATCAAGCTGGTGGGCATTACGACCATGGCCGGGCGGTCGAGGCGTCCGGCATTTTTCTCGCAAAGAACATGCGCCAGTGTTTGCAGGGTTTTGCCCAGGCCCATGTCGTCCGCAAGAATGCCGCCGACTTCAAGCTGGCGCAGTGACTGCATCCAGCTCAGTCCCTCCAGCTGATAGGGGCGCAGGTTGGCATTGAGTCCTTCGGGGGCGTCGACGCTGAAGTCTTTGATGTCGCGCAGGCGTTGGGCAAAACCACGGATGTGCTCGCCGCCTTCCCAGCGCAACGGCATGGCGTCCAGTGCATTAAGGCGCGGGGCGTCAGCACTTTTGATGCGCAATGCGGTGGCGCCCGGCTCACCCAGATAGAACTCGTCGAGGGTCGCCAGCACCGGTTTCAGGCGGCCATAGGGCAGCGCAACTTGCAGTGGGCCGTGGCCGCTGTTGGGCGTGGCCGGGATATTCACCAGAATCAGTTCGTCGTCGCGACGTCGGGCGAGCTTTTCGGGGCTGAGGATGTCGGTGTGCGAGCGCATCAGGTTCAGCAGAATCGGCAGCAAGCTCAGGCGCTGGCCGTTGACGATGATCCCCAGCTCCAGGTCGAACCAGTCGTGCTCCGGGGCTTCGTCGACGTTGGCGTACCAGTCTTCGATCGGCGACAGGTCAAAGCCGAAATCTTCGTCAATCTGTAGCTCCCAGCCTTGCTCGCGCAGGTCGGGCATCTGGTTCAGGGTGAAGTTGAGCCAGGCGCTGTCGTTGACCATCTCAAACAGTTCGCCGGCGCTCTCCGGCAGGGCTTTGCTCTGGCGGGTAGCGATTTTGAAGCCCAGCTCGCGCAACTGCTCGCGAAAGGCGTTTTCGGCCTCGGGCTGGCGTTTGATGCGCAGGGTTTGGTGCTCCTGGCGTATCAGGATATCTGCGGCTTTGTGCCCGCTGGCGTAGTGATCCAGGTAATTGAATGACAGCGCGGCGCGGTGCTGGGTGTAGCGCTGCATTTTCCCGTTGCGCGGTTCGAAGGCGCTGAATTCGGCGCTGGCCAGCCACAGGCGTGGCGTAGGCTGCACGTCTTCACTCAGCACTTCTGGGAGGTTGTTGGGGCGGCGCGAGTCGAGTACGGCCTGGAGTTTTTCCAGAAGCTCAGCGTCCTGGGCAGCAGCGGGGTAGTTCAAGGTGTCTTCAATCTTCAGTAAAACGGCAGCGGTGTGCTTGCAGTTAGTGCGTACAGGGCACGTACAGTTCGCGCTCACCAGCAGCAGGGTGCCTTTGGCGGATTCGCGTAACTGTATGGTCTGGCGATAGGTGTTGTCCCCCGAACCCTGGCAACTGGCCGTGATCAGGCTGTCGCCGATCTGCGCGATTCTGACACGGTTTTCCCGGGCGTAGCGGCGGCCACGCTCCAGGCTTTGTTCTTTGAAACGACTGACCCAAGTCGGTGCGAGCGGCTTGGTCAGTCGCGGGTTCAGGTTCGGGGGCATGGGCGTTTCATTACGCAGGTCCCATTACGACGACTTCGGCGTGAGGCGCTCCAGGAGGGCCTCGATGACATTGAAGCGTTCGTCCGGGCGTTCCATCGGCACCATAAATTTAAACAGCGTGGCGCCTTCGAATTTATAGCGGTTGGGCTGGCTTTGGATCAGTTTGATCAAGGTCAGCGGATCAACTGGTGTGTCGGAGGCAAATTCGACACGCCCGCCTTGTGGCCCGGCGTCGATCTTCTTGATGCCCAGTTGTTCGGCCTGCAATTTGAGCAGGGTAATGCGCACCAGGTTCTTGGTTGGCTCCGGGAGCAGGCCAAAGCGGTCGATCATCTCGACCTGCAAGTCCTTGAGGCCGTCTTCGTCGGTGGCCGAGGCAATGCGCTTGTAGAGGATCAGGCGCGCATGCACATCCGGCAAGTACGACTCCGGGATCAGTGCGGGCACGCGCAGGTTGATTTCAGGCCCGCCGCCCAGCGGTTGCTCAAGGTTGGGCTGCTCGCCCTTGCGAATCGACTTGACCGCGCGCTCGAGCATTTCCATGTAGAGGGTAAAACCGACCGCCTGGATCTGGCCGCTTTGGCCGTCGCCGAGCAGCTCGCCCGCACCACGGATTTCCAGGTCGTTGGTGGCCAGAACAAAACCGGCGCCCAGGTCCTGGGTGTTGGCGATGGCTTCGAGGCGCTTTTGCGCGTCGCCGGTGATTTGCTGGCGCGGTGGCGTCAACAGGTAGGCGTAGGCCTGGTGGTGACTGCGTCCGACGCGGCCGCGCAATTGGTGCAACTGCGCCAGGCCAAATTTGTCCGCACGCTCGATGATGATGGTGTTGGCGCTCGGCACGTCGATACCGGTTTCGATGATGGTCGACGCGATCAGAACGTTAAAGCGCTTGTGGTAGAAGTCGCTCATCACCTGTTCGAGTTCGCTTTCGCGCATCTGCCCGTGGCCGATGCCGATCCTCGCCTCGGGCACCAGGGCTGCCAGTTCGGCGGCACATTTTTCGATGCTCTTAACGTCGTTGTGCAGGTAGTACACCTGGCCACCACGGAGCAATTCACGCAGCAGGGCCTCTTTGACCGTGCTGTTGTTTTGCTCCATGACGAAGGTGCGCACCGACAGCCGGCGCGCCGGTGGCGTGGCAATGATCGACAGGTCGCGCATGCCCGACACCGCCATGTTCAGCGTGCGCGGGATCGGCGTTGCAGTGAGGGTCAGAATGTCGACTTCGCTGCGCAGGGCCTTGAGCTGTTCTTTTTGGCGCACCCCGAAGCGGTGTTCTTCGTCGATGATCACCAGCCCCAGGTTTTTGATTTTGACGTCGTCCTGCAGCAGCTTGTGCGTGCCGATCACGATGTCGATCTTGCCTTCGGCCAGGTCGGCCACGGCCTGGTTGATCTCTTTGGCGGACTTGAAGCGGCTCATCACTTCAACGCGCACCGGCCAGTCGGCAAAGCGGTCGCGGAAGCTGTTGTAGTGCTGTTGGGCGAGCAGGGTGGTTGGCACCAGAATCGCCACCTGACGGCCGCCGTGCACGGCAATAAAGGCCGCACGCATGGCCACCTCGGTTTTACCGAAGCCCACATCGCCACACACCAGACGGTCCATCGGCTTGGGCGACAACATGTCGGCGCGCACGGCTTCGATGGTGGTTTGCTGGTCCGGGGTTTCTTCAAACGGGAAGCCAGCACTGAAGGTGGCGTAATCGGCCTTCGGGTCGGCAAACGCATGGCCTTCGCGGGCGGCGCGGCGGGCGTAGATGTCGAGCAGCTCGGCGGCCACGTCACGCACTTGTTCGGCGGCTTTGCGTTTGGCTTTTTGCCAGGTCTCGGAGCCCAGGCGGTGCAGCGGCGCCAGTTCGTCATCGCTGCCGGTGTAGCGGGCAATCAGGTGCAGGTTGGCCACCGGCACGTAGAGCTTGGCGCCTTCGGCGTATTCCAGAGTAAGGAATTCGGCGACCTGATTGTCGACTTCCAGCGTCGCCAGCCCCTGATAACGCCCCACGCCGTGGTCAATGTGCACCACCGGCGCGCCTTCGCGCAGTTCGGTGAGGTTTTTGATCACTGCGTCGTTGTTGGCGTCGGCGCGTTTTTCACGGCGTCGACGTTGCATGACGCGTTGCCCGAACAGCGGGCTTTCGGCGATCAGCGCCAGGGCCGGTTCATCCAGCAGCAAGCCTTCATCCAGCGGGGCGATGGTGATCGCCAGGCGGTGTTTGCTGGCGACAAAGTCAGGCCAGTTGTCGACGTTTTTCGGCCGCAGCTTCAGGCGTTCGAGCAGTTCGAGCAGCACTTCGCGGCGCCCGGCCGATTCGGCGGTGAACAGCACGCGGCCATCAAATTGCTCGAGGAAGCCGGACAACGCCGCCAACGGCTGGTTGGCCTTGGCTTCAATGGCCAGGTTCGGCAGCGGTTGCGCCGGGAAGCGTTCGCGGCCACTGCCAGCGTCGATGTCGTCCTGGCTGGCGACCACGCGTGGCCAGCTTTTAAGCCGGGCGAAGCAGTCTTCAACCGGCAGGAACAGTTCGGCCGGGGGCAGCAAAGGGCGCGACGGATCAATGCGGCGTTCTTCGTAGCGGTTGCGCACATCTGACCAGAAGTTCTCTGCCGCCTGCTCGATACCCGGCAGCGAGAACACTTGCGTGTCCCCCGGCAGGTAGTCGAACAGCGTCGAGGTTTCGTCGAAAAACAGCGGCAGGTAATACTCGATCCCCGCCGGGGTGATCCCGCTGGTCAGGTCTTGAAAGATCGGGCAGCGACGGAAGTCGACATCGAAGCGCTCGCGAAAACGCGCCTTGAATCGGGTCACGGCGTCTTTTTGCAGCGGGAACTCGCGGGCCGGCAGCAAGCGCACCGACTCCACTTTGTCGATGGAGCGCTGGGTCTCCGGATCGAAGGTGCGCAGGGTCTCGATTTCATCGTCGAACAGATCGATCCGGTACGGCAGTTTGCTGCCCATCGGGAACAGGTCGATCAACGCACCGCGCACGGCGAACTCGCCATGCTCATACACCGTGTCAACGCAGCGATAACCACTGGCCTCAAGGCGCGTGCGCATTTGCTCGACATCAAGCTTTTGCCCCACGTCCAGCACCAGGCTGCTGCCCAGCAGGAACTTGGTCGGCGCCAGGCGATGTAGGGCGGTAGTGATCGGCACTACCAAAACACCGTGGTCTAGCTCTGGCAGCCTGTAAAGGCTGGCAATGCGCTGGGAAATGATGTCCTGGTGCGGCGAGAACAAGTCGTAGGGCAGGGTTTCCCAATCGGGGAAATGCAGTACCGGCAGTTCAGGGGCGAAAAAGCGTAGTTCCTGCTCAAGGCGTTCAGCGCTTTGGCTGTCGGCAGTCAGGAGCAGGGTGAAGCGCTTGGCGGCGCTGGCGGCCTCGGCAATGGCGAGGCTCAGGGCAGCACCGGGCAGATTGCTCCAGTGCTGTTTACCTGCCGTAGCAGGGAGTTTGGGTAGACGCAGGACGGGCACGGAAGGTTGAGCTCCAAGCGTTGCGGCAAAGAGGCTAAGTGTAACGGCCAAGGGGATGGCTGTCAGTTGCCGTCTTTAATGGAGTCTTGAATTCACCGCTTCAAGGCGTAAAACACTGGGCCAGAGGGCGTTGCAGGGCGGCTTGAAGCCGCAAAAAAGCCCATTGTTAGAAAATTATTTACCTTTATTTATTGGTGCTTAAACGTTTCAGTTGAGGTGTGTGACAGGCGTGCATTGCCCATGTCTGGACACAACTGCATAATGTAGCCCCTTTTTTCAGCCCCTACATGTGGAAGGTTCCCGTGACTCAGAAGCCCGACCAGTGTCTTGGTGAATGGATCGACCGTGAAGCACTCGCAGAAGCGATGATTCCGCTCATCGGTCAGCTTTACCGCAATAACAATGTGGTGAGTTCGATCTATGGCCGCAGCCTGATCAACCGTTCAGTCATTGCGATTCTCAAAGCGCACCGCTTTGCCCGTCATCGCCAGTCCGATGACAGCGAATTGTCCGTGCACGAAACTTTCCCGCTGCTCAAAGCGATGAGCGAGCTCAAGCTCGGCGCCGCGTCGGTAGACCTGGGCAAGCTGGCAGTCAAGTTCAAGGCTGAAGGCAATGGCCGTACGGCCGAGCAGTTTGTTCGCGAAGAACTGGCCGATGTGGTTGGTCAGCAAAACGCTTCTGCACGTAAAGGCACTGACGTTGTGCTGTACGGCTTCGGTCGTATCGGCCGTCTGCTGGCCCGTATCCTGATCGAAAAAACCGGTGGCGGCGACGGCCTGCGTCTGCGTGCCATCGTTGTGCGCAAAGGCGCCGAAAACGATCTGGTCAAGCGCGCCAGCTTGCTGCGTCGTGACTCGGTACATGGTCCGTTCGACGGCACCATCGTGGTCGATGAAGAAAACAACACCATCACCGCCAACGGTAACCTGATCCAGGTGATCTACGCGAAGAACCCGACTGAGGTGGACTACACCCAGTACGGCATTCAGAACGCCCTGCTGGTGGACAACACCGGTGTATGGCGTGACGCCGACGGCCTGGGTCAGCACTTGCAGTGCCCGGGTATCGACCGCGTTGTTCTGACTGCGCCGGGTAAAGGCAAGCTGAAGAACATCGTTCACGGTATCAACCACGGCGAAATCACCGCAGACGACAAGATCGTTTCGGCGGCATCCTGCACCACCAACGCCATCGTGCCGGTGCTCAAAGCTGTCAACGACAAGTTCGGTATCGTCAACGGTCACGTTGAGACTGTTCACTCGTACACCAACGACCAGAATCTGATCGACAACTTCCACAAAGGCGATCGCCGTGGCCGTAGCGCTGCGCTGAACATGGTCATCACCGAGACCGGTGCTGCGACAGCTGCTGCCAAGGCATTGCCTGAGCTGGCTGGCAAGCTGACCGGTAACGCGATCCGCGTTCCGACGCCAAACGTGTCGATGGCCATTCTCAATCTGAACCTTGAGAAGTCGGCTACCCGCGAAGAAATGAACGACTACCTGCGTCACATGGCGCTGCACTCCGATCTGCACAAGCAAATCGATTTCGTGAGCTCCCAGGAAGTGGTATCGACTGACTTCGTAGGTTCGCGTCACGCCGGTGTGGTGGATGCTGAAGCGACTATCTGCAATGACAACCGCGTTGTGCTGTACGTGTGGTACGACAACGAATTCGGTTACAGCTGCCAGGTAGTGCGCGTGATGGAAGACATGGCCGGGGTTAACCCGCCAGCGTTCCCGCGCTAAGCACTCGCTGCAACTAAAAACGCCCCGACTGGTTCGGGGCGTTTTTGTGTGCGGCATTTAAAAACCTGTAGGAGCGAGCTTGTCTCGCGATCTTTTAAACGATCAAAAGATCGCGAGGCAAGCTCACTCCTACAGATAGGCGCAGGTCCGCTTAAGCCGCTTGCGCTACGCGCAACTGATGCTTGTTACCGCGAAACAACGCCACGGTGGCAATCAGGCCCAGCACGGCGGCACCGGTTAGCCACAGGCCGGGCGCTGCTTTGTTATCCAAGGCGTGGATCAGGTAGGTACACGCGGCCGGGGTAAAGCCGCCGAAGGTCGCAGTGGCCAGGCTGTAAGCCAGTGAGAAGCCTGTGGTACGCACTTCTGCGGGCATGATTTCGGTCAGGGCAACCACCATCGCACCGTTGTACGAGCCGTACAGGAACGACAACCACAACTCCACGATCAGCAAGTGGCTGAAGCTCGGGTTGGCCACCAGCCAGGACAAGGCCGGGTAGGCGGTGAGGATGGCGAGAATGGTTGCGCCCAGCAGCAGCGGTCGGCGACCGATTTTGTCAGACAGTGCGCCCATGATCGGCAGCCAGATAAAGTTCGACAGGCCGATGCAGACGGTCACCAGCAACGCTTCAAGATCTGACAGGTGCAGCTCGGTCTTGCCGAAGGTCGGGGTGTAGGCGGTGATCAGGTAGAAAGACACAGTGGTCATGACCACCAGCGCCATACCGCCCAGTACCAGGCCAAAGTTCTGGCCGATGGAGGTTATGATTTCGCGCAGGGTAGGGCGATGTTTGCGGGCTTCGAACTCCGGTGTTTCTTCCATGGACTTACGGATGACAAAGATCACCGGCACGATCATGCAGCCGATCAAAAACGGAATCCGCCAGCCCCAGTCACCCATGTCTTCCGGGCTCAACCAGTGGTTCAAACCAACGCCCATCAAGCCTGCGAAAACCACCGCAGCCTGTTGGCTCGCGGACTGCCAGCTCACGAAGAAGCCTTTGCGGCCCGGTGTGGCGATTTCTGCCAGGTACACCGATACGCCGCCCAACTCCACGCCCGCCGAGAAACCTTGCAGCAGACGGCCAAGCAGCACTAGCAGCGGTGCCGCGACGCCCAGGGTGGCATAACCCGGTACGCAGGCAATCAGTACGGTGCCCATGGCCATCAGGGCCAGGGTAATGATCAAACCTTTACGACGGCCGTGGCGGTCGATGTAGGCACCCAGAAAAATAGCGCCCAATGGACGCATCAGGAAACCGGCGCCGAAGGTCGCCAGGGCAAGCATTAAGGATGCGAAAGCGCTGTCGCTGGGGAAGAAGGTTTTGGCAATGGCCGTGGCGTAAAAGCCAAAGACCATGAAGTCGAACATTTCGAGAAAGTTGCCGCTGACAACGCGAAAAATCGCTTTGCCTTTGCCTGTACTGGAGGCCATCAGAAATCACCCGCTGTTATCTGTTTTATGCGTAATCCATGTTTGTTGCTTGTCCACACTGCAAGATCAAGGCGCACGCCGTTGTACAAAACAGTTTTGTAACGATATGTGTATCAAGCTGTCCAGGCAACTTTTGTTGCTGTTGCGCATCGGATTCAAGGGCTTTGGGCCCGCAAAGGCTGGCATTTTTTTAATTAATCCTGGCGGGGTGAGCGAGATGCTCCGGCGGATTTTGGGCTTTTGATGATTTTTTGCGCACAAGATGAACGCACATTACGTGCATCACAGCTCTCGCGTTTTACAGCGAGGGCTGCTTTTGGCGAGGCTGACATGAGGGTGAAATGCAAACGGTGATGTAGTGCAGACAAAATTAGCCTACGACAAGACCAAGGGTTAATGTTCGCCGCGGTCAGGCTTCTATAGACTGTGCCCCACGTTTTGATCCTTCATGGCGCTGGCCGCGACATGATTTAGCCGTAGGTGCCCAAAGCGGTGCCACGGCCTGTTCTGAGGAGTACGCATGGCTGTCTACAACTACGATGTAGTGGTACTGGGCTCTGGCCCTGCAGGAGAAGGCGCGGCAATGAACGCCGCTAAAGCAGGGCGCAAGGTAGCAATGGTCGACAGCCGGCGTCAGGTCGGCGGCAACTGCACGCACTTGGGCACGATCCCGTCCAAAGCCTTGCGTCACTCGGTTCGCCAGATCATGCAGTTCAACACCAACCCGATGTTCCGGGCCATTGGTGAGCCGCGTTGGTTCTCGTTCCCGGACGTGCTTAAAAGCGCTGAAAAAGTCATTTCCAAGCAAGTGGCTTCGCGCACCGGTTACTACGCGCGCAACCGCGTTGACCTGTTCTTCGGTATCGGCAGCTTCAACGACGAACAGTCCATTCAGGTGGTATGCCCTAACGGCGTGGTTGAAACCCTGATCGCCAAGCAAATCATTATCGCCACCGGCTCGCGTCCTTATCGCCCGGCCGATATCGATTTCACCCACTCGCGTATCTACGATAGCGACACCATCCTCAGCCTGGGCCACACCCCGCGCAAGTTGATCATTTACGGCGCAGGCGTGATCGGTTGCGAATACGCATCGATCTTCAGCGGTCTGGGTGTATTGGTTGAGCTGGTCGACAACCGTGGGCAATTGCTCAGCTTCCTCGACGCCGAAATCTCCCAGGCGCTTAGCTATCACTTCAGCAACAACAACGTCACTGTTCGCCACAATGAAGAGTACGAGCGGGTTGAAGGCGTTGAAAACGGCGTGATCCTGCACCTTAAATCCGGCAAAAAGATCAAGGCAGACGCCTTGCTCTGGTGTAACGGCCGTACCGGCAACACCGATCAACTGGGCCTGGAAAACGTCGGCCTCAAGGCCAATGGCCGTGGCCAGGTGCATGTGGATGAAAACTACCGCACCGACGTGCCGAACATCTACGCCGCAGGCGATGTGATTGGCTGGCCAAGCCTGGCCAGTGCGGCTCACGACCAAGGCCGCTCAGCCGCCGGCAGCATTGTCGACAATGGCAGCTGGCGCTTCGTCAATGACGTGCCGACCGGTATTTACACCATTCCGGAGATCAGCTCGATCGGCAAGAACGAGCAGGAACTGACCCAGGCCAAAGTACCGTACGAAGTGGGCAAGGCGTTCTTCAAGAGCATGGCGCGTGCACAGATTGCCGGCGAGCCTCAGGGTATGCTGAAAATCCTGTTCCATCGCGAAACCCTTGAAGTGCTGGGCGTTCACTGCTTCGGTTATCAGGCTTCAGAGATCGTGCACATCGGCCAGGCGATTATGAACCAGCCGGGCGAACTGAACACCCTGAAGTACTTCGTCAACACCACGTTCAACTACCCGACCATGGCCGAAGCCTATCGGGTAGCCGCTTACGATGGCCTCAACCGGCTTTTTTAAGCGGCTCCGGCCGGTGGCCTGAGCCGGTCGGGGAGACCGATTTCAGCCATTCCCAAGGGTGGCAGTGGCCAAACCGGGAAAGTCTGTAATCAGGCTGTCGACGCCGAAATCAGCGAGTCTGCGCATCAGCGCAGGCTCGTTGACTGTCCACACCGACACATGCAACCCCTGGCGCTGAGCCTTGGCCAGACGTTCAGGCGTGCAGAGTGTCCAGTTCAATGCCAACATCTCGCAACCGTAATTCTGGGCGACCTTCAGAGGGTCGAGCCAGGCGTACTCGGCTACCAGGCCGCGTGACAGGTCCGGGGTCAGTTCCAGCGCGGCCTTGAGCACTTCTCGCGAGCTGGAGGTGACGGTGACTTTGTCCATCAGGCCATGGCGTTCAGCCATTTCACGGATCGCCAGCACGGTGGTGGCAGCGCGGGTGCGCGAGGCGCTTTTGACTTCCAGTTGCCAGTGCTCGAAGTTGCACTTTTCAAACAATTCTTCCAGACGCGGGATCGGGCACGGATGTACCCAGCCCGGGCCACCTTTGCGCGCGTCATAGGTCACCAGGTCGGCAGCGGTCTGTTCAATCACCTTGCCGCGTCGGTCGGTGGTGCGCTTGAGGGTCGGGTCGTGGATCACCATCAACTCGCCATCTTTGGACAAGTGCAAATCCAGTTCGCAACGACGAACGCCGTGCTTGAGGCATTGCTCAAAGCTGGCAAGGGTGTTTTCCGGTGCTTCGCCTTTGGCGCCGCGATGGCCATAAATCAGGGTCACAATTGCTCCTTTATGCAGCATTCACTGCGTCTACAGAGAGGCCGTTGAAGGCTTACTCGGTCGTTGGATCGTCTAAGTCGCGCGCCAGGCGTCGTGCCTGAGCCTGTTTTTGCAAAATATGGCGTGCCAGCAATTGGCGCTGGGTTTCGCTCAGTGCTTCAAATTCTGTTGCTATCCAATAACGCCCGGCGTCGGCCCGGCATTCAACGACCCGGGCGCGCAGCAACAACCCCAAGGCTTGCGGCATCAACACCAGCTTGACCGATACATGGCTATCAACCGGGTACGCCTGCGGGTGGTGAAAGTCGATACCGCCTTCGGACAGCGTGACTGGCTGCAGTTCACCGACTTTACCCAGCACGGTTTGCGCGACGATCTGGCTGAGCAGATCGACGCGTTTGTTCAGGGTTTTAAGGTAACTGGACAGCGTGCGGTCGCGTTCGCTGATCTGGCGCAACAGGTGTTGGGACTCGAATTCACTGAGGTGCAATTCACTGAGCAAATTGAAGAGCGGGGATGCATCCTGCAACACTTTACCGCTATCGACCTCGGCGGCCGACAGCGGGGTGATTTCCAGTGCGATCACATCCTCGATACGGTAGTATTCGCGGCGATTTGCTTCATCTAATGTCGACATGGCGAACCCATGATGGCGGCTGTGGTCAGAGTGTAAAGCTGCTTATCAGGCCCCGCCACAAGGACGCCTTCTTTTCCCCAGAACAAGCCCCGACATGTTCAGACCTCTCTTCGTATTTATTGGCACGCGTTATACCCGTGCAAAGCGTCGCAATCATTTTGTGTCGTTCATTTCCCTGACTTCAATGATCGGGCTCGCCCTTGGCGTGGTCGTGATGATTGTCGTGCTCTCGGTGATGAACGGCTTCGATCATGAGATGCGCACCCGCGTGCTGGGCATGGTGCCCCACGCGACCATTGTCGGCGATCAACCGATCACAGACTGGCAAAGCCTGGCCGCCAAGGTTCAGCAAAACCCGAAAGTGGAGGCGGTAGCGCCGTTTACCCAGATGCAGGGGTTGCTGACCCATGATGGCAATGTGCAGAAAGTGCTGCTCAATGCCATCGACCCGGTGCAGGAGCGCAAAGTCTCGATCATCGATCACTTCATGCAGGAGGGGCAACTCGACTCCCTGACCCCCGGCAGCTTCGGCATCATTATTGGTGACAAGGCCGCCAAAGCGCTGGGCGTGGGTGTGGGCGACAAGCTGACCTTCGTGGCCCCGGAAGTTTCTGTGACCCCGGCCGGCATGTTCCCGCGCATGAAACGCTTCACCGTGCAGGGCATTTTCCATGTCGGCGCGGGCGAGATCGACGGCTACCTCGGTCTGACCAATTTGCAGGACCTGGCGCGCATGCAGCGCTGGAAGCCTGAACAGGTACAGGGCTTGCGCCTCAAGTTCGGTGATTTGTTCGAGGCCCCGCGCGGCGCGTGGGAGATCGCCCAGCACTTGGGTGACAGCTATTACGCCCGTGACTGGACCCGTACCCACGGCAACCTGTACCAGGCCATCCGTATGGAAAAAGCCATGATCGGCCTGCTGCTGTTGCTGATCGTGGCCGTAGCGGCGTTCAACATCATTTCCACGCTGGTGATGGTGGTCAATGACAAGAAAGGCGACATCGCCATTCTGCGTACCTTGGGCGCGACACCGGGCACCATCATGGCCATCTTTATGGTGCAGGGCACGGTGATTGGCGTGGTCGGCACGGCCATCGGCGCGGTGGTGGGTATCCTTGCCGCGCTGAATGTGAGCGCTGCGATCTCGGCCCTCGAAGGCCTGATCGGTCACAAGTTTCTCAATGCTGACGTGTACTTCATCGACTACCTGCCGTCGCAATTGCAGGCGCAGGATGTGTTGATGGTGTGCGGTGCAGCGTTGGTTCTGAGTTTCCTCGCGACCTTGTACCCGGCCTGGCGTGCTGCGCGCACCCAGCCTGCGCAGGCGCTTCGTTATGAGTGAGTTGGGCATGAAAGAACAAGCAGTGTTGAGTTGCCGCGACCTGGGCAAGGCCTATGAGGAAGGTCCGGAGTCGGTGGTGGTGTTATCGGGCCTGCAGTTAGAGCTGCACCCGGGTGAGCGCGTGGCGATTGTCGGTACCTCGGGCTCGGGTAAAAGTACCTTGCTGAACCTGCTCGGCGGCCTCGATACCCCGACCACCGGCAGCGTGTGGCTGGCCGGCGAAGAGTTGTCGGCGTTGGGCGAAAAGGCCCGTGGCCTGCTACGTAACCGCTCGCTGGGCTTTGTGTACCAGTTCCACCACTTGCTGCCGGAGTTCACCGCACTTGAGAACGTGTGCATGCCGCTGTTGATCGGCAAAACCCCGATCCCCGAGGCGCGCGAGCGTGCCACAGCGTTGCTGACCCGTGTCGGCCTGGGTCATCGGCTGGAGCACAAACCCGCCGAGCTGTCCGGTGGCGAGCGCCAGCGTGTAGCAATTGCCCGTGCGCTGGTGAACAAACCGGGGCTGGTGATGCTCGATGAGCCCACCGGTAACCTCGACTCGCACACCGCCCAAGGCATTCAGGATTTGATGCTGGAACTCAGCACCTCGATGCGCACCGCGTTCCTGGTGGTGACCCACGACATGAACCTAGCCCGGCAGATGGATCGCGTGTTGCACCTTCAAGAAGGTCGCCTGACCGCGATTTGATCGGCCAAGCCCGACGCTGAATCACGGCGTCGGGCCTTTTATTTTTATACGGTGCCCGCGAATGTTCAGACCGTTATCGATTTTTATCGGCACGCGCTATACCCGCGCCAAGCGCCGCAATCGTTTTGTTTCGTTTATCTCCATGACCTCGATGATCGGCCTCGCCCTGGGCGTGCTGGCGATGATCGTGGTGTTGTCGGTGATGAACGGTTTTCAGCGCGAAATGAGTAACCGCATCCTCGGCATGGTGCCGCACGCAACCATCGTTGGCGTCAAGCCGATCGATGACTGGCGTCCGGTGGCCGAAGCGGCGATGAAAAACCCGGAAGTCACGGCGGCTGTGCCGTTTACCGAGATGGACGGCATGTTGTCGTACAAAGGCTCAATGCAACCGATCCAGATCAGCGGTGTGGATCCGGCATTGGAAGGGCAGGTGTCCATCGTCGCCAAGCACATCGTGCAGGGCAAACTTGAAGACCTTAAGCCGGGCGAGTTCGGCGTTGTGCTGGGTGATATCACGGCGCGGCGTTTTCGTTTGAGCGTCGGTGACAAAATCACCTTGATCGTACCCGAGGCCAGTACTGCTCCCGGCGGGATTACTCCACGCTTGCAGCGCCTGAACGTGGTCGGCATCTTCAAGGTCGGCGCTGAACTGGATGGTTCGATGGGCCTGGTGAACATGGCCGATGCTGCGACCATTCAGCATTGGCAGCCAAACCAGGTGCAGAGCGTACGCCTTGCGGTCAAAGACTTGTACGCAGCGCCAAAAGTGTCGCAGCAAATTGCTGCCGGGCTGGGCGCGGACTACAAGGCCGATGACTGGACCCACACCCAGGGCAGCCTGTTCAGCGCCATGAAAATGGAAAAAACCATGATCGGTCTGTTGCTGCTGATGATTGTCGCCGTGGCGGCGTTCAACATCATCGCCACCTTGATCATGGTGGTGAACGACAAGGGCGCGGACATCGCGATCTTGCGCACCATCGGCGCGACACCACGTCAGATCATGGCGATTTTCATGGTGCAGGGAACAGTAATCGGCATCGTCGGCACCTTGATCGGCGGTGTACTGGGCGTGATTGCCGCCTTGAATGTCAGCGAGCTGGTGGGCTGGATCGAGCGGATTTCCGGGCAACATATTTTCAGCTCGGACGTGTACTTCGTCAGCAACCTGCCGTCGGAGCTGCAAGGTGGTGACGTTGCGTTGATCTGCGGCGCGGGCTTTTTGTTGAGCTTTCTGGCGACGTTGTACCCGGCCTACCGCGCGGCCAAGATCGAGCCTGCACACGCGTTGCGGTATTCCTGATTGTAGGAGCGAGCTTGCCTCGCGATCTTTTAAAGATCAAAAGATCGCGAGACGAGCTCGCTCCTACAGGGTGGGTCAGGTGTTGCGTGGCAACTCAATCACAAACTGTGTCCAGCCTTCCTGCGATTCACACCTGATCTGCCCGCCATGGGCGCGAATGATCGATTGGGTGATGGCCAACCCCAACCCTGCATGCTCACTACTGCCTTCGCTGCGCGCCGGGTCGGCGCGGTAAAAACGGTCAAACAAGCGCGGCAATAATTCGGCACTGACCCCGGGGCCGGTGTTGGACAGGCTGATGCGCACAGCAGCCGCCGCTTCGCTGATCACCACCTTGATCGCCCCGCCAGTCGGTGTGTAACGCAAGGCGTTATCCAGCAGGTTAGAAAGGGCGCGCCGCAACATGCTGCGGTCTCCGGCGATCTGGGCGCGGCCTTCGCGGGTCAGTTCGATCTGTGAGTCTTCGGCCAGCAGCGCATAAAACTCCAGTAGCGAATCCACTTCATTGGCCAGCTCCAGGGGCTCGCGGTGCGGGGTCAGCAAGCCGTGGTCGGCTTTGGCCAGGTACAGCATGTCGTTGACCAGTTGGGCCATCCATTGCAGCTCTTCAAGGTTGCTGTGAAGCGCCTCTTTGTAAGCTTCGATGTCTCGCGGCCGGGTCAGGGTGACTTGGGTGTGCGTCAGCACGTTGGACAGCGGCGTGCGCAGTTCATGGGCAATGTCGGCGGAGAACGCCGACAGGCGCTGAAAAGAGTCATCCAGCCGTTCCAGCATGGCGTTGAAGGCGATCGCCAGCTCCGCCAGTTCGGGCGGCATCTGCGCGTGGGGCAGGCGTGCATTCAGCGAGTCGGCTGACACGCTGCCAGCAATCGCGCTCATGCGGCGCAGCGGGCGCAACCCGCTACGGGCCGCCCAAGCGCCGAGCAGGGCGGTGGCCAGCGCCGAAAGCCCGACCGTCATCCAGATCAAGTGCTGCATGCGTTGCAGAAAGTGCTGGTGATGGGTGATGTCGAGCAATAACGTCAGTTGCGGCGCATCAGGGTTGTCAGTTCGAGGGTTGAGGACGCGGTAATCGGTGCCATTGATCTGCAGGCTGCCCAGCCCCGGCTGTGTAGGCAGTTCCAGCGGCAAGCGCGTCGAGCTGTCAAACCAGGGGTGCCCGTCCGGGCCGCGCACTCGCACCGCCAGGTCGGGCTGATGGTTGAGGTCTTGCAGCAGTACCGGCAAGCGTTGCTTGAACGTGTCGAGGGAGTCCACGCCATGCAGCGTGCTGCGCAAGACCGCGAGGCGGCTTTCCATCAGTTGTTGATCAAGCTCGACGAAGTGCATCTCGCTGGCGCGGCCAAACAGCACCCCGGCAAACAACGAGACAACCGCCGTGCAGCCGGCAAACAGCAGGGCCAGGCGAGTGCTCAGTGACAGACGCCGCATCAGTGGGCGCGCTCTTCAAGCACGTAACCCATGCCGCGCACGGTATGGATCAACTTGTGTTCATGGTTGTCGTCGATTTTCAGGCGCAGGCGGCGGATCGCCACTTCGATCACGTTGGTGTCGCTGTCGAAGTTCATGTCCCACACTTGCGAGGCAATCAACGATTTGGGCAGCACTTCGCCCTGGCGGCGCAACAGTAACTCCAGCAATGAAAACTCTTTGGCGGTGAGGTCGATGCGCTGACCGGCGCGCTCGACGCGGCGGCGGATCAGGTCCAGGCGCAAGTCGGCCAATTGCAGGCTGGTCTCTTGAGTGGTGCTGCTGCCGCGCCGTAACAGGCTGCGCACCCGGGCCAGCAGCTCGGAAAAAGCGAACGGTTTGACCAGATAATCATCGGCCCCCAGCTCCAGGCCATGCACGCGGTCTTCAACGGCATCGCGGGCGGTCAAGAACAGCACGGGAATATCCAGCCCGGCGCTGCGCACCGCTTGCAAGATCTGCCAGCCGTCGCGACCGGGCAGCATTACATCGAGAATCAACAGCGAGTAATCGCCCGTGAGGGCCAAATGCTGGCCGGTGATGCCGTCAGTGGCCAGTTCGGTGCTAAAGCCTGCCTCGCTCAAGCCTTGGCGCAGGTATTGGCCGGTTTTGGCCTGGTCTTCGACAATCAGCAGTTTCATGGGCAACTCATCACAAAATTCACCTCAGCCTTATACAGGGCGGATTTGTTCGTAGGGTCAAGCTTACAAAGTTGTAATCTGGCGGTCAGTTGAATGCCAGTCGCGCCGCTTTAAGGTGGTGCAAAGACTGACTGCACGTTTCTGGAGGTAAGTATGGCGGTACACAAGCGTTTGTCTCTTGCGGGTTGTTTGCTGGCGCTGAGTTTGCCGGTCATGGCCTCGCCGGGGGAACACTTTGACTTTGGTCATCCGGCGCCTGCCTCCAGTGCCACGCGCACGGTGGAAGTCGATATGACCGACATTGCCTTCAACCCCAAGACGCTGGATGTAAAAGCCGGCGAGACCGTGCGATTTGTGCTGGTCAACAAAGGCCAATTGCTGCACGAATTCAACCTGGGGCACGCGGCCATGCACGCGGCGCATCAAAAAGAGATGCTCGACATGCAGCAGAGCGGCATGTTGACGCCCACCGGCATCAATCACGCGGGTATGGACCACTCGGCGATGGGGCATGGCGGGATGAACATGTCGGGCATGAAGCATGATGACCCTAACAGCGTGCTGGTGGAGCCGGGTAAAACGGCCGAACTGACCTGGACCTTTAGCAACACCGACAACCTGGAATTTGCCTGCAATGTGCCCGGGCATTATCAGGCGGGCATGGTGGGGCAGCTGAAAGTTGCACCTTAAATCGGTCTGATCGTCTGCGGGGGCTGAAAGCCTGTAGAATTGCCGGGTTTTTCTAGCCAGGTTTTTGTCATGCATCCCGCAGCCGAACATTCGCCGCTGGGCAAGTCCAGTGAATACATCAGTACCTACACCCCGTCCTTGCTGTTCCCGATCCCGCGTGCGGCGAAATGGGCGGAGCTTGGGCTGAGCGCCGACACGCTGCCTTATGTGGGAGTGGACTTCTGGAACTGCTTCGAACTGTCGTGGCTGTTGCCCTCGGGCAAGCCCGTGGTGGCCATTGGCGAATTCGCCTTTGCTGCCGATTCGCCGAACATCGTTGAGTCCAAGTCCTTCAAGCTGTACCTGAACTCGCTGAACCAGACCGTGTTTGCCGATACGCAAACCCTGGAAGCCACCTTGCAGGCGGATTTGTCAGCCGCCTCTGGTAAGCCTGTGAGCGTGCGCGTGCGCAGTTTGAATGACGTTCAAGCAGATGGCGTAGGCGTTTTGCCGGGTGTATGCATTGATGATCTGGACATTACGGTCAGCGATTACGCGCACCCGCGTCCTGAGTTGCTCAAGTGCGACCCGTCGCAGGTTGTGGAGGAGAGCGTGTACAGCCACTTGCTCAAGTCCAACTGCCCGGTCACCAGCCAGCCAGACTGGGGCACCGTGGTGGTGGAGTACCGTGGAGCCTCGCTGGATCACGCCAGTTTGCTGGCGTATCTGGTGAGCTTTCGCCAGCACTCAGACTTCCATGAGCAGTGTGTCGAGCGGATTTTTCTCGATTTGCAGCGTTTGCTCAAACCCGAGAAGTTGACCGTATATGCGCGCTACGTGCGCCGTGGCGGGCTTGATATCAACCCGTACCGCAGCACCGAAACGGTTGAATTCAACAACCTGCGGTTGGTTCGTCAGTAAAAACCATTTGATCGTGTAGGAGCGAACATGTGGGAGCGGGCTTGCTCGCGATTGGGCCAACAAGGTGTATTAGATAGACCGAGTTGTCGGCATCGCGAGCAAGCCCGCTCCCACAGGGTGCAGATCCCAGGTCATGCGTACCGGGTCAGGCCTGGTTCAGTTGCTTGGCCTGTTCCAGCACCGCTTCAACATGCCCTGGCACTTTAACGCCGCGCCATTCGTGACGCAGGACGCCGTCCTTGTCGATCAGGAAGGTGCTGCGATCCACGCCCAGGTATTCCTTGCCGTAGAGCTTTTTCAGCTTGATCACGTCAAACAGCTGGCACAGGGCTTCGTCCTTGTCGCTCAGCAATTCAAATGGAAACGCCTGCTTGGCCTTGAAGTTCTCGTGAGACTTGAGGCTGTCCCGTGATACGCCAAACACTTCGGTGTTGGCTGCCTGGAACTCGGCGTAGTGGTCACGAAAGCCCTGGCCTTCAGTGGTGCAGCCCGGCGTGCTGTCTTTGGGGTAGAAGTAAATCACCACCTGTTTGCCTTTGAGGGCCGACAGGCTAACGGTTTTCTCGCCGGTCGCAGGGATCTGGAAGTCGCTTACGGGTTGGTCAAGTGCAACGGCCATGAGGGGTTCCTTCCTTACATCGGGTTCTGTGGGCGCCACGGTTCGATCAGCGCGTCGAGGTTCAGGGCATCGGCGAAATCCAGGAACTGGTCGCGCAGCCAACTGATTTGCACACCGGGCGGCAAGGTCACGGTGAACGTGGCGTTGAGCATGGTGCCGCCGGTTTGCGGGGCCTGATAGGTGTCGCAGGTCAGGTTTTCGAGTTCAACGTTGTGGTCCATGAAGAACTGGCACAGCTCGTTGATGATGTCCGAGCGGTAGGCCGAACTAACATAAGCCACGTATGGCAGTGCTTGCGGGCGAGTCTCAAGTGCCGCGCTGCGCACAACATTGACGTTGAAGGCGTGGCGTTTTGCCAGGGAGGGCAGGCCGGCCTCAAGGCGGGCCAGGGCGTCCCAGCTGCCAGAAATTTCCAGTACCAGCGCGCTGCATTCGCCGTGGCGAGTCAGACGAGAGGTCACCACCGCGCAGCGATTTTCATGGCTGGCCCGGCACAGGACGTTAGTCAGCTCCATGGGATTGGCGCCGAGTGCACTGATGACAAGGAATTGTTCGCGGACTGTGGGGGTGGACATGCAGCCTTCCTAAAACGATGAGCGGTCAGTACGGTCGATGACGTGCGAGTCGAAAATCAGGCCCTTTATAAACAGCAAAAGCCCGCCAGCAGGCCTTTTCAGGCAATTTGCACACGCGGCAAACTGCGTTCTGTGGCGTGGGGGCAGGGTGTGAAATGCTGACATAAAGGCCCGTAAAACAGACGTTCGCACACATCAGTACCAATCAAAGGATGAAGGGTAGCGAAAAGCAACGCGAAGGGGAATGCTCATGAGGCGCGCTGTTGCTTGTGCAAGGGTCATGGCGCCAGTACCATTACGGCTCTCTTTTTCCGGCAGGAGCGGTTGCATGATTGCGGGCAGTATGGTGGCACTGGTCACACCTATGGATGCACAAGGACGTCTTGATTGGGACGCTCTGAGCAAACTGGTGGACTTTCACCTGCAAGAGGGCACCAACGCCATTGTTGCCGTTGGCACCACAGGTGAATCAGCAACTCTGGATGTGAACGAACACATCGAAGTGATTCGTTACGTCGTCAAACAGGTGGCGGGGCGTATTCCGGTGATTGCCGGCACAGGCGCCAACTCGACGCGTGAAGCGATCGAACTGACCTCCAACGCGAAGACCGCGGGCGCAGATGCTTGCCTGCTGGTGACGCCGTATTACAACAAGCCGACCCAAGAAGGCTTGTATCAGCACTTCAAGGCCATCGCCGAAGCGGTTGATATCCCGCAGATCCTCTACAACGTTCCGGGCCGTACGGCGTGCGACATGCTGCCAGAAACCGTGGTGCGTCTGTCGACAGTGAATAACATCATCGGCATCAAGGAGGCCACCGGCGACCTGACCCGCGTGCGCGCCATCCTGGACCATGTAAGCAGCGATTTCCTGGTGTACTCCGGTGATGACGCCACGGCTGTAGAGCTGATGCTGCTCGGCGGCAAAGGCAACATCTCGGTGACCGCCAACGTTGCCCCACGTGACATGAGCGACCTGTGCGCTGCTGCGATGCGTGGCGATGCTGAAACGGCCCGCAAGATTCACGAAAAACTGATGCCGCTCAATAAAACCCTGTTTATCGAATCCAACCCGATCCCCGTGAAGTGGGCGCTGCATGAGATGGGCTTGATGCCGGACGGTATCCGTCTGCCGCTCACCTGGCTCAGCGAAGCCTGTCACGAACCGCTGCGGCAGGCCATGCGCCAGTCCGGCGTCCTGGTTTAATTGAGGAAGCATTACGCATGAAGCGATTGGCCGGACTTTCCGCACTAGCCGTGATTATTTCAAGCACCAGCGGCTGCGGTTGGCTGTGGGGCCCAGATGGGTACTTCCGGGACCGTGGCAGCGACTATTTGCAAGCTCAAGAAACTGCACCGATGAAACTGCCGCCGGGCGTTGTCACTGACAAGCGCCTGGTGCCGTTGTTGCCGATTCCGGCCAACGTGCCGGATGACAACGTCAAGGGCGAGTTTGTCGTGCCACGTCCACAACCTTTGGCGGCGATTACCAGCTCCGGCGACTACAGCCTGCAAAAAACCGGCGACAGCCGTTGGGTGTTGGCGCAGCACGTGCCGTCCGAGGTGTGGTCGGTTGCGATGCAATTCTTCCAGGACAACGGCTTCCGTATCGACGAGCAGCGCCCACAAACCGGCGAGTTCACCACCGCTTGGCAGCAGGCTGGCGAATTGTCCTCGCCGATTGCCCGTCACGTGACCAGCAGCGGCTTGGCTGCCGACAGCGAAACCCGTCTGCGGGTGCGCATCGAGCCAGGCGTGCAGCGCAACACCAGCGAAATCTACGTGGTCAGCGCCAACCGTCCGGCGGGCAGCACCGCCAATGTTGATTTCACTCAGAACTCGGTGAACACCGGTCTGGATGCGGGCCTGGTTGACGAAATGCTGATCAGCATGAGCCGCAGCGCCGAGAAAGGCGGTTCGGTGTCGTTGTTGGCAGCCCGTGACTTCGATACCCCGGCGCGTGTCACCTTGAGCGAAGACGGCAGCGGCAACCCTGTACTGAGCCTCACCGAAGACCTCGATCGTGCCTGGTCCAGTGTCGGTCGTGCACTTGAGCAAGGCGATTGGCGCGTTGAAGACATCAACCGCACATTGGGCCTGTACTACATCAACCTGGCGGAAAAAGCCGAGAAGAAAGACGAGAAACCTGGTTTCTTCTCCGGTCTCTTTGGTGGCAAGCCGAGCAAGGAAGAAGTTGAAGCCCGTGCCCAGCGTTATCAGGTTCGCCTGAGCAAGGTCGGCGACAGCGTACAAGTGACGGTTGAAGAGAACATCAACAAGAGCGCATCGCCAGAAGTGGCGCGCAAAGTGTTGAGCGAGATTCAAGACAACCTGGGCTAATTTTATGCGTTTTGCCGTTCTCGGCAGTGGTAGCCAAGGGAATGGCACGCTGATAGCCAGCGACAGCACCTATGTATTGGTCGATTGCGGTTTCTCGTTGCGAGAAACCGAGCGCCGCCTGGTTCGGTTAGGCGTCAGCCCACACCAACTGAGCGCGATTCTGGTAACCCACGAACATGCCGATCACGTGCATGGCGTGGGTTTGCTGTCTCGGCGCTACAATTTGCCGGTGTATATGAGCCGTGGCACTCAGCGCGGGATGCGCAAACCACTGGAGCCGGCCGGTTTCGTGGCAGATGGTGAGACGCTGCAGATCGGCGCCCTGACCATCAGTGTGACCCGTGTGGCACATGATGCTCAGGAGCCCACCCAATATGTGTTCAGTGATGGTCAGCGGCGCTTTGGCTTGTTGACCGACCTGGGTTCCTATTGCTCGGGCGTGCTGCACAGCTACCGCGATCTGGATGCACTGATGATCGAGGCTAACCATTGCCGCGACCTGCTGGCCCGTGGTCACTACCCCTACTTTCTCAAGCAGCGAGTGGGTGGTCAGGAAGGACATTTGAACAACCATCAGGCCGCAAACCTGGTGGCCGAGTTGGGCTGGAAAGACCTGCAACACCTGGTGCTGGCCCACCTCAGCAGCAAGAACAACCTGCCGCAGCTGGCCCGACAATGTTTCGTCGACACCCTTGGGTGCGACCCGGACTGGCTGCAACTGGCGGATCAAGATTCAGGGCTCGACTGGCGCACAATCGCCTAGCCCACCTACTTAGCATGCGGAGCCCATCATGGAAAAACGTGAAGAACTCTATCGCGGTAAAGCGAAATCGGTTTACAAGACTGACGACGAAAACCGCTTGATCCTGTTGTTTCGCAACGACACCTCAGCATTTGATGGCAAGCGTATCGAGCAGCTCGATCGTAAAGGCATGGTGAACAACAAGTTCAACGCCTTCATCATGCAGAAACTCGAAGCCGCCGGCGTGCCGACGCAATTCGACAAACTGCTGGGCGACAACGAATGCCTGGTTAAAAAGCTCGACATGATCCCGGTTGAATGCGTTGTGCGTAACTACGCGGCAGGCAGCCTGGTCAAGCGTCTGGGTGTTGAAGAGGGCATGAAGCTCAACCCTTACACCTTCGAACTGTTCCTCAAGGACGACGCCAAGGGCGACCCGTTCATCAACGAATCCCACGTAGTGGCATTCGGTTGGGGCACAGCTGAGCAACTGGTTCGCATGAAAGAACTGTCGCTCAAAGTTAACGACGTGCTGAACAAACTGTTCGATGACGCTGGCTTGCTGCTGGTCGACTTCAAACTTGAATTCGGCGTATTCCACGACGGCACCATCGTCCTGGGCGACGAATTCAGCCCGGACGGCTGCCGTCTGTGGGACAAAGCCACTGGCAAGAAAATGGACAAAGACCGTTTCCGTCAGGGCCTGGGCGACGTTATCGAAGCCTACGAAGAAGTTGCAAACCGTCTCGGCGTCCCGCTTTAAGCTGTAAAAGCGCGCAAGCAACTGATAGCACGCGATTTTTTTGAAAAAAGGCTTTGCCTGAAATCAAAAGCGTTGTTATGATGCGCGCCGTTGGAGAGATGCCAGAGTGGCCGAATGGGACGGATTCGAAATCCGTTGTACTGGCGACAGTACCTAGGGTTCGAATCCCTATCTCTCCGCCATTATTGAATACGACTAAGCCCCTGAAATGGTTGAACATTTCAGGGGATTTTTCGTTTCTGGGATTTTGTTTAGGGCATTTTTAGGGCAGGAAATGTCTTTCTAGGGCCGCTTCAGGCGGCTTTGTGCTCGTGTTCAATTGCGCAAGCGCACCTTCCTCGATGGCGACTTGATATGATTGTGCTTCCAGGGTCGAGAAGTTTGGTGCGGGCTTATGCGTATCGTTCGATGGCCAAATTTGCAGTATTAAGTCGAATGACGGGAGGTGGCGGTGCCGATATTATTTATTGTTGCCCTAGTGCTTGCGTGGCCTACTTTTGGCTTGTCTCTACTCTGTTGGGTGGTGTGCTATTTCTTATTCGGAAGAAAAACTACTAAGGCAAATATTCCGGAAAAGGATCTCGCGAGTATTGAAGCTGTTTTTCGACAAGAGTACGCCGTTTTTTTTAAGACTTTAGATGTCCCATATTTGCAAGGGCACACGATAACTCATGTGGAAGCTGAGCGATGCGGTCGGCATATTAAAAACTATATAGCTGGTAATCCCTCGGAAGCCCGTTTGTTTTTTGAAGGGCTAGCGAAGTGGGGTACAAAAGGCGGTGAGGTATATAGCAGTCCGGTGACGGCAGCAGGTGAAGAGTTAAAATATAATGTAAAAGAAAATGTTCATGGAGTGTCTTATCGGGCTATCGAGGCTTTGATGACAAACAACCCTGGCTTGGGATGTTTTAAATCTGTTAATTTGCTGATGATTTCACAGTACGTTGATGCTATGGAAATAGGCGCTGCACCAGCGCAGGCTATTAGAACTAGTTTTATCTTTCGAGACGAACCGGTCGACGCTGCTGCTCATTTCACATCTGCAGAAAATATTTATGATGCTGACGATCTCCGTCATGATTCTAATTTTAATGCGATCCTTCTATATCGCAAGGCTGCTGAGCTTGGGCACGTGGAAGCACAATTTAGATTGGGCTCTATTTATTTAGATAAGTCAGATCTTAAGAATGCTTTGAAGTGGCTACTAAATGCCGCTGAGAAAGGGCATGTAGGGGCACATTGCCGATTGGGTAATTTATTCTCTCGCAAACGAGATGCTGAGTCTCTAATTTGGTACTGTAAGGCCGCTGAATTAGGCAGTGTTGATGCAATGATTAGTCTCGGCCATTTGTATGAGGTCGGGCATGTAGTGCCTAAGGATTTGTCCAAGGCCGCAGCATGGCGTCTAAGAGCTGCTGAACTTGGGGATGTAGAGACTCAGCTAAGGTTGGCTAGGATGTATAACAAGGGGGCAGGGGTCGAGCAAGATAAGCTGAAAGCGGATTTTTGGCTAGATTTGGTGTTCTCAACATATCTTCGCTTAGCAAAGGAGGGAAGTGCAGAGGCTCAGTATATGTTGGGATGCTTGTATATGGATGGTGAGGGCGTGCCTGAAAATCCAGTAGAAGCTGAGTACTGGATTAAAAAAGCAGCCCTTCAAGACCATTTCAATGCGAAGGAAGCGGTAATGATGTACGGATTCGATGATTTATAGTTTCTTTATTTTTTTTGAATTATGCTGCGAAAATTAATCATCGCTCTTGGTATCCTTCGGTATCCACCTCCCGTAATGCTTTCGCACCTTCGTTGTGTCCGCGTGACCGAGTTGCCTGGCCACCCATTCCACAGGGACATAGCTCGACAGCATCTGGCTGGCAAAGGTGTGGCGACATTGGTTGGCGCCTCGGTGTCGAACCTCTGCTTTTTTCAGATGGGCGGTAAACCAGTTGCTTAACGTCTTACCACTCCAGAGCAAGCCACTGTTGGAGCTGCGGAATAGGAGCCGGACTTTCATCTTCTTTGACGTGATGTTGTCGCGCTGGATAACCGTAATCTCTTCGGCTATCGCTTCCTTGGCCGCGGCAAAAATCTCCCGCATCAGTTCGAGCGCAGGGTCTATCAACTCGACGACTCTGACCCTGGAGCGTTCTTTGGTAAGCGCTCCATGAACCCCACATTTTAAAGGTGGGAATCTATGGCTATCGTGGAGTTTGCAGCGTGCAGTTCCACGGCAGCAAGGCCTCGAAGTCTTCTACGCTCGAGGCATGTGGCAGGCGCTCAAGTGCGTGGCGCAGCCACGCATAGGGCTCTTGGCCGGTAAGGGAGCGGTGAACACACCTACCGACCTCCCAAATTAAGGGCGATGGTGTCCGTCTATTTTTAAGCGGACGCGATAGCCCTTAAATGCGCCAACGAAGCTCTTACCCCA
>Ga0302347_1000972_pt1 | contig 38170 bp, 56 predicted proteins | sample PhyWR1_FD_202178 | JGI IMG/M metagenome (GOLD analysis project Ga0302347, IMG submission 202178) | Leaf surface microbial communities from wheat plants in UC Gill Tract Community Farm, Albany, California, United States - DLSL W.R1 (v2)... | ecosystem: Host-associated > Plants > Phyllosphere >... | reverse complement strand
TGAGTTGAAGCATCAGCGCGAGAGAGTCACCCGCCTGGAGATTGACAACCGTGCGCTGCGCGCAGGTGAGTCGGTTGCCGGCCAAGTGATCGTTTCCGCCGATGATCCGCACAACTGGACGCGCACCGTGCAGCTGACGCGCGATGAAGATTCGCTGATGCTGTGGGCTTTCAGTGTGTTTTTCACGGCCCGCGCTGACCTCGATCACCTTGAATCGGCGCACGTGCTGGAGCGCCTGGAGAAGATTTTTCAGGGCTGCCCCCTGTGGACCGAGCAATTCAAGGCCCAACTGGATCAGGATCAGGGAATCATCAACGGTAACAAGTACCGGGATAAAGAGGCTAAGCGCGGCTGGAAACACTACGAAGACGAGCGAAAGCAAAACGTCCAGTTGTTCAAGGAGCGTGCCGAAGATCGCGCAGAAATCAAGCGCCTGCAGGAAGCGCTGCAGCAAATCGCCCAGGAGGTGACCGGCGCACCAGCTGCAGCCGCGACACCGAGCAACGTTGAGGCGAAGTTACGCGAGCAAATCGCCGGCCTGCAGGAGCAGAATGCACTAGAGGTGGCTGATCGAGGCCGCGCGTTTGAGGCGGTGGCCGTGCTGCAGGAGCGCCTAAAGAGAGCCGGCCTGCCGAGTGACTATCGCAAGCAGCCGGGCGAGTAATTGAATGTTACCCGTAACGATTGGCAAGAGTGGCCGCCATGTTTGATGAATTGCCCGCGCTGACAGATGCCCAGGTGGCGGCCCTGGCGCAGCCTGGCGAAAGCTGGGAAGCGGCCCGCGTGCGGGCTGAGCGGCTGTATAGCTGTGTCCAGGCATGCACCCCATGTTGCCGCTGCAATGCCACGGGTGTGATGACCTGGGGTGGCTGGATCGATGACCCGTCGATGGGCTGCCCTGTATGCGCGCGCTGGGATTCTGTTTGGCGCAGCAACCCCAATATTTACGACTGAAAGGAACCCCACCATGGCCGTGACTCCGCTGAAAAAACGCCGTCGCAAGCCGACCCAGCTGGAGCTGGGCATTCTGTACGCCGCTGCGGATCTGGCACGCTACATCTACGACATAGGCGACGCGGCGGCATTGCTGCGCCGCCAGGGCTTGGCAGAGGCTGACTGTTCGGGACTGGAAGAAATGGACAAGGAGCAGCTGCGTATTCTGCGCGATGACTACGGGTTGGCGAATCTACGCGGCCTGGACTGAGCCCACGTTACCCATAACGAACCAATAGGAAAGGAACCCGTTTTATGTTGCCTGAACAATCGCCACCGCTCGCGCCAGGCTTAGCCCCGGCCGATGCCACCCATGCGCTGCGGCGCCCTGGTGCGGCGATCATCTGGCTCAAGCTGGGCGCGCGGAATGAACGGGCCTATTGGTGGCGGCGCAATCGGGCCTGGGTGCAAGGCGTGCATTGCAGTGGTTACTGGTTGGATGATCCGCAGGTGGTGCAGTCGGTGCAGGATGCCGAGTGACCCGCCGCGTTACCAATAACGCCACTTATGTATAAAAGGCCCCCACACTTGAGCCAGGTGTGGGGGCCTTTTTTTGTGCCGGCGGAAACCACAACCCCCTGGACTGGTGCACCAGACCCCCCTATTCTGGTTTTACGCACTGACACCCCCTTACTCGAAAAAGGAAGTCCACCATGAGCGATCCCGCACAGCAGGCCCGACGCGATGACTTGAAGGCAATCATTGACGCCATGGCTTTCAACCTGCCAAACGCATCGTTGCGCGAGGGCTTAGCCGATGAACTACGCGAGCTGGCCGGCGCGCAAGATCGGAATCAACTGATGCTGTCCTACGGCCGCGTGGGTGGCTGGAGCGCTGCGCTTTTTCAAGCCGATGTTATCGGGCATGAAACGTTCGGAGCCTTGAATACTGCGCGTGATCAGGTCTACAGCCAGGCCGAGGCCCTGATCGAGTTGCGAGCATGAGCGCGCGTGACAGTAACGCGCGCCAGTATCGGCTGCATGGGGCCCTGGAGTTCTGGCACGAACGCTGGACCCTTGAGGGCCTGTATGTGTCCTGCCCAGGCTGTCACGCGCAGCAGCTGGCCGACGACGCACGCGAGCCGTTCATGCACGTCGACGGCTGCGCCATGGCGACGGAGTTTGCCCGCCACCCCTGGATTGAATTACGCGACCTGCTGGCCGACCTGCCCACGGTGCCGGCATGAACGGCCTCGATCCGCTGGGCGGGATTGTGCTGCCGCCCAAGCCGCGCAAATGCATGGAACAGCACCTAAACAGCATCGCGCGTGCTGAGAACAGCGGTGCCGTGCAGCTATGGGTGGACCGCACACAAAGCCTCATTGAAGGTCTGGAAGCGGCTGGGGCGTTCAACGCCACTACGATTGAGGCGCTGTATGTCCACGTCGATAACGTCGCCCGGGATCGCCTGGAGGCGCTGAAAGCATGATCGGGGAGGCCATCCAGTCGGAAACCCTGAAAGCCCTGGTGAGCCAGCACGCGGTGCGCGAAGCCGTGGTCGGCCGGGTAGCCGGTGATGACAGCAAATGGACTTTATCCATACGCCTGGGCAGCCCCACGGCGCGCCTGGTGCCGGTGCGCTCCCGGCGTGAGCCGCTGCGCACCTGGGCGAGTCTCACGGCGGTAGGGCGGTTTGCCGACGCGGTAGGCCTGCGCGGCTTCACCGTCGAGCTGTGACTACACGCCCTGGGCGTGCGCGGCTTTGTCCACCGCTTCGGCCAGGATCTGCGCCGAGGTGCTGAGCGCGCTGTAACGGCGGGCCAGTTCCTGCTCCGGCGTGCTGGAGGTGGTGCGCTGGTACTCGGCGTGCTGCTGGCGGAAGTCGGCCAGGGTTTGCAGTTCGTGCGCGGTCAGGTCCAGGGTGATCAACATCGGGCTACCTCGGCAGCGTTATGCGTAACAGAAAAGTCCAGACGAAAAAAAACCGCCTTAGTAGGGCGGTTTTTCTTTGCATTCCGGTTAGTGGCCGGTTTGCATGCTCACAGGGAACACTAGCGTGGAGTCAATCCTACTGGATAGTTGACATGCGTGACAACGCTGTCGATGCAAAAAGATGTGTTATTCGTCGCTTAATGCCATCAACTGCGGCAGCAGTCCTGCTGATGTCCCAGCAATAAAACGCAAAATGAAACGAATTCGGCAAGGCAAAGCGCCGCATCGAAACACAAACGAAAAAATCTCGATATGATAGAGGCGTTCCGCGTTCGTCACCTTTGAGGTTGGCCGGGCCAGCGCGCGGATTTTTGGACCGACTGCCACGGGCTAGTAATCCGTGTCGGGTTTTATGCAGGAGGCCCTTAGCCCAGCCGCCTCACAGGGAACACTAGCGTGTTATCCCGAAGGTACGCGTATCCCGATAAGCGCACTGGAGGTACGGCTCTACAAAGGAGCCGCCGACATGTTTAAGTATTTTAGACGTGCCTGGGACTTCGTAGTGACTTGTTTGCGTGTTCATCACGTTTACGAGCTGCTGCGAGACTACTTTGATGGTCTGTAAGGCCTAAGAGGTAGGCCGCTCTGGCTTCGGTCAGGGCGGTTTTTTTTGCCCATAAAAAAACCCCGCCTGGTGCGGGGCTTGCTTGGCTGCCGGCGATCACTTCCCGCCCTTGGCTTCCTTGAGCAGGGCAAACCCCTGGCGTAGGACGTCAACCATGCTCATCTTGTGCATGGCCGCGAACATCTTAAGCTCATGCTTGAATTGAGCGTCCACTTTAAAGTTTGCGGGCACGAGCTGATCCGGTGCGGCCTGGTGTGTATGGCCAGCTTTGCTGAGTGCTTCGGCAGCCAATGGCGATGCCGGCGCGGAGCCTTTGGTGGAGGTGCGACGAGGGGGTTTCGGTGCGGCGACAGTCATGGCGCTTATTCCTTATATTCGTTAATTCGTCAATTCGTTACTTGGATTGTAGCGCAGTAGCGCGAGCTATGATCGCGCTAATTAGCTGTTCTGCCTGGCCGCGCAAACCTTTGTGTGAAACTTCGATAACGGATAACCCGACGTCCATGGCGCGGCTGTAGCTGACCTTTTGCGGGAGGTAGCCGGCTAGCACGTGATAAGGCTTTGAACCCAGGTAGCTTTGGGCTTCTTCAAGCTCGGCTTGGCTGTCGCCTACGTGATTCAGGGCGAAGGCGATTCGTTCGGTTGGAATGTTGTGTTTGTAATGCAGTGCGTCTGCCAATTCGACTGCGGGTTCTAAATCGTCGAGTGCCAGGCCGGTAGGTATTACCAGAAGGTCGCATGCTTCGGCCATGGCGGCTGTGTCCTTACTGGCGCGAGGCGCGCCGTCAAAGATCATGGCGTCGTAATCGTCAGCGCGTGCCAGTGCGTGGCCCATGGAGCCAAACTGTTCTACCGATACCTCTGGCGTGTGTCCTCGCTGCAAGCGGCGGACACCCCAGCGGGTGCTGGTCGACTGGTTTAGATCAAAGTCGGCGATCTTAACGGCCCAGCCATTTTGCGCGAGACCGACAGCGGTGCCGCGTGCGTCGGTAGATTTGCCAGGTCCACCCTTCTGTGTTGCGAAGCCAATAAATAATGCCACGGTGAGAATTCCTTTTGTTCGTTAATTCGTTATTTCGTCAATTCGTTAACGTCGGTCGAGTATAGGCCGGCCACGCTACAGGATCAAGAAAATAACGATTTAACGAATTAACGAATTAACGAATGGTTCAGACGTAGAGAGTTTGGCGGGACGGTGGGCCACCGGCGGAGGCGGGGGAGGTGCGAATGCTGCGGGAGTGTTCGGTGAGGGTTCGGCTGCGGCGCTGTGATCGCGTGCGGTTCATGTCGGTGTCAACTTCCAGCACGGCGATAACGCAGAGCATTAGGCAAAGTGCTTGGGGCACCAGAACCCCCAGCGTGAAGCCGCGCGTGATCATGTGTGCTTTGTTCTTGGCGCCCAGCTTGCTCAGAATATTGCGCTCGACCATGCGCATGCCGATATCGTCGAGTTGCAATTCCTCGGCGATAACGGGCGTCGCGAATCCCTCGGCGGTTTTGACCAGAACGAACAGTTCTTTGTCTGTCAGGTTCTGGCCAGGGTAGCCAATCACTTCGTCGCCGTGGATCTGGACGCACGCATTCATGGGGGGACGCTTCCTTGCGAGAGGGGAGTGGGTCTTAGTGACTGGAGAGGTCGAGACGAAGCGCATCTACTTGGCGTTTGAGCAGGCCCAGCAAGTCGGCCATTGCCTCCATGCTCTCCATGGTGACGTGTCCCTGATCGATGGCGTAAACAGCCATCGTGTGCATGCTGCCTGCAAGCGATGACACTTCTTTCAAGGCCACGACGCGCCGTTGTTGAACGGCAAGTGCGCCGTTGGTGGCGGCCATAATCTGATTGTTTGGTGGGGAATCTACGCTGCCTTGCATGGGGGTTAACCTGTCATTCCTGATTTGCGTGGCATGTTACACGTAAAGTGTAAATCCCAGCAATAAAAAAGCCCTTATACAAGGGCTGTTTGTACTATCTGTCGTGGGATATTCGGACCACGCGACCCACAATATCCAGTTCCGCCAGGGCTTCGGGTGTCAAAGTGCTATCAGGGTATTGCTGTGAGTCCCCTGCTTTGAGAGTGAAGGTGCTATTTATCTCCGGGCATATCCAGCGAACCCAAACAGTGCCGCCTACCACAATGCCAAAAAGGTCCGCGCCGCGAACAGTGGTCTGTGCGCCATCTAATAGCAGTTCGTCGCCTTCAGCGATAAGTGGAGCCATGCTTGTGTCGATCTGCTTAATGCAAAGCAGCTTGTTGCGGTTCATGCCACGGCTTTCGATGTAATCAAGGCTGAAAGCGGTGTTATCCGTGACTTGCGAGAGTGTCAGTAGGCCGTTTTTGGTAGAGATATTTGGCGGGTTGGCTGTCACATAATTGGACGTGACAGCACTCAAGCTGTCGTTGTCGGTGTAGCCCTGGATCCACGCGGGAGTTTTGCCAAATAGCTTGGCAAGCAAGATAACTTGATCGGTTGGCGGCATCCGCAACCCTAGCTCCCAGTTGGAATACCGGGAGTAAGTCATGTTCGTACCCGACAAGTCGCTGAGTCGTTTGGCCGTTTCCTCAAGGGTCCAGCCGGTGGCCTGGCGACAATCTTTAAGCCGCTGAGCCACTACTTGTACTAATTCAGACATGCGCAATCTCTCATAGGGCGCCGTGAGGTTTCACGCCTTGGCAATTGTTTAATACTAGCGTCTATCTGGTGAAATATACACTTTAAGTGTAGAAGGCGGCAAAAAAAGCTTGAGAAATGGGATGGAGTCGAAATAGACTTACACCAATCGTGTAAATTGGTGTCTATTCGTGGAACTAAACAAGTGGATTGAAATCGTCGGCGCTGTAGAGCCAGGAGGCAAGTTAGGCCAGGCTGGCCTGGGCGCTGTCGCCAGTCTACTCGGCGAAAAGGCACGTACTGTGTCCTCTTGGTATCGCCAAGAGCGCATACCGTCATTCACTGCCGGTGCCAATATCGTCCTCAAGTCCAAGGGGCTGGTGGACTGGAACGGAATCTATACCCCTTTCGCAATCAAGCTGTTCCGGCCTGGTGCTAATCATGCCGGCGATTAACCTGCCAATCGGCTTTTCCCAACAACCCGTTGTTCTGAAGGTAGAACAGCGGTTTGGCCTGGCTGGCTTCGCTCGCCTGGTCAAGTTGTTGGAGTTGTTCGCGGCAAGCCCGTTGCGCGATATGGGCGTGATCGAACTGCCCATAAGCGACTGGGGGGATGCTCTGCAATCTGGCCCGCTCAACGCCTCTGTGTTGCTGGACTACCTGAGCAATGACGGCTGGCTATCCCAAGAGCGCGGCGCCGAATCTGGAACCGCGTTACGCGTAACGCTGACGCACTTTGCTGACTTCTTGCCCGTACTTGAAATGCCGAAAACACCAGAGCAGTGGATTGGCTGGTTTCGGTCTGAGCTGAACATGCCCGACCAGCACGGAACAGACCCTGACAATCAGGCTTTGTTCCGCCGTTGGTGTGCCACCAACGTGACGATTGAAGAAATGAATGCCGCCATAGAGCTGGCAGTTAAAGCGGGTAGGGGCTTCGCCCCGGCGTGCCTGCATTCCCTTTTGATGACTGTGCGAAAAGAAAAACTAGAACTGGCCCGCCGTTGATGGCGAGTCAAAAGGGGAATTCCTTGTTACTAATTGCACTATCTGGCGGTACGCCAAGCGAGCGTGTCGACATTGCTGATCGCCTTGTCAGTTCGGGCAAGGGGCAGTTTGCATCCTATGCCCAGGCCACGCCGAGCGCTGACTATGGCTTGCGCCGGCTTGATGTGCTGCGTGCCTTCCTGGGCAATGCGGAGGGTCCGATTGAAGCGCCTTCGCCCGTCGAGGGGTTGGTTGTTGCGCACTGCCTGACTGAGCAGGAGGCGCAAGAGGTCCGCGCCCGTGGCGGCGTGATCTGGCATCTCTATAGCCGTCCTTCTGGTTCTGTAAGCATTCGCCAAGGCGACGTGATGGTCACGGATGGCCAGGCGGGTTTCCGTCATGTACGTGAGCCGCTGGAGGCTCTTTCTGAGCTGATCCTTTCGCGCCTGTCCAAAAACCCCTCGGTCCGTGCGGCCCTGAAGGGGCTGGCCCGTGAATAGGCCCGCCAGCCAGGCATTGCCGGGTTATGCCTATGGCGACCCGGCCAAGATTGTCGAGGCTCAAGAGTTGCGCTCGCTTGGTTGTGCCGCGTGCGTTCGGTCCGAAAGCGTTTTTGGCGTGCAGGTCTGCACCAGTGGGCTCAAGTTTCCGGGTTGTAAGCACGGCCACCGTAGCGGCTACAAAGTAGCGCCTGAATTCGGGGGCTAGGGGGGGGGCATGGCAAAGCGAGATCTGGCCGGCGCCCTTGAGCTTTGGGCGCGCTGGTCTGTACCAGATGCCCAGCGGGGCGCCGGCAAATCCATGCTGGCCAAGCTGATCGACAATAAGGGCGAATTGATCTTTGGTGGCAGTGGCGGCGCTTCTGGCGGGCCTTCTGACAGCCTGGAGGTTGTCATTGAGGCGGCGGTGATGCGGATGTTTGCTGAAGATCCAATGCGCGCAGATGTTCTGCGCCTAGAGTGCAACGCCGCTTGGTGGATGGTGGCCAGTCGCCGAGGCATTGCCGACTACGATCCGCGCGGCTTGGGGCATTTCGAAAAGTCCCTGGCGCTGGGTATCAGTTTGCGCACCTATCGTCGGCGCCTCGCCGAAGCCAAATCAATCATTGAAACAGCGCTGGGGACATGATGGATATTCATCCGCTTTTTGCTGGGTTCCAAGGGGCTGACCCGTATGCGGTTGGCGCTGCCTTGGGATTTTTGATTCACGTCGAAGTGGTGCATGGGCCGCTTCCTGCGGCGCTGCAACTGGGTGATCGAGAAAGAATTGGCGCCCGGGTGGACTTGGAAGGGTTCCAGTTCGCCGGCGGGTGGGGGGCGCCTGGTGTGCATTGCCTGATGTTCGCCAAGCCGCTGACCGATCATGCTGCGCGCTGGTGGCATTCCAGCCTGCCGGAGTCCGCGACATGAGCCGTTTTGTCGCTGTTTTTCATCAATGGCACGTAAAAAGCAGGGGCTTTGATGTTCTGGAGCTGGCTGGCAGTGACAGAGATCAAGCGAATGCCCAGGCGGCGGTTGAGCTGCGTTCCCGTGATGGTTTCTATAGGGCCGACTATGTACTGGTTGAGATTGGCAGCGCCGAGTCTCTGCCTCGGCGTTTGACCTGGCGAGAGCGTATTACCGGCCGGCTGTCGCTGAAATAGAGCTGTTCGCGCAATGCGTCAGCTGTTTGGTACCTGATTCATTCACATCCGCTTTGTTAGGCATTGCAGCGCTGCGGCCTTGCTTCGCCTGAAGAAAGACAACGACGCCCGCCGGTCTGGCCGTGGGGGCGCCAGTGAGGCCCGTAAATGGCACAAACTCTACAAGTCCAAATATCTGACGCGGCCATTAAGCGTTATGCCGAGGATCCAACCATTGGCGAGCTGAAAGACCCACGGCACCCGCTGCGCTTTCGTTACCGTAACGACCGAAGCAAAGGCAGTTGGCATCTGATCCGCTTCGACAAGGGCGGTAAGTGGAGGAAGGCCGCGAACTGGCCCGAGGTGCCGGCCAGGCTGATGCTCGACAGCGTGCCCGTGGTTATGGCTCGCCTGATGACCGACCCGGCGGCGGTGGCCACCGTGGATGGCTGGGAGTCAGTTGGCCAGGTACTGCGCTGGTACGTCGACCGGCTGAAGGTCGATAGAGGGCTATCCAAGGATCGGCGCTCGTCCTCGATGTCGGTGATCAATCGCCAGTTGTTGCCCGCCCTGGACACGCTACCGCTGTGCAAACTCAACCGTGACACCCTCGACCGACATTTAGTCTGGCACATGCAGGAAGAGTACAGCCTGGGCTACGTTAAATCGGCCCTGGACGTGCTGAAGGTGATTTTTGGGCGAGCCTTGACCCTCAAGAAAATCACCGTCAATCCCATGGCCGGTGTGACCTTCGGCAACTTCACTAAGGTCAAGATCCGGCCCAAGGGCGCGCGCCTTCGTCATGTCGCCGTAGTGGATCTGCTGGCTGATTGGGCTGGGGCCTTCCAGGCTGATCCTGCTGGCATTGCCTTAATGGTGCTGATGCTGACCCATGGCACGCGAATCACTGAAACCCGCCTGGCCAAGTGGAAGAACGTCCACCTTCAGGAAGGGGAGTGGTTTATCCCTGGGGCTGATACCAAGTCGAAACGCGACCACCTGTTGCCTCTGACGCCTGCCGCTGTGGCCTTCCTTGACCGGTACCGAGAAAACCAGAAAGCGAGGGGGTATGACGGGGCCTATCTGTTCCCGTCTGCCACTCACTCCGGCCGGCCTATGTCACGTAGCCAGGCGTTTGCCGTCTTCACCCGCTACGGCGCCGGCGAATGGACCAGTCACGACCTGCGCAAACTGGCGCGTACCTGCTGGGCCAAGTTCCGTGTGGATAGCCTGGTGGTCAAGCTGTTGCTCAACCACTCCCTAACCGATTTGGAGGCGACCTACTTTCAAGACCGAGGCGAGGACATCAAGCGCGACGCCCTGGAGCGCTGGCACGAATGGCTCAACGCGCAGGGTTTTGACGCGTTGCAGGACAAGACAGGAGCAAGACGCGCCGTTAAGCCCACTGCCGTGGACCCTGCGGGCTGGCTGGCTTAGAGCCCCAAACCAAAATTAATCATATAAGAGGATTTTAAATATGACCGAGCAAGCGAAGTTTGGCGGCGACGGCATGAATCATGGTCGCGTCGAAATTCCGGTGGCCTGGCCTGTGACGGGTCACAACGATGACGAAAACGAACTGAGTCCCGAGGCGCAGCGAAAGCGGGAGCAGCGCGAACGCGAAAAAGCGGCCGGTGTTGAGGTGTTTGAGCTGAAAATGGGGCCGGCAGAACAGGCAATGTTGGCTGAAGGCCGCGTGCTGCGGGGCTCTAATGGGATTCCGTATACCGCAACCGAGTACCTTTTGACGCTCTTGCGAAACGACAACCGGTTGCTGGGAAAGCAGCGCGGAAAGCTGGAAGGGCGCACCTGCAAAAACTGCCAGAAGCAGTTGCCACGGGGCTGTGGCGGCACTTGGGCGGGTGAGTCGCGGTGCCTTTTGGCGCGATCAGAGATCGCCCTGGAGCTGTGAGGCGCAGCCAAAAATCCAAGGGTTGACAGTGCACGGGTTTTACACGATTAGTGTTAATTTACACGTAATGCTTGACACGGTTGGCAGCTTTCCCTATCTTTCACGGCATTGTGGTGTTGTTCCGGCCACGATGCCCATGCGACACAGTTCATTCAGCCCCCGGCCCTCACAGGTCGGGGGTTTTTTTATGCCTATTCCCCGGGACTTCGGGAGAAAACGAGATGCCAAAAATGCTCACTCCCGATAAAGATCCTTCGTTTTGGTTCCTGCTGCTGATGGCCTTGAAAGAGAACGGCCTGGCGATGGGTTTGGCGTTCGTCTTGGCCTGGCTGCGGATTCAGTACGACGGCAAAGAGACCAGTACAAGCCGCAAGTTCCTAGAGGCTTCGATTGGCTCGCTGATCGTGCTTTCGGTCGGCTTGACGGTACGTGAGTTCAACTTCAGCTATGGCTGGGCCCTGGCCACGTCGGGCTTTGTTGGTGCGCTCGGCATTGAGTACGTACGCCAGTTCGGCAAGCGCTGGGCTGAGAAAAAGGCTGACCTGGGATGATCCCGCGCCCGATGTTGAGTTTGGTGCTTGTCCTGCTGGCCTATCTGCTGGCAGGGCATGTTGATTGTCGAGAGTCGGAAGCCTGTCAGGTTTCGGCCGTTACGCATAACGAGGTTTCCGCTATGAAGTAAGCCCAAGGCCTTCTCGGCCGCAAGAGACGATTAAATCCCCTCGACAGAAGGCCGGGACGCCGGCGGGATCGCTTGCCACGACGACAGAATATCGAGGCCGGAGCGCGTCAGTAGCTGCTGACCCCGAAAGCGGCCCTATGTGCCATTGAGTGCGGCCTGTTAGCCCAGGCGCCGGAAAACGTAACCGGCTCAATCATTCGAAGGTGTCCGTATGTTCAAGATCGATTTAGGGTTTGATTCTGCCCCGGTCACTGCGGGCATGTTGGAGCTGGAGAAAAAACACCTTCCTTTCGTGGCGGCCTTGACCGCGACCCGCCTGGCCCAGCGAGTCAAGAAAGGCACCATTACGGTGATGCAGAAACGCCTGGACCGGCCAACCCCGACCACGCTGAACAGCCTGTTTGTGAAGATGGCCACCAAGCAGCGCGCCGCCGAAGTCTATTTCAAAGACTCTTGGGCATCTGGTGTGCCAGCGGACACCTACCTACAGCAGGCGGTGAGCGGCGGCGTTCGGCCCCATAAGCGTTTCGAGAAGTCACTGATTGCGCGCGGCATCATGCGCAGCAGCCAATACGCCGTGCCTACCACGGCTTTCATGAATCAGTACGGCAACGTGTCACGCGGCACGATGCTGAAGATCCTGTCTGGCCTGGGTGCTGCTGAGTCGACGCGTGGCTATCAGGCAAACGCCAGTGGCAGTGCCAAGAGTCGCCGCAAAGGCAATGCCCATCGCTTCTTTTCTGGTGATGTTGACGGTACGCAAGGTGTGTGGGAACGCAAGTCCATGGGCATGGGCGATGCGGTGCGCCCGGTGTTCATCTTCGCTGATTCGGCGCCGCGTTATCGCACCATCTTCCCGTTCTTCAAGATCGCCGAGAACATCGTGAAGGCCAATCGAGAAGAAGAGTTCGCCGCCGCCTGGGCCCAGGCATTGGGCAGTGCGCGGTGATGCGTGTCATTCGGTCGAAAAGGGTGAAAAAGGTGGCATTTTCGTCGTTTTGCTCGGCTTTTGGGCTTGACAGGCCCCCCGGGGGCAAAAACCAAAAGGTACTCCCGGACCCCACCCCCTAAGGGGGTAATTCGGGCCCCGCCCATTCGCTACGTATGACCCTTTTCTAGAGGTTGGTTGTTGTTATGTCTTCGAAGATCACCACGATCACGCGGCAGCCGGGCTGGCTGAACAAGAAGAACATGGCCGATAGCCTCGGAATTTCGGTGCAGGCCTTTGATAAATGGGACGTTCCGGCCGTCGCGAAGATCGGCCGAGAGTCGTTTTATGACGTCCGGTCGGTAGTGGATAACCGTCTGCAACACCAAACCGGAAAGCAGCAACCTGGCGCGTTAGAGGTCGATCCGCTCATTGGTTACAAGATCGATTGTGAGCGACTGAGATTGACCCGCGAGCAGGCCGACGCCCAGGCACGGAAAAACAAGGTCGGGGATAAGGAGCTTGTACCGGTCGGGTTCATGGTGTTTGCCCTTGCCAGCTTGTCCGCGCAACTGGCTTCAACCCTCAACACCGTTCACAAAAACGTGAAGCGCAAGCATCCCGATATTGAAGTGCGTCACTTGGAGGCGGTTGAAAGCGAGATTGCCGTTACGCGTAACGCGGCGGCTGGGTTGGCTGATCGCGTGCCGGAGCTTTTAGATGAGTACATCGCCACCCTGGATCAAGAGTCTGGTTGAGGCTGTTCGGCGCGGGTTAAAGAACCTTGAAGTCGATCCGCCTATGACGGCGGTGGAGTTCGCCGACGAATATTTTTACATGTCGTCTGAGTCGTCTTATGGCGAGGGCAAGTGGACCACTGAGTCTTTTCAGGTGGCTCTACTGAATGCTATGGGTAACGACCTGATACATGAGCTGAATATCCCGAAGTCGGCCCGTACTGGCTACACCAAGATGCTGATGGCGAACATCGCCTACAAGATCAAGCATAAAAAACGCAGCGTCTGCATGTGGAGCCCGACCGACGACGATGCTAAAGGCATCATGAAAAAGCACGTTGACCCGATGATTCGCGACGTGCCGGTGATCAAGGCAATGGCGCCCTGGTTCGGGAAGAAACACAAGGACAATACCGAGGATCAAAAGACCTTCGAAAATCGTAAGGTGCTGTGGTGGTTAGGCGGCAAGGCGGCAGGCAACTACCGGGAGAAAAGCCCAGACGAAGTTGGTTACGACGAACTGTCGAGCTTCGATGCGGACATTAACAACGAGGGGTCGCCTACCTTCCTGGGGGATAAGCGTCTAGAGGGCGCGACCTTTCCTAAGTCGATTCGCGGCTCTACTCCCAAGCTTGCGGGAAGCTGCCAAATCACGCGGGCGGCCGAGGAATCGGCTTACCTGCTCCGGTTTCACATCCGCTGCCCACACTGCGATACCGAGCAAACCCTAAAGTGGGGTGGCAAGGATGAGGCGTTTGGCCTCAAGTGGTCCAAGGACGCCCTGGGCGAGGTTGATAAGGCCTGGTACCTGTGCGAGTCCGGCAACGGCTGTGCATTTGAGCATTACCAGATGGTCGAGGCGTCACGCACCGGCCGTTATATCTGCGAAAAAACCGGCGTCTGGACACGCGACAGCATGGAGTGGTTCGGCGCGGATGATAAGCCTATCCGCACACCACGCCGCCTTACGTTCCATATTTGGACGATTTACTCAACGTTCACCACTTGGGTGAAGATCGCAGACGAGCGCGTCAAGGCAGGCAAGGACCGGGGCAAGCTCAAGACCTTTGTAAACACCACGCTGGGCGAGCCGTGGGAAGAAGACCTTACCGAGAAAGTCGACTGGGAATTGCTGTACGGACGGCGTGAGGTCTACGCGGCCAAGGTGCCGGCCCGTGTCGTTGCGCTGACTGGCGGGATAGATACCCAGGACGACCGCTACGAGCTTCGTGTTTGGGGTTGGGGTGCTGGTGAAGAATCTTGGTTGATTTACCGCTGCATCCTGTACGGCGACCCGTCCAGCGCGGTCCTTAAACGTAAGGTTGGGCTTGAGCTGCATAAGTTGCATACCCGTGCGGACGGTGTGCCGATGCGGGTAGAGCGTTGGTGCTGGGACTCCGGCGGCCACCACTCTGACGATGTTCGGGCGGAAAGCCGCAAGCATGGCGTGCATTGGGTAGTCCCAATTTTCGGGGCTAGCACCTACGGCAAGCCGATTGCGAGCTTTCCACGGCGCAAAGAAAAGAAGTCGAAAACCTACCTTACAGAGGTCGGTACAGACAACGCCAAAGAGGTGATTTACAACCGCCTCAAGATCCAACCAGACGGCGACCGTCCGGTGCCGGGGCTGATTCACTTCCCGGCAGACGATCTGATTTGCGACGGCGACGAGCTGAAGCAGCTCACCAGCGAAACCAAGAAATGGATCATGGCCCGAGGGCGCCGCGTGCTTCGCTGGGATGCCAGCAAGAAGCGAAACGAGGCGCTCGACTGCTTTGTGTACGCCCTGGCAGCGCTACGTATCAGCCAAGAGAAATTCGGCCTCGATCTTGAATATCTGGCCACCCAAAACCCGGCGACGGGTGTTTGGGAGGTGCTGGAGGAGCAGGACGAGTCGGATGACCTTGAGGAAGTCCTGGCGCTTGAAGCCCAGGGCGTCGAGGTGGAGCCCGAACAGGTTCCGCCGCCGGCGCCGGTCCTACCTCAACCAGACCACCAGCCAGCCGCCGGCGGCTGGATTGAAACAGGAGTGAACGCATGGCTTTGAATGCCCAGGACATGCTGGAAAAGTACATGCAGGCCGAGGCGGACGTGCTGGCCGGTAAAGACGTTACTTTCAATGGCCGTCGTGTCGTCATGTCGGATCTGCCGGCAATCATCAAGGGTCGGCAGGAATGGGAGCGCCGGTTGGCCCAGGTGCAGCGCGGGGGGCGTCCGGGTTACTCCCTGGCGACGTTCGAATGAACCTGCTGGATAAAGCCCTGGCGCCGCTCTTTCCTGGGATGGTCGCCGAGCGCCTACGGGCTCGAAACGTGATTATGGCCTTTGAGGCCGCAACGGTTACTCGCACGCACAAGGCGAAAAAGCAGACCAAGAGTGCGGATGCCTCGCTAAACCGTACGCTTAAATCATTGCGTGAGCAGTGCCGAAAGCTGGACGAGGATCACGATATTGTCACCGGTCTATTTGACCGGCTGGAAGAACGTGTAGTTGGCGGCCCAGGCATTGCAGTAGAGCCCATTCCGCTCGGTTATGACGGCGCCATTCATGTCGAGTTTGCAGCGGCAGTTAAAGCCATGTGGGGCGAGTGGTCGCTGAAACCTGAAGCGTCTGGCGAGCTGACCCGTCCGCAAATGGAACGTTTGGTTTGCCGTACGTGGCTGCGGGACGGTGAGGCGCTGGCACAGAAAATCATGGGTAAGGTGCCTGGTTACGATCATCTGCATGGCGTGCCGTTCGCCCTGGAGCTGCTGGAGCCGGATTACCTGCCTATCGAATATACCGACCTATCGAGGAACATCGTTCAGGGCGTAGAGCGCAACGCATGGCGTCGTGTGCGTGCGTACCACTTGATGATGGGCCACCCGGGCGACCTGGCCGGCAACTTGGCACAGAAAACCAAGCGCGTGCCAGTCGAGCAGATGATTCACATCGCGCACCGTAAGCGCATTGGCCAGAACCGGGGCCAGCCGCTCTTGCATGCCGTGCTGATTCGTTTGGCAGATATCAAGGACTACGAGGAAAGCGAGCGGGTAGCGGCGCGTATCAGCGCTGCACTGGCGATGTACATCAAGAAGGGGGCGCCGGATGACTTTGTGCCGCCTTCAAGTGGTGAGACTCGCCCTGAGCGAACCTTTCCTATCGCTCCCGGCATTGTGATCGACACGCTATTGCCCGGTGAAGACGTAGGGATGATCGAAAGTAACCGGCCTAACCCGTTTCTTGAGGGGTTCCGCAATGGCCAGCTCAAAGCAGTGGCCGCCGGTTCGCGCAGCACCTATTCCAGCGTGGCGCGTAGCTACGACGGCACCTATTCGGCGCAACGCCAGGAGCTGGTGGAGGGGCAGTTGGGTTACGACCTGCTGCAACACGAATTTATCGACTACTGGTGTCGTCCGGTTTATCGCGAATGGCTGCGCATGGCGATCATGAGCGGTCAATTGGTCGTGCCTGCTGACGTAGATCCTCGGACGATTTACGGGGCGTTCTATCAGGGGCCGGTGATGCCCTGGATTAACCCGGTGCATGAGGCGACGGCCTGGAAACTTCTGGTTGAGGCCGGCTTTTCTGATGAGGCCGAGGTGGCCCGTTCGCGGCAGCGCAACCCTTCAGAACTCAAGGCGTCGCGCCTGGCGGAAGTCGCCGCGAACCGTGAGAACGGGCTGGTATTCAGCTCCGACTACTTCCACCAAATTTACGGAAAAAATCAGCCTAATGATGACGAAAAGCAACGTGCCGCTGATGCGGCCTCAGGGGTCGGCCCCAAAGACGAGTGAGCCCGGCGACGGACAAAGTTGGTACCAGCTGCGCGCGGCCGCTCGTGGCGTCGTCGACCTGATGTTGTACGGCGACATTGGCGCCTGGGGTATCTCGGCTAACCAGTTTGCCCGCGATCTGAAAGCCCTGGGTGACGTGTCACAAATCAATTTGCACGTTCACTCCCCGGGTGGGGACGTGTTCGAAGGCATGGCCATGTACAACCTGCTCAAGAATCACCCGGCGCGGGTTGAGGGTACCGTCGACGGCCTGGCGGCCTCTATGGGCAGTGTGGTGCTGATGGCCTCGGACGTAATCCGCATTCCGGCTAACGCCATGATCATGGTGCATAAGCCGTGGGGTATTCAGGGTGGTGACGCGGAGGAAATGCGCCGTTACGCCGATCTGCTGGATAAGGTCGAGGACTCGCTGGTGGCGGCTTACACCAGCAAGACCGGAAAGTCTGTTGATGAGGTCAAGGCCTTGTTGGCTGCTGAAACATGGATGACCGGCGCGGAGGCGGTCGAGCTGGGCTTTGCTGATGCGCTGGTCGAAGCCCTGGAAACCTTCGCAAAACTCAATTCACAACGCATGCAGGACTTCAATAAAATGCCCGAGACCTTAAAAAACCTGTTTGATCCGCGCGGTTCTGTAGCTGCGCCGGCGGCCACTGCGCCTGCTGTTCCCGCGCCGTCTGCGCTGTCCGCTGAGCAAATTATGGCCCAGGGTGTCGCGGCTGAAGCCTCCCGCCGTACCACGATCAGCGCGGCATTCTCTGCGTTCGCTGGCCACGAAACGTTGCGTGATGCTTGCCTGGCTGACACTGCATGCACCCTGGAGCAGGCCAACGCCAAGCTGCTGGCCGCCATCGGTGAGAAAACCACCGCTACCGCAAGCCCGCGTCACCAAGGACACGTAAGCAACGGCAATCTGGTGGGTGATTCGGTGCGGGCATCGCTGTACGGCCGCCTCGGCATGGAAGAAAATCAAGCGGATAACGCTTACAACCACATGACTTTGCGTGAGCTGGCCCGCGCGTCCTTGTCGGATCGTGGCATTGGCGTGGCGTCCCTTCGCCCTATGGACATGGTTGGATTGGCGTTCACTCACGACACCAGCGACTTCGGCAACATCCTGCTCGATGCCTCGCACCGCTCGTTGCTGGCCGGCTGGGAAGATGCCGAGGAAACCTATCATCTGTGGACCCGCCAAGGCCGCTTGAGCGACTTCAAGGTGGCCAACCGTGTCGGCCTCGGCCAGATGTCGACCCTGCGTGAGGTTCGCCCAGGGGCTGAGTACAAGTACATCACCCTCGGTGATACCGGCGAGACGATCCGCCTGGCCACCTACGGCGAAATCTTCAGCATCAACCGTCAGGCGATCATCAACGATGACCTCGACGCCTTGAGCGCGATCCCGCGCCTGATGGGCGCAGCAGCCCGCGCGACCATCGGTGATCTGGTGTATGACACCCTGATCAATAACGGCAAGATGAAGGACGGCAAGCCACTGTTCGACGCCTCGCGTAAAAACCTGTTCAGCGGCGCTGACTCCAAGCTTTCGATTGCAGCCATGAGCGCGGCAAAAACCGCCATGGCGTTGCAGAAGGGCAAGCCAGCCAAAGAGGGCGAGAAGACCCGCACGTTGAATGTGCGTCCTGCTTACCTTTTGTGCCCGGTGGCCCTGGAAGATCAGGCCAACCAGTTGATCCGCTCCACGTCGGTGCCTACCGCCCAGGTCAACGCCGGCGTGGTCAACCCAATCCAGAACTTCGCCCAAGTAATCGGCGAGCCGCGCCTGGACGACAACTCGTCCTCGGCTTGGTATCTGGCTGCGAAGCAGGGTAGCGACACCATCGAAGTGGCTTATCTGGATGGCGTCGACGTGCCATACATTGACCAGATGGAAGGTTTTACCAGCGACGGTATCGCGACGAAGGTTCGTATTGACGCTGGCGTCTCTGCGCTCGATACGCGAGGCCTGAACAAGTCTGTCGGCGCGTAACTCGCCGTCCACCCCCAAAGCCCCGCCTAGTGCGGGGTTTGTTGTTTCTGGATAGGAGAAAATGGCCATGGCCACGAATCATGTAAGCAGTGGTGAAACCGTTACGCTGCCAGCCCCGACCGGCGGATCTGTCGCCGGAATTCCGCAGGTGATCAACGACCTGGCGGTGATCCCGCTGAGTTCTGGCCCCAAGGGAACGATCATCGTTTACCGCCTCTGCGGCGTCTGGAGCGTCCCGGCGGATGCGGCTCTGAAAGCTGGCATGAAAGCCAGCGTTAAGGCTGGCGGTCTGGTACCGGCCGGCACAGCAGATTCGGCCCCATACGGCAAGATGTTGACCGATTCGGTCGGCGGTTATGCCGAAGTGTTGATCGTTCAATAATGGCTGGCGCCCGTTTCAGGGAAGTGGCTGACCGTGTTGACGCGTTGCTGGTTAGTCGTTTGGGCGATCCGGTTACCCTCGCAGACGGACGCGGCATATCAGGGGCTTTTGCCTCCCCGTTTGTCGGCGCCGAAATCGGCGGTGGGAAAACCGGAGCCGCACGCCTGGGCGGGGCAATCAATGCCGACGAGGTGTTAGAGCCCACCCTGACCGCGCGAGTAGTCGACGTGCAAGGCGTCAAAAAGGGCGACCATTTAACCATTGAGCTACCGCCGTTGTTGGGTGGTGGCCGTTATAAGGTTGTCCGTGTAAAGCCCGATGGTTCCGGCATGGTCGACTTAGTATTGAGTGTGTCCAATGAGCGAACTGACGACATTACATGATGCGATCACTCGCATAATTAGCGAACAGATGCCCCGGGTTGTACATGTTGAACAGTTCCCGGAGCTGGGCGCCGAGGTGATGACGCCGGCGCTGTTGTACGGGATCACTGATATGGCACCGGGCCAGGATCGGGGAGAGGGGAAAACGGCGATCATTGGTCGTTTCCAATCCTGCATTCTAGTTGAGGCAGACCGGCCCAAGGCATCGCTCCAGGCCGCTATCTTGGCCGGCCAAATGATGACGGTGCTAAAGGATCAGTGGTGGGATTTGGATTTTGTCACCGGCCCGCCGGCGCAGGTCCACGCCCAGCCTGAAGCCCCGACGCCTGAACTTGAACAATTCGTCATGTGGTCCGTGCAGTGGGTTCAGCCGTTTGAATTGGGTGAGTTCACGTGGCCATGGCCCGACGAATCCCCAGGCGGCCCTGTGTCGCCTGAAGGGGAGTTCACCAGTGATACCGGCCCCGTTTACCCCGAGGATCCGGTATGAGCTACGCCAGTGCCGAACATGACCGTATGATTGCCGCCATGCTGATGCCCTGCGTGGTGGTCGGTGTGGATCTGGCGGCGCCGGCGGTGCGTGTCAGCAATGGCGAATGGACGAGCGCCTGGGTGCGCTGGCACAGCCTGGCGGCGGGCAAGGCGCGGCACTGGCGAGCGCCCAGCCTGGGCGAGCAGGGGGTTTTGTTTAACCCAAGCGGCCAGGCTGGCATGGGCACGTTTATCCCGGGCCTGTACGGCAATGCCGGCGGCCAGCCGGATAACCGTGATCATGTCGAGGTCTGGCGTTTTGACGATGGCGGTTCCCTAGTTTACGACTGGGAGGCCAAGACCTATACGATCACGCTGCCCACTGGAACAGTCACTATCAAGGTGGGCAGCACGGTTGTAACCGTTACGGATAACGCGGTGAATGCCACGGTTGGCGGTACCGAGTTCGACCTGGCGCCCGGTTTGGCCGCGATCAAATCGCCTCAAATTGCGTTGATAGGAGCGGTAGAAATTGATGGGCCGTTACACGTAACGCAAAGCATCACCGGCGCCGCAGACATCCTGGCGGCCGGTAACAGCGACAACCACCACAAGCATTAACCAAAAAATCACCTACAGCCCGCCGCGTGCGGGTTTTTTCATGCCCGGAGAAATCATGGCCAAGCCCATCGAGAAGCCCGCAACCGAAGAAAAAGCCACGACTGCGCCGGCGTCTTTGACGTTCCGCGATCTGGTCTACACGTCGCGCACGCTGGTTGTGCCTGATACCGATCGTACCTACCCGGTGGCCAAGGGGCTGGTGGTGGTGCCTGAATCCGACAAAGAGGCTGTGGCCTTCCTGAAGGCTCATAGCGAATACGCCGCCCAGGAGGGCTAAGCCAGATGATCGGAATGGATCGCCACACCGGGCAACCCATATCCGGCATCGAGCATTTGCGGCAGTCCATCGCCGACATCCTGAGTACGCCCTTGGGCAGTCGTCGGCAGCGGCCGGAGTACGGCAGCAAGCTACGCGGTTTCGTTGACTTGCCGATCAATGCTGGTTGGAAAAGCGCGGTCCAGGCCGAAGCGGCTCATGCCCTCGGCCGCAGTGAGCCGCGCCTGAAGCTTGAGCGAGTGACGGCGCTTTCGCTGCTGGATGGGAAAATAAACATGCTCGTTGCCGGCGAGTACCTGGGCGACAGTTTTGTCTTGGAGGTAAGCGTATGAGCATCGTGGACTTGTCGGCGTTGCCGGCGCCGGAGGTGCTTGAGCCGCTGGACTTTGAAGAGGTCTACGACGAAGGGTTGTCAACTTTCCGCGCCTATATGGGCGACAACTGGAATGCCGCGCTTGAAAGCGATCCTGTTACCAAGGTGCTGGAGGTGGGGGCGTACAACAAGGTCGGCAACCGCGCCCGAGTTAACGACGCATGCAAGGCGCTGCTGTTGGCTCATGCCATCAAGGGCGACCTAGATCATCTGGGCGCAAACGTCGACCTTCCGCGCCTGGTTGTTCAGCCCGAGGATCTGCTGGCGGTTCCGCCGGTGGCTGAAGTCCTTGAAGGTGATGATTCGTACCGCGAGCGTATCCAGTTGGCCTATGAGGGGCTTACCACTGCGGGCCCGCGTAACAGTTACGTCCTGCATGCGCGTAACGCGTCCGGCCTGGTGCGGGACGCCACGGCGGAAAGCCCGTCGCCGGCACGCGTTACCGTAACGGTGCTGAGTACCGAAGGGGACGGGACGGCCACGCCGGCGCTGTTGGCCACGGTGGCCAAGGCCCTCAATGACGACGACGTGCGACCGCTGGGTGACCGGGTGACCGTCCAGGGCGCCGAAATTCTGAATTACCGCATTGACGCGATCCTGCACATGAATAGCGCGGGGCCAGAAGGTGACGCTGCCTTAGCCGAGGCTTTGAGCCGACTGTCGAAATGGGTAAACCCTCGTAAACGTCTTGGCGTTGAGGTGGCCCGGTCTGCTGTGGATGCCCAGGTGCATGTTGCCGGCGTTTCGCGTGTCGAACTGCCCGGATGGGTCGACCTGTCCCCTACTAAAGCCCAGGCCGCGTATTGCACTGGTTTCGACGTGAGGTTGGCGGATGAAAAGCCTACTCCCCAGCAATAGCACGCTGCTGGAGCGGGCCCTTGAGGCTGCGCTCTACGAAAAAACCATTGTTCCGTTGCGCACGCTCTATAACGCCGATACATGCCCGGCCCATTTGCTGCTGCATTTGGCGTGGGCCTGGTCGGTCGACCGCTGGGATTACCGGTGGAGTGAGGCGACCAAGCGGGCCGCCATCAAGGCCTCGTATTACATCCACAAGCACAAAGGCACGATTGGCGCATTGCGTCGTGTGGTCGAGCCGCTGGGCTACTTGATCGAGGTCATGGAGTGGTGGCAGACGGTGCCCGAGGGGGTGCCGGGTACGTTCGCCCTGAAGGTCGGTGTTCTGGATACCGGCATTACCGAAGAAATGTACGAAGAGCTGACCCGGCTCATTGATGACGCCAAGCCTGTCAGTCGGCACATGACCGGCCTGGCGATCAGCCTGGAGACCACCGGTTACATCGGCATCGGCGCCTGTGTAAGCGAGGGTGAAGTGATCGACGTTTACCCACCAACCCCCCGCGATATCGAGGTGACCGGCACTTATGGCCTGGTCATGTGTATTGATGAAATTGACACCCTGGACGTGTATCCATGATTGATCAGAACAGTCAGTTTTTTGCCATTCTCACAGCTGTGGGGGAGGCGAAACAGGCAAACGCTACCGCCCTGGGCCAGCCCTGGACCTTCTCCCAAATGGGCGTGGGTGATGTCAACGGCGCCGACCCAATCCCCAATCGCGCGCAAACGCGCCTGATCAACGAATGGCGCCGCGCGGCGGTCAATCAGGTGCGAACCGATCCGGCAAACCCGAACATCATCATTACCGAGCAGGTTATCCCGGCCGACGTGGGTGGTAAGTGGATCCGGGAAATCGGCCTGTATGATGCCGATGGCGACCTGGTGGCGGTAGCCAACTGTGCGCCGAGCTTCAAGCCTTTGCTTGTCCAGGGGACCGGTAAAACCCAAATCATTCGGATGAACTTCATCGTCGCGAATACCGCGAGCGTCGTCCTGAAGATTGATCCGTCGATTGTCCTGGCGACCCGCGAATACGTTGACACTCAGATTGTTGAAGCCATGGCAAAAATGGACTTCAAGCATTCGGTGTTGGTGGCCACCACGGCCAACATCGCCTTGAGCGGTGTGCAGACCATCGACGGCGTGCTGTTGCCGGCGGATGCGCGCGTGCTGGTAAAGAATCAGACGGCCGCCAAGGAAAACGGCCTGTACGTGGTTTCTTCGACCGGCGTGTGGAAACGCACCCAGGACGCAGACAGTAGCGTCGAGGTGACGCCGGGGCTGTTTGTCAGTGTCGAAACCGGCACCGCCAACGGTGACAGCGTTTGGCAGCTGGTGACGGATGCGCCGATTGTCCTGGGCACTACCGCTCTGGCCTTTGAAATGGCCGTGGGCCGCACCGGCGTCAGTGCTGGCTCTTATGCCAATGTCACCGTCGACAAGTACGGCCGGGTGATCGCCGGTACCAACCCGACCACCTTGGCGGGCCACGGCATTACCGACACTTACACCAAAGACCAAATCGCGGCGATGATCGCCCAGGCCTCGGCGTTGCCGGTGGGCGCGATGATCGGTTTCCCCGTGGACAAGGTAGCCCCGGGCTTTCTGGAGATTGACGGCAGCGTCAAGAGCGCGGCGGCTTATCCAGACCTGGCGACGTTCCTGGGTGGCGCGTTTAACAAGGGCGACGAGGGCGCCGGTAACTTTCGCCTGCCCGAGTCGCGTGCTGAGTTCCTGCGGGGCTGGGATCACGGTCGTGGCGTTGATGCGGGGCGATCGATTGGCACTTATCAACTCGACCAGTTCCAGGGGCACACATTCAGCGGCGCGGGCAGTGGGGGCGGCACTACGCCTGCGTTTGATACTTGGGGCAGCGTCGGCAATCCAACCACACAGAAATATCCGCCGGTAACTGACGGCGTTAACGGCGCGCCACGGGTGGGTAACGAGACGCGCGCGCGAAACTTGTCGGTGATGTGGTGCATCAAGGCTTGGAACGCGCCGATCAATCAGGGAAACATTGATATTGCGGCGTTGGTACCTTTGGCAGCTCAGGCAACTGAGGCCAATCAAGGCACCGCAAAAATCGCGACGCAGGGCCAGACGGATTTGGGTCTTGACGATGCCACGATTGTTACGCCAAAGAAAATGCGCTTTGGGTTTCAGTTCATTAAGGGCGTCAACGGGGCGATTGTTTTTCCAACTTGGCTGGGTGGTTGGATCATCCAGTGGGGACTGACCCCAAACATCGCAAATGCATCGGCGGCTTCGTTTAACTACACGATACCTTTTCCTACGGCAGCGATTTGTCCTGGAGCATTTCGTGCCTCATCGGGAAATAACTCTGCAACTGTATCTACAACGCTAAGCCAGATCACGATCGGTAACCGCCCGCACTACACGCCTGATACCTCGGGCACTGCAAACCCTTATTTCTTCTTCTGTTTCGGTTACTGAGGGCTGGGCTATGCGTAAGTATTTGGTTTTAAATAGTGATCGCGAAATTGTCGCGCAATTGATTGAAGGGGTTCACGACATCCCCGCAGGGGCTGTGCTGATTGATCCGGCGCGCTGGTACGAGGTGACGCAGGACATTGGGTGCGTTTGGCATTTGAGCGATGACGAGGAGCTTACCAAGCGCCCCAAGTTAAACGTTAACGATGACCCTGCCGGGTTTGAGCGGGAGTGGCGCAATCAGGTGGTCGCGTCTACTGAGTGGCTGGTTACGCGTCACCGTGACGAGCAAGACATTGGCCGGGACGCGACCCTCACTGCGGAGCAGTTCGCGGAGTTGCTGCTATATCGGCAGGCTCTGCGCGACTGGCCGCAATCGCCGGACTTCCCGGATAGCGAGCATCGCCCCGTAGCGCCGGCTTGGATCGCCGACCAATCCCAATAACGCCCCGCACTGACGGGGCGTTTTCTTTTCCGTTACGCGTAACACGAACAACCCACGGCCTCGCTTATGCGGGGCTTTTTCGTTTCTGGAGATTGAGCCCTATGAGTTTCTTTCACGGCGTCACTACTTCGCTGATCGACACCGGCGCGCGCACTATTTCGCTCCCGTCGTCCTCGATCATCGGTCTGTGCGACACCTTCACGCCAGGCGTACTCGGTGGCGGTAACGCCAAGGCGGGCGAGCTGAAGCTGATCACGTCCGAGCGCGAAGCCATTGCCGCGTTTGGCACCGATTCGGCGATCACCCGGGCTTGCCAGGCAATCTATGTGCGGGCTAAGGCTGTAATCGTCGCCATTGGCGTGCCTAAGCTCGCTGACGCCGCGTTGCAAACGTCCGCCATCATCGGTGGCGTTCTGGCGGATGGGCAGCGCACGGGCCTTCAGGCGCTGCTGGACGGCAAGAGCCGACACAACGCCCAGCCTAAGTTGCTGATTGCCCCGGGGCACTCGGCCACCCAGGCGGTGGCCACCGCCATGGATGCCCTGGCCGGAAAGCTGCGCGCGATTGCCATCATTGATGGCCCGAACACCACTGATGAGGCCGCCATGGCCTACGCGCTGAACTTCGGCAGTAAGCGCATTTACCTGGTGGATCCGGGTGTACAGTTCTGGAGCACCGTCGAAAGCGCGACCGTGGATGCCCCGGCCTCGGCTTGGGTGGCGGGCCTGTTTGCCTGGACCGATTCCGAGTACGGCTACTGGGCGTCGCCGTCGAACAAAGAGTTTGTTGGCATCACCGGTACCACTCGGCCGGTGGAGTACTTGGACGGCGACGAGACGTGCCGGGCCAACCTGCTCAACAACGCGAACATCACCACGATCATTCGCGATGGCGGTTACCGCCTGTGGGGCAACCGCACCTGCTCGGCCGATGCCAAGTGGTCGTTTGTAACCCGCGTGCGTACCTGCGACATCCTCATGGACGCGATCCAGGCGGGCCACAAGTGGGCGGTAGACCGCTCGATTACGAAAACCTATGTGTCGGACGTGACCGCAGGGCTCCAGGCCTTTATGCGCGACCAGAAGAACGCCGGCGCCGTGATCAATTTCGAGGTTTACGCGGACACCGAGCGCAACACGCTAAGCCAAATCGAGCAGGGCAAAATCTTCTGGCGCATTCGCTTTACCGACGTGCCGCCGGCAGAAAACCCGAATTTCCTGATCGAGGTCACCAACGAGTGGCTGGCCGAAGTACTTGAAGCAGCCTAAGGGGGCCGAGCAATGATTCCTGAAATGTTGACCAACTGCGTCATGTTTGCTGATGGCGTGAGCTTTTCCGGTGACGTGCCGTCCATGACGCTGCCCAAACTCTCGGTCAAAACCGAGGAATACCGGGGCGGCGGCATGAGCGGCCCGGTCGACCTGCCCACCGGTTTGGAAAAGCTGGAAGCGGCATTCACCACCAACGGCGTGCGTAAAGAGGCGCTGAAGTTCTTCGGCCTGGCGGATCAGACCGCGTGCAACCTCGTTTTCCGTGGATCGTTCAAGGGCCAAAAAGGCACCGTCAAGTCTGTCACTGTGACCCTGCGCGGCTCGCTCAAAGAAGTCGATATGGGCGATTGGAAGCCGGGCGACAAGGCCGAAATCAAGCACGCCGTAGCCGTCACCTACTACAAGCTCGAAATCGACGGGCGTGTGATGTTCGAAATCGACTTTGCCAACATGGTGCAGGTGATCAACGGTGTTGATCAGCTGGCCGCTGAGCGTACGGCCCTGGGCCTCTAAGGATTGATGACATGACCAACGTATCTCTCGCTGCACCGCTCCCGGCCTGGATGGTCCTGAGCGACGACGGCGTTACTGTAACGCTCAAGCACAAGGCCAATCTCAATGGGGTTGTGACCGACAAGCTCATGATGCGCGCGCCCAGCGTAAAGGATGTTATGGCCGCCAAGATCGCTGGCAATGGTGACCATGAAAAGGTGGAGCTGAATTTGTTTTGCAGCCTGCTCACGGCTACTGAGGCCGAACTCACGGCCCTCAAATACAAGGACTACATGCGCCTCCAGGCGGGCTATTTTCGCCTGGTTGAGGAAGACGACGTGTAACGAGGGCACGCTTAAGGTGCTGGCCAAGCGCTTGGCAAAAGAGACGGGTTTTTCGTCTGCCGAGATCCTGGCCATGCCCTTTAACGTGATGGTGTGGTGGCTCACGGATTGAGCCGCTGTTGATCTACCCGACGTATAGGGCGCGCACATGGCGAACAAACTTGCTCTCGGCCTGGTGATTGGCGGGGCCGTCAGCTCGACGGTAGGGGCGGCGTTCAAGGACGTCAGCAACAAAATCAAAAAGCTGGAGGAACAAGGTTCCCGGGCGCGGGTGCTGGAAAAGACCATCGGCGAAACCATGCGCCTGCGCGATGAATGGCGCAAAGCGCACATGGCGGGTGACAAAGGCGCGGATGCGCTACGGCGAAAGCTGGAGAACAATCTGGACGGCCTGCGTAAGCAGGGCGTTGAGGTGCGCAACCTGACCAAGGCCTACGCGGCAATGGGGCAAGCGGCGACCAAAGCTGAGCTTAAAGCCAAGGGCCATATGCAGCTCGATGCTGGTAAGCAGCAGTTGAAAAGCAGCATAGGCCAGGCGGCGGCCGCCACGGCAGCGATGGCCGTTCCTACGAAGGTCAGCGCTGACTTTGGCGCGATCATTCGTGACATTGCGATCAAGGCGAACATTGCCAACACGCCCGAAGAAGCGCAGATGTCCAAGACGATTATTGGCACGTCGCGCGATACCGGCATGGCTCGTAATCAAGTGGCCGAGGTAGTGAACGCCCTGGTGGGTGCCGGCATGGAGCTTGATAAGGCCATGTCATACGCACCGGTAGCGGCCAAGTTTGCGATTGGCCAGGGTTCGGACGGCGGCGAAACTGCCCGCATGATCAACGCCCTGGGGCAGAACGCCAAAATTTCCGACCCGGCCGTGATGCAGAAAGCGCTGGAGGCGATCGCCTATCAGGGCCAGGCGGGTAGTTTTGAAGCGGCCGACATGGCCCGATGGTTCCCCGAGTTGCTGGCAGGGATGGGCAAGATCGGCATTACTGGCATGGATGCGGTCACGCAGTTGGGCTCAATGCTTCAGGTGCAAATGAAGACCGCCGGCGGCGCTGATGAGGCGGCCAACAACCTCAAAAACTGGATGGAGAAAATCGGTTCTGGCGATACGGTCAAGGCCTACAAGGATGCCGGGATTGACTACCAAGGGTCGATGAATACCGGCCTGCAGAACGGTAAATCTACCCTAGAGTCCAGCTTTGAGCTGGCACAGAAGTACATTGCGGCAACCGATCCGAAGAAGGCCGCCGCGATGGCCGCCGCTACGGCGAAGATCAGCAAGGAGACTGATCCCGAGAAAGCCAAGGCCATGATTGCATCCCTGGAGCAAGCTTTGCGTACCGGGGATCTGTTCGCGGACATGCAGGTTAAGGGCGCTTTGACGGCCTTCATGCAGAACAAAGAGCTGTACGCGCAGCTCAAGAAAGACTCGGCCAGTGCCACCGGAATCCTTGATAAGAACCTTGAGGAGCGCCGGCAAGCGTCGGCGCAGAAATGGGCGGAAATGGCCCAGAGTATGGATGACGCCATGCGCGCCATTGGTGACGCCTTCCGACCGGTCACTGACAAGGTGGCGGATGGGTTGGCCTACGTCACCCAGGGCCTCGCCAAGCTGTCGGACGAGTCGCCCAGGGTTGTGACTGGGATCGGCGCCGCCGTGGCGGCCGTGATCGCGTTTCAGACTGCTATGAGCGGATTCAAGATCGCCAAGGGCCTGCTCAACCTTGGGCGCGGCTCGTTGATGGGTAATCCCAATATTCCGCAAAAAGTCATTGTTACCAACATGCCGATGGGTGGGCCTGGTGGCATGGATTTGGGCGGCGTCGATGACGCGGGCGGTAAGGATGGGAAGGGCAAGGGCAGGGGCGGCGGCCGTGGCAGAAGTCCGGGCCGTGGCGTTGGCGCAGGCCTGAAGGGGCCGGCAGTGTTGGCCGTAATTGAGGCCGGCTTTAAGGTCAAAGACACTTACGACAACGCTGAAACCCAGGACGAAAAAGCCGAAGGCTATGGCGCTGCGGCCGGCGGGCTTGCTGGCACTCTTGCCGGCGCGGCGGCCGGTGCGGCCATCGGGTCGGCGGTACCGGTAATCGGAACCATCTTGGGCGGTTTGATTGGTGGGTATCTAGGGAGCTTGGGCGGTGACGCCCTGGGCGGAGCCATCGGCAAGTCGATGTTTGGCGCTGACGAAAGCAAGAAGGCCATGCCCGTGGCCGGGCCATTGATGATGAAGGATGCCGGCAAGGACATCCCACCGGTATTGGGGGATATCGCCAAGTCGTTTACGCCTTCGCGCACAGGGCCTCTCATGTTGACCAATCCAGGCCAGGGCGCGTTACCGGCAACACCTGGCACGGTTAATCCGGGTGATGCCGCGCGTTCCATGATGTTGCCGCAGGCTAGTGCCGAAGCGGTTGCAGCGCCACTTGCTGCGGCTGTGGTGGCGAAGGTGCAGCCGGCGAAGATCGAGCCCAAGGTAGATATTCACGCTCCTATCACGCTCACGGTGCAAGGCGATGTGAAAGACCCGAACGAGATCCTGGCCCAGCTGCGGCCGCTGATGGAACAGCAGCAACGGGAGATCGCCCAGCAATTGGAAAGCCGCAAGCTCTACGACGCGCCCAATATCTAACGGGGGGAATATGGAATCACTGGCACAGCTACAGTCAGGCCTGAAATACCTGGCCTCTGCCGGCGAAGCGGGCCGGCGCAGTATTGACGGGGTGATTGGGCCGGTAAACGGTGCGATCAGCGAAATCACCGGCGCGGCCAACGAGCTGGAGGACCTGCCGTTTATTGGTCCTGCCGTGGGGGAAAAGCTTCAGCGTGTCATGCGCGGAATTGCCACTGCCCAGGCCAAGGTTGGCCAGGTGGTTGCTACCTATAACCGGGCTACGCGCGCCCTGTCGCAAATTGATGAGCGTCTGGATACCTTGAAGGAACAGGCCGGTCGGGCAGCTACGGCGATCAACAAGATCGCCGGCAAGATTGACCCGTCGTTGGCCAATATCCTGCCGACCGGTGCGTTTGCCACGGACGGCACGCCGGCGAAAGAGGCGGTGAAGCCTTTCCCCCATCTGCTGATCATTCAGCCGCTGGACCCGAAGGCGCAGCCGTATTACTTCAACCTTGATACGGCGGCCTTTGATTCGCTGCGCCGCTCGACAGAGTACCGCTGGGCCTCCCAGGAGCGCCTGACGCGCCGTGCGGCCCAGCAGGCGGTGGGTATGGGGGACGAGAAAATCACGCTCAAGGGCGATATTTTCCCGGGTTACCGTGGTGGGCTTGAACAGCTCAATACATTGCGCTCGATAGGCTCCCAGCTCAAGCCGGTGACCCTGACCACAGGTTATGGCTTTGTGCTGGGCACGTGGTGCCTCAAGACGATTGACGAAGATCAAAGCGCGCTGATGCAGGGCGGCATACCCCGCAAACAGTCGTTCACCTTGGAGTTTGTGCGCTATGGCGACGATATGCAGAACATCTGACGGGGATCTGCTGGATACCATTTGCCATAACTTCTATGGCCATCTGGTGGGCAGTGTCGAGGCAGTGTTGGCGGCTAATCAGGGCCTGGCGGATGAGGATCAGCCTTACCGTGCCGGCGTGCTGATTGTCTTGCCGGATTTGCCAGGCCCTGTAGATGAGCAAGTGGCCCTTTGGGACTGATTCAGTCCAGAGCTTCCAGGCAGGCCTGGCGCTCTTTGTCGTAGCTCTCTATGCCGTTGTCGAACTGCTGCTTGTTGTTGCCAAGTAGGCCTTGCCATGACGACGACGCGCTGATTGAAGCCTCGTTGCACTTGTGGAATGGGGTAAAGAGAACCCCGAATTTTTCACCTTCATTCTGGAGTGCGGTCAAGTCCTGGGCCTGCTTACGGCGGGCAACAGGATCAATCTTGCCGCTGAGGATCTGCGCGTTACCGCGCTCTACCGCTGCATCCAGGCGGGTAATGAAGTCTTTCGCTTCGCGTTTCGTTGGTTCGGCGGCCTGGCTAGAAAGTGCGACGCCGGCGAGCAGTGCGGCAAATAAAGTCCGTTTCATGGGGTTCCTTACTGGCTGAGTTGAAGGCCGGGATTCTATGGGCGGCCGTGGGCTGAGTTCAATCAGCGTTACGCGTAACGCCCCCCTTAATTCCGCCCAGTGCGCTCTATTGGCCAATGCTCTATGACCCCGCAATTTAGAATCGTCGCGAACGGTTCCGACATCACGTCGTTGATTAACGATCGGCTTTTACTGTTACGCACCACGGACAAGCCCGGCATGGAGTCGGACGAGTTTGAGTTGCGCATTGATGACCGTGACAGCCTGGTGACGCTGCCTAAGCGCGGCGCGGGGATCGAGGTCTACCTTGGCTATGTCGAAACGTCCCTGGTGCGCCTGGGGCGGTATGTGGTCGATGAAATCGAAGTTTCAGGACCGCCGGATACCATCGTTATACGAGGCAAGGCCAGCGACATGCGCGGGACCGGTAAGTCCATCCGAAGCGGTAGCTGGGAAGACGTGCCATTGTCGAAGATCGTTTCTGATATTGCGGCGCGCAATGGTTGGAAACCGGCCTGCACCATCGCCACGAAGGTCGCGCGCGCTGACCAGCTCCACGAATCGGACTTTAGCTTTGTCACGCGGCTGGCCAAGCAGTACGACTGCACCGCCAAGGTGGGCGACGGCAAACTGATGGTGATGCAGCGCCAGGCGGGCCTGAGTGCCAGCGGCAAGGTCATTGCCGCGATCACCATCACGCGCAGCGACGTAAGCCGCTGGCAATTCCGCCTTGGTGACCGTAACGCGCACAAAACCGTGGCGGCCAAGCATCAAGATAAGAAGACGGGCAAGTTGTCTGTGGTCTCCCTGGAGAATGACGACGTGCCGGACGGTCTGCCGGCAGTACACACCGACCGCCATATTCACCCTAACAAGTCCGCTGCCGAATCCGCGGCCAAGGCGCGCCTGGCTGCGTTCAACCGGTCGACGGCCGGCGTACGCCTGGAAATGCCTGGGCGCACTGACCTATTCGCGGAACGCTCAATCAATGCCCAGGGATTCAAGGTGGGGCTCGATGGCGAGTACCTGGTGGACTCTGTGGAGCAGACATTCACGCAGGCTGGCTGGTCTACCACCGTCGAGTGCAACGGCGGCAAAAAGGGCAAAGCCAAAGCCAAAGGCAAGAAAGCTAAGAAGGCCGAGAAACCCGTAAAAGTTGTCAGTTTGGCGTAGCGGCGCTGCGCACTATCCGTGTCCGCCGCGCGCGGGTTATTCATATTAGGAGCTTGTATGCCGATCACACAGCAGCAGTTGCTGCAAATCCTCCCGAACGCCCGCCCAGTTGCGGGCGTTTTTGTGTCCGCTCTCAATCAAGCCATGGCGCGGTTCGACATTACGTCTCCGGTCCGCCAGGCGGCATTCCTGGCCCAGGTCGGCCACGAATCCGGCCACCTCACCAAGTTGTCGGAAAGCCTCTATTACAAGGACGCCGAGCGAGTTGCCGGGCTGTTCAAGTACGGCTTTGATCTGAACCGCAACGGCCGGGTAGATCCTGCCGAAGTCGAGGACGCCAAGGCTTATTTGCGTAATTCCGAAAAGATGGCCAACCGCGTCTATGCAAACCGCATGGGTAACGGCTCTGAGGCGTCTGGTGATGGCTACCGCTATCGCGCCCGGGGCTGTATTGGCATCACCGGTGCTGACATGTACCGCCGCTGTGGCCAGGCCCTCGGATTGGCCTTGTTGGTGCGTCCCGAGCTGCTGGAGCAGCCCGAGTATGCCGCGCTGTCGGCGGCTTGGTTCTGGTGGGATCGAGGCTTGAACGAGTTGGCCGACGCGGGGCTGTTCGACCGCATAACCCGCGTGATCAATGGCGGCGACACCGGCCGCGAGGATCGTTTGCAGTTGTGGGCTAAGGCCAAGGTGGTGCTATGTCTCCCCTCGGCCTGATCCCCGCAGCTCTCCGCCCCTGGGCGATTGCGTTGGTCGTAGCGTTTATCGCCGCCGCCGGCGCAGCGGCCGCGTGGACGGCCCAGGACTGGCGTTACGGTAACGCGATGGCCAAGCAAGAATCCGCCGCCTCAAAAAAGGCCCTGAGCCAGGCAAAAGCAACTGCCAGCCAGCTCAAGCAGGAAAGTGACCAGCGCCTGGCCCTTGAGGCCCGGCTGGCCGCAACTGAACAAGCTCACCACAAGGAATTAACCGATGGAAAAAAAGATCGCCAACTCTTGCTTGATCGTCTTGCTACTGCTGATCTGCGGCTGTCAGTCATCCTTGCCAATGGATCCGGCCGCCCAGGTGATGCCGGAGTGTCGACCGCCACCAGCGCCGGCGGCGTGGATCATGGAGGCGCGCGAGCCGAACTTGACCCGGCGCATGCTCAAAGAATTGTCGGCATCACCGGTGACGGTGACGACGGACTGACCGCGCTTGCCGCGTGTCAGGGTTGGGTGCGTGAAGTCTTGACGCCGGGCAAGACGCCTCCGGCGCCGTAGATGCGCTTTATCCGACGGAGGGTTGGCGGTGCGCTGGCCAGCCTCGGGTAAAGTGCGCCGGCCACGCAATATCGTCAGGCCACCACTGTTTATCTATCCAGTATTGGGCGATTCTAGATAGAATCGTCGCACTTGAATGACTGCTGTAGGAAGGAGCCCCTATGTCTGATACACCCTCTGCAAACCCTTTGATCAAAAGTGACCAAGCGTCTACTATCGACGCGATTAATCAGTACGTTGCGTGGTTGTGTATTCAGAAAGGCAACGACGACACGGCGCACCCAGGCGAGACGCTGCAACTAGAGACGTTGCGGCAGGCGCTTGTTTCGCTTAAGAAAGTGTAAATTTACACTAATTGTGGACGACCAAAGATAGGCGCGTTATTCTGAGCGCCGTCAGCCCCTTGGGCACAGCAGTTACGAAGAATTAGAAATTTTTAGGCAGGCTTAAAAAAGAAAACCCCCGACCTTGGCGGGACGGGGGCTTCTGGTAATCAGCACAAAATATGGCTTCAAACCGGGCAGGTAGAAGTCTATTAGCTGATCACCGCATAAGCAAGCCCTAGCATCTAGGGAAGTTTGGATGATTGGCGAAGCCTCAGTAGAAGGCCGCCCCGGCATTATGCGGGGGCGCATAGATTTTCAGCCCCTGGCCCGCGCCCTGCGCCGGGTTCTGGCTGTCGGTGGCTCCCTGTGAGGTCCGTTAGCCAGCTGCTGCCAGGCTCCATCGAGGCCGCCGCATATGCCGGCCTGTCAGACATTCCCGACCTACTGCCCAAGCGTAAGAAGCTGCCACTGCGCGACCGTACAGGGCAGCAGCGCCGCCTTACCGGTGTAACCGAAGATCAAGGCCGCATGTTTGGCGGCCTGTTCAATAAGGCCATTGCCCGCGTTCACGAAGAAGCCGACAAGCGCGAGGGCAAATTCCTGCGCCGCTTTGACGACATCAACGATTCCCGCACCTATCAGCAAAGATGGGACGCCCTGGCCGAGCTGATAGGCCCGCTGTGCGCGCGCCTCGACCTGGCGCAGCTGGTGGTGGGTTGGCTGGACAAGAATGGCAAGATGCACGTTAACCGTCAGCGGAAGCTGTGCGAGGATTCAGGGGTTCGTGAGTGGACCCTATCGCGCCTGCTGACTGATCTGGAGCGCGCCGGCTACGTGCGACGCAAGTTTCGCCGGATCTTCCACAAGGGTACTAAGTGGATCACCCGCGTAACGTTGCACGTGCGCCGTCGCTTCTTTATCGATCTAGGCCTGGGCCATGAGCTTGCCGAAGCGCAGACCCGTAAGCGCGTCGAACGTCGCACGGTGCTGGGCGTGGCTCAGAACAATCGCAAAGCCGCTTTTACCAAAGAGCAAGCCGCCGCCAAGGTCCGCAAGGACTCCCACGAAGGCGCCCAGCGCGCCGCCAGGCGTAAGCAGCAGCAACAGCAGGGCGTCGACAAGGTGGAATATAAGCGCGCCTGGACCGCCGCCTGGGTGGAGTTCGCGCAGGCTCGACCAGACCTCACCGGCAGACAGCGTTCCGAAGCGTTCGCCCGAGAACACCCGCACTTCGCCATTCATCCCGACAGCCTCCCGTAGCCTCTCTCAGACTGCACCGCCACCCGGCGGTGCCTTCGCACGTCTGCACCCCGCCAAAGCCCTCACAGGCGCACGCAACGCCCTATTTCCCCCTGCTAACCCGCCAAGCCAACCCCTAATCAGCCTCGGAAACTGACCAAAACCGGGGCGCGCTCCCATGCCACCTGTTTGGCTTTTAAATATCTGCAAGATTAGGTGCCTACTGGTACCGAAGGGCTTTTAAAGATCCGCTTTAAAGCTCATAAACCGTGCCATGTGTGCATGACTGACTGACGAAATAAGAATGCCTGCCCACTTCGCGCCTGGAGGCGCGGGGCAAGTACACAGCTCTTCGCCGGCAAGGCCGCCGTTCCGTCAGCAAGGCGCCTTCCAGTCGCTGTGGGACGTTTAACGACCGCGCACGACTCACTGTCAGCGATACGTCCCTTCGCTCCTTCACGCGCCGGCTACGCTCAAGCAGTCGCGCAAGCGCTCCAGTGAACAGTGAAGGGGGTTCCCTTGCTTCATTTGCCATGCTCCAAGCGCCGCAGCGCCTGTTTGGGAGGGTTTTAGAGGATCAACAGGACGTTGCCGCCCAAGAGCAGTCGCGGCGTATATGTGGCTTCTGGCTGTCTCTTTGCAGGTCGACCGCATGCCATTGGCTTTCGCGAGAAGAATTCTTAAAATAACGAAATAACGAATTGACGAAATAACGAAACAAAAATAAGGTTCATCCCAAGGCCGGGCATTACGCCAAGGCCGCTATCCGGGGTATGAACCGATGACTAGGCAAGATCCGCATGTGGTCGCTTTGAAAGCGGCATTTTTTGACCGTTACGCAATCCAACTCAATGCACGCATTGCTGGGGGGTCGCAGCGCGACTGCCTGGTGTTGGCCGTGCCTGAGTTCCGCAAGAGCACCGAAATAGACCGCTCGCAGTTGGTGAACATCGGTATTTGGCTTGAGTCCCAAGGGTACTATTTGTGCGAGGATTACGGACGCGTCGGCTTGCTGGCTTCGCCTTCTGGCTGGACCTGCTGGAACGCCGGCGTGTCGGTCAAGGTGCGTTATTGTCCTGGCTTGCTGACGAAATAACGAAATAACGATTTAACGAATGACCGCCGGCACTGCCGGCGGTTTAGCATTGGAGGCTGAAGGATGTTTGTGTTGCTACTGCGTGACGGGTCACGCACTGAGATAGAGGCGCCAGATTTTTGGGAGGCTATGCGCGTAGCGCTCCGCCTCGATGCGGCGCAGCTGCAAGTGCCAGGCGATCCGCCCCGCTCGATGACGGCGGATCAAGTGCGGCATGAGCTGGCCCTTGATCGTCCGGGCCTGTTCGACCCGTACGCGCCTGACTGGTCTCCACCCACGGCGGCCGAGTTTCGCGAGTTATTGCGGGTAGCTGATCTTTCCGCGAGCAAGGCCGGCATGCTGGTGGGGGTCGATTCTCGCAAGATCCGCAAGTGGGCGGGTGACGAAAAAGCAGACATGCCTTATGCCGTGTGGCGCCTGCTGAGTATCTACGCCGGGCTTGCCGAAGCTCCAAGTTATTCAGTTAACGAAATAACGAAATAACGAATTGACGAAATAACGAATTGGTTTTAAAGTCTGCTCCAAGGCCGGGGATTCACCCAAGGCCGCACCCCGGAGCAGACCCGATGACCACTACGCAACTGGCGGCCCGCATGCAAAAAGCGGCCGATCAACTCCCCACCTCCCGCCTTATTGAAGCTGTCCAGCACCTGGGCGGTGCCATCTTGCCGCCTGTTGAAAATATGGTTCGGGTAGCGCTTTTGACTGCCTATGAGGCGCGCGCCGGCGGCAAGGCCATGGATGCATTGATGGATGAAATTGGACTTTAAGCCTTGTTGCCCCGGCCAGTCCGGGGCTGTTGACGGAGCCGCCAAAATGGCAAAGAAGAAAACCACCGCCCAGGAACTGCCGCTGGAGCAGCAGCCGCTGTTCCTCAAGACTCTTGAGTTTCTGCCGGCTGATCGCGGCGAGCTGGAGCAGCTGGCCGCTTACATGCTGCAGCTGTTCAACGACGCGATGATCGCCGGCAGTGCGCGCGATATAGAAACGTCAGCGCTTCGGTATAACGCGGTGGTCTACCGGCTCCACGGTGATACGTTCATGGGTAGTGGCACTGAGGATGGCGCTGGGGGCCAGTTGCTCAAGAAACTGGCTGCGCCTGCAGGCGTGGTGCCCGGCTGGGGCCAGGCCGGCGAGTACTTGCTAGAGGTCGACGGCATGCGCCTGCGGGTGGTGGTTGATCCTTGGGGCATGCGCGGCACGTACAGCCTGAGCTTTTACGCCGTGGATGCTTCGGCCAAATTCATCAGCGATACCGGCTACCTGAGCCAGTTCCTGCACCCTGATAAGCATGTGGGGCACACCTTCGGCCAGGCGGTGCGCGGCCTTGTGGAGCAGCTGCTGCAGGGCGAGTTCAAACCGAAGGCCATCCGCGAGGATGAGCGCGCTAAGGTTTCGGTACCGGCGTGGCTTGTGCCGGCGCTGCAAGGCGTTACGCGTAACGGTCAGTTGAATATGCCGCTGTCGGGTGAGCCGCAATTGCCTGAGCCGGCCGCGAAGGTGCCGATGAGCAACGCCAAGCGGCAGCAACTGCACCGGCAGCGCCTCAAGGAACGCGCGCAGACCGAAGGCCTTAAGCTTATCCCGCTGACGCAAGAAGACCGCATGATATTGAGCCAGGGCGTGCTGGCTCATGAGGATCTGTTTCACCGGCCGAAGGACTGGGCGACCAGCAAAAAGCCCGGGTTTGATTCGTTGCTGATTAAGCTGTGGCCCGAAGGGGATGGCGGCCGCTATCTGGCGGAACCTGAGCGCAGCACGCGCCGGCCTGCAGGGTTCTTGCACGATGAGTTGAAGCATCAGCGCGAGAGAGTCACCCGCCTGGAGATTGACAACCGTGCGCTGCGCGCAGGTGAGTCGGTTGCCGGCCAAGTGATCGTTTCCGCCGATGATCCGCACAACTGGACGCGCACAGTGCAGCTGACGCGC